>Ga0335074_10009593_pt1 | contig 13520 bp, 12 predicted proteins | sample Lox_Sample_23_FD_206715 | JGI IMG/M metagenome (GOLD analysis project Ga0335074, IMG submission 206715) | Soil microbial communities from Loxahatchee National Wildlife Refuge, Florida, United States - Lox_Sample_2.3 | ecosystem: Environmental > Terrestrial > Soil > Wetlands | place: USA...
ACGTAGCCAGCCCTGCCCCGTCCCCTCCCGGGCGGCGAGCTCGCTCATGATCAGCAGGTGCCACTCCTCGTTGTCCTGCTGACCTCGGGACTCCTCGAGCCGGCCGTGGATGCGGCGGGCCAGGCCGGCGTCGCGGTAGACCCGGCCGATGGCCAGGTAGGCGATCCGTTCCCACGACTGGTAGGGCACCCGCGCGACTAGCTCTAGCACCTGGTATTTCGCGAAGGAGCCGGAACGGCCGTAGATGGGATCCATGCCTTTGATGAGAAGCCGGGTCGCCAGGCCGTAACGGCGCCGCGGCGTGCGCAGGGTGTCGGCCTGCGCCCGGCGCAGCCGGGCGCTGTAGCCCCGCTCTTCGGCCTGGATGACGTCGGGATGGACTGCGGTGTTCATGCTGGTTTCCCCTTCAGCGGCGTGAGTTCTCGCCGCGCCCTCGTGTCACAGCCGGGATCTGGCTGCGTGCCATCAATCCTGCGTGGCCGGGGGGCGCGGAGTCGTCGGCTAAACGGCCCGTCTCGCCTGCCCGGGGCAGCGCAGCCAGGCCGGACGGCTCCTACGCCAGCTGAGGTAGGCGGAGCCGCGCGGAGTCGTCCCTTGTCGCAGTGCGGAAGGTCCGCCAGGCTGACGACGGCGCCCCCGGGCGGCGGTGACGATGAACCCATGGTGCTGATCGATCCCCGGCCGGGCCGCGTGCCCCTGCTCTTCCTGCTGGCCGACACCGGCGGCGGGCATCGCAGCGCGGCGCGGGCCGTCAGCGAGGCGCTCGAGGAGGCATATCCGGGCCGGTTCCGGCCGGTGCTCTGCGACCCGCTCGCCGGGCCGGGCTCCCCGCAGCTGCTCCGGTGGGTCACGGGCCTGTACGGTCCGGTGACCCGACTCGCCCCGTGGGCGTGGGGAGCCGTCTACCACGCGAGCGATGCCCGCTGGGTGATGCGGCTGCTGCAGCGGACGCTCCTGGCCCTGGCCGACGGCCCGGTGGCCGACGCGGTGGCGGCGCACGAGCCGGCGGCCATCGTATCGTTCCATCCGCTCACCGGGGGCGCGGCGGCCAGGGCCGGCCGGCGGCAATCCCGGGATGTTCCGGTGGTGACCGTGGTCACCGACCTGGTCACGTCGCACGCGGCCTGGCGGCTGGGCAGGCCGGACCGGATGGCCGTGCCTTCCGCCGCCGTGCGGCACCACGGCCGCCTCGACGCGAACCACTGCGTGGTGACCGGGCTGCCGGTGACCGCCGGTTTCCGCGGTGGCCCGCTGACCCCGGGCGAGCGAGCCGCCCTGCGCCGTTCGCTGGGAATGAACGAGCGGCGTTTCCTGGCCGTGCTGACCGGCGGCGGCGAGGGCTCAGGCGGCATGGCCAGGCGCGCCGCCGCCATCATCTCCGCGTCCGATGACATCGACGTGGTCGCCATCTGCGGCCGTAATTTCCCGCTGCAGCGCAGGCTGGCCAGGCGGGCCGCCCGGGCCGGCGGGCGGCTGAAGGTCCTGGGGTTCGTGGAGGACATCTCCGACTGGCTGCGCTGCGCCGACGTGGTCATCGGGAAAGCCGGCCCGGGCACGGTCGCCGAGGCCACCTGCTGCGGGGCGCCGCTCCTGCTCACCTCGCACCTGCCGGGCCAGGAGAAGGGCAATGCGCGCCTGGTGGCCGAGGCCGGTGCCGGCCGGGCCGCGCCGCGGCGACGGAAGTTGCTCCGTGACCTCGGCGAACTGCGACGGAATCCCGCAGCCCTGGAAGCCATGCGCGCCGCGTCGGCGCGGCTCGGCCGACCGGGCGCCGCCGCAGCGGTCGCCGCGCTGCTGGCCGGCCTCACCGGCACGAAGGGCGGCCGGCATGGCTGAGGCCGGATGGCGGATCCGGGTCGCGCGGGCCGCGCGTCCGCTCACCGACCGCTGGCAGCAGGTGCCCGTTGAGCCGCGCGGCCGGGCCCGGACCGGGATCAGCTTCCGCCCGTTGCAGGCCGCAGCGCTCGGGCTCGATCCGGACGCCACCCTGGAGGCGCTGCTGAGTTACCCGTTCCAGCTCATCAGGCTGGGTGCCTACTGGAATCGGATCGAGCCCGGTCCCGGCCACTTCGACGCCGGGGAGCTCGACCGGCAGGTCGACGCGGCCGAGAGGGCAGGAAAGCAGATCATCTTGTGCGTCGGCCCGGTGAAGACGTTCGGCTACCCGGAGTTCTTCGTTCCCGGCCACCATCTGCCCGGACCGCTGCGCGAGGGCGCGCTGGTCGAGCCCGCGGATCACCCGTCGTTGCTCGACGCGGGCACGGCATTCGCGGCGCGCATCGTGGAACGGTACCGCGACCGCAGCGCGATCGTGGCGTGGCAGGTCGAGCACGATGCCGTCGACCCGCTCGGCATGGAACACTCATGGCGCCTGTCGGCCGCCTTCGTGCGGCGGGAAGTCGAGGCGGTACGCGCGGCCGACCCGACCCGGCCGGTGATGATGAACGGCTTCCTGCCGACCTCCGGCCCGGTGCGGATGCAGCAGCGGTGGCGCACGCGGGACCAGGGTGATTCGCTGGCGGTCGCGCAGCGGCTGGCCGACATCGTGGGTGTGGACTTCTACCCGCGCCACGCGCTGGCTTCCCGCGGCGGGCGGACGGTCTACCTGGCCGGCCGCATCGAGGCCCTGCGCCGCCGGCCCGAGTTGCTGGCCAGCGGGCGACGGCTGATCATCGACGAGGGCCAGGCGGAGCCATGGGAGGCGGTCACGACCCCGCCGAGCCCACGGAACCGGGCCATGTACAGCTGCCTGCCCGAGCACGTCATCGAGAACTACAGTCAGTGCATGCGATGGAACCGGCAGCAGCCGTGCACCCTGGAGGCGTACCTGTTCTGGGGAGCCGAGTACTGGGTGCTGCGCGACCGGCAGGGCGACCCGCGTTACCTGCGGGCGTTCGCCCGCGTGCTCGAGCGGGCGTAAGGTCAGCGGGTTCGTTCCCGGTGATCGAAGACCAGCGCTCCCGCCGACATGAACAGGACGGTCAGCGCCGCGATGACACCCGCGTCCAGCGCCGGGCCCGCGGTCACCACCCGGGCGTAGCCCGGCGTCCCGGCGTAGAACGCCGCCCGGCTCAGCTCGACCGCGTAGCGAAGCGGCATCGCCCACCCGAAGGCCTCGAGGTAGGCCCGCTGCCCCTGCAGCGGGACCAGGACGCCGCCCAGGACGTACTGCGGGATGATCAGGAACTGGAAGATCTGCATCGCCGAGCGCTGGCTGGGCAGCGCCGCGATGGTGACGAGCCCGAACGCGCCGCCGAGCAGGCAGCACGCCAGGCCGACCGCGAGCAGCATCGCCAGCTGGCCGGGTGAGGCCCGGACGCCGAACGCCACCGCGGCCACGGTGATGAACATCCCCTGGCAGAACGCGACCAGCGTCTCCCCTGCCACCTTGCCGGCCATCAGGGTCAGCCGCGACACCGGGGCCACGAACAGCTCGCGGGAGAAGTCGTTCTCCCGGTCCTCGACGATCGAGATCATGCCGGCCGCGGCGGACTGGAACAGGCTGGCGGCGAGCACCCCGGTGAACGCGAGCGTCACCGCGTCGAGCCCGGTGACCCGGCCCACGGTGGGCTGCAGGACGCTGCCCAGACCGCCGATGAGCAGGACCGGGAACGCCAGGTTGACGGCCATCCGCGGGCGGTCGCGCAGCAGCTTGATCACGTCGCGCTGCGCGATGATGGCCAGGCCGGAAAGCTCGTGCGACATACCGCGCCAGGCGGTCATGACCCGGCCCTGGCCCGCTCGAGCAGCCGCAGGTACGCCTCCTCCAGTGTCGGGCTCAGCTGGCGCGCCTTGACCTCGGCGGGGCTGCCGCGCTCGATGATCCGGCCCCGGGCCAGCACGCACACCGCGTCGGCCGCCTCCGCCTCCTCCAGGTAATGCGTGGTCAGGAACACGGTGGTGCCGACCGCGGCCTGGGCCTGCCGCAGGTAGCCCCACAGGCTCCGCCTGCTCTCCGGGTCCAGGCCCGCGGTGGGCTCGTCGAGGAACAGCACCGGTGGCCGGTGCATCAGCGCCCGGACGATCTCCAGCCTGCGCCGCAGGCCGCCGGACAGGGTACGGGCACGCTTCGCGAGGATGTCGGACAGGCCGAGGACGCCGGCCACCTGCTGCACCCGGCTCCGGTAGCCGGCCGGCATCAGGCGGTACAGCGGCCGCCACGGGTAGAGCCCGTAGAGCACCGCGTGCAGCCTGATGTTCTCCTCGGCCGTCAGGTTGAGGTCGAGCGAGGGCTCCTGGAAGACGATGCCGAGCTCCCTGCGGACCTTCGCCCGCTCGGTGGCCAGGTCCCGGCCGGCGATCCGGACCCGGCCCGATGTCGGGGCCAGGGTGGTAGTGAGGATGGACACGGTGGTCGTCTTGCCGGCGCCGTTCGGCCCGAGCAGGCAGAAGAGCTGACCGGCCGGCACGCCGAAGCTGATGCCGTCGACCGCGTTGTGCCGCGCCGCCCGGTACCGCTTGACCAGGTGGTCGACCTCGACCGCGATCATCGGGGGCACGGGCCGGGCGCCCGCCGGCCGGCCAGCCAGGCGAGCGGGCGGGTGACGGCGCGGACCAGCGCGACCGGGAGATAAGGCGCACGCACCTCGGGCTCGAAATCCCGCATGAACCGGGCCAGGCCGAGCAGGCCCGGCACCCGGCGGCCCGCGGCGTGCTGTTCGGCGGCCATGGCCGCGGCCACCTCCAGCAGCTCCCGCATCCTCAGCGCCGGCCTGGTCTGCACCGCTACCCTGGCCGGCACGGCCGCGGCGTTGGCGAAGTGATGAACCGTGCCCGGCGGGACCCGCACCGTGTCGCCGGGGCCAGCGACAACGCGCCGGGCGCCGATCCGGAACCGCAGCTGCCCGGCGAGCACCGTGAAGCACTCCTCCTGCCGCGGATGAGCGTGACTGCTCGGCACCCGCCCGCCAGGGGCGAGCACCAGCTCCCACTCGAGCACACCGTCGCCGGCCGGCGGCCAGATCGTGATCCGCTCACCGCTGAGCGGATTCTCGATGACATGCCCCTGTCGGCTAGCTGACATCTCGCGCCACCGTGGTGCGGGCGGCCACCGCGCAGAACAGGACGGCCAGGCCGGCGAGCAGCGCCGCGGCCGCCGCGAACGGGAGCGGAGTTCCCGCGGACGCCCCGGCTGCGGACTGGAACATCGAGTAGCCGATCCGGGCTCCGGCCAGGGTCGTCGCCGCGGCGTAGGGCAGGTAGCCGCGGACGGCGTGGAACAGGCCGCCCAGGACCGACTCGATGACCATTGTCCAGACGAAGACACCGATGATCGCCGCCACCTGTGACCGGATGAGCGATCCCACGCCGCAACCGATGGCGGCCAGGAGCGCCGCGGCGACGACGTAGCCGGCCGCGTACCGGGTCAGCGTGGCCGCGCCCAGCGCCAGGTGATACCCGTGGGCGGCCACGAAGATCAGGCCGATCCCGGTGGCGATGACGCCTCCGGCCAGGCCGAAGGCCGCCCCGCCGCAGGCGGCGGCGATGGCCTTGGCGACCAGGATCCGGCTCCGCCGCGGAGTGGCGAGATAGGTCAGCGTGGCGGTGGAATGCCGGAACTCGCTGCTGGACACGATCACGCCGAAGATCGCGGACAGCAGCAGGGCCCAGACGCCGACCAGGACCTCGGTGTTGAGTCCCGACGCGGTGTTGATCGCCGCGTCCTGGTCCCTGGTCGCGTTCAGCACGGCGAAAATCGCGGTGATGCCAGCCGCGGCGGCCAGCAGGCCGTAGCTCAGCCTCATGGTGCGGAGCTTGAGCAGTTCGACGCGGATCAGCCGGGTCATCGGGATACCTCCTGGGGGTCATGCCGGGCCCGCGACCCGGCCGTGAGCCTGAGAAATGCGTCTTCCAGACCGGCGGTACCGCCCGCGGTCAGGTCGGCCAGCGACGCCTGGGCGACGAGGTGCCCGCGGTCGAGGATCACCGCGGAGTCGACCGTCTGGGCGACCTCGGCGAGGATGTGGCTGGATATCAGGACCGCGGCGCCCTCGGCGGCCAGACCGCGCACCAGGTCCCGCAGCCAGCGGACCCCCTCCGGGTCAAGACCGTTGGCCGGCTCGTCCAGGATCAGTACCTCCGGGTCGGTGAGGAGCGCGGAGGCCAGGCCGAGGCGCTGGCGCATGCCGAGGGAAAACCCGCCGATCCTGCGCTCGCCGACTCCGGCGAGCCCGGCGAGCTCCAGCACGTCGTCGATCCGCGACGGGTCCGCCTGGCCCGCCATGGCCTGGATCCGCAGGTGGTTGCGGGCGGTCCGGCCCGGATAAAAGCTGGCTGCCTCGAGCACCGCGCCGACCTGGTGCAGTGGTTCTTCCAGGTCCTGGTAGAGCCGCCCGTTGATCGTCGCGGTGCCCGCGTCCGGCCGCACCAGGCCGAGCAGCATCCGCAGCGTGGTCGTCTTCCCGGCCCCGTTCGAGCCGAGGAAACCGACCACCGTGCCGTGTTCGACCTCGAAACTCAGCTGATCGACCGCAAGCACCGAACCGAACCGCTTGGTCAGGCCGCGCACCTCGATTGCCGACATGATTCTCCTTCCGCTGCCGGTTGCGGTCTCCAGCGTGCCCGGCGAGCCCTCCCGGCGTCGTCGGCCGGACGGCCCGTTCCAGGTCGTCCTGGGCGGTAGAGCGGGACGCCCGGCACTACCTCCCCGGGTGTAGGAGAGGGTGCCGGGTTGTCCACCGCGGGCTGACGCCCTCGCCAGGCCAGGCGCGTACCGTTGGCCGTGATGATCAGATCTGAGTCGGCCCGGCGCTGGGCTGTCGACACCGCGATCGCGCTGGCGGTAACCGCCGCGCAGGTCGGCGGCGTGTACGCGTGGCACCGGCACGGTGACGTCGCCGGGCCCGCCGTCTACCTCGCGTCTGCCGCGGGCGGCGTGTCGCTCATCGCCCGCCGCCGCTACCCGGTCGGCGTCCTGGCGGTCACCCTCGCCGCGACGCTGTGGGCGGAGGCAGCGAGCCGGAACGCCGTCTGGCTGGCGCTGGTCGTCGCGTTCTTCAACGCGGTGCTGGCCCGGCGGCGGGCGGCTGCGATCGCCTCCCTGGTCATCGGCTACCTCGTGTCCGTGTGGCCGCCCTGGCTGATCGGCCGGCGCGGCCACACTTCGGCGGCGTCCGCGCTCGGGCTGGCTGTCTTCCTGATCTGCCTGCTCAGCGCGGCCGAGCTGATCCGCATGAGGAGCCAGCGGGCCGCCGCGCTGCAGCGGAGCCGGGAGGAGGAGCTTCGCCGCCGGGCCAGCGAGGAACGGATGAGGATGGCCCGGGACCTGCACGACGTGGTAGCGCACAACATCTCGGTCATCAATGTCCAGGCCAACACGGCGCTGCACCTGATGGACCGCCAGCCCGAACGCGCCCGCTCGGCCCTGACCACCATCAACGACGTGAGCAGGCAGGCACTGGTCGAACTCCGCTCGGTGCTCGGCGTGCTGCGAGATGCTGGCGAGAGCGCCCCGCGCTCGCCCAGCCCGGGCCTGTCCCGTCTGGGTGACCTGGCGGACGGAGCGGCGGCCGCGGGCCTGGCCGTGCACGTCGAAGAAGCGGAGCGGCCAGCGCCGCTGCCTGCCGACGTGGACCTCGCCGCGTACCGGATCATCCAGGAGGCCCTGACCAATACCGCCAGGCACGCCGGCGGCACCAAGGCCACCGTGCGCGTCGGCTATGACGACGGTGCCCTGGTCATCGAGGTGGACGACGACGGCATCCCCCGTCCGCCCGGCCGCCCGCCCGGCCGTGGCAACGGCCCCGGTCATGGCATCGCCGGCATGACCGAGCGGGCGAAGGCCCTCGGCGGCACGCTGCGGGCGGGCCCCCGGCCGGAGGGCGGCTTCGAGGTCCGGGCGCGGCTGCCGGTCCGCGGGAGCGAGCCGTGATCCGGGTCGCGCTAGCCGACGACCAGGAGCTGGTCCGGGCCGGGTTCGCCGCGCTCCTCGACGCCGAGGACGACATCGAGGTGGTCGGCGAGGCCGCTGACGGACAGGAGGCCATACGCGTCGCCGAGCAGCGCAGGCCGGACGTGATACTGATGGACATCCGGATGCCGGTGCTCGACGGCATCGAGGCGATCCAGCGGATCGCCGCCAGGCCGGACCTCGCCTCCGTCCACATCGTCATCCTCACCACCTTCGAGCTGGATGAGTACGTCTTCGAGGGCCTGCGGGCCGGCGCCGCCGGGTTCCTGGTCAAGGACACCGACGCCGCCGAGCTGATCCGGGCGATCCGGGTCGTAGCCGACGGGGCGTCGCTGCTGTCCCCCACCGTCACCAGGCGCCTCATCACCGAGTTCGCCTCCCGCACCCGCGCGGCACGAACCGTTCCCGGCGTGGACGAGCTGACCCCGCGGGAGCGCGAAGTGGTCGCGCTCATCGCCCAGGGGCTGTCCAACGAGGAGATCTCCAGGAAGATCTACATCAGCCCGGCAACCGCGAAGACCCACGCCGCCCGGGCCATGACCAAGCTCGGCGCGCGGGACCGCGCGCAGCTGGTCGTCTTCGCCTACCAGGCCGGCCTGGTCAGGCCCGACTAGGTCCTGAAGCCGGCCCTTGACCCGCACCGGCACGGAACGCGAGTCAGGGCAGGATCTCGACGTACCCGTCGGTCCCGTGCACCCGGATCCGCTGCTGATCCGCGATCAGCCGGGTGGCATGCTCCACCCCCACGACGGCCGGCAAGCCGTACTCGCGTGCGATGACCGCGCCATGGGTCATAAGGCCTCCCACCTCCGTCACCAGGCCCTTGATCGCGACGAAGGCAGGGGTCCAGCTGGGGTCCGTGTAGGTGGTGACCAGGATGTCGCCCGCTTCCAGATCGGCCTCGGCCATGTCCAGGATGACGCGAGCTCGCCCCTCGACGGTCCCGGCGGAAACGGGCAGGCCGACGAGCGCGCCGGCCGGCACATCGTCGCGGCGGTACGTCCCGGCGACCGCCTCGCCATCGGAGGTGAGGACCCGGGGCGGCGTGAGCGCCTGATACGACCGATAAGCGTCCTTGCGCTCGCGGATGAGCGGGTCATCCACCCGGTTCGTGCGCACAGCATCCTGGAGCTCCTGGAACCTGAGGTAGAAGATGTCCTCCCTCTCGCGAAGCACGCCGGCTTGCACCAGGCGCTCGGCCTCGCGCAGCAAGGCCTGCTTGTAGACGAAGTAGCGGCTGATCATGCCGTACTTCGGATATTCCCGGTACCCGGCGAAGGTCCGGACCCGGTCGATCATCCGCTTGGCCTCTTCGGCCCTCGGCTCCCCGTCCGGCATGGCACGCAGGCGCGTCAGCAGCTCCTGTTCCTTCTCCCGGGCCTTCTGCCGGCCTTGCTCGAAGCGCCGCTGGCCGGCGCCCGGCTCGAAGTTCTTGATGTTGCCGAGGATCATGGGCACGAGCGTGGTGGGACGTTCGCTCCAGCGGGGCCTGGTGATGTCGATCTCGCCGGCGCAGCGCATGCCGTACTGGTCGAGGAAGGCCCGGATGGCGTCCCGGGCTTCGCGCCCGCCTGCGAGCGCGGGCAGCTCGTCCAGGAAGCTCTCGCCCTCGACATGCTGCAGAAAAGTCACCAGGTCCGGATGCGGGCGTATCACGTCCGCGACGTCCAGGAGCGCCAGCCCCATTTCCGCCGTGATGTTGTGCGGGGCGGACTGCGTGAGCGTGTCGACCGCGTTCTTCTCGCCCAGCCACTCCTGCAGCTGGTCGTTGAGCCACCAGGTGGCCTGCATGCCCGCCATGATCACCTGGAGACTTCGCGGATCGAACAGGACCCGCCTGAGCTCCTGGATGTCCGCCAGGATGAAGTCGAGCAGCGCCGATCCGGACTTACTCCCGATGTCGTGCTTCAACGTGGCGATGGAGGCCCGGCTGCGCTCGATCAGTTCGGTGACGATCGCCGGGTCAGTCTCGATCGGGACGGGCGCGCTGTCCAACGGGGTGCCGCCGACTCCTTCGTCCGGGAGGGGCGCGATGAAGTCGCCGCGGTCGAGGATGGTCTGCAGCGCGTCGCCGATCAGCGGATCGGATCTCCCCACGGCGGTCAGGAGACCCGCGCGAACCGTCGGGGAACCCAGCGCCCGGGTGACGTCGACGAACAGTCTCCCGCCGGCTTCGGACATGGGCCGCGGAGTGGTCAGCTGCCACACGGAGAGCCCCAGGGGCTTCATGGGGTCGGTCATCATCTGCTGATGACCGACGGAGATGTAGACGTGGTTCCCTTGATCGCTGGTCGCGGGGACGGGGAACAGGGTGGTGATCGGCCGGCTCTGGACAATCTGGAATCCATCGTCGACCAGGCACCATTCGATGTCCTGGGGGTGGCCGAAGTGCGCTTCGATCCGCCGGCCCAGCTGAGCGAGCCGCACGATCTGCGCATCGGTCAGGGCCGGCCGCTGCTGGCTCTCTGGTTCGATCGCCAGTTCCCGCGTTCCGCCTCCCGGCCGGGCGCGGATGGCGAGTTGCTTGGCGGCGACGGTCTTGGCGACAACTTCACCGTCCCGCACCTGGTAGACGTCCGCGTTCACCAGGCCGGCGACCAAGGCCTCGCCGAGGCCGAAGCTGGCCTCGATGGAGACGACCTTCCGGTCGGAGGTGACAGGATCGGCCGTGAACAAGATGCCGGCCGCCTGCGGGAAGACCATCCGCTGCACGACCACGGCCATGTGGACCTTCCGGTGGTCGAAGCCGTTCCGCAGGCGGTAGGTCACGGCCCGCTCGGTGAAGAGCGAGGCCCAGCACCGGCTGACGTGCTGAAGGATCGCCGTCGGCCCCACGACGTTGAGGTACGTGTCCTGCTGGCCCGCGAAGGAGGCCGTCGGCAGGTCCTCCGCCGTCGCACTGGACCGGACAGCGTAGGCGGCTTGCCCGCCCAGCCGGCCGAGCGGGCGGGCGATCGCCGCCGCCAGATCGTCGGGGATGGCGATCCCTTCGAGCGTCCGGCGGATCTCCGCGCTGAGCGCGCGGATCGCCTCCCGGTCGTCCGGCTCGAGGCGCGACAGCCGATCGAGCCGGTCATCGATCCGGGGCGCCGTTGTCATGATCCGCCGGAAGGCGTCCGTCGTCACGCAGAAGCCAGCTGGCACGCAGATGCCTTCGATCCGCGAAAGCTCCCCCAGGTTCGCGCCCTTGCCGCCGACGACAGCGACCTGTGTCTGGTCGATATCCTCGAAATCCAGTACGTAGCGGCCCATCCGCTCACCCTCCTCAAGCGTCGCGGTGCCCGCCCGCGACATCTCGTCCCGCCAGCTCACGGCCGGCATCGGCGCAGCCCGAGCCTGCCAGCCGGCTGTGGTCGAGGTACCTGACGTCGTAGACGCGCTCGGTGAACTTCCAGCCGTCCGTGGTGCGCCGCAAGCCGGATCGCGCCCGGGTGCGTGGTCTGCACGAAGCAGTCTAGGAGGCCCTGCAGCCGCTCGATCCCCGAAGATCGCTCACCGGGTTTCCTCCTTCGGCTGGTGTCAGGGCCGGGTGAACACGGCGCGGATGATGACGATGTTGTCCGTCGCCGCCATGCCCATCAGGTTCCAGGTCAGGCCGAAGTCGGCCCGGTTGACGCGGACCTCGGCGCCGAGCCGGATCTCGCCGCCGTCCAGCACGGAAGCCGCGGTATCGAAGGACAGGGGCCGGGTCCGGCCGCGCACGGTCAGCACGCCGGTCACGGCGGCGCCGTGCCCGGACGGCCGGATACCGTCCGCGCTGAAGATGATGTCCGGATGGTGGCCGGCATCGAAGAAGTCAGCCGAGCGCAGGTGCGTGTCGCGCCGGGTGTTCCCCGTATCGATGGACGCGGCGGCCACCACGAGGGTGCCGCCGACCTGGCCGTCCGCAGCGACGGTGCCGTACCCGCTAACCTCGCGGAAGACGCCGTTCACCGGCATCAGGCCCATGACCTTGCTCTTGAGCCTGATGCTGGACCTTCCCGGAGCCAGGATCCACTCCCCGGTCAGGCCCCCGTCTTCCAGCAGAGCCCGCAACGCCGGTGCGGTCGTTTGTCCTGCCGGTGCCTGCATGAGTACCTCCCTGGTTTTTGTCTCTGCGTAAGACGACATGGCCCGCCCGGATGTGAGGCGCGCGCGCCGGCCTCACAGTCCGGTGCGATATCTCGTCGGACTGGGTAAGGGCAGATGCGACCAAGAAAAGGCGCCGGTACCATGACGACCCGATCCGAGCCAGGACACGACCGCCACGACCCCGGCCTGAGCGCGATCGTGAGCGAGCGGTACCGGCTGATCAATCTCGCCTACCGGATGCTGGGCTCCCTGGCCGAGGCCGAGGATGCCGTCCAGGAGACGTACGCGCGCTGGTACGCCATGACCCGGCAACAGCAGGACGCCATCGAGTCCCCCGGCGCCTGGCTGACCAAGGTCGCCAGCCGCGTGTGCCTGGACGTGCTGCGCTCGGCGCGGGCCCGGCGCGAGCGCTACACAGGCGAGTGGCTCCCCGAGCCGCTGCCCGAACCCGCCGAGTGGAGCGGCGGGCGGCCGGACGGCGCCACGGCCGACCCGGCCGACCGGGTCACCCTGGATGAGTCGGTCACCATGGCCTTCCTGATCGTGCTGGACTCGATGACCCCGGCCCAGCGCGTCGCGTTCATCTTGCACGATGTCTTCGGCTATTCCTTCGCCGACGTGGCCGACGTCACCGGCCGTACCCCGGCGGCGTGCCGCCAGCTGGCCTCCGCAGCGCGCCGCCGCAGCCGTGCGTCGCAGGTTCCCGCGACTCCCGCGGCGCGGCGGGCCGGCATCGTCCGGGACTTCAGGCAGGCGTGGGACGCCAGGGACATCGGCGCCCTCATCGGCCTCCTCGACCCCGGCGTTACGGCGATCGCCGACGGCGGCGGCCTGGTCAGCGCAGCGTTCCGCCCCATCGAAGGGGCCGAGCAGGTCGCGCGTTACGCCGTCGACGTCGTCGGCGGCGGGGCACCCGGCCTGACCCTCCTGGAGCGGACCGTCAACGGCCAGCCAGGCCTGGTGGCCCAGCAAGGCGGCGTCACCGTGGCGGTGTTCGCGTTCGAGGTCGCAGACGACCGGATCACGCACATCTGGGCCATCCGCAACCCCGACAAGCTCCGGCCCTGGACGGAAGGCTGACGCGATTCGGCCGTCGGCCGCTTACGGATCGCGCGACGCGGAAAAACCTGTTCCGCACGTCGGCACCGCGGATCCGTTCGGGCCGATTCCTTCGATTTTTCCGAACGGGCCGTGGTGATTCCCGCTGAGCAAGCCGGTGCACGCCCGCCTGCAGTGGGCCGATCACCTCAACCAGGCGAGGCCCGCTCACCTCACTGGACGGCAGCCTGGCCTCAGATGGCAAATCAGCTCCCAAGGAGGAGATCATCGTGCCAACTGAGACACCGCACGCCGGGGCGGCCGCCCTGGAAGGACGCGCCGCGCCGGCCGCGCCCGCCGCGCAGGCGCCGAGGCGGCTGGGCCTGGCGCTAGCTGTCATCGCGACGGCCCAGCTCATGGTCGCGCTCGACGTGACCATCGTCACCGTCGCCCTGCCGCACATCCAGGCCGCGCTCGGCTTCTCCGGGTCGAACCTGGAGTG
>Ga0335074_10009594_pt1 | contig 13520 bp, 10 predicted proteins | sample Lox_Sample_23_FD_206715 | JGI IMG/M metagenome (GOLD analysis project Ga0335074, IMG submission 206715) | Soil microbial communities from Loxahatchee National Wildlife Refuge, Florida, United States - Lox_Sample_2.3 | ecosystem: Environmental > Terrestrial > Soil > Wetlands | place: USA...
CGGGGTCATCGTCTTCTTCGACGAGGCCGACTCGCTCGGCAGCCGCGGTGGCTCCGTCGGCGGCGGTGGCGGCGGTGGCGGCAGGCAGGGTTTCGCCGGATCTGGCAGCGCCGAGCCAGGCACCGGCCAGCGCCGGGGCGCTGTCGGCAGCCTGTTTGCCGACTGCCATGGCTACAGCTACCTGACGCCGCGAACCCAGTCGACGCTTTACGGGGAGGCGCTGCGAGCGAGGGCCGATCCGGCACCGCGGCCGGCCAGGCGGTTCCGCCAGATGATCCCGGCCGGCATGGGCATGGGCGGCGGCATGGGCACGCTGCAGGCCCTGCTGACCGAGATGTCGGGCCTGAAGAAACCGCGCGGCTTCTTCAACCGGGTCGTCCGCCGCACGCTCGGAATGCGGCCGAAGCCGCCGCCGAAGTACCGGATCCTGATCGTGATGGCGACGAACATGCCGAGCGCGCTGGACGAGGCACTGCTGAGGCCGGGCCGGATCGACCGCCAGTACCGGGTGGGCTACCCGTCCAAGGAGGGCAGGAAGCGTACGTACCAGGGGTACTTCGCCAAGGTCAGCAACGACCTGACTGAGGAGCAGATCGATCACCTCGCCACGATCACCCCGTACGCCACCGGAGCGACGATCAAGGACCTGGTGAACGAGTCGCTGATCGTCGCGCTTCGTGACAACCGGACGACCATCACCTGGGCCGATGTGCTGAAGGCAAAGCTGGCCAAGAGCGTCGGCCCGGCGGAGGGCGTTGAGTACATCGAGCGTGAACGCCACGCGGTCGCGCTGCACGAGGCCTCCCACGCGGTCATCAGCCACCTGGTGCAGAAGCGCAATGTCATCGACACCGCGACGATTCAGAAGGGCGCCGACTATCTCGGCTTCGTCAAGCCGATCCCGATCGAGGAGCAGTTCACCTCGTGGCGCAGCGAGTACGAGGCCGACATCATGGTGAGTCTGGCCTCCCTTGTCGGCGAGCGGATGTTCTTCGACGGCGACTCCAGCTCCGGCGTCTCCGGCGACCTGCAGAACGCGACCACGATCTCGCTGGCGATGGAAGGGCTCTGGGGCATGGGCGGGCAGCTCGGCTCATACGCCGCGACCAGAGCGCCGCACGACGCGCACCCGGTCGCCGACGGCAACGACCGGAACGTGCTCGAGACCGCGCTCGGCCAGCGGGTCGAGGCGCGCCTGGCCACCCTGGCCGAGCGCACCGGCACGCTGCTGGCCGAGAACCGGGCGAGCGTGCTCGCTGTCGGCCACGCGCTCGAACTGCACCGGACGATCAGCGGGCAGGACGTCATCGCCATCATCGCGGGTCAGCAGGGACCCGTGGTGGACGGCCGCCCGTACCTGCAGCCGGAGTTCGTCGCAGAGCTGGAGAACTACCACCGGCGCGCTGTCTCCGCGCACAGCGCAGACCGAAGCCTGCCACTGCCGGTCCCGGTGCCGCGGTCCGCGGCCGAGCTGACGACACTTCCGGCAGTGACCGACCTCCGGGCCGAGGCCGCGGACGACTAGCAGCTCCGTCCCCGCAAGGCTCTTTCATGAGCATGGAGACTTTGGTGCGTCAGGACGCACCAAAGTCTCCGTGCTCACGAAAGAGTCGGTAGCGCCGTGCCGAACCGGAACGCCGACGGGCGGGACGGCCAGCACGCCGCCCCGCCCGTCCCGGCCGCTCCGCGTGGCTTGCCGCTCGACGCCACGCCCTGACGGCAGGCTGCGAACCGCTACCTGACGATCTCCAGGTAGTCCAGGACGGTGCCGTTCTCGGACAGGCCTGTTACCTTGAGCGTGCCGCCCCGCCCGAACTTGGGCTCGCTGTCCACCACGAGCAGGCAGTAGCCGGTCTACCGAACGCGCGACCAGTCCACGGTCTCGTTAGTGACCGCGCCGGTGGTCGGGTCGGAGTTGATGTAGGTCGGGACGGCATTGTCGCTGCTGACGCTGCCCAGGTAGCCGTCCGGCACCAGGCCCGGGTTGGCGGAGTTCCGGTCGAAGGAGTACAGGCTCTTGCCCGCGCCGCCGGCCGTGATGTCGGTCGTGCCCGCCGGCGAGGGCCCGCTGTTGGTGAGCACGGGGCTCGGACCTCGGCAGCGATCTGCCCGCTCAGGTCGGTCGGCGAGGAGCCGATCCGGATGAACGGCTTGTTAACGGGAGCGGGCACCTGCCACCCGACAGCCATCGACCTCGTGGGATCCGCGCCATCCGCAATGTGGCGGCCGAACGGTGGGCCGGCACTTCCGGCGCTCAGGCGACGCGCTTGTTCAGGGGTCATGCATGATGACGTCATGGAGCCGGACGCTAAGAGAGGCCGGTAAAGAAAAGGCGTCTGAATTATTAATAACAGCCTAATCCCTATAAAACCTCTATGTCATATCGGGCATCCTAGCTGGTGTTCTTCGCGCACAACGCTTGCCAGCGGCGCAGCGGCACTTCTAGACTGAACATTCAGTCAACCGCGTTGGGAGCGCGATAGTCATGGCCACGATCCAGGCCACTCCACCCCTCACGACCGACCCCTCGCTCGCCGGCATCATCGCGGAGCAGGAGAAGATCTTCGTCCGCCGTCAGCCAGAGTCAGCTCGGCTGGCCGGTGTCGCCACCGCATCGCTGGCCGGCGGCGTGGTGTCAAGCTGGCAGATCTCCCGCCCGCAGCCGGTGTGGCTCAGCCATGGCGAGGGCTCCAAGCTCTACGACGTCGACGGCAACGAGTACGTCGACCTGCATGGCGGTTACGGCGTCTCGCTGGCCGGTCACGGGCACCCGGCCGTCGTGGCGGCCGTGCGCGCCCAGGTGGAACGGGGCACTCACTTCGCCCAGCCGACCGAGACCGCGCTCGCGGCGGCGGCCGAGCTAGCCCGCCGGTTCGGCCTGCCGCAGTGGCGGTTCGCCAACTCGGGTACCGAGGCGACGATGGACGCCGTCCACCTGATGCGGGCCATCACCGGCCGCGACCTGATCATCAAGGTCGAGGGCTGCTACCACGGCCACCACGACTCGGTCCAGGTATCGGTCTGCCCGGACGATGAGGAGGACGACCTCGGGCCGGCCGGCGCGCCCAACAGCGTGCCGTCCAGCACCGGCATCCCGCGCGCGATCACTGACCTGACCCTGGTCGTCGGCTTCAACGACCTGGACGCCGTCCGGGCGCGGCTCGCCGAGCACCCCGGCCAGGTCGCCGGCATGATCCTCGAGCCGATCATGATGAACGCCGGGATCATCCTCCCCGAGCCCGGCTACCTGGCCAGCCTCAAGGAGCTGCTGCACGCCCACGGCGCGCTGCTGACCTTCGACGAGGTGAAAACCGGCCTCACCGCGGGACCGGGCGGGGCGACCGGCCTGGCGGGGGTAACGCCCGACATTGTCTGCCTGGCCAAGGCAATCGGCGGCGGTATTGCCGTCGCGGCCGTCGGTGGCACCGCCGAGGTCATGGAGCACGTCGCCAACGGCGACTACGAGATGGTCGGCACCTTCAATGGCAACCCGCTGGCGATGGCAGCCTGCCGGGCGATGCTCACTGAAGTTGCCACTGCGGACGCCTACGAGCGGCTGGCCAAGCTCAGGCAGCGAGCGGTGGAAGGCCTCGAGCGGGAGATCGCGCGCAACAACCTGGACGCGCAGGTGGTCTCGGTCGGTGCCAAGGGCTGCGTGGTGTTCTCGTCCAGCCCGGTCCGCAACTTCCGGGACTTCCTGCGGGTGCGGGACTCCTACAGTCACGCGCACTGGCTGTTCCAGCACAACGGCGGGGTCTTCCTGCCGCCGTGGGGCAAGATCGAGCAGTGGCTGATGTCGGTGCAGCACGACGAGGCTGATATCGACAGGTTCGTTGGCAACTTCGCTACGTTTGCCGCAGCAGTGCGGTCATAATTCAACCGAATCCGCGAGGCGATGGCGCCTGGACAGCTTTACTGGATGGTTACGCCGAAGGCCTTGCGCCGAGACGCGAATCAGCACATTCTGGGCAGGTAGCTAGACAAGAGAACGAGCCCGGCGAAACGTCCACTCAGCCCCCTGAGGGACGTTGAGCCGGCATCCGGGCACCAGCGGATCCCCGGCGCGGTTAGCCGACGCCGGGGCCCCGCAGCGGAAGGCGGCGAGATGCACCCTCGCGAGGGCTGGCAGCCAGACGGCACACGGCGGCGGCCCGATCTGTCCCGCCGCCAGGCACTGAAACGCGGCCTGGCCGCCGCGGCGCTCGCGGGCGGCGGCGCCACCCTGCTCGACGCCTGCGCGGCGTACCTGGTCGGTCCTAACAACATTCCGCTCCCGCGGCCAGACCACCCGGTCACCTGGCCGGTCAGCGGCAACAAGGCCATCCCCAGCAACCTGAAGCCGGAGACCGGCGCGACCCTGCAGGTCTACAACTGGGTCGCCTACATCAACCAGGCCTGCGTCAACAGCTTCGCCAAGAAGTACAACTGCAAGGTCGAGGTGACCACGTTCAACACCATGAACGAGGCCCTGGCCAAGCTGCGCAGCGGGCTGAAGTTCGATGTCCTGATGGGCGCCACCATCGACGTGCTCGGCGACCTGATCGAGTCCAAGCTGATCCAGCCGCTCAATCACAGCTACATCTCGAACATCAACCAGGTGTGGCCGGACTTCCTGAACCCGTATTACGACCGTGGCTGGCAGTACACGGTGCCGTACACGATCTACACGACCGGCATCGCCTGGCGTAAGGACCTGGTGCACGAGAACCCGTACGCGATGAAGAACGCCTGGCGCGAGATGTTCTTCCAGCCCAAGTACAAAGGCAAGATCGCGATCCTGGACGACTACCGCGAGGGCATCAGCCTCGGGCTGATGATGAACGACATCTACAACCTGAACACCACCAGCAAGAGCCAGATTGACCTCTCCCGGCAGACGCTGCTGCAACTCGCGGATCTGGTCGACATGCAGATCGACAACAACGACTACAGCGAAGTGCCGGACGGGCAGACCTGGATCCACCACGCCTGGTCCGGCGACATGGCCGCGGCACCGTCCTACATGCCCAAGGGCGTGCCGGTCGACGTCGTCGGCTACTGGTTCCCCAGGGATGGCAAGGGCCCGGTCGCGAACGACACCAACACGGTGCTGCGGGCCTCGTCCAACCCGGTGCTGGCGCACCTCTTCGTCAACTACCTGATGGACGAGAAAGTCGCGCTGGAGAACATCAGCTGGAACGGCTACATGCAGCCCGTCTCCGCTATCACCCCGGAGCTGCTAGTGAAGGAACAGATCCTGCCGCCGAGCCTCATGTCCACCGCGGTGGTGGAATCCGACTTCCGCCGGGGCGTCGGCGAGCTGCAACTGCCGGTCGACGCCGACGCGCTCTGGCAGCAGGCCTGGCTCGTCGCGAGCAACGGGCTATAGCGATGGCTATCCAGCCGCCGCCCGAGGCCCCGCTCGCTCCGTCGGCCCCGCCCGCGCGCAAGCCGGGCCGCAAGCCCAAGCCGTATCAGCCCAACAAGCTGTTCTGGGTGCTTCTTGCCTCGCCCGGCATTCTGTGGCTGATCGTGCTGTTCATCATCCCGTTCTACGCGATGCTGGCGATCGGCGAGGGCAAGCTGGACCGGCAGACCGAGTCACCGGTTGCGGTCTACAACCCGTTCACCTGGAGCTCGGCCAACTTCGTCAATGTGTGGCACGACCTGTTCGGTACCGGTGCGTTCGCGGGGTGGATCGCCTGGCGGACGATCTGGTACGTCGCACTGGCCTCGCTGCTCAGCCTGGCGATCGCCTACCCGGCCGCGTACTTCGTGGCCCGGTTCGCGGGCCGCCGCAAGGGCATCTTCCTGGTCCTGCTGATCGCCCCGTTCTGGATCAGCTACATGATGCGGATGCTCGCCTGGATCGACCTGCTGCAGACGAACGGCTATGTCAACAAGGTGCTGTCGTTCCTGCACCTGGGATCGCCGAACTGGCTGGGCGGGCACTGGTACACCGTCATCCTCGGCCTGGTCTACGGCTACATCCCGTACCTGATCCTGGTGCTGTATGCCGGGCTCGACCGGATCGATCCGTCGCTGCTCGAGGCAGGCCGCGACCTCGGCCTCAGCCGGGTCCGCACCTTCGTGCGCGTCACGCTGCCGCTCTCCAGGCAGCCGATCCTCACCGGAATGCTGATCACGGTGCTGCCGATGCTCGGCGACTACTACACCAACACGCTGCTCTCCGGAGCGCGCGATACCTCGATGATCGGCAACCTGATCGAGGGCCAGCTGAGCACTCCGTCGGCCGGCCAGGGCGCGATCCTGTCGCTGATCGTGCTGCTGGTGCTGCTGGTGCCGATGATCTACTACGTGATCGCTACTAACCGAGCCTCGCGGGCGGCAACATGAGCAGCACGGTCGTCTCGAAGACAGTTTCACAACCCATTGCGGGAACGAAGGCGTCCAGAGTGCGGTTCCTTCGCAACCCGTGGCGGCATCCGTGGTTCCTCGAGGGCTTCACCTGGCTGTACCTGATCTGGTCGCTCGCGCCGATCGCCCTCGCGGTGCTGTTCTCGTTCAATAAGGGCAAGTCCCAGGCCACCTACCAGGGCCTGTCGCTGCGCTGGTACTGGGGTGACAAGGTCAACTCGATCTGGTACAACCCGCAGCTGCACAGCGCCATGTTCGAGACGCTCAAGCTGTCGGCCCTGACGACGCTGATCGCGGTGCCGATCGGGGTAGCGTTCGCGCTCGGCATCAACCGCTGGCGCGGGGTGATCCCGTCCAGCTTCAACTTCGTCATGATCCTCTCGTTCGTGGTACCCGAGCTGATCTTCGGCGTCGCGATGTTCTTCATCTTCACCCAGATGCCGGGCCTGAAGGACATCGGCCTCGGCAACGTCGCCGAGGTGCTCGGCCTCGTCACCTGGAACGTCAGCTGGCCGGCCATCATTGTGCAGGGCCGCCTGGTGACGATCGGGAAGCAGTACGAGGAGGCGTCGGCCGATCTCGGCTGTACGCAGTTCCAGACCATGCGCAGGGTCATGCTGCCGCTGCTCACGCCCGCCATCTTCGCCAGCGCGATCCTGGTCTTCTCCGGCGTGATTGACGACTTCGTCATCGTCGACCTGCTGTCGTCCAATGCCACCAACACGCCGATGTCGGTGATCATCTACTCGACCCAACACGGCGGCAACGGCGGCCCGGCCCTGAACGCGCTGGCCACCGTCATGCTGCTGATGTCGTTCGTGGTCGCCGGCCTCGGCTACCTCGGCTACCGGCTGATGACCAGGGGCCAGCGGGTCGACGGGCAGCAGGCGCTCACCGCGATCGCCGGCGCGGAGGGGTAGCTTCCCGTGATCGCGAGGACTTGTGCACGCCGGGACGTGCACAAGTCCTCGCGATCACGAAGTTCTGAGCGCGGCAGGCCGCTGGATCGCTAGGGCGTCGACCGCGACTGCGCCAGCGGGACCGCAGATCAGCGGGTTGACGTCCAGCGCCTCGAGGTGGTCACCGAGCTCGATCGCGAGTTCGGACAACGCGCTGACGGCATGCTGCACCGCGACCAGATCGGCTGGCGGAGCTCCGCGAGTGCCGGCCAGCAGCTTCGCTACACGGAGACTGCTGACGAGCTCGCCCGCCTGCGCGGCCGACACCGGCGGCAGCGCCACTGCGCGGTCGGCCAGCAGCTCAACCAGCACTCCGCCCGCGCCGACCACGATCAGCGGGCCAAGCTCGGGGTCGGCCACGAGGCCGAGCGCCAGCTCCACGCCGGCCGGGACCGTCTGGCTCACCAGCACCCGAGGTCCGAGCCGGGCCGCCAGGTCTGCGTAGGCGGCAGCTAGCTGTGCGGGGTCAGCGATGCCGAGCACCACGCCGCCAACATCGCTCTTGTGCTGGATATCGGGCTGGTCGGTCTTCAGGACGACCGGGTAGCCGATGTCGGCCGCGGCGGCGAGTGCGCTGGCCGCGTCTCCGGCCGCGAGCGTGCGAGCTACCGCGATCCCGTACCCGGCCAGGAGATCGAGCAGCGGAGCGCCGCTTATCGCGCCGGCCGAGAGCCTCGCCTGATGATGGCTGGACGTTTGCTGGGGTCCTGGCACCAGCAGGTGTCCAGCCATGGCAGCGGACGGCCGCGCGCGTGCATGATCGAGCAGGTGCCGGAGCGCCAGGAGACCGGAGCGGGTGCCTTCCAGGACCGGGACCCCGCCGCGGCGGAGCTGGCCGGCCCAGTCCTGGTCGATCGCACTCGGCAGGTTGCTCAGCACGACCAGCGGCTTCTCAGTCCGCCCGGAGACATCCTGCAGCGCTCGCAGATAAGCGTCGTCGCCATCCAGCTCATGCACGAGATCGACCGCCAGCGCGACCGCGTCGACCGCGCTGTCGTCAGCCAGCGCGGACAGGCAGCCGCCGAACAGTTCCCTCGTGTCGGCGCCAGTCCCCCAGACGTCCAGCGGGTTCGCCGGCGTCAGACCTGGATCGAGCAGCTCAGCGAGGCGCGCGGTTGTCGCAGATCCGATCTCCGCGAACCCCACGCCGAGATCGGAGGCCAGGTCGGCGACATGGGCGCGCTCCAGGCCCGAGTCGTGCACGGTCGCGATGCCGGACCGCCCGGCTGCTGTCCTCGCTGCGGCGAGCCGGCGAGGCCGGCGACCGACCGCGAACAGCTCGATCGTGTCGGCGAACTCCGCGAGGTCGCTCACCCGGTGCACGCCGTAGGCCCTGGCGAGCGCCTCCCAGCCGCCGTCCGACCCGGCCAGCGCGCCGGAGTGCGCGGCCACCAGGCTGCGGCCCACGGCGGAGCTGCCTGCTGTCAGCAGCACCACCGGAATGTCGCGCTCCGCCGCCGCGCCAAGCACCCGGCGCAGTCCCGCGCCGTCCCTGATGGTCTCAAGCACGAGGGCGAGTACCCGGGTATCCGCCAGGCCGAGCGCGTACTCCAGGTAAGCGGGAGCAGCTGTCACCAGCTCCTGCCCGGACGACACGGCCATGGTGAAACCGAAGCCGCGCCGGGCCCTCAGCATGGCGGAGAACACCGACCCGGAGTGCGTGACCAGCGCCACCGGCCCCGCGGCCAGCGGGTCAGGCTCGGTGTAGCCAAGGGCCCGCAGGCCGTAGCTGATGTTGGCGAAGCCCATGCACCCCGCGCCGCACACTGCCATTCCGGCGCGGCGCGCCACGCCGGCCAGCCGGTCCCGGAGTGGCGATCCTGACCGGCCGTCATCGACCGCGTTGCCGAAGATAACCGCAGCCCGGCTGCCAGCATCGGCCGCGAGCGTCAGCTGTGACTCGAGCGCGCTGTCGCCGACAGCCAGCAGCGTCAGCTCCGGCGCCTCCGGCAGGTCGGCGACCGACGGGTAGCTCCGCTGGCCCTCGATCTCCGCGTACCGCGGGTTGACCAGGTAAACGCGCGGCCGGGATCGGCTCTTGCCTAGCTCGGCCACCATCCGGCCGCCGAAGCTGCCAGGCCGCGGCGAGGCACCGACCAGTGCAACGCTGCGCGCCTCCAGCATCGCCCGCACGGAGGTTTCCCGGCGGGCGGACGCCTCCGCCGCGGCGGCGGCCGCCGCAGGGGCGACCGCGTTGACCGCTCCCGAGCGGGCCGCGCGTTGCGTGCGGACAGTCACGGGAGCGGCCACGTTCCCGTCGGGATGCTTGTCATGACCGCCGGGCACGGGTACGGCGCACTGCCGACTTCCGGTCGGCGATCGCGGCTTTCGCGGCCTGCCATCCCGGGATGCCGCACACGCCGCCGCCCCCGTGCGTGGCCGAGCTGCCGTAGTACAGGCCGCCGACCGGCGTGCGGTAATCGGCGTAGCCGGGCGCGGGACGCATGTGGAACAGCTGCTCGAGCGACAGCTCGCCGTGGAAGATGTTGCCGCCGACCAGGCCGTAGTCGTGTTCCATCTGGTAGGGACCGACGACGTCGCGGTGCAGGATCGAGGCCTTGAAGTTGGGCGCCAGCTCGTTGTAGCAGTCGATCATGCGGTCAGCGTAGGCCTCAAGCTCGGCCGTGTGCGGCTCCTCGCTCCAGTCGGCCGGCACCCACTGGGTGAACAGCGACATGATGTGCGTGCCCTCCGGGCTCAGCGTCTTGTCGAAGGCAGTCGGGATCACGCCGTCGCTGAACGGCCGCACCGCGGCCTTGCCGTCGCGCGCGTCCTGGAACGCGCGCTCGATGTAGTCCATCGTCGGCGCCATCTCGACCGAGCCGGTGTGGTGCTCCTGCAGCTGAGTGCCGGGGTCGGCGATGAAGTCGGGCAGCTCGGACAGCGCGAGGTTGATCTTCACGACGCCGCTGCGGGACTTCCAGTGCTCGATGTCGGTGGCGAAGTCGTCCGGCAGGTTCTCCCGGCCGACCTGGTCGAGGAACGCAGTCTTCGGGTGCAGCGTCGACACCACGACCCTGGCCCTGATCTCCTCGCCGTTGGCCAGCATCACGCCGACGACCCGGCCGCCCTCGACCAGCACCCGGGCGACTGGAGCGTTGACCCGCACCTCGGCGCCGTTCTCCACGGCGGCCGACTCGATCGCGGACGACACCGCGCCCATGCCGCCTTCCTGGAATCCCCAGTTGCCGAGATGGCCGTCGCCCACGTCCCCGATCGAGTGGTGCGCCATCACGTAGGCGGTGCCGGGCTCGTACGGGCCGGCCCAGGTGCCGATCACGCCGTTCACCGCGAGCGCACCCTTGACCTGCGGAGACTCGAACCAGTCGTCAAGCAGGTCGGCGATGCTCATCGTCATCAGCCTGGTCACGTCGGCGATAGTGCGGACATCGAGGCCGCGGTTGCGCCAGGCGAGCTTCAGCGTGGCGGCGAGGTCCTTCGGCTTCCGCGAGCCGAGCGCCGGCGGGACGGTGAGCAGCAGCGGGCCGAGTACGTCAGCGAGCCCGGCGAGCCACGCATCCCACTTCGGCATCGCGTCAGCGTCGTGCTTTGACCACTTCGACACTGACTCGTGGTTGCGCCTGGCGTCGTCGGCATACAGCTTGATGGAGCCACCCTCGGGGAACGCCTGGTAGTACGGGCCCATCGGGAAGATCTTGTAGCCGTGCCTGGCCAGGTCCAGGTCCTTGATGATGGTCGGCGGCAGCAGGCTCATCACGTAGGACAGCCTGGTCACCTTGAACTCGGGCGCCTCCGGCCACGGTGACTCGGTGGTGGCGGCGCCGCCAGTCTTGTAGCGGCCTTCGAGGACCACCGTCTTCGCTCCGGAGCGGGCCAGGTATGCCGCTGCGACCAGTCCGTTGTGCCCTCCGCCGATCACGACAGCGTCGTATCTTGCGGCCATGTCCCAACCCTCCGTAATGTTTTGGTCACGCGAGCCCGCACCTGGCCTCCGGGCCCGGGCCGATTGCCCGGCCCGGGATGGCGTCCCGGCCGGGGACGACGGCCCGGCACTGCTTGCCATAGCGCGTGCTCACATGTTTGACTGAATGTTCAGTCTAGAAAGCTGTTAGGCTGGAGGCAAGTGGATGACCCCGGTTCGCGCCGGCGACAGAAGCGGGGACGCGTCCGGCCAGGGAGGCGCCACGGCAGGCCGGGATAACGAAGGATTTGGCGCATTCGGCGCGAAAGTCTTCGCGATCGCAGTCCGCGCCGCCGGCTGGTCTGATAAGGATGGCAACCGCAGACAGACGGCACGAGAGCAGGGGTTATGGCCGTCACGAGAGGAATTGCCGAGATGACGACTCGGTCAGGCGACGTGCCCGAGGCACTGGGCACAGCCGATCAGCGCCGCGAGCAGATGCTGCACGCCGCCCTCGAGGTCATTTCCGCGCGCGGTTACGCCGACACCAGGATCGCTGACGTGGCCGAGCGCGCGGGGGTGAGCCCGGCGCTGGTCATCTACTACTTCAAGACCAAGGACCTGCTGCTGACCGAGGCCATCCGGCACTACGAGGACTCCTGGTACCGGGTCGGCCAGGCCAGGATGGCAGAGCTGGCCTCCGCCGCAGCGCAGCTTGGTGAGTTCGTTGCGATGAGCACCCTGGCCGATGCGGACCCGGAGCCTGATACGTCGTGGCAGCTCTGGCTGGATTTCTGGGCGCAGGCCGCCCGTAACGCCGAGGTCGCCGCAGTGCGGCAGAAGTCGGACGAGCGGTGGCGCGAGGTCATCGCCGATCTGGTCAGGGACGGGCAGGCGCGCGGCGAGTTCCGGGCCGAGGTGGACGCCGACGCCTTCGCCATCTGCCTCTCCTCGCTCCTGGACGGGCTGACGATCCAGATCGCCCTGGACGACCCGCTCGTCGACTCAGTGCACGCTTATGAGCTGGCCATGCAACTCGTGGCTGATCAGCTCGACTTCGACTGGACGCCGAGTCGTGGCCGGTCGGCCGACCGCGGCCGGTCAGGCAGCCGTGGCCGGACAGCAACGAGGGCCTCGGCGGCCCGGGCTGCAGCGGCCAGCCAGAAAGGATCCGACGAAGGGTAGGTGGCCGAGGTGGCCGGAGGACGCATCGAGCTGGTCTCGCTGACGAAGCGCTTCACTGAGATAGCGGTCGACAACATCGACCTGAACGTCGCCAGCGGCGAGTTCTTCTCTCTGCTCGGCCCGTCCGGGTGCGGCAAGACGACCACCCTGCGGCTGATTGCAGGCTTCGAGCAGCCGACAGCCGGCCGGATCCTCCTCGATGGCGTCGACGTCTCGGCCATCCCGCCGCACCGCCGGAACGTGAATACGGTCTTCCAGAGCTACGCGCTATTCCCGTTCCTCACCGTCTTCGACAACGTGGCTTTCGGCCTGCGTAACAGGCGGCTGACGAAGACCGAGCTCGACCAGCGCGTCTACTCCGCGCTCGAACTGGTACACCTTCGCCCGTTCGCCAAGCGCCGGCCGGGTCAGCTATCCGGCGGTCAGCAGCAGCGCGTGGCGCTGGCCCGCGCACTGGTGCTGCAGCCCTCGGTACTACTCCTGGACGAGCCGCTCGGCGCCCTCGACGCGAAGCTCAGGCGCTCGCTGAAGGTCGAGCTCAAGGCGCTGCAAGAGCAGGTCGGAATCACGTTCCTCTATGTCACGCACGACCAGGAAGAAGCCGTCACCATGTCGGACCGGCTCGCGGTCATGCGCGATGGCAAGATCGTCCAGATCGGCCCGCCGGCTGAGGTCTACGAGCAGCCCGCGGACACCTACGTGGCGGACTTCCTCGGCGTTTCCAACCTGATGCCGGTGCAGGTGGTCTCGCGCGGCCCGGGCTCGCAATGCGAGGTCAAGCTGGGTGAGTCGGCACTCACGGTCGATCATGGCGGCCTCGACGCGCCAGACCAGTCGCACGCGGTTATCCGGCCGGAGCGTGTCCGGATCGAGGAGTACGGCTCCGTCGGCACGAACCGGGTTCCGGCCATGGTGTCGCGCCTGGTGTACCTCGGCTCGTCGACGCAGGTCTTCCTCCGCCTCGCGGCCGGCGCCGATGTGCAGGCCCTGCTGCAGAACGACGGCAGCCAGACCGATCTGGCTCAGGGCACGCCGGTCCACGTCTACCTCGCGCCGGACGCGCTGCGCGTGCTCGGCGGCGGCGCGCCGGTCGCCGACCCGACTGCGGCGGATGCCGAGCCAGAGGAGATCCGCCAGGCCAGCTAAGGCCCGCCTGG
>Ga0335074_10009595_pt1 | contig 13520 bp, 12 predicted proteins | sample Lox_Sample_23_FD_206715 | JGI IMG/M metagenome (GOLD analysis project Ga0335074, IMG submission 206715) | Soil microbial communities from Loxahatchee National Wildlife Refuge, Florida, United States - Lox_Sample_2.3 | ecosystem: Environmental > Terrestrial > Soil > Wetlands | place: USA...
GATAAGCGGCATGTCGCAAGACCGGTGTTGGACAGATTTGGTGAGGCATGCAAAGCACACCAGTCGAACGCTTTACCCAAAGTAGTTTAGCTGACCACATCTTCGAAAATTCACCTGCAAAGGGATAAGGTGGCGATATTGATTGCTAAAATGCAACGTGAGAAAAATATGGAAATTTAATCTAATACCTCCGCTCAGAATTCAATGGCACACGTAATAGGACAATCATCGTCCAAATTTCGCCCTGCATAGACCTCCCTTTCCCTGTCCCATATACGACGGTAATATCGCGATAGGCTCAGGATGGGCCGTTGTACACGTGAAAATTTCTCATGATTATGCACTTCGGAGCTCTAGTTAAAGGCAGAAAATTGGATGATCATCTTTAGAAGTACATATTGGCTAATTCGCCACAGGAGCAAGCTTAATTTGTCTATATATTGGCTAACTTTCATTGTTGGTGCTGGTTCGACTTCTCCTAAAATTTCAAGATCTCATTATCAGTCATTACAGGGGCTTACAATAGAACGTATCCAAAATGTTGTCTCTTTGCTATGGCTGTCTTTTGGTGATGAACCTTGGGCTAGCATGGTCTTTGTATCTTCCCGCTCGAAATGAAAACAACCGCGCTGCATACTTCCTTGACAACGACCCAACTGGTAACTTCATTATCTCTCTCAAGATATCCCCGGAGGATGGCACCCTCTCTTCCCCTGTTCGTACATCCACGGCAGGTACTGGCCTGGCTGGATTGGCAGTGGTTTCGCAAGACTCTGTTGTCGTTTCTGAGGATGTATGTGCTTCAAAGTCCCTTATTGTTTCTCATGTCATTGAAATTTGCTGAATATTGCATTAGGGATATCTTTTTACAGTCAATTCGCAAAGCAACACTGTTTCAATGTTCAAGATCGATGACGGAGATCCTTGGCATCCAACGCTTGTCGGCTCTCCTGCCGCCACACTAGGTGACACACCGGTTGCAGTAGCATACTCAAGCGCGCTGAAGACAGGTATGTAATGTCAGCATTTCTTAACCCACATCCCTCGCTGATTACTCTCGTAGCTTGCGTCACAAATGGCGGTCTAGTCGCTGGGGTCACGTGCTATACCGTTGATGAGAACAAAGGTCTAACCCCAGTTGGCCCCTTGCGCCCCATAGCACAGCCAACGGATTCAGCATCTCCCCCACCTGGTCCCCTGGTCATAACCCAAGACATAGTGTTCAATCCCTCATCCACTAGTCTCTTTGTCTCAGTTAGGAGCAACGGTGCAGCCCCCGGATACGTCATTGCCTATCCAATCGAGGGCGGAAAAGTATCAACACAAGGCATCATTTCGCTCACCCCCGGCATCACCGGTGATTTCAGCCTCAACTTCCTCAGTTCGGACTCCACCCTTCTTATCACAAATCCTATACCTGGTACCGACGGCGCAGCATATCTCAATGTAGCTCCTTCACTACAAATCACGGTAGAGAAGCCCATCGTCATCCCAGGTCAAATTGCAGCTTGCTGGGTTGCATATTCACCCCACGCCTATAGCGCCTACATCATTGATGGAGCACAGCCAAATATTACGGTTATTGATACGCCGACTGGCAATATTCGAGGCACCATCCACTACAGCGCTGCCCCAATGACAGGAGGTATTGATGCGGCAATTGATAGGGGGCGATTATATATGCTTACAGACGCCGCGAGCCCGAAGATTGAGGTGTTTAAACTTAATGAGCACGACGATGCTGACCTTGCGGACAATATCCAGAGTTATGATGTCTTTATTAATGTAGGAGTTCTTCCGTTCTGGATGGGGATGGCCATATATCCGGCCTGAAAATGCCTATAAGCATTAGCTTAGGCTTGTAGTGATTAGTGCTAATAGGAGAAGTAAACGTATCATTTTTTTAGCAGGTGCTAGAGATCTTGTTTACTCTACTTTAGTTTGGATTTTTTAGTTGACTCGATTTTAAAAGTCCGGTTTTTAATAGTATATGTCTGAGTACTGCGGCTCTGGCCGCCAAATTCAGCAGGTTTTGGTTGCTGTTTTACGCAACTTCAACTACTTGCTAACCTGCTGCTTATCTCTCGTTTGCTTATCGGGTCGTAATCTGAGACAACGTAGAGAAGATTCCCAATACATTTACCCCCGGGGGTATGTTTGTGTGGCCCGTGAACTCCCGATTATGCAAACTAACGACAACGTTGTTTGGATGCGCATCGCAATACTCAGTAGCAACATCTAAAGTCCTTAGTTTATGTAGCTTTAGCTGCCCTGTATTTCTAATGTACATTGCAAGCTATGCGATAATGATTTATAAAGAAAAGAGAAGGCTTAGTAGCAAATGCGATCACTAAATGCGCTGTAATATTAGTGACAACGTTCTAGAAATTTAGCGACTGTAAGCCTAAATCCCCTAAAAGTGCAAAGCGATTAGAATTTTATAGGTTAGCGATCTTGCATTACGATTTAGTAACTAGTTCGCTACAGTAAACTGCGAAATCAGTTTCAGGCCTTAACAATCAATGATTTAATCTCAGCCCTCGTTTCTAAGCACACTAGCGCCATTACAATTAGCTATATTTTAGACCCTGCATTAGCGTGCTTCCTCTGCTCGTAACTAGGGGTCGTTAAATACCGTATTTTATTCATTAATACTGATTCCGTACATCATGCCATGGCTGGGTGAGAAATCCGGAGAGTTCCAGCCCTTTATCCAGAAGGGGAAGTCGAAATCGTAGTGCATTTCACATTCTGTGATCTCGCCGAACGCGGATTTCTCGGCGAGGTGTCGCAGCGTGAGGAAGTCTGAGTCGTATCGACGATCTGGGGATGACGTCGTCATCAACAAAGCATCGTATGAAAGGTGGAATTTTTTGCATACTTTGGAAAATAGTAAGAATCTTGTCGCTCTTTTTGGCTGTAGCAATGACTCGCTCCGCTTCTTCCGAACTAACTGTAAATGACTTCTCAACGACCACTTTCAGCAAAGTCAGTCAAAAGTTCTTCAGATCGGTAAAGTCGTTGTCAAACACATACCATGTTTGTCCGCCCGTAGTGCCCGCTCCGCAAACTTGGCATGAGTATCATGGTGTGTGCATACAAGTACAAGATCGATGTTCTTGTCCGCAAAAAACTCATCTGCGGTTCGATAATGCTTCGCTTCTGGAAAGTCGACCGTACAATGCTTTCCTTTCTCGACACCTTCCTTCCTTGCTTGCTGGCGCTTCGGCCCGTTGCAAGAACGCGTAAACTTTCAAATCAGGATTTGGAAGGACGAAAGGTAGGTGAAAGCATTTAGTTGAGAAGCCGTAGCCCATGCAGCCGACGTTGAGAGGAGCCATAATATCTACAGTTGAAAGATAAAACTCTCTGAACAGATGGTATAACTTTAGATTAAAGAAATCAATGTACTTTTCTAGCGGTCTTATATATCTTTTGAGAGTGAGGTTTTGAGAAAAGGGCGGTTTATCAGCAACTGAAATATTGGATTGATCAGCTAATGACGTGGGATGATCATCGGTGCGTCAAGCGGAGTGCCTATTTAGGCTGAGTGCTTAGCGTGGCAGGGTGCTGAGGGGGCTTCCAATGAGACACTAGTCACTCAAACCGGAATCCGGCATCGCTATGGCAACAGTTTGAGACACTCAGAGACCTTATTATTGGTCTGTGACATATAAATTCCGTGAGGTCATTTGTTGTTCGGAGCTTTCTTGATAATCAATCCGGCTAAATTTCTCGCTACCCCTTATTGCTAGCACACCTCCCGCTGTAACTCTACCCTTCCAACAACTCAATCATTTTCTCATGTCCCATCTCTTCCACTATATCGGCTGCCGTATCTCCAAATTTGTTGGTCATCTCCCTGTCTGCGCCGTTGGCAAGGAGAACCTTGACAACCTTCTCATGTTCCTTTCCTGCTGCTAGTATTAGAGGTGTATCCTCGTTAGGCCCGGTCTTCGTGTTCGGATCTCCGCCAGCGCGTATAAGGTCACGAACCAGAAGATCATAGCCAAGCTCTGCAGCTGAGCTTAGGGGAAGATGACCGCTCTCCTCGGCAATGTCTTGTCGAGCACCCTGGCGGACTAACAACTGCGCGGTCTTTACCTCGCCGTTGAAAATAGCGAGTAGAAGGGGGGTCGCCCCTTTATAGATTCCCTCCTCTTGGATTGCATTGATGTTGGCGCCTGCACGGAGTAGCTGCAAGACAGCGTCCCGACGTCCTGCTGCGGAAGCATATAACAAGCTTCTCTCTAACCAAACCTTGCGAGTCTCTAGGTCGCTGATCTCGCACTGTAGAAGCAAGGTGACTGCTTCCGGGCTGTTATACTTAATTGCACTTGAGAGAGGAGACCAACCCCTGCCCCCTTTAGTAGGATCCGCGCCGTGCTGTAGAAGGAGACGGATCATATTCAAGTCGTTGTTCGAAGCTGCCTCATGAAGTGGACCTTCTTCAGTGAAGTCATTTGGATCAGCTCCTTTCTCAAGCAGAAACTTTGCCATTTCCTCGCGCTTCTCCTCCTTGGCTTTGTCATCCTTGAGTCTTGCCACGAAATATAGAGCCTTTTGATCTCCAACCTCGGCATTTAGAATAATCTTTCCCTCGGCATTTGGGCTAATCTTTCCCTCGGAGCAGAGGATTTTGACGACATCAAAATGCCCATTTGAAGCCGCACAAATGAGTGCTTTATCTCCTTGCGAGTGATCTTCAAGTAGGGCACCTCGATCTATGAGAAACTTGACGACTGCAGCATGACCCTCTCCAGCGGCGCTCTGTAGCGTGGTATAATCGTACTGATTCTTTCCGTTCAACGTTACTTCGCGCCGGCTGCAGAGCATTTTCATAATACTGAGGCTTCCATGTTCTGCTGCTTTGTCAAATGCTGCTTGATAGTCTGCTGGTTTCAGAAGGACACCGGTCTCATCTTCGTAATCTAAGAGCATTCGACATATCGATTCGTGGCCTTCGCCAGCTGCCCAATAGATGGGTTTTAAGAGTTCAATAGTAGGCGGATTCGGGTTTGCTCCCCTTTCTAGGAAGAATGCAAAGGCGTCATCAAGCCCAAATAGTGCGAGACGATGTAGGCAAGGCCATTCATTCCAGGCAAGCGTGTTGACATCGGCTCCCTGATTGACCAGGTTTTTCATTCCTTTAAAGTTCTTTCTTTCCACTTCTTGTACTAACAACGAGTTGAGTTGGCTTTGATCCTGGAGTGACAGGAATTTAGGAACTTGAATGACTTTTCCTAGTCCATTCTGTGCGTCGCCACGAGTGATCAGCATGATGGCACCGTACCCCCGGCTTGGTAGCATTTCCATGATATTATTGTATAGAGCTGTAGGTTCATAGTTGTCGAGGACTAAAAGCCAAGGGTGCCACAGGTCATTGAGAAACCCCGTCACAAAGCTGATCTTCTCTTTTCTGGACCCATCCGTCGATCGCCTGACAGTGGCGTAAATACTTTCGAATCCAAGACACAAGTTCTCCAAAGTAGATGCGTTAAGCCAAAAGATACTACGGAATTGCTTGAGTGAATGAGCTCGATGGCAATACTCCAGTGCAAGCTGAGTTTTGCCAGCACCTTTGTCTCCAGAAACAAGAAGGATGGTCGGAGTTTGGACTTGAGACCTTGCAGCGTCATAGAGACAGGTCTCTAACTCTTCCATCAAGGCAGGACGCTCAACAAATGTTTCAACTCGCTTCTCTCGCACGTCGAAGAACGTATCATCGGCCAGGTCGAGGGGCGCATCAGCAGAGTCGATCACGTGATGCAGAATCAAGACGGAAATGTACGTCTGCAGGTTTCGTTCGATTTCTCGTACCTTTTCGTCGTATTTGAGGCTGGTGAACACCTTTTTGATCTTAACCTTGAAAGAGTCACCAGGCATGTGAGAGATTTCGTCAATCATGTTCTCGACATCCACGATCTGCGCCCTGCACCCTGAGATCATACCTCGGAGGATGCATTTGGTGTCGAAGTCAAGATTCTTGATCTGGGAATCAGATTTGATCCGACCAAGTGCGTTGATGAGAAGCGGCAGCTGGGTAGAAATTGCTTGTAAAGACTTGGGAACATCCCCTGGGTTTTTCGAGTTGAATTCATCGAGGCGCTTAGCAACCTTAAGGCCAAAGTCGATGAATTGAACAATGGAGGAGGCAAGGCCGATGGCGCTAAGGGGATCCATAGTGGTAGATGGTGCTGGAGACAGCATTAGCATTGTAGAGCTTTTCGAGGCCATGTTGACACGGGGTATGACCACGAAATATGGATGTGACCAACGCTTTGGAACTCAAATAATTAAGTGCAACGCTTCTACACTTACAATATATCGTACAGCCTGGCTATGATGCCTAACTAAGTGCGAGCTCACTTTGAGACAATAATATCAGAGCAAGGCAGATTTTGAGAAAGGTGGTGTCGAAATTGTGAAGGTGGAGGCTGTGTTTCCAGGAAGCAAAACAGGAGGGGAATTTGGACACCCCACTGAGTCTGTCCTTCTCGGTGGAAGTTTACACTTTGACAAAAACAGTCCGCCCAACCACCTGGCAAGTACGGATTCACCAAATCTGGCAGAAACAAGTAGGTAGAGGCGAGTTGAGGGAGCTGGAAATTGAGGTGAAGTTGGTGTGGCCTCGAAGCGATACAAGCCACAAGCCACTTCGGATGCTACGAACTGGCCGTACAGCGCCACGGAGAAAATTATATCTAGCAAAACATCTATAGAAAAGGAAAGATTTCAGAACATCTTGTTGTGATTTTTCTTCGATAGCTGACATCCTAAAGCTGATTTTGAAAGCCAATTTTCTGCCTGAGGAGTCAAGCTATCTAACAATCTCGCTGACACCGGCAACGCTCCCGGACCGTGCACGATTGTGGTCTGACGAGGCTGCAGCTGAAGACATGAATGAGGAACTTGCGTCTATTCTCTCGGTCAACACATAACCTCTACCTATCTCTCGCATAATCTATTACCTCAAAAATGGCGGAGCCTTTTAGTATTGTTGCCGGTGCCATTGGCATCTCATCTGCCTTCACATGCTTGTGTTGACTGCTTCGAATACATCCAGTTGGGTCGTCACTTCGGTAGAGATTTCCAGACGGATGTATGCTGGCTTCTTGCTTCGTACGTTTACCCCCGGTTTACGTGGCCCGTGCACTCCCCATTAGGCAAACAAAACAGCACATTGTTCGTATGCTCATCACAATACTCATTAACAACATCTAAAGTTCTTAGTCTATATAGTTTTAGCTGCTATGCATTTTAAATATACACTACAAGCTATGCGGTAATGACTTATAAAGAAAATAGAAGGCTTAATACTAATGCGCTATATTAGTGACAACTCCCTAGAAATTTAGCGACCATAAGCCTAAATCTCCTAAAGCCGCAAGCGATTAGAATTTCCTATAGTTTAGCACTACGATTTAGTGGCTGGTTCGCTAAATTTTTAGGGAACTGTCGCTGAATTTAGGGATTGAGATCGCTAAAACTTTAGAATCTCGATTGGTGCTTATTTTTGGGGAATTTAGGCTTACAGTCGCTAAATTTCTAGGGAGTTGTCATTGATATTACAGCGCATTTTAGTGATTGCATGTGCTACTTTAGTCTTATTGTTCATTTTTTTAGCGCCTTACGCTTGTTTTAAGTTAAACATTAAAGTAAATATCAAGAATAAAATCACCTTGGACTACAAAGTATACAAAAATAGATGTTTTCGTAAAGCAAATGCGGACGTGTAGTCATGTTGGTTATGTTTGCCTAATTGGGAGTGCACGGGCCACGTAAACCTAGGGTAAACGTACCGGACTCTCTAGTCTCTCTTAGATCAATAGCGCTAGCTCGTGCTTAGACCGCTTTTGAAGCTAGACAGCAGTAACACATACCTATCGTATGTCATGGTTGTAACAGTTCGTCGCATGTACTGTCTCAGCTGCTGTCGCAACTATTGTCTCAGCTACCATCGCAACCAAGACTGCAAACGTTAAGAGCTATTGACAGCTTGTGTATATAGATAGCTACTCTTCCCTCTTTCCTTCTTTCTTTAGTTTAGTATCTTCGATAAGTGCAATCTACAGAGCTCCCTTCATCTTTTGTTGTATAGCATTCCGTACGTGCCATCACAATAGTGTTAGATGCCTTAGACGAATGTAAAGGTGAAAACGACGTGCAAATCATTCTACGACTCTTAGCTAAGGCTCAATCGCTAAAGAAGGTCTAGCTGCAGGTGCTTATCACAAGCAGACTAGAGGTTCTATCTGCTACAATTTCTGCTAGATTCCTAATGCTGAGCACTGCAACTTTATCGTTTATAACATAGAAGCGATTATTGTGGCCTATGACGTTTCTATTTTCTTAGACCATAAATTAAGATCGATTAGACAAGAACAAACACTTGAAGCCGGCTAGCCAGGTGAGCAAGCTCTTGAACGACTAGTTTTAAATGCCAGTGGCCCATTTATTTGGGCTGCGACAGCATGTCGTTTTATCTGTGAAAGAAGAAGATACGCCGTGAAGAGACTGTTTATGTTTCTTAACAGTAGCAGTCTACTTTAACAGCAGAACAACATCTAAACAACATTTACATAACAGTCCTCAAATGCACAATTCGCGATGTATATCTAGAAAAGAAGAAGCAGGATATGTATTCATTTCTAAAGAAAGTTCTTAAGACTATAGTACTTTTGTACTCACCGCTGCCTCTCAACTCAATATCTGTCAGGCGTAGCAAGGCTGCTACTGCCAAGGACATCCCTTATTTCGTGACCTGGGGACAGGCCACTGTGGGGAGAGGTATCATGTCAGGCGCCAGCGTATAGTTCAGGCCGCTGCACATGTCAGAACGCTACGGAGCGTGGTTTCTCCGGCCGGCTGACGCTGGCCATACTTAAAGAATAGAAATGGAAAAGGTAGCGAGTACAGTAAACTGCGAAATCAGTTTCAGGCCTAAACACTCAATGATTTAATGTTGACCCACATTTTGCCGATACACTAGTATTATTCTAGCTAGCGTCGTGTTAGATCCCTGCACTGCCTCTACTCCCCGACTGTGCCGGCGTCAATCGCCAAAAGTGGACTAATTACCTGCCTGGGTCGGCTCGGAAAGCGCGCACAGATTCCACCAGCAAGTTTTGGAAGGAATAAAAGGAGATATACAATGCCACTTCCTAAGCCGTACCAGATAGGGGATCTATCACGTGTGTAAGTCACTTCCTAGAAAGGGGGCTTCAGATGGGCAAGAACAGAGGTCGATCATGTATTTTGATAGTGAAATGGCTTGGGACAACGACTTTCTACATTCAAACATTAATAACAATGATAACGGGCCATGGTCCTAAGGGTTTTAGACAGTTAAGGTTTTTGAAGTCGCTAATTTATCTAGACACAGCTCGCTCCCCGCGATGACCTGCTGCAAAATGTTTGTGCATTTAGCCCTCAATATGTGGCAGGGGCCGAACGTGGCTGAGCAGAGCATAGCCTCGCTGTTTTGCAGCCCACCTCACTTCACCCACTACCATTCTTCTCCCTTCTACATCATCAATCCCCAATACCTCATGTCGTTCCTTTACTTCTATCTGTTATATGAGCCAAGCTAGCGATGTCATTTGGATGGTCTGCCGGGGACATCATCGCGGCCTTGACATTGTTGCACAAGGTTGGCACTGCGTTGAGAGATTCAGGTGGAGCCTCGTCCGAGTACCAAGACACTTCATCATTTCTCGAAACCCTCTCACAAACTCTACAACATCTAAATGCCCTACAAGATACTGTTCTAGATCCAGGTATTGCTAAGAATCTACACGACCAATGTGACCAGATTCAGGTGCCCTTGGCAGTGTTTCTCAACGATGCCAGAAGAAGATTTGGACCAGCGCTCGGTGCAAATAGTAAAAGAAGTAAGTTATTTACTGCCCCACGGAAGATTCAGTGGGCCCTTTCGACGTCGAAGAAGATCAAGCAACTACAAGGCCGGATCGCCGTTCCTATGGCTGCTATTACAATAATCCTTGGCCGACAGATTGTGTACGTGTTCTCATATCAAAAGGATGTCTCATAGTTCGCTACTTATATTTTGTTTAGCCAGACCGCTCTCCGAATGCCAGACGATATCCAAGGTCAAATATCTCAGCTCATTAGTACAGCGATTGATACTAAAATTACGCCTGCGTCAGCCAGCATCATGAAAGCAATCGAGGCTCTTTCTATAGCCCAAGCTCGTTCTGCCAGCACTATTACCCAAAGGGTGGAAGAGATTAAGGGCATACCAAGACAGGCAACTCATACAGAAGTGCTAGAAACCCAGGACACCTGCATATATCCGAAACAAGGACTTGAAAATGTTGTCACAGTCGAAGAAACATCTGCCGATGCCATGACACAGAATACTAGACAAATCAGCCAAGGTGTTACAAAAGTATTTTATAAGCAGGCCTTCGAGAGCTGTGCACAGTCATCTAGTCTTGACCGGAAGCTTGACCAGGTTGATTCCTCAATTGGCGTAGTACGATTGTTCATACAGGAGCTCTTGGATACTCAGCTCAATGCGAATCTAGACAGATCCAACCTTAAGATTAAACAGACTGTGCAGAATATCCTAGCTTGTGTTTGGCTGTTGCTATCTAGTCTTCAGCTCCGCATCCGCGAACTTATGTAAGAGTCTGATCCCAATCACATAGAGTGTCTATCTATAACTGACAAGAGCAGTATGCTTCTTGCACCATATTTGCTGACTTTCTACCGGAACACAATCCATGGTCTCTTGCAATGTGGTGACCACTTCCTCTTCGAGGATGCAATTGGACGAATTAAGAGGTTGCCATGTGCTCAATTCCAGTATTGGGATGTACGTGATTCTTGTACGAATGGATACATTAAAACAAGTCACTAATAGTACTTCAGGTATTTTATCGCTTCCTTGTTAACAGCTTCCAAGACACCCCTGGGTTATCAATGGTGCTCACTGGACGATTTCTAGTGATGAATGGATACAATGAACACCCCATTGCACGCGATGCCTGGCGGGCAGTTATTCAGCCAAGATCCAAAGTGACAATGTCGATGATATTAGATGGCAGGTCCGTTATACCGGGGAGATGCCCAGATGTGTGCTGTTCAGGCGTAATTTCAGTCAAGACTCAGATCGAATCGAAACAGTTTTGGTAAGTGACTTATACCTCCCTGAATGCCCAGTTGACAGTCCATGATTAATTGTAAGTATAGCACTGTCTGTGGTAAACGCGTTTCTATCCTTAAAGCGAGCATGCGATCAAATGATAACAATGACCAACCCGTTGGCCTTGTTGCCACTGGTCATGTTCTAGGAGCTCAGGAGACAGACATAAAAATGAAGATGCCAAGTAAACCAATAGAATGTATATCCTCTAAGACAGCCCCTCGGAAGCAAGACCTCAAGGAAGGAGACCATACACAACAATTCTCCAAAAGGCTGCCAGCATACCAATTTAATCAAAGTGCTGCTTTTAAGAGAGTAGTGGTGCAAGAAACAAGCTACAACAACGAAATCCCAGGAAGTCTGCCTCAATATCAAGGTGCTGCTTCAAAGCGAGAATCAGTGGAAGAAGAAGTCAATAAGAGAGCCGTCGAGAAAGCGTACGAAGGGCGCTTCCGAAACTATGACTCTATGAATCGTTATTGGCTTCCCAATATTGAAATCAACAAAAGAGTAATTACTTCGGAGCTTCAGTTCTATCTAGGACCAGATTCGCACGTGAGACCTTATACAAGAGATGTATGTCTTCCACTCCAATAAAGTTATACTTAACTTTTGATTAAGGCTGACAAATAGCCAGGGTGAAGATGGTTTCTTGATCACAACTCCAGGAAAGTGTCTTACAGATGTATGCAAGGCCAGTGTTTGATCCCTTAACGAGATGAACGACTAATCAATCCTAGGAGCAAATCGATGACATCTGCAGGAAGTCAATAAAGGCATGGGAAAAACAAGCAGCTGCTCGCACCAAGAAGTCCAACAATTCTGAGTCGGACAAACCTCTCAAGCGTCCACTGCACCAGCCCATAGTCGTTTCTCAGGCCTTCGAAGCACGCCAGCGTTCAGGTGATCGCAGTAAGAGGAGACCCCTTGATGAGTATCGGGATAGGAGGTATTGGGATAGGGCAGCCAGGCTCGGGGCAGTCCGTCGGGGCAGTCCCGGGGCATTCCATCGGACTGCCCGGTGTTATCGCAGCAGGCGGTGAGCTTAGCCGCAGCACCCCGCCACCCAATAAGGTGGGGTTTGGCTTCACTGCTGCTGCGACTTCGCAACCAACCTCGCTGTCGATGTATGAGCATATATGTAGTCTCCTGCTGTAGATGTAGATAGTTAGCATTAAGTTAATTCAATTGATAATACCATGGAGCCTACCTTTGCTGCATCTACAAGTAAGACTGTGACAGCTGAGCTTCGAGCACAGCTTGATGCTGCTGTCGCTGCCATCCCCCATCTCCATACTACCAATCCTGGCTACGATGAGGTGTTCTAGTTGAAGGAAGCAGCCTTTATGCGCCTTTAAGACTAGGCCTTCATCAATGGCTTCGCCATTGTCAAGGAATCATCAAAATCCAAGCAAGGACAAGTGGTTCGACAGTATATCAAATGCGTGTACTACAAGAAGACTACGAAAAATAGTTGGAAGCTCAACGAAGTAGACCGCAAACGGCACCAAACTAAAACCCAAGCTAGTAGCTGCTTGTTCTCCCTTGCTGTCTAGTACTATGATGAGTGAGGCTGCTAGACTGTAAGGCCTAAGAACCTTTATTACAACTATGCCCCCAGCCCCGACCCATTCTAGTACTATTAGCATTAAGACAAGAAGCCTAGATATGCTGCTACTATTACTTTAGCTTTAACACATTAAAGTGTATTGCCTTATACAGATTTAGCAGCAGTCCTTGCGTAAGATAGGTATAAAATAAAGAAGAAAAAGTACTAGAATTTGCAGTAAAAGAAGGGACATAGGACACTTACAAGGTAAGAGGAGCTGGAATACATTCTCTAGCTTCTTAAGGATGATAGTGTCTATGTCTACGTCTAAGACGAGTATGTTCTTAATGCTAATAGCAAACGGACAAGTAGAGTTATTAAGGACTTATTTTAAATAAGCGCAAAGCAGATTAAAATGTCAAAGCAATTTGTTAGTTGCTTTATATATAAAACAGATGCTACTTTTAATACTAATCGTCTTAAGCTCCCTTTAAGTGTAATTGTTAGTATTAACAATTGCAGCAAGACATTTGTTACGGACCGCAAACCAGGTAACGGTCCGCAACGGCTCGGGCAGGGGCCCAGAGCTGCCCTTACGGATCGGGGTTTACGGGCGGTTAGCTATGGCCCGTTAGCACTTGGTTTACGGACGGCCCGTAAGCGACACGTGACCTGTAAGGGGCATATAAACCCGCCCGTAAACCAGTGTCTTCTTCTTCTTCTTCCTTCAGCTTTAGATTCTTGTATTATAGGACTACCAATAGCATCGGCTTCACCCATTCGCGGCGTCCCGGTGCCACT
>Ga0335074_10009597_pt1 | contig 13518 bp, 13 predicted proteins | sample Lox_Sample_23_FD_206715 | JGI IMG/M metagenome (GOLD analysis project Ga0335074, IMG submission 206715) | Soil microbial communities from Loxahatchee National Wildlife Refuge, Florida, United States - Lox_Sample_2.3 | ecosystem: Environmental > Terrestrial > Soil > Wetlands | place: USA...
CTCGAGGACGTCATGGCGGCCGAAGTGGAGGGCGCTCTCGCGGCTGGCAGCGGCCCCGACGCGCTCGTGCGCGATCTTGCCCTGCTCTGCCCGGTGGCCGGTGCGCGCGCGGACATCGCCAGCGCGATGCAAGGCGGCGCAGGCGACCGGGGGTGCTCGCGGCGGCGCTGCGGGCCGCGAGGCAGGCCTACGAGAATCGGGAGGCCCAGGTCGGTGCGGAGCGGATGCGCGAGGTCGAGCGCCGTCCCCTGCTGGTGGCGTCTGACCGCGCCTGGCGCGAGCATCTGGCAGCGATGGCCGACCTCATGTCGGGGCTGATGATCCGCGCGGCCACCGGGACGCAGGCGCTGGCCGAGTATCGGCGGCAGGCGACGGCGCTATACACCGCGATGCCGGCCCAGATACGGCGCGAGACCGTGCGCTGGGTCTTCAACGTCTGCGGACGCCGGACCGGCAGCAGCGGATTGTGCTGTTCCCAATGCTGCACCTGGGCGCGCCCGCGTTCTACGCGACCGTGACCGCCCGGCTCGGCCAGTGCGCGGTGGTGCTGGCCGAGGGCATCAGGGAACGGTCGCTCATCACCGGGGCGCTGACCACCTCCTACCGGCTGCCCGGGCGGCGCGGTCGGCTCGGGCTGGTCGAGCAGCGGATCGATTACTCGCGTCTGAGCGCGGAGGTGATCAAGCCGGACATGACCGGCAGGCAGCTCCGCGCGGGATGGCAGGCGGTGCCGGCACTGCAGCGTGCCACCCTGCTGCTGCTCGCGCCCGTCGCCGGCGCGGTCTTCTGGCTGCTCGGCACGCGGCGGATGCTGGCGCGCCACGCGGCGACCGAGGATCTGCCCGACCCGGCCGAGATCATGTTCAGGGACAAGGCGCAGGCACTGACCGAGCTGCTACTCGACCGCCGGGACGCGCTGCTTGCGGCCGCCCTCGACGAGGTCCTGGCGCAGCACGGCGACGAGGCCATCGACATCGCGGTGGTCTACGGGGCCGAGCACATGCCCGCGTTGACCCGCTACCTGGGGGCGAGGTACGGGTTCCGGCCGCGCGAGGCGGAATGGCTGACCGTGTTCGACTTCTGACCGCATCGAGGAAGACAGCCTGGCGGACCATTGGCTCGGCGGGACGTCCCGCGGGATCGCCGTAGGGTGGCGTTATGAGCTTCGTCGTGCCCGATGACGGTGTGCTGGTAACCGATGGCGGCCTGGCGACCGAGCTCGAGGCGCGGGGGAACGACCTGTCCGACTCGCTGTGGTCGGCCCGGTTGCTGATGGACGCGCCCGATCAGGTCAGGCAGGCGCACCTGGCGTTCTTCCGGGCGGGGGCGGTGATCGCGACGTCGGCGAGCTATCAGGCCTCGTTCGAGGGGCTCGCGCGCCGGGGCCTTGGCCGCCGCGACGCGGCCGGGCTGATGCGCAGCAGCGTTGAGCTGGCCCGGGCCGCGCGCGCCGAGGTGGCGGGGGACGGACGGGCGCGGTGGGTGGCCGCGTCGGTCGGGCCCTACGGCGCGGTGCTGGCCGACGGGTCTGAGTACCGGGGGCGTTACGGGCTGAGCGTCCGGGAGCTGGCGGCGTGGCACCGGCCGCGGATCGAGGCGCTGGCCGAGGCGGGCCCGGACGTGCTCGCGCTGGAGACGGTGCCCGATATCGACGAGGCCGAGGCGCTGATGGCCGTGGTCGCCGGGCTGGGGATCCCGGCCTGGCTGAGTTACAGCATCGGCGGCGAGCGCACCTGCGCCGGGCAGTCGCTGCCGGAGGCGTTCGCGGTCGCCGCCGGCGTGCCGGAAGTCGTCGCCGTGGGGGTCAACTGCTGCGCGCCGGGTGACGTGCTCGCGGCCATCGCCGTCGCCCGCGAGGTGGCCGGCAAGCCGGTGATCGCGTACCCCAACAGCGGGGAGAGCTGGAACGCGAGGCGGCGCGCCTGGACGGGACAGTCCCGGCACTCCGCCGGGCAGCTGCGGCAGTGGATGGCGGCGGGCGCGACGATCGTCGGCGGCTGCTGCCGGGTCCGGCCCGCCGACATCGCCGTGATCGCCCAGGCCGCGGCCGACGCGCGGGCTGGCTAACCGGGCAGGAGCAGGCGGCGCCAGGTGTCGGCGAGGAAGCGCTCGTACCGTTCGGGGCTCCAGCCGCGCTGGCCCACGAGGAGCTGGTAGAGCTCGGGGGCGTTGGTCGCCCAGATGATGTCGGCGGCGTCGGCCGGATCGACGCGCAGCGAAGAGACCGCGGCCAGATCGGCCGCGAACAGTCGCATGTTCGCCGCGCGGCGGTCCGTGATCCGCCGCCACAGCGCGGCCAGTGCGGGCTCGGCGGGCGCGGCCTGCTGGATGATCGACAGGACCGGTGCCAGGCGGCCGGCGATGGCGCGCATGGCCGACGCGTAAATGGCGATCTTGGCCTCGGCGTCCTCGGCGGCGCGGATGGCCTGCACGTAGTCGCGTTCCTCGGCCGGGACGGCCTGGCTGCTGCCGGAGATCGCGGACTCGATCAGCAGGCGGGCCAGCTCGGGCTTGCGGCCGACTGACGCGTAGACAGTGTCGAGCGCCACGCCCGCTCGCTGGGCGATCGCGGTCATCGGCGTCGCCGCGTAGCCCTGGGCGGCGAAGAGCTCTAGCGCGGCGTCCAGGACCGCCTGGCGGGTGCGGGCGGCCGCCTGGCGGCGCTTGCCTGCGTCGTAGCGGCGCTTGACGGGAGGACTCACAGGACCGATGATAGCAGTATTCATCAGAACGCACTTAGGATTAATATGAAGGAGGCCACCATGACCTATGCGTTCAGCTACGAGGTGCCGATCACGGCCGGGATCTACGCCCGGATCAAGGACGGCATCGGCCCGCAGCGCCCGGCCGGCCTGATCGCGCACCTGGCCCACCGGACCGAGAGCGGGCTTCGGTACGTCGAGGTGTGGCGGGCCAAGAGCGACTGGGAGGCGTTCGAGCACGACCGGCTGCATCCCGTCGTCCACCCGCTGCTGCAGGAGATGCTCGGCTTCGTCCCGCCCGAACCGCCCAGGACAGAGCTCGACATCGTCGACGCCTGGACAGCCGAGCACGCCGAGGCCGTCACACCAGGCCCGACATGACGGTGAGCAACGAGACAGACGACGTGGTCGTGGTCGGCGGCCAGCCATCCGGCGCCGCTAGATGAGCGGACGGCCGAGTTGCCAACGCTCATTTCTTCCTCCCTCGCCTGTCCACAATGACCTCAGTCCCGGTGTAGCAGGACTCAGTGGATCGGCAGTGAAGTCGAATGAGGGCTGAGTGGAGCGGGAGTGGAATCGGGACGCTCCCTCCCGCGAACCGCTGATGGTGGGCTCGCCGCGGTCGGCGTGCGGGTGCCGGGATACGGTGACCTGGTGATCCCGATGGGGCGAGCGCGGTCTGGCTTGGGCCTTCGCCGGCCGCGTCCGGCTGGCCGGCCCGGTGGGCGGGGGCGTGTCTGCCGCCGATGAGGTGCGTGGCCAGGCGCTGGGAGTGGCCCGGGGCTGGTCGCCTCCCGGCGCGCCACCGTCGTGGCGGCTGACGGCCGCGTTGTTCGAGGCGATCGCGGCTGACGAAGATCTTCTGGGCATGCTGGCCGTGCTCCCGGCGGATCGGCTGCCGGCGCTGCTGGGCAGCGCCGCTATCGCGTTCCTGGTCCGGCGCGACCGTCCGGTCCCGCTTGCGGGGTACTTCCCCGAGCCCGGCGCCGCCCAGCCGGGGTTCGACGAGGCGTTTTTCCCGGCGTTCCGCGCGTTCTGCGCGACCCGCCTGGACGACATCGCCGCGTTGTGCCAGCGGCGCCGGTACCAGATGAACGAGGTGGCCCGCTGCGCCCAGATCGTCGTGGGCGTCGCGGCGGCCGCCACCAGATCGGGCGGGCCGGCGGCCCTGGTCGATCTCGGCACCGGGGCCGGGCTCGGACTGCAGCTGGACCGCTACCGGTACCGGATCGGGGCGGCGACGTCCGGCCCGGCCGGAGCCGGCCTGACCCTTGCCTGCCAGGTCCGCGGCCCGCTTGCACCGCCGTCGATCGGCCTGCCGCCGGTCGCCGCCAGGGTCGGGGTGGACCTTGACCCGGTCGACCTGGAGGATCCTGCGGCCCGGGCCTGGCTGCTGGCCTGCGCGCCACCGGAGGCGTCGGCCCTATCGCGACTGGCGGCCGCCGTTGCCATCGCCCGGCGCCATCCGGCCGCGATCATCGCCGGGGACGTCGTCGACGTGCTTCCCCGTGTGCTGGCCGGCATCCCCCGGCAGCAGCGCATCGTTGTCACCGACGCCTACACGGCGGTGTTCCTCCCGGGGGAGCGGCGCGCCGAGCTGGCCGCCATCCTGGCCGAGACCGGCCGGCGGCGCCCGGTGACCTGGCTCTCCCTCGATCCGCTGGTCCCGCTGGGCCCGGCAGGCCGAGACAGCGTGCAGGGCCTGCCGCTTCCCCCCGCGCTGGTCAGCGACTATCAGCGCGGCGGCGTCTTCGCCGTGCTTGGAGCCCGCACTTTTGACGAGGCCGGCGACCGCGGCCGCCTGCTCGCCCGCGCCCACCCCTCGGGCCAGTGGATTGAATGGCTCGGACCGTGACCGCCCCGCAGCGGGATTGGCCGATGAGTCGCGGTGCCCTCGCCGGTATGTACCGGTGGCATCAACCGCGAAAGGGAGCATCGCCATGACGGCTCGCTTCATCATCTTGTACAGGACCCCCGCCGACCCGGCCGCGTTCGACCGGTACTACCGCGACGTCCACATCCCCCTCTCCCACCGCCTGCCGGGGCTGCGCAGCTATACCGTCGCCCGGGACGCCTCCGCGGTGCGCGGCGGCGATCCGTATTACCTGATCGGCGAGCTGGAATGGGACACGATGGAAGACCTTCGGGCTGCCTTCGCGTCCCCCGAAGGTCAGGCGGCCGCCGCCGACGCGGCCGTCCTGGCGGAGATGGCCCCCATGCACAGCATGGTGTACACCCCCACCGAGACCCTCGCGGTGGTCCCACGGCCCGGCGCTGCCAACGACGCCTGGGCGTAAGCTCGGCAGCAGGCGCTTGGAGTGTTCGGCGGGCTGGGCTGGCGGCTGTATCCGGCGTGCTGAGGTGCGGGTTTGGTGCACGCCAGGGGAGGCAGCGTGACCGAGTCGGGTGCTTTCGTCGGCCGCGAGGCCGAGCTGTCCAGTGTGCGGGGGGCGCTGCGCGGGGGCGCCCGGCTCCTGCTGGTCGTCGGCGACGCCGGAATCGGGAAGACGCGGCTGGTCACCGAGGGGCTGCGGGACGCCGAGGCCGAGCTGCGCCGGTCGGCGCGGGGGGCGTGCCTGCCGTTGGCGGAAAGGCTGCCGCTGCTGCCGGTCGCCGAGGCGCTTGACGCGCTCAGCCGACGGGAAGGAGGCGCCCTGTTCGAACGGGCGCTGGCTAGCGCGCCCGACTATGTCCGGATGGAGGCCGGGCGACTGCTGCCGCGGCTGCTGCCGCCGCACGCGAGCGCCGCCGGGCCGATGGGCGAGTGGGAGCGCGATCGGCTCTTTTCCGGGCTGGTTGACCTGCTGGTGGAGGTTGCCGGGGAGGTCGGCCTGGTGCTGGTGATCGACGATGTGCACTGGGCTGACACCGGGACGCTTGACTTCCTGACGTTCCTGACCCGGGCCGGGCGGGCGGCGGCGGTGCCGGTGGTGGCGACCTGCCGGAGCGACGAGGTGCGGCTCGACCCCGCGGTGACCCGCTGGCTGGCGCATGTGCGGAGCGGCGGGCAGGCGACGGAGATCCGGCTGGGGCCGTTGTCCAGGGCTGAGGTCGCCGAGCAGGTGGCGGGCCTGATGGGCAGGGCGGCGGCCGGCGTTGCCGACGAGATGTTTGCCCGGGGTGAGGGTAACCCGTTCTTCACCGAGCAGCTGGTCGCCGCGGTTCTCGCAAGCCCGGCCGACGCCGAGCTCGTCGCCGGCCGGGGGTTTCCGGTCCAGCTGGCGGAGCTGCTGGCCGCCCGGGCCGCCGGTTGCGGGGAGGCTGGCCGGGCAGTGCTGGCGGCGCTCGCGGTAGCTCGTCGGCCGCTGTCCGAGGAGCAGCTGCGGGGGGTGGCGGAACTCGACCTGGCCCCGATTCGCATCGGCCTGCGGGAGCTGGCCGAAGCCCGGTTGATCAGCGAGACTTCCATCGGAAGGTACCGGGCCCGGCATGCGCTGCTGGCCGAGGCGATCGCGGGCGGGTTGCTGGCCGGCGAGCGGATGGTCCTGCACCGGCGAATCGCCGAGGCGCTCGAGGCGGCCGGCCAGCCGGCCTTCGCCGCCGAGGTGGCCGGGCACTGGGCCGGAGCCGGATGCGCGGCCGAGGAGCTGCCAGCCCGGGTCAAGGCGGCCGAGGCCGCCGAGCGGGTGTTCGGCTATGCCGAGGCGGCTAAGCACTGGCAGCGGGCGGTCGAATTGGGTCACGCCTTGCCGTCGACCTCGGGCGAGGATGCCGCCGGAGACGACCTGCCTCGCTGGTACCTGCGAGCCGTCGACGATCTGCTGGTGGCGGGCGACAGCGAGCGGGCCGGCGCACTCGCCGACGAGGCCTACCGGCTGTATGCCGGTCACCCCGATCCGGCCACGGCCGCGGTCGTTCACGAGCGCGCCGGGCGGATCCGGGCACTCGGGGTGACGCTCCTCGGCCGACCGGACAGCTCCGACGACGGCCTGGCGCTCATCAAGCACGCGTTGCGGCTCTTTGAGCAGGCACCGCCGTCCGTTGACCAGGCCGAGGCCTGGTACTACTACGCACTGCTGTTCGGCGAGACGCAGCCGGATGTCTTCATTTCCGCGGCGGAGCGCGCGCTGGACATCGCCGAGCACGTCAGGGCGATGTCGCTGACGTCCCGCACCCTGTCGCTGCTGACGCTGGGCAGCTTCCTCGAAGGGCGGATCGAGGACGGGTTCAAGCTCATTCACCGGGCCCGGGCACTGGCGACGCGCTCAGGCGACGCCGATGCTGCCCTGTCGGTCGCGGTATTCGAAGGCAGTGCCCTGCAGAGCGTCGGACGGTTCCACGATGCCGCCGCGGCCGGGATGCAGGCGCTGGAGACGGCCCGCCAGTCCGGCTTGCAGGCCTACTACAAGACCTCCATCGTGGCCGGCAACGTGGCCGACGCGCTGCTGTGCCAAGGCCGCACGGCCGAGGCCGGGGCGCTCATCGATCCGCTGACGGGCGGGCCGCCCGATGCCGAGCACAGGTTCGCGCACGGGATCCGCGCCGCGATCGATCTGCGCCGCGGCGACCTGCAGGCGGCGAGCCGGAGATGGCAGGACATCGAGGCGCTGGGCGAGGTCGGGCTCATGGAGAACGCACGCGAACAGACCCTGCGGATGACCGAGCTGGCGCTTTGGGCCGGGCGCCCCGATGAGGCGCTCGAGCTGGTGCATCGCGGACTCGACCTGGCCAGCAAGGCACCCTACCTGACCAAGTTCTGCGGTCCGCTGCTGGCATCGGGGATGCGGGCCTGCGCGGATATGGCCGAGCGGGCGCGGGCGAGCAGCGACCTGTCCGCCGCCGCCCCGCTCGCCGCCGCCGATGAGCTGGCCGACTGGGTCGAGCACACCGACGGTGAGGCATTCGCCGACCACCCGTTCGTGGCCGCCACCCCGGCGGAACGCGCGACCTGGAACGCCGAGCGCACTCGAGTCGTGAACGCGAGCGACCCGGACGCCTGGAACGCGGCCGCGACCGCCTGGCAGAGCCTGGGCTGCCCGCACCAGGCCGGGTACGCCTGGTGGCGGCAGGCCGAAGCGCAGTTGTACGCCGGCCAGAGCCGGGCGGCGGCTCCGGCCCTGGCGGCCGGGGCCGAAGCGGCCGAGGAGAACGCGCCGCTGCTGTCGCACATCCGCAGGCTCGCGCTACGGGCTCGCGTCCCGCTGCGAGCCCGGCCCCAGGCCACGCCGGAGAACCAGGAGCACGCCAAGACGCCGGACGGCCACGGGCTGACCAGCCGGGAACTGGCCGTGCTGCGCCTGCTCGGGGCCGGCCGGACCAACGCGCAGATCGGCGCGGAACTGTTCATCAGCCCGAAGACGGCCAGCGTGCACGTGACCAGCATCCTGCGCAAGCTCGGCGTCACCAGCCGGGTCCAGGCAGCGGCGGTAGCCGAGCGGGCCGGCCTGCTGCACGACCAGAGCGCCTTAGGCGGCTTACCCGAGCTGGCCGGCCCATCACGCCTAAGGACGTCCGGCCGCGAATCTAAGGACCCGCCCGCCCGGACACCGCGCGATCGCCCGATACGCGCCCGGCCTGCGCGGCCGCATCCTCGACGGAAAGGCACCAAGCTCACCGAGGAGAACACTCATGGACGAGTTCAGCTCACACCGCCAGGACAACATCACCAGTGCTCATGACGCTGAGTCCCGCCGCGCACCGCGGGCCGGCCGGGCGGCCAAGCGGAAGGCCGCCGCGGTCTCCGTGATCGCGGTCGCCGCCGCCGGGGTCACCGCTCTGGGGCTCGCGTCGTCGGCCAGCGCCTCACCAGCGCCGAGCACCGCGCGCACCGTCAACGACTACATCCAGCTCATGACCACGTCCGCGACATCCAACAATCTCGGCGCCATCGAATGGGGCAGCGTCTACACCGGCGCCGGCGTCGACCACTCCGGTAACAACGTCGACACGCTCGTGTTCCCCGGCGGCACGTATAAGACCCGGCACGGCGCCGGCACCGGCCCCCAGACCCTCAACCCGAGCACCTGCCTGCTCACGGTGAGCCTGCACGGCACCGACACGACCTACGGCGGCACCGGGCGATTCCGCGGGATCAGCGGTACCGGAACGTGGCAGGCAAGCGTCCGGGCCATCTTCCCCCGAGCCGCGGGAAAGTGCGCGACATCCAGGGTGCCGCTGGCCTTCCAGGAGATCATCACCGGATCCGGGCATACCAAGCTCTGATTCCGCATCGATCGCATCCGCCGAAACGGCGCCGAACAGCCCCGGACCGCAGTGTGCAGGTCCGGGGCTGTCATGCGGCCGCCGGCCAGGCCCGGCCGCTAGCCGGCCGCCGTGACTCTCGGCGGGGCGGCGGGCTGCAGGTTGGCGGCCAACTCGGCCGCCGTCTCGCGGATACGGTCGGCCAGGCTCGCGCGTTCCGGCTGCTCCGCCCAGCGGTCGAACGCGGCCCGGAAGATGGCGGTGCCGACCGGCGCCAGCAGCGCGGCGGTCGCCGCCTCGGCCCCCCGCCGCTCGAGCGCCGCGGCCAGTGCGCTGGTGACGGCGGCGTACTTGGTCAGCCCCCGCTCCTGAAGCTCCGGGCTGGCCGCGACGATGGCGCGGCGCTCGGCCGCGTGCTCGTCTCCGACCAGGTCCCCCACCGCGGTCAGCGCGGTCAGCAGGGCCGCGAACGGGGCGAGGTCCCGGTCGGCCCGCCCGACGGCGGCGGCCAGAGCCGCCGGGAGCTCCTCGGAGCCGGCGAACAGCACGTCCCGCTTGTCGGCGAAGTAGCGCGAGAACGTCCGACGGGTCAGCCCGGCCCGCTCGGTGATCTGGGCGACGGTGACGTTGTCGAACCCGTGCGCGAGGAACAGCTCGAGCGCGGCATCGCGGAGCCGGTCCCTGGCCTGAGGTTCCCATCGGGGCATACGTCCGATCCTACAGTGATGGCTCATCGGGTCATCACATTCGATAGACTGATGACACAGTGAGACATCAGCATATCGGACACGGAGGGCGAACGATGGACCTCGAAGGCAAGCACGTGGTGATCATCGGCGGCAGCTCGGGAATGGGGCTGGCCACGGCGGCCGGCGCGGCGGCGGCGGGAGCGAAGGTCACGATCGCGTCGAGCGACCGGAGCCGGCTCGACGCCGCCCTGGCCGCGCTGCCCGGCGGCTGCAGCGGGGTCGTCGTCGACGCCCGCAGCGAGGCGTCGGTGGCCGAGGCGCTGGCCGGGATCGCCGAGCTGGATCACCTGGTGTACACCGCCGGCGACGGCGTCGCCCCGCGGCCGCTCGACCAGGTGCCGCTGGAGGAGGCCCGCGGGCTGTTCGACGTCCGCTTCTGGGGTGCGGTCGCCGCGGTCAGGCACGCCGCCCCGAAGATCAGGGCGGGCGGCTCGGTCGTGCTGACGTCGGGTACGGTCGCGGTCCGGCCCTCGGCCGGCGCCGCCCTGATGGCCGCCGGCGCCGCCGCGATCGAGGGACTCACCCGGGGGCTGGCCGTTGAGCTGGCTCCGGTCCGGGTCAACGCGGTTCGCCCGGGGGCGGTTCACACGCCGATGTGGGACGTGGCCCCGGAACCGCGGCGCTCGGCGCTGCTCGGTGCGCTGGCCAACCGGACCATCACCAAGACGGTGGGCGAGCCGGGCGAGATCGCCGCCGCCCACCTCTATCTGATGGGCAACCGCTTCGTTACCGGCACCGTGCTCACCGTCGACGGCGGTGCCGTCCTGCTCTGACGCCGCGCCTTCCCGGCCGGAAGGCTCCCGTGGGCGGGCAGCGGCGGTTCGCGGTGGCCGGTCCGGGCACGGTTGGGTCATGAGGCCGCGTACACAGCCCACGCAGCGGCTCACCCTCGCGGTGGCGTGCACGGCTCAGGTCATGATGGTGCTTGACGTCATGATCGTGAGCGTCGCCCTTCCGTCCCTGCAACGCGAGCTGCATCTCTCCCCCGCGGGCCTGGAATGGGTGGTCAGCGCCTACGCTCTGGCGCTGGCGGCGCTGATCCCGGCGGGCGGGGCGCTGGGCGACCATTTCGGCCGCAGGCGCGTCTTCATCAGCGGGGTCGCTGTCTTCATGCTCGCCTCGATCGGCTGTGCCCTCTCGGATTCGGGGGGCATGCTGATCGGTTTCCGGGTGATCCAGGGAGTCGGCGGCGCCGTCATGTCGTCCCTCACCCTGGCGCTGATCACCGAGGCCTACCCGCCGGAGGCAAGGACCGGCCCGATCGGGCTCTGGGCCGCGGTCAGCGGCCTGGCGGTCGCGGGCGGCAGCGTGGTCGGCGGTTTGCTGCTCAGCGTGTTCCCCTGGTCATCGATCTTCTGGGTCAACGTCCCGATCGCGGTGGTGACCCTGGCGATCTCCTGGTTCGCGGTGGTCGAGTCCCGGGATCCGGTGCCGCGGCCCCTCGACACCGTCGGCGTGGCGCTGAGCGCCTCCGGGCTTCTGCTGCTGACCTTCGGGTTCGTCGACGCCTCCGACGCGACCTGGCGTTCACCGGCGGTGGCGGCGGGCGTCGTCGCGGGGGCGGCGGTTCTGGTGGCCTTCTTCGGGTGGGAGCGCAGGGCGGCGTTCCCGATGGTGCCGCCCGCGTTGCTGCGAACCCCGAGCTTCGGCCGAGCCTGCGCCGTGTACCTGCTGGCCTACCTGGCGTTCTCGGGATTCATCTACTACGTCACCCTCTTCTTTCAGAATGCCGACGGGTGGTCCGCGCTGCGCACCGGCCTGTCCTGGCTCTTCTTCTGCATTCCGTACTTTGCCGTCGCCCAGCTCGGCAAGCGGGTCCAGCGGCGGATGACGGTGTCGTCGGCCGTCGGGTGGGGGTGCCTCATCGCCGCTGCGGGCGCGGCCGGCATGAGCCAGCTGACGACGGCGACGCCGTTTGCCTGCTACATCCTGGTGGGGGTGGGCTTCGCCCTGATGGTCCCGGCGGGTTCGTCCGCGGCGATGGCCGAGGTTCCGCAGGGATCGTCGGGGATCGGGTCAGGCCTGTTCAACGCCTGCCGCCAGATCGGCACCGCGACCGGACTGGCCATCCTGGGATCTATCGGCGCCGCGGTGACGCTGGCCCAGTGGCACCGCCAGGCCGGATCCCTGCCTCCCGCCGAGCGGCAGCGGGCAGCCCGGGTCGGGGCCGACGTGGCCGTCGGTCAGGTCCACGTCGCCGCCGCGTCCGCGGGCCAGCGCGCGCTTGACCTGGCCACGGCTTCCTTTCTCCGGGGCTTCGAGCTCAGCCTGATCCTGGCCGCCGCGATCCTCGTCGCGGCCGGGGTCGTGGGCTTCCTCGGCCTGCGGCATCTGCGGAGCCCGGTGTCCCGGCCGCGCCAGCGGACCGATGTGAGCACGAGCCGGTGAGAAGCGATGCCCGTGATCAGACGAGCGTGACCACCCGGGGGAGACGGTGCTGCTTGAGCCACGCGTCCACCGTCGCGTAGGCGCGCTCGCGCGGCTCGGCCAGCGACAGGAACACGTCGTGGCGGGCGCCGTCGATCGGCACCACGGTCGTCTCGCCGCCGAGGCAGCCGGCCCAGCGGGCGATCTGGGTCACGTCGAGCACGGTGTCGGCGCGGTCGCTCAGCTCGGTGTACTGGCCGGAGAAGTCGGACCGGGTGGAGCGCAGCAGCAGGGACGGGACGCCGACGTCCAGCCCGTGGTGCAGGCGGGCCTGGGCCCGCCGGATCGCGTTGAGCCAGCCCATCGTGACCGGGAAGCCGTCCAGCGGCTTCAGCGCCACATCGAAGTCCCACTCGCCGGTGCCGCTGACGTGCAGCGTCCGCCCGTACACGCCCGGCATCCCCTTGATCAGGCGCATCGGCTGCGCCTTGGACAGCACCCGCAGCGCCTGGGTCACCGGGCCGCGCAGAACCGGCTTGCCCTGCAGGTCGAGCCACGGGCTGTTCAGCACCAGGCCCGCGACCGGGGCGACCCGCCCGGCCGCCCGGCGGCGGTCCAGCCACAGCGCGGCGATGAGGCCGCCGGTGGAGTGGGCGGCGATGACGACCGGCTGGCCGGGATGGGCACCGGCGACGATCGCGAGCGCGCGCTCGAGCTCATCGTCGTACAGCGCGAGATCGGACACGTAGTGCGCGGTCTGCCCTGGCCGCCGCGCCCGCCCTGACTTGCGCAGGTCGAGGGCGTAGAACGCCAGGCCCCGGGCGGCGAAGAAGTCCGCAAGCGCGGTCTGGAAGAAGTAGTCGGAGAACCCGTGCACGTACAGCACGGCCCCCTCGGCGGCCTCGCCGTCGCGGGGTTCCCGTCGCACCAGCACGGCCGCGACCTGCCCTTCCCGGTCGGGATCGGCGCCCAGCTCGAGGACCGTCTGCGTGTAACCGTCGCCGAGAACGTCCGGCTGCCACTGAATATCCGCCACGATTCGGCACTGTACACCGGAACCCGGCTGCCGTCGCCCGCCCATTGCGAGGCCGCCGCGATGGCCCGATCGGGCCATCCGTAGATGGCGTGTCCGCTCGATGCGGCCAGGCCCCGGGCGATGGTGCACTTGAGCCACCATCACCAACGCACGGGGGTGCACGATGACAAATGTCGCCTGCTTCTGCGGATGCTCTTATTCCTTCGACGGCGCCGAGGGTCCCTGCCCCAAATGCGGTGCCGTCGCGGGCGTTCACACGGCGGCAATTCGCCAGGCCAACCACGATCGCGAGCAACGCGAGCCGGATGCGGCCGCAGCCGGCGCCAGCCGCCCGGCGCTGCTGGCTCTCACGCTGGGGCTTGGTTCACGGTAACGGGCTGCTTCGGTGGCATCCTGGTGTCATGGCCGACAACGAGATGAACGGACCGTATCTGGAGGCGATCCGGCGCGGCTTTCTGCTCGCCCACGAGCTCGGCCAGCGCTGCGGGCCTGCGCATCTCCTGGTCGGCGTCGCCGAAGGCGA
>Ga0335074_10009599_pt1 | contig 13516 bp, 13 predicted proteins | sample Lox_Sample_23_FD_206715 | JGI IMG/M metagenome (GOLD analysis project Ga0335074, IMG submission 206715) | Soil microbial communities from Loxahatchee National Wildlife Refuge, Florida, United States - Lox_Sample_2.3 | ecosystem: Environmental > Terrestrial > Soil > Wetlands | place: USA...
GCTGCCGTGTCCCGAGTCAATGTTGCGCCGCGACATCCTGTGCGGCTTCGGTCGCCAGGGCCGGTTGCCGCGCGCCGCGATGCAAGGCCAGGCCGACAGCGCTCCACGCCGCCACCGCGATCCATTCGTAAACCGTGAAATGCCCGGGCACAGCCGGAACCACCTTCATCAAAACGAGTACGGCCGTCACCGCCAATCCCACCGCCACCGCGATCGCTTCCTTGCCCGACGGTTTCATTCGCGCCATGGCCGCGCAGGCCGCCATCCACCCCACCGCCGCGGTGACGGAGCCGACTTCCGACACCGGGATCAGAATCGCATCGCCGCCGAAAACACAGAGCACCGTCGCGAAGCCGACGCACAACACTGCCACGCTGGGCGTCCGATTCCGAGGGTGGACGTAAGACACACCGCTCGGGACCAGCCCGCGCCGTCCGAGAGCGAAGAACATGCGGCTGGTGGCTACCATGTTCCCGTTGAAACATTTCAGTACGGACAAAAAGGCGGTAGCCATGATCAAACTGACGATCCAGTGCGCCCCTACCGATTTTTCGAGCGCCACCGCGGTGGCGAAGCCCGCGTTCAGGAACGTCTGCCGAGGCGCGGCGAATGAAACCGACGCGATCACGATCACGTAAAACAGAATCCCCACCCAAATCGCCAGTCCGATCGCCATAAAAAAGCGATGCCCGCCGAAGCCGGCCTCGGATTCCTCCGCCGATTTCCCGACCGATTCGAATCCCGTCATGAAAAACGGCACGATCTGAACGACGAGCAGGATCGCGATAAACGGATTGCGCGGGAACAGCGGCTCCAGATTGGCGGCCGATCCATGCCCGAATCCGGCCGATGCGAAAGTCAGGGCGAGCGCGATCACGCTCAGCGTGGTCCAGGTCTGAAAACCGGCGCTCACTTGAATGCCGCGATAATTCATGGCGGTCAGGAGCGCCGCAACCACCAGTCCGATGATCAGATGCGGCAGATAAACCGGCCGGGTTCCCACGTGATACAGCACCATGGAATTCAAAGAAGGAAAGAGGTAGCCCGCGATCTTGGCGGCCGCCACCGCTTCATACGGGCAGACGCAAAAATACGACAGCAGCATGGTCCAGCCGGTGGCGAAGCTGACGAATCGCGGAAACACTTTCGCCGTGTACGCCACCTCGCCCGCCGCGTCGGGCATGGCCTGGATGAGCTTCCCGTAAACATAGCCGATGGGAAACAGCATCGCGCCGCCGATCAGAAAGCCGAGAACGGCGCCGGCCGGTCCGCCGCGAATCAGCCAGTCGTCCATCACCACCAGCCATCCGGTTCCGATCATGGTTCCGAACGCCAGCGAAAAATAGTCGATCAGGCGCAGCCTGCGGGCTAAGGTTGCCATAAGTTCTCAGCAGAAACAGAACAAACAAAGCTGCTCGAACAGCAGGTTGGCCGCCAGCAGCGATGTGATAGCCGCGCTGTCATACTCCGGCGACACTTCCACCAGGTCGCAGCCCACCAGGTTCATACCCTTCATCGCGCGAACCAGATCCAGAATCTGCGCGCTCGAAAGCCCTCCCACTTGAGGCGTCCCGGTGCCGGGCGCGAACGCTGGATCCACCACATCGATATCCAGCGTGAAATACGTCTTGCGGTTTCCGAAGGCCTTCAGCTTCTCCCGCACCGGCGCCAATCCGTGCTCATGAAATTCCTCGCATGTAATCACCGCGATCCCATGCTCGCGGCCATAGTCCATGTCTTCAGCGCCGTAAAGCTGCCCACGCAATCCGACCTGAAGTATGTAGGGCTCGGCCAGCAAACCCTCCTCGATCGCGCGGCGAACCGGCGTGCCGTGCGTGTACTTCATGCCCCAATACTGATCCCAAGTGTCGGAGTGCGCGTCGAACTGCACCAGCCCCACGGGCCCATGCACGGCGTGAATGGCGCGCAGAATGGGCAGCAGGATGGAATGGTCGCCCCCCACGCACATCGGAATGGTGCCGGCGTCGAGAACCGGCTTGAGACCGGCGGTGATCCGGGCGTAGGTGTCGTCGATCGAAATGGGATTGGCCGAAAGGTCGCCGTAATCCGCTACCCGCAATTTCTCGAACGGGTTGACCGCCAGCACCGGATTATAGGGACGAATGATGGCCGATTGTTCGCGAATGTGCCGCGGGCCGAAGCGCGGCCCCGGACGATAGCTGGTTCCGCCATCGTAGGGAACGCCGATCAGCGCGACGTCCAGGCGACTGGGGTCGGGGATATGCGGCAGGCGCATGAAAGTGGGCACGCCCGCGAAGCGCGGAAATTGGAGCGCGTCGACGGGCGCCGGGTGCGGCTCCGCCAGGGTCTTTCGCCCGCTTTGGGACATTCCACACACAATAACAGAATGTGCGGCTCGCTCCCGCGCCCGGGGCGCTATTTCCGATTGCGCGGCGCTTCGTGACCTCGCGGATCATGCATGGCCGTGCCGTGGAATTGAGCGCGTTGCGCTCGCGCCTGTTCGCCGCGCTGAGGCTTCGGCCCGTGATAACCCTTGCGATAGTCGAGCTTGTGATCCACGTGGCCGTAGAAACCCGCCGGCCCGTGATAGTAAGGCCCGGCGCCGATGAACACGCCCCCGTTGAACCATTCGGGCCCGTAGTATCCGTCCGGAGCGCAGTCGTAGGGCGGCGTCTCGTAATATCCGTAAGGGCAAACCGGCGCCACGCCGACTCCCACCGCGACGTGAGTCCTGCCGCACGCCGTCATCAACAAACCGAAACCAAGCAGGGTAATCCCCGGCAACCAGAAAATCTTCACTCTTGTTCTCCCCTGGTTAGACGGCGGGGTTAGAGCACCGTTTCAGCCGGAGCGGACCGCGAGGCTACCCTTGCAGCGCGGGCTCCTCGTCCGCCAGCTCCTTGGGGCTGAGGCTCGGGAAACCAACGGCGTTTCGAATCCGGGACACGATCACGGCCGGTTGGAAAGACTCCTCGTACAAACGCCGCGCGCGAGAAGCCATCTGATGCGCGAAGGCCGGGTCTTCCCGCAGAAGTTCGATGGAGTCGCGAACCGACTCAGGCGAGTCGTCGGCAAACAGCATGGCCCCGCTCTCGAGCAGCAGCCGGTCGGTGGCCGGGCCCTGGGTGGTCACAACGGGAACGCCCGAAGCCATGGCTCCGATCAAAGTCCCGCGCGCCGCCGATGCTCCGTCGGGGTAAAGCTGCAGCAGTGCGTCGCAACGCGCGATGTGCTCGCCGATCTCTGCCACACGCAAGCGGCCGGTGGACGAAATCCGGTCCGCCGCGTAAGGGGAATTCTTAGCGATGGACTGACGAAAGGCCTCGCCAGGTCCCAGCAGCAGCACTTCAACTTTAGGATTTTCGAGCAAACACCCGATCACCGGCTCGAGAACTTCGCGAATCTTCGTATTGAAATTGGAAAAAATTCCGACGCTAAACAGATGACCGGAACGGCCGCCATTGCGCAGCGGAGAAGCCTCGGATTTGTAGCTTTCCAAGGGAATATTGCTGCAAATGCGCAGCAGGCTGATGGGCGTTTCGGCGCCGCCCAGCGTCTGGAGCAACTCCATGTACGGCTCCGTCGAGGTGAAAGCGTGCCGCACCGAGCGCAGTATGCCCCACGCCATGATGCGATGCACCACGGCCAGCAACCCATGCCGGAAGCGCTGCCCGCTGCGGAACGGGAACGCAACTTCATGAAACATAACGCATACGTTATGTTTGCGTTGCAGGAAGATCCAAAAGCAAAACGCGAGGTTCATGCTCTTCCAGCCGTACATGTGCGGCACATATTGGATGAGGATATTGCGCGGACCCGCGTAAGACTTCAAGCCGCGGCGGAGATCCCGCAGCCAACGCCAGCCGAAACCATGCGAAAGAGCGTGCACCTGCGCAGTCTCCGGATGAGTTGCCTCGGGATGAAAAGACTCCAGGTGCGTGGCAGGAGACCAGACATGGACATCGTCTCCTCCTCTCGCCAGCTCTTGCGCGATTTGGTAGGTGTAATCGCTTACGCCACCCCATTGGGGCGGGTACTCACCCGTGATGACATGCCACTCCACGAGCTTCCTCCTCCGAAAAACCAACGTTCCCCAAAGGGGAGTTGCCAGGCGAGCTAGCCTCTAAACCAGCATCGCACCGTTTTCACTATGTTGATGCACTTTACCTGTTGTTTCAAAGGTATTGCAGTACTAGTAGTTGTAGATGAAAGTGTGGTTGAGGTAACATTCGGTTTCTCAAGAGCTACTTCAAGAAATGGCCATACGATTAGAAGCTTTGGCCATTTGATTACTTGTATCGGGCCGCAAGAGACCTACCCAAATAGCCCAATCCACAAGTACTTTGTGAAAAGTACGCCCGCTCCATAGGCTGGCCGCGCGGCGCCGGCTTTAATTGGATCATGGCCCGATGCAATCAATGCAACAGCGTGATCACGCGAAGCGACTTGGACTGCTACGTGTGTGGCGAACCGATACCGGGTGCCAGGAAGCCGTTCTGGCGCCGCAAAAACGAACCCAAAGCTGCTTCGCCGGTAACGCCCGTGACCCCGTTGAGCAATCTCCTGTTTGTGGCCTCCCTGGGCCTGACGCTGTTTTCTTTTGTCGCGCCCCACGCGATCTCACTGGGGGTGGGCTCGACGCTGGGAGGCATGCTGTTCGTCGCTCGAATCGCATCCGACCGCGCGGCTGCCCGGCGGCAGCTAGCGCTGCGCCCAGTAACGGTCCCGCGCCTGCACTATTAGGTCCTTGCGCCTGGCCGTCAATTGTAAAGTGCGAAACTCCGAGATGCGCACCGGCTGGTCGGAGACAAATCCCAGGTAATACTGGCTGCGCAACTCCTGTTCGATAGTGGCGAAAATCTGCCCAATACCGAGTTTTTTGGAAACTTCGAAAAAACCGCCGCCCGTCTCGCGCGCCAGCGCCTGCATGTATTTGCGGCCTTCCGACGACCCGAAACCGTCGTAATAGGACGGATCGGCGAACAAAATGGAATAAATCAGCGTGTCGGCCCGCTGCGCGGCTTCGATGGCCGAAGCCAGGGTTTCGTCGCTGCCGTTGTCTCCGCCGTCCGACATAACGATCAGCGCCTTACGATTCCCCAGCCCGCTCATGATCTCGCGCGAGGCCTTCACCACGGCGTCGAACAGCAATGTCCCGCCGCCGCGCTGCAACTGAAGATCCCCCTTGGTGGGGGTGTCGACTTCGGGCAGCGAGTGTTCCAGGTCGCGCCGGTGCGAAGTGGGCTTCTGGCGCAGCATTACTGCCATGTCGAACTGCGTGACGAACACCTGGTCCTTGTCCTCTCGCAGCACCTGATCCACGAAATCGAAGCTCGCAGCCCGCTCTGCTTCCAGCACCTTACCCTGGCTCAAGCTGGTGTCCACCAGAAGCCCGATGGTCAGCGGCAAGTCCGATTCGCGCGAAAAATAGCGGATGTCCTCGGGGCGCTTGTTCTCGGTAAGGACGAAATCGTCCTTTCTTAGATCGGTAACGAACTGGCCCGACTTGGTCCGGACCGTCGCCAGAACATTCACCACCTTCACGTCCGTCGAGAAGGTGGCTTCGTCTTGCGCGGGCGCGGCAAGCGGTAGCAGGAAGACGAGGAACACCAGGCCTCGGCCGAAACAACACATCTTATTGACATTATCTCACCGCGCTGCTTCCGGCAGACTCGGTAGTACTCGGCGGCCCGAGGTACCTAGGTAGGCACCCACCCCTCGAGTACGGGTGTTCTATCGACCGCACTTCAGGTGATCGCCTTAAATGGAGCCATGGGCCGTTGCGTATATTGCCATAGCGTCGTGATCAAAGGCGAGGACCAGTGTTATGTTTGCGGCGACACCGTTCCCGAGCGCGTGCGGAGTAAGGCTATTGCGGCGAGCCGCCCGGTCTCCGGCTGGACGAACCTGCTGTTTATCGTATCGCTGGCGTTCACCGTCTATTGCTGCCTGGGCGAGCACAAGTTGTCGCTGGCGGTGACGATTGCGATTTCAAGCGGACTGCTGGGATTGCGAATTGTAGCCGAGTTTATCGCGCGGCGAAGAGCCAATTAAGGCTGCCGTCCCGCCGGGCGCGCTACAATGCTTGTTCCGTGACCGCACGTTTCCGCGCAGAACAAGTAGGCAGCCTGCTGCGGCCGCCCGAGCTGCTGCAAACCCGGGCGCGCCGCGCCGCCGGGCAAATTTCCATCGAACAACTTCGCCTGGCCGAGGACAATGCGATCCGGGCCGCTCTCACCCGACAGCGCGAGATCGGCATCGACGTCCTTTCCGACGGCGAACTGCGCCGCGGGTCGTGGCTCACCGACATGGCCGACGCCGTGGACGGCTTCGTTTCCCAAAAAATCACGCTGGAGTGGAAAGGTCCGGGCGGCGGCGCCGAGGGCAGCACCGCGCAAGCCGCGGGCGCAAAGCTCAAGAAAGTCCGCAAGCTGGCCGGGCACGAGCTGCCGCTGTTGAAGCAGGCGGCGGCCGGTCTTTTCAAGATCACGCTGCCCGCGCCGTCGAACTTCGTGCTCGCGAGCTACAAGCCCGGCGTTACCGACGCTTTTTATCCCACCCACGCCGATCTGCTGGCGGACCTGGTGGACATCGTGCGCGACGAGGTCCGCTGGCTGGTCTCTGAAGGCGCGCGCTACATCCAGTTCGACGCGCCCTACTATTCGCATTACCTGGACCCCCTCCAGCGCGAGCGGTTGAAAGCCGCGGGTTTCGATCCGGATCGCGAATTCGAGCGCGGGATCGCGGGCGACAATGGAGCGCTCAAGGAGGTCCCGCGAGGCAAAGTCACCACGGCTCTGCACGTCTGCCGAGGCAACAGCCGCAGCCGCTGGTACACCGAGGGCGGCTACGACGCCATTGCCGAGAAGCTCTTCAGCTCGCTCGATGTCGATACTTTCCTGCTCGAATACGACAGTGAGCGCTCGGGCGGATTCGAGCCGCTGCGCCTGGTGCCGCGCAACAAGACCGTGGTCCTGGGTCTGATCACTACCAAGGAGCCCCAGCTCGAATCGCAGGACGAGCTGCGCCGCAGGATCGACCAGGCGGCGCGTTACATGCCGCTCGAAAACCTGGCGCTCAGCCCGCAGTGCGGCTTCGCCTCGGTGGCGGCGGGCAACCTGATCTCGATGGACGATCAGTGGCGGAAGCTGGAGCTGGTGGTAGAGACCGCGCGCAAGGTGTGGGGCTGATCTTCATTCATGCCGCAGCGCAGTGATCGGGTCGAAGCCAATCGCCGGATCGAGCGCCGTCACGCTGTACCCGCTACGTTAAACCCCGGCGGACTTCAGACACTCGGCGATATCTTTCTCCGAAATCGCCCCTTCGCGGATCACGCGCCAGTAAGGCTCCGTGATATCCACCGTGGTCGCGCCCAAGCCCGCCATCGGCCCGGCGTCCAGGATCAGATCGACGGACCCGTCCATCACGCCGAACACGTCGATGCCGCTGCGGCAAGTGGGCTGGCCCGAAATATTGGCGCTGGTTGCGATCAGCGGCTGATCCAGCCAATCCAGCAGCGCCTGCGCCACGCGCGAGCGCGATTGCCGCACCGCCAGCCGCCCGGTGTTGCCGGTCACTTTCAGCGGCACTTTCGCCGACGCAGGCACGATCATGGTCAGCGGCCCCGGCCAGAAATGCCGCGCCAACACCTGGAAGCGGCTGGAGACGTCCCGGGCCAGCTCCTCCACCATGAAAGTCCCGCTCACCAGCATCGGCAGCGAGCGATGAATCTCGCGCCCCTTGGCGGCGAACACGCGTCCCACCGCGTGCAGGTTTAGAGGATCGGCCACCAGCACGTACAGCGCTTCGGTCGGAATGGCGACAATATCGCCCCGGCGCAGATGCGCCGCCGCCCGTTCAATGGCCTCCGGCAGCGGGTGGTCCTGATCGATCTCTATTAAGTCGGTCGCCAAAGCTTAGTCTCGTGAGCCGGATTCGGGCGCGCGAACTCCCTCGATTTGGAATGGCTGGCGCTCAATGCTCGCGCTGAATCCTGGCGCTTAATCCGCGCTGAATCCTGGCGCTTAATCAATGACCGGCAGTGGCACGCCCGCACCAAGGGGAGAAACTGACTTACTTGGTTAGTGTACCGCAACCGCAGGGCTGGTCTGCGTAAATGTTACGCGCTGTGCCCGGCGCAGTGCATCACGCCCAGGTATTGGGTCCACGGCCCAACGATGTCCCGGTATTGATGCGCCATGACCCGCGAGATCTGGTGCAGATGCGTGAGATCGTGCGCCGCCCAGGTGGCCAACAGCTCAGACAGCGTGACGATACCCAGCTCCGGATGCCGGCCGCGCAGCGCGAGCTGCTGGGGCGAGAGATTCATGGCCCGCAGGTCGGCCAGATTCCCCGATCGCAAGCCCGCGAATTCATCCAGCAACTGAGCTAGTGACTTACCCGCGCTCGCGCGCTCCTGCGCACGGCGGTCGAACTTCTCAAACGGGCGCGTCTCGCCCGATTCGAGGATGATCCTCGCGCGCGGCATCCAATCCGTGCGCTCGCCGTGAATCAAATGACCGACGATGTCGAACGCGCTCCAGGTGTTTTCGCCTTCCTTCGACCGCGTCCATGCGTCCGGCAGATCGCGCAGCAGCGCATCCAGTGTCGACGGTGTCCGCGCGAGTAGCGCAATCGAATTGTCGAGATGATGCGCGGCCATGCACCTTCAGTTTTGCATACGAACCCCACACCGGCCATCGGCCCTCCTCCGAGGTGCGAAAACACCGCAGGCCGACGGCCGGCACGATGGTTTCCGTGTCTATTGGCCGGCGCAACTCACGTTGTCATTCCAGTCCATGAACGAACCCATGGGGTTGCTCCTCCAGGCCCAGACGTGAAGCTCGAAGAACGGCGGTATGTTGTACCGGTTCGGGCTATCGACATACAGCAGAGTCTGACCCTCCAGAACCGGGGAACTGGAGTTATTTTTGAACCAGGTCGCCGCATCCACGATGAATTCGACGCCCACCAGGCTCAATTGGCCGTTCGACGGCTCATAGATCAGGGCCTGGGGTTTGGTGGGATCCAGGGTCCCGTTCAGCAGGGTGGGATTCACATAGTGAATGCCCATAGCTCCGTGGTCTGAGCCGCTGACGCAGCCGAGGAACGGACCGTATCCGGCAGCGGTGGCGTTGCCGACATTCTGGTACTGGGCCGTCGAACTGCGAACGATCTGAACCAGTTTACTGTTGATTGCCGCGGGGTTCTCCTGAGCCCGCGCCACAGATGAAAGTGACACTGCGGCAAGCACAATGTACGAAGCGGCGAAAATTAGTTTTTTCATATTCGATCTCCTTGTGATCCTTCTGAGAATACAAGCGCACTTTCGCCGGTTCCGGCCCTAGGGTCAATCCTTAGAGCCTCCATTCCTCCCCAAAGTTTTCTCCATGACTAAGTGCTTGGAAACAAGAAAGGTATGTGGTGGCCGGAGGACCTGTGCTAGACTCGGTACGTCTTTGCGGAGGTCGCTCTGGCCACTCAGCCGCGAATCGCGGACAGGTTACGCTTCGACGGATATGAATTGGATGTCCGGGCCGGAGAACTGCGCAAGCACGGCATAAAGCTGCGCTTGCGCGGCCAGCCGCTCCAGGTGCTCGAGATTCTGCTCGAACACGCCGGCGAGGTTGTGACTCGCGAGGAAGTTCAATCTCGAATCTGGCCCGGTAGCGCATTCGGCGATTTTGACCACAACCTGCACAACGCAGTTGCGCGGATTCGCGAAGTGCTGGGCGATTCGCCGGACAACCCCCGTTACATCGAAACCCTGCCTCGCCGGGGATACCGCTACATCGGTCCGATCGAAGACTTTCAGACACTCCGGTTGGCCCCGGACCCGCGCGGCCGGACGATGCAACCGGCGGCCGTCATTGCACCGCCCAAGCGGCACCGGAGCCTCGTTCTCGTGGTTTGCGCTCTCGTAACGCTGGCCGTCGCTGCCTGGGCGATCTGGAGCTACGTCCACGCGAAATCCGCCTTCCCCCCGATACGCTCCGTCGCGGTGTTGCCACTCGCCAATCTGTCGGGCGATCCTTCGCAGGACTTCTTCGCCGACGGCATGACGGACCAGTTGATTACGGATCTGGCTCAAATCGGCGCGCTGCGTGTCAGCTCGCGAACCTCCGTCATGCGGTACAAAGGCCAAAAGAAGGGACTGCCTGAAATTGCGCGCGAACTGAATGTCGACGCCATCGTGGAGGGATCGGTGATCCGTTCGGGTCAGCGGGTGCGAGTGACGGCCCAGCTCCTTCAGGGATCCACGGATCGGCACCTGTGGGCACAGACCTACGACGGCGATCTGGGCGATATCCTGAAGCTGCAAGGCGAAGTGGCGAACGCTATCGCGCAGCAGGTCCGCGCCCAGCTCACCCCGACGCAGCAGTCGCAGCTGCAACGGACTCACGCGGTGAATCCCGCGGCCTACGACGCTTATCTCAGGGGACGCCTGTACTTCGTCAACGAGTTCACCAATCCCGATTCGCTCCGGCAAGCTCAGCATTATTTCGAAGAGTCGATCCAAAAAGATCCGAAGTTCGCCCTGGCTTACGCCGGACTCGCGGACGCTTACGTGTACCTGGCTTATGCGGGAGCTATGCCCAAGGATCAGGCCTACCGCTCCGCGAAGGATCAATTAGCCAAAGCCCTGGATCTGGACGCGAGCATCGGCGAAGCCTACGACACGCTCGGCGCCCTGAGTTCGAACTTTGACTGGGATTGGGACGCCGCCGACCGGGAGTTCAATCGCGCCATCGCGCTCGCGCCGAGTTACAGTTGTGCGCACGAGGATCGGGCAGAGTTTCTCGCATCCCGGGGACGGCGCGCCGAAGCTCTCGCAGAGATCGCACAGATCGACCAACTGGACTACGGTTTCAGTGCGGCTGGGACCGTATCGGCAACATACAGTCAGCTGAGGGATTACCCTCGCCTGATCGAAGCCAGCAAGAGGGGGCTGCTCCTCGATCCCAAGGACTGGTCGCAGCACTTCTATCTCGGCCTCGGTTATGAGGGCGCGGGCCGGCTCCCGGAAGCGATTTCTGAGTATCGCAAGGCGACGGAGATGTCGGGTGGCGCCGGGCGCCCCTCAGTCGCGCTGGCGCACGCCTATTTAGCGACGGGCGAAAGAGCTCGGGGAGAGAAGATCTTTCGTGATCTGGAGCGCCTATCCAAAACGACTTCTCTGGCGCCATTTACGATGGCCACCATTTACGCCGGCCTGGGTGAAAAAGATCAAGCCTTCGCGTTTCTGGAAAAAGCATATTCGGAGAAGTCCCTGGGCATTCTGGCGCCTCTGAAATCGGACTTCGCGCTGGATGGCCTGCGTTCCGACCCCCGCTTCCAAAGCCTTCTTCGCCGCATCGGTTTGAATTAGCGTGGCGCACGCACTCTTGCGTGCCGCGTCGGCACTCGTGCCGATCGCCATCAAGAAAGGTCCGCATCAGTAACGCCAGCTTTTGAGATCCGCTCCCGGCGGCGCGCTGGCCTCGATCCGCTCGACGATCCGCGGCATGAACATCTGATCGTAATGCAGACGCGAATACCAATTGGGATGGTCCGGATCGCCGTTCCAACAGTGCTCCGCCCGCGGACCGTAGCGCACTTCGCCTTCGTAAGCTACGCCGTGGCCGGGGGTGCCGGTCTGCTTGAGGAAATCCTCCATCAGGTAGACCGCGTCGTTCAGAAAATACGTGTCGTCTGACCCGACGTAGAGATGCAGCTTGCCCTGCAGCTTTGGTCCCAGGGTCGCCCAGTCGCGCTGCAAAATCGCATTCAGGTCGTAGTGGGCGCGCCAGTATTCGGCCGTCTTGTGATCGATTACGCCGGTCTGCTTGTCAAAGATCGGCTGCGGATAGCCGTCCTCGCCCAGCGGAGAATAGACCGCCTGCCAGATATCGAACTGCTCGCCGGAGCGCCCGTGATCGCCCAAGGCCGCTTCATAGGCGATGTTCTCGCGCATGCTCGCGAGCGTGTGGCCGAGATAGTCGCGCATGGCCGGCTGCTCGACGCGCATGTTCGCGCCCGGCAAGAAAAACATGTTGTCCTGCTTGTACAGATCCACGGTCATGAAGGCATGGAAATCCACCGGATCGGGGCAGGCGACGAACGCGCCATTGTAGTGGTCGGGATAAAACATCTGCACGGCAAGCGATTCCCACCCGCCGGTGGAACCGCCGTAGACGAAGCGCGCCCAGCCCTGGCCGATGGCGCGGAACTTCTGCTCGATGGCCGGGATCAGTTCGGTTTCAATGGCATCGCCATAGGGTCCGACGTTGACCGAGTTCACGGCGTAGGAATCGTCGTAGAAAGGATTGGCATGCTGCAGCTTCACGATCAGCATGCGCGGCGTCGCGGGCGCGATCCACGACTGATAGTTTTTATACGCCTCCTGCTGTTGAATGCGGTTGTAGCCGGCCAGATGAAAACGCTCGGAGTAATCCGGCTTCAGGTTGGGATCGGGCGGCGTTTCGCGGAAATCGTCGATGCCGGAGACGAAATGATCGTGAGAAATGATGAGCGGATAGTGCGCCTCGGGATGCGAATCGAATCCTTCGGGCACCAGCACGATGGCGGAAAGATACATCGGCCGGCCCCAGAATTTTGAGAGCAGCGGGGATGGAATGCGGATATGACGAATATATTTGGTGTCGGGCGCGGGCTTGATCGGCGGGATCGCGTCGTCCATGACCACTTCGATGGACGGCGCTCCCGGGCCGATCATTACCTTGCGCGGCTTCGAGAGCAGATTGCCCGGCGCCAGATTCCAGTGCTGGCCCTCGCCGCGGTCGGGCGCGAGCTTGATGGTTTTGCCGTCCGAGCGGTGAAAAGTTTCGTAGATGTTGAGGACGGCCTGGATCGTATACTCGCCCGGCGGAACGTCTTTTAACGACGCGCGCGGGTAACCCTGGGCATTGTCGCCGACCGTGAGCGGCGAGTCGGGCTTCCAGCCGTCGACGGTAACGCCGAACATCATTTGCGATTTCGCCGTGTCGTCGATCTGCATGCGCGGCTCATCCTTCGGATCATTGGAGAGCAAGAGCAGCAGTCGGCCATCCAGCGGCGCACTCGACCGGGAGGCAGGGAAGCGAACGGTAATGGTCTGGGCCGCGGTTGCGGTCGACGCCAGGCCGGCGAGGGCCATGAGGCAGAATCGAAGAGATCGCATAACGAAGTATAAACCAGCCGATTCGATAGCTTGGGAGGTTTGAAGCCGGACCTGTGTCCTGCATTGACTTGACGGGAGGGCGACTTCACGGGATTAATCCGCGCTCGCGCTACCTTGAACGGTGCGCGCCAGCGAAACACCACCGCTCTATCGGGTAAGCACGGGAATGTATTGACCGCCTCGATCCTTTCAGCCAGCGATCACTGAGGATTTCAGGACCTCGGCGATCAGTTCGCGAATAAGGTGCTTATCGCCTTACCGTAATGCTGGTTTGAATATCCAACGGGCCAAACTGATCTCTGCCAATGCCCTGGGGGGCGGTCGGGATTACCAGTTTCACCCAGACGGCATCCGGAGCCTTGAAATACGAAGTCT
>Ga0335074_10009600_pt1 | contig 13516 bp, 13 predicted proteins | sample Lox_Sample_23_FD_206715 | JGI IMG/M metagenome (GOLD analysis project Ga0335074, IMG submission 206715) | Soil microbial communities from Loxahatchee National Wildlife Refuge, Florida, United States - Lox_Sample_2.3 | ecosystem: Environmental > Terrestrial > Soil > Wetlands | place: USA...
GATCCGCTCGATCGCCGCCACTTCCCGGGCCATGCGGTCCAGCGCCGATTCATAAAGCTGGCGCTCGGAATAGGACTGTTCCGGCTGGCTCTCGGAGCGGTGCAGATCCCGCACCACCTCGGCGATGGAGATCAGGTCGCCGGAATTGATCTTGGCCTCGTACTCCTGAGCGCGGCGGCTCCACATGGTGCGCTTGATGCGCGCGCGGCCTTTCAGCGTGGTGAGCGCTTGCGACACGACATTGCCGGCGGCGAGGGCGCGCAGGCCGGCGGTCCTGGCCTTCTTGGTGGGGACGCGCAGGGTCATCTTCTCGTGGTCGAAGGTGATGACGTAGACCTCGAGCGACATGCCGGCGACGTCCTGGGTCTCGATCCCGACGACCGCGCCCACGCCGTGGGCCGGGTAAACGACGGAATCGCCGACCCTGAATTCGAGTTCGCTCTTGGTGCTCATGTTCGAAAAGGTCCTTTCAACCAGCGCCGCCCCACCAGGCGGCGTCCAATCCTTGTCACGCCTTCGCGCAATAGCCGGGCCTCCGCGGAAGGCGGCGTGGCCGTCACAGCGCGTCTTGGGGCCGTCCCCACGGGGGACGCCTTCGACTTCACCTCAGACGCGAAGCGGAAGGATTGGTGTTCTTGTCGCCGGCGAGGCGCAGGGCGCTTCCTGCTCCAACGTCGCTCGCGACTTTAACACAAAAGTCAGATGATTGAAAGGTTTGTGACGCCTACGAGTCTTGTGGGAATTTATGGCGTGGTCGCGACGAGCGAACGCCGTTACGAGCCCTTGCCGGGCTTTTCGCTGAAGAACCGTTCGAACTTGTCGGTTTCCCGTTCGAAGGCGTCGGCGTCGGCCGGCGGTTCGCCCTTCAGAGTGATGTTCGGCCACACCTTGGCGAAATCGGTGTTGACCTTCAGCCACTTGCCGTCCGGATCGTCCTCGGTGTCCGGCTTGATGGCGTCCACCGGGCACTCCGGTTCGCAGACGCCGCAGTCGATGCATTCGTCCGGATTGATGACCAGGAAGTTCTCGCCCTCATAGAAGCAGTCCACCGGACAGACTTCCACGCAGTCCATGTACTTACACTTGATGCAGGGGTCGGTGACGATGTAGGTCATCGGGCGCTCTGGCGGCCTCGGACTTTATGTTTGAACGGGGGCGGCGTCTTTGTCAGCCGCCCGGCGCGCTTGTCAATGCCGCGGTCCTGCAAAGCCTTTCAGCTTTCCTCCAGCGGGGAATAGAGCGTGCGGGCCTGGGTCGCGGGGCCGCGGCGATCGCCGAGGGCCTCGATTCTCACCGCGTGCAGGCGGCCGCCGAGCGCGAACACCAGGGCGTCGCCGGGCTTCAGGGGACGAGCGGGCTTGTCGAGGCGCGACTCGACGCCGGCCCGGGTCACGCGCACCCGGCCGTCTTCTATCAGGCGCGCCGCCAGGGAGCGGGTCTTGCAAAATCTCGCCCGCCACAGCCAGACGTCGGCGCGGACCGAGTCGTCAGCCATGCGCCCCATCAGCCATGCGCCCCATCAGCCATGCAACCGTCGGGGCGTCCGGCGGCGACGGCGCGCCGGCGCCGGGGTCAGGGCCGCCAGCGCGGCGAAGGGCGAGGGGCCGGCGTCCCGCGCCGCACGCTCCGGCGCGGGCGCCGCGCGCTTCTTCCAGACCTGCGACCGCGAGCGGCCGACCATCGCATACCCCAAGGCCCGCAGCACCGCGCGCGCATCGGCCTCGCTCCAGCCGAGGTCTTCGCGGGCTTGGTCGGAAAACAGCACGCCGCCGCCCTGCTTGGCGGCCGAGCGCAGCAACTCGTCCAGCCGCTCCAGCTGCTCCACCGGCGCGGCGAACCGGCCGACGGGCGCCAGGCCCCGCAACGCCAGCGCCCGATCGGAGGGTCGCGGCGTCGGCAGCGCGACCAGCGCCCCCTCGACCGGGGTCCAGTCGGCCTGGGCGGCCAGGGCGAAGGGTCGCGAGAACGGGCGCGCGGGCCCGGCGAGTTCCGGCAGGTGGAGGGTGAAGGCGCCGATCGTCACGCCCAGCGCCCGCAGCGTCCGACGTTCGGCCCGGCTGAGGCTCTTCAGTTCACGCTCGACGCCGCCGCGGGCCAGCACCCCCCCGGCCTCGATCAGCCGGTACGCCAGGCCGCGCGGCAGACCTTTCAACGTCCCCGACGCGACCGCCGCCTCCAGCTTGCGCAGCGACGGCAGCCGCCGGCCCGCTTCGGCCGCCAGGAACGCCTCGATCCGCCGCGCCGCCCGCTCCCGCGCCGGCGCCGCGCCGAGCTCGCCATACAGCCGCACCCGCGGCGCGAAGGGGCGATCTCCGATCAGCGCCGCGGCCGCCTGGCCGCGCCAGAGGACCACGCCGTCGGGCGTCAGGGAGAAAGCCTCGTCCGGCTCTGCCGCGATCTTGCCGAGGCGACGCGCCACCTCGGGCGCCACGGCGCGCTGGGCCGCGGCGCGCAGGGCCTTCGCCTCGAGCAGGGTCGCGCCTTTCTCCGCCTCGAAGGCGAGGCCGTCGAGCCGGCCGACGAAATGGCCCTCGACCGTCACCGCGCCATCGTCGCCGAGACCGGCCAGCAGGTCCTCGCCGTGACCAAGCCCGCGCATCAGGGCGCTGGTCCGCCGGTCGATGAACCGGGCCATCAGCTTCTCGTGCAGCGCGTCGGAAAGGCGATCCTCCAGCGCCCGCGTCACGCCTTGCCAGTGGGCGGGGTCGGCGAGCCAGTCGGGCCGATTGGCGACGTAGGCGAGGGTGCGGACGTTGGCGAGGCGCATCGACAGGGCGTCGATCTCGCCGTCGGCGCGGTCGATCTGACGATACTGAGCGGCCATCCAGTCGTCGGGGACGCGGGCCTCGCCCTCGGTGAGGTGGCCGAAGAGGGTGCGCGCCAGTCGGACGTGGTCTTCCAACGTGGTCTTGCGGAAGTCCGGCGTCTGGCAGGCGTCCCACAGGCGGAGCAGGGCCGAGCGGTCGCGGCAGCGCCGGACGACGGCTTCGTCGGCGGCAAGGTGGCGCAAGGTCGTTTCGTCCAGCGCTTCCTCCGAGGGCCTCAGACCCCCGCGCGGCGCGGGTTGGGCCAGCGAGCGGAGCAGGTCGGCCAGCGAGTCGAAGTCGAGACGGTCGTTGCGCCAGAGGGCCGAAGTCACCGGCTCGAACCGATGCTCCTCCACCATCCGCGCGAGGTCGTCGTTCATGGGCTCGCAGGCGCCGGTGACGCCGAAAGTCCCGTCGCGCCGGAAGCGGCCGGCCCGACCGGCGATCTGACCGACTTCGTGTGGAAAAAGGGCGCGGGTGCGCTTGCCGTCGAACTTGGCCAGGCCGGCGAACGCCACATGGCCCAGGTCCATGTTGAGACCCATGCCGATGGCGTCGGTGGCGACCAGGAAGTCGACCTCGCCGGACTGGTAGAGGGCCACCTGGGCGTTGCGGGTGCGGGGACTGAGCGAGCCCATCACCACTGCCGCGCCGCCGCGCTGGCGGCGGATCAGCTCGGCGATGGCGTAGACCTCGCCGGCGGAAAACGCGACCACGGCGGTGCGTCGCGGCAGGCGGGTGATCTTCTTCGGGCCCTCGTAGGCGAGCCGCGAGAAGCGCTCCCGCGTCACGATCTCGACGCCCGGCAGCAGCCGGCGGATCAGCGGCGCCATGGTGGCCGCGCCCAGGAACATGGTCTCGTACCGACCTCGCGCCGAGAGCATGCGCTGCGTGAACACGTGCCCGCGCTCGGGGTCGGCGCACAGCTGGATCTCGTCGACGGCGAGGAATTCGACCTCGCGGCCGAGCGGCATCGCCTCGACGGTGCAGACGAAGTAGTGCGCGCGGGGCGGGACGATCTTTTCCTCGCCCGTGATCAGCGCCACGGTGCGCGCGCCGTGCGCCGCGACGACGCGATCGTAGATCTCGCGCGCCAGCAGCCGCAGCGGCAGGCCGATCATGCCCGAGGCGTGGCCCAGCATCCGCTCGACCGCCAGATGCGTCTTGCCGGTATTGGTCGGGCCCAGCACCGCGACGGTGCGCGAGGGCGCCCGACCGGAGAGGCGGTCGCTCATGACCAAGATTTGGGGGAAGACTCGGAGGCTGGCAATATGCGCCCCGCGGTCGGCTGGAGGCGAGGGCGATGTCGCGAAAGGTTCTGACGTGGATGCAGGCGGCCGCGGCGCTGGCCTGGCTGGTTCCCGTGGGCGACGCCGGTCCGGCTCTGGCGGCCGGCGGACGGGAGGACTGCGCCTACGCCTCCGACGCTTCCAGCGACGTGGTCACCTACCACGACTGCGCGTCCGTCCTGCCCGGCGGCGGCCTGCGGCTGGGGCCGGGGCGGCTGGCGCACCTGCGCTTCGACGACGACGGCCTGGCGATCGTCCAGGTCGGCAGCCTGTTCTTCTACGTCAACGAAGCCGGGAAGAGCGCGCCGGTGGCCGGCGTCGAGGGCCACGCCGTCGGCTTCAACGACGGCCTGGCGCCGAGCCCGCGCCGGGTCGGGGGCGGCTACAAGGTCGGCTACATCGACAAACAGCTGAACCTCGCCATCCCGGCCCGATGGGACGGCGGCCTGGATTTCTCCGATGGGCGCGCCCAGGTCTGCCGAGGTTGCGCCATTGTCCGCGACGGCGACTTCGCCGAACTGCGCGGCGGCCTCTGGGGCTGCATCGACACCTCCGGCCGCGAGGTCGTGCCGGTCACCCAGCCCTCGCCGGATGGCCTCGATTGTGGCGGCTAGTCGGCTTCATCGACAAGCACCTCCGGCGAGGCCGGCTCGACGCTCCGGTAACAAGGGTTTCCGAGACGTAAACGCTTATGGTTAACAAGCGGAACGGGGGCGAAACGAATCATGTCCGAATCACTTACCTCGCCCGATTCAAGCTTTGTTCCCCACAAGCTCTTGTATCTGAATCGCTTTCAGCCACTAGGCGGCGCGCTGCGATCCTCCGCTCGAGCGCCGGAAGCCGTGGCCCTAGCGCGCGGCGCCCTCGGCGCCGGCCAAGGTCGCGCACCCACGGCAGGGAGTCTGGGTTAACGATCACGGGATCTGAAGCACGCTGAGCAGGAAGTGGGGATTCCACCCGGCGATTTTGCGGCGGGTTTTGACGCTGCCCTTGGATTTATGGGTGCGGACGAGGTCGAGGGCGAAGCGCCGGACGACGGCCATGTTCTTGGCGCCGTGGCCTTGCCGGTAGCGAGAGAGATCGTCCTTGAAGGTGACGTCGAGGAGCCAGTGCATGCTCTCGACGCCCCAGTGGCCGCGAGCGGCCTGGGCGAGGCGTTCGATGTCGAGGGGGGCAGAGGAGAGATAGGTGCGGGTCTCCGAGGTTATCTTGCCGGCCTGTTCGGTGACGGCGTGGACCTGGACGAGGGTGGCGATGTGGGGGAAGCGGGTGCGCCGGGATAGCGGCGGTCGGAGGCGATCCAGCCTATGTTGCTGGAGGCGAGGTAGGTGCGGGTCTCGATGCGGCCGTGCCCCTTCTCGACGGTCGTGGTGGTGACCAGCTCTTCGGCGGGCGCGGTGCGGAAGTAGTTTAGGACGTCGGCCTCCAAGTTCGACTGGTTGCTCTTCAGGGCCAGCAGGTAGTCGGCCTTGTGGTCGACGATCTTGTTGGCGATCTCCACCTGGCAGCCCATGGCGTCGATGGTGACCAGCGCGCCTTCGAGCTGGCCGGCCTGGGCCAGGTGGTCGAGCAGGTCGGGGATGGCGGTGATCTCGTTGGTCTTCTCCGGGACGGAGAGCTGAGCCAGGGTCAGCCTGGCGGTGGTGGCGTAGGCGCTGAGGGTGTGCAGGGCCTTCAGGCCCTTGCCCCGGTCGTGGGTGCGTCGGGCGGTCTTGCCGTCGATGGCGATGAACTCGTGCCGGCCGGGCCACACCTCGGCGATCCAGGCCTCGAAGCAGGCGGCGAACAGCGCCGGATCGACCCGGTTCACGAGATCGCGCAGCCAGCGCGCACAGGGCACGCCGTGGTGGAAGTCGCTGAAGCGCCGCAGGAACTCCAGGTTATGCTCGCCCCAGGCGACGATCTCGTCGAAGTCGTCGCAGGAGGCGATGGTGGCGCAGGTCACCAGCAGCAGCACCTCATGGATCGGATAGGCGACCCGCCAGGCCTCGCGCCCGTCGTCCAGCTCGGAGAAATGCTTCAGCAGCAGCGCCAGCCGCGCCTTGGGAAATTCATCGCCGAACGCCAGGGCCATGATCGCGCTCCATGCCGAATCAGAGCTCCCACGGAATCACGCCTTCACCGTCAATCCAAAATCACGCCACCGAGCGCGTTAACCCGAATGCACCGCCCTGGTCGCGCACCCCCTTCGCCTTGACGCGTCGAGAGGCTTTCGACTATATCGCCGCCTCCCGCGCGGGGCCTGATGGGCGTCCGGGCGGCGTTCGCTTGTCCGGGAAGGCTTATTATGTCGCGTCGCTGCGAGCTCACGGGCGTCGGCCCCATGGTCGGCCACCACGTCAGCCACTCGAACGTGAAGTCCAAGCGCCGCTTCCTGCCGGCCTTGGTCCCCGCGACGCTGCAGTCCGAAGCGCTTGGGCAGACCTTCCGTCTGCGCATTTCCAACGCGGCGCTGCGCACGGTCGACTTCCGCGGCGGCCTCGACGCTTTCCTGCTCAAGGCTCACGACGAGCAGCTCTCGCCCCGGGCGCTGAAGATCAAGCGCCAGGTGAAGGCCAAGCAGGCCACCGCCGCGACCGCGGCCTAGCCACGGCTCGTCCGCGCGAAAGCCGGGCTTAGGCTTTTTCTGACAGTCTCGACGACGCTGGGTAAAACAGGCGGCCGTTCGCGCCGCGCTCGCGGGCGCTGGAGACTGTCTCGCATTGCAGACCCTGGCGGTCATCGCGCTGAAGGGCGGATCGGGGAAGACCACCCTCGCCACGCATCTCGCCATCGCCGCCCACTTGCGCGGCGTCGACACGCTGCTGGTGGACGTCGATCCGCAGCGGTCGGCCGACAACATCCTGGCGACCCGGGCGGCGCCGGGTCCGGCGCGCCTCTCCGCCACCGGCGCCAAGCTGATGTCGGCGCAGTTCGCCGCCCAAGGGCTGAAGAAGCAGCTGGTGGTCATCGACACGCCGGCCGGCTTCGTGGAGGACATCACCCAGGCCGTGGTGCTCGCCGATTTGTCGGTGCTGGTGGTCCGGCCGACGCTGATCGACCTCGCCAGCCTGGCCCAGACCCTCAGCCTGGTCCGCCGGCTTGGCAAGCCGGCGCTGGTGGTGATGAACCAGGCGCCCCCGGCCCGCGAGGGCGTCGAGTCGCCGCTCGTGAACCGCGCGCTGCGGGCGCTGGACTACATGCAGGCGAACGTCTCGTCGACCATCATGCGCTCGCGAACGGTCTATCAGCTGGCGTTGGAGACCGGCCGTTCGGCCGAGGAGATGTCGGACCCGGCCGCCAAACGCGAAATCGCCGGGGTCTGGGGACGCGTGGCCGCGGCGCTCGCCGAAGCTGGCGACCGACCGGGCATCGGTGGGACACTCGAGCGCTAGGGCGTGTCGAAGTTAGGCGGCATCGCCCCGTCACCCCGGACAAGCCCCGACTTCATCGGGGGGGCTGATCCGGGGCCGGAAGCGCCGCCACCGAGCTGGAAGTCGTCTAGGAACCGGATGGTCCGGCCCCGGATCGGCCTTGCAGGCCGTCCGGGGTGACGGAGAAAGGCCACCCTGAGCAATTCAACACGCCCTAGGCGGCGACTTTCAGCGTTTCGTCGAACAGCGCCAGCATCTCTCGCCAGTGACGCTCGGCCGCCGGCTCGTTGTAAACCGGCAGGTCCGGCATGGTGTAGCCGTGGCGGGCGCCCGGATAGATGGTCACCTCGTTGCTGACGCCGGCCGCGGTGAGCGCGGCGCGGAGCTTGTCGGCCTGCTCGGGGGGGAAGCCGGCGTCCTCGTCGGCGCCCGCGACCAGCACCTTGGCGGTGATCTTGGGCGCCAGCAGATGCGGGCTGTCGGGCGCGTCGGTGGCGAGGCGTCCGCCGTGGAAGCCGGCCGCGGCGGCGATCCGGTCCGGATAGGTTCCGGCGACGCGCACGGCGACGCCGCAACCCATGCAGTAGCCGGTGACGCCCACCTTCGTCCCCTTCACCTCCGGCCGGGTGGCCAGGTAGTCGAGCGCGGCCTTGGCGTCGACCAGCTGCTTCTGAGGGTTGGTCGAACCCGTCAGCTTGCCGAACGCCTCGCGGCGCTTGGCCTCGTCGGCGAACACCTCCTTGACGTTGATCGGCGCGTAGGGACCGGCGCGCCAGAACAGGTCGGGGAGCAAGGTGAAGTAGCCGTGTCTCGACAGCCGCTCGCCGAATTCGAACAGGGCCGGGCGGATGGCCGGGGCGTCCATGAAGATGATCGCGCCAGGCCAGGGCCCGGCGCCGGTGTCGGGCGTGAAGGTGTAGGCGCGGGCGTCGCCGTCGGGGGTCGGCATGGCGATCTGTTGCATGCTCATATGCGGCAAATCCTCTCTGTGAAAATGACTGTCCGGCTAGCCGGCTAATAGGTCGGCGCCCGCCGACCTTACATCCGTGCAGCCGGTGAGCGCCATGGCGACGCGGAGTTCGGCGCGCAGGATCTGCAGCATGTGCGCGACCCCGGCTTCGCCGGCCGCGCCGAGCGACCAGGCCCACGCGCGTCCCAGCAGGCAGGCCTTCGCGCCGCTGGCGAGGGCTTTCAGCACGTCGAGGCCGGAGCGCACGCCGCCGTCCATCAGCACCGTGGTGCGGTCGCCCACCGCCTGGGCGATCGGCGGCAGGGCGCGGATCGACGAACTCGCGCCGTCGAGCTGCCGGCCGCCATGGTTGGAGACGACGATCCCGTCCGCGCCGAGGTCGGCGGCGAGGTGCGCGTCGGCCACGTCGAGCACGCCCTTGATCACGATCGGGCCTTTCCAGCGGGCGCGCACCCACGCGAGGTCGTCCCAGGTGATCGAGGGGTCGAAGTTGCGGCCGATCCAGGCCCAGTAGTCCGCCAGCCGCTTCAGGTCCTTGGCCGCGCCGGCGACGGTGCCGAGCGTGTGCGGGCCGCCGTTGACCTGCACGTCCCAGAGCCAGCCGGGGTGCGCCAAGCCGTCGATCACCTGCGAGACCCGTTGGGCGCTGGTGGTGGCGATCATGCCGTTGCGCTGGTCGCGATAGCGGGTCCCGGGCACCGCCAGGTCGACGGTGAACATCAGCACCGGGCAGCCGGCCGCCTCGGCCATCGCCAGCACCTCGGCCATGAAGCCGCGGTCGCGCATCATGTAGAGCTGGAACCACGGCGGCGTTCCGGCGCCCTTGGCGACCTCGTCGATGCCGCAGACGCCGACGGTGGAGAGCGTGAACGGCACCCCGGCGGCCTTGGCGGCCCGCGCCGCCTGCACTTCGCCGCGCCGGGCGTTCATGCCGGCCAAGCCGACCGGCGAAAGCACCACCGGCATCGAAAGCGTCTGGCCGAAGATCTCCGTCTCCAGCGACAGCTTGGAGACGTCCTTCAGGACCCGCTGCCGCAGCTTCAGGGCCTGTACGTCGGCGACATTGGCCGCGAGCGTCTCTTCGGCGTAGGCGCCGCCGTCGATGTAGTCGAAGAGCACGCGCGGCAGCCGCCGCCGCGCCGCCTCGCGGTAGTCCAGGACGCAAGCCGGCCTCAAGACGCCCGCTCGCGGACCGGACGGAACGGGGTGGGGCCGCGCGGCGGCGGCGGCGGGATCGACGACGGCGGGGCCTTCATGAGGTCGAGAGCCGCCTTGTTCACCACTCGAGGCTCCTCCTCGAAGAGCTCCGCCAGTTGCTCGGTCATCGCGCCGCCGAGCTGTTCCACGTCGACGATGGTCACAGCGCGTCGGTAGTAGCGGGTCACATCGTGGCCGATGCCGATGGCGATCAGCTCCACCGCGCTCTTGGTCTCGATTTCGCCGATCACCTTCCTGAGGTGCCGTTCGAGGTAGTGGCCGGAGTTCACCGAGAGCGTGGAGTCGTCCACGGGCGCGCCGTCGGAGATCACCATCAGGATGCGACGTTGCTCTTGGCGGTGCACGAGGCGGTGGTGCGCCCACATCAGCGCCTCGCCGTCGATGTTCTCCTTCAGCAGGCCCTCGCGCATCATCAGGCCGAGGTTCTTGCGCGCCCGCCGCCAGGGCGCGTCGGCCGACTTGTAGATGATGTGACGCAGGTCGTTCAGCCGGCCGGGCGATGGCGGCTTGCCATTCTTCAGCCAGTCGTCGCGCGAGGCGCCCCCCTTCCAGGCGCGGGTGGTGAACCCGAGGATCTCCACCTTCACCCCGCAACGCTCCAGCGTCCGCGCCAGGATGTCGGCGCAGACCGCCGCCACCATGATCGGGCGACCGCGCATGGAGCCGGAATTGTCGATCAGCAGCGTCACCACCGTGTCGCGGAACTCGGTGTCGTCCTCCTGCTTGAACGACAGCGGCGCCATCGGGTCGATGATCACGCGGGTCAGCCGCGAGACGTCGAGCAGGCCCTCCTCGAGGTCGAAGCTCCAGGTGCGGTTCTGCTGCGCCATCAGCCGCCGCTGCAGGCGGTTGGCGAGGCGGGCGACGACGTTGGAGAGGTGCGCCAGTTGCTGATCGAGATAGGCGCGCAGCCGCGTCAGCTCCTCGGCGTCGCACAGTTCCTCGGCCGAGACGATCTCGTCGTGCGCCGTGGTGTAGACCTTGTAGGCGGGCTCGGGCCTGCCGGCGTCCTTGAGATCCGGCCGGGCGGGGCGGTCGCCTTCGCCGGTTTCCAGTTCGTCGTCCGAGGGCTCGGCGTTCTCGTCCTCCTCGGCCTCGGTCATGGTGCTTTCCGAGGTCTCGCTCTCGCGATGCGTCTTCTCGGAGTCGTCCAGCGTGGCGCTTTGCGGGGACTGCTCCTCGCCTTCGCCTTCGCCGTCGTTGCTGGCGTCGGCCTCGCCGTCCTGGCTCTCGTCGTCCTCCACGTCCTGGTCGGGCGCGTCGGAAAGGTCGTCTCCCAGCTCCATGTCGCGCACGATGGCCCGGGCGATGCGCGCGAAAGCCCGCTGGTTCTCCAGACTCGTCGTCAGCCGGTCGAGGTCGGCGCCGGCCTTGGCCTCCACTTCGGCCCGGAAGGAGTCGACCAGCGCCCGGGCGGCCGGCGGCGGCGCTTCGCCGGTCAGGCGCTCGCGCGCCATCAGCGCCAGCACGTCCGCCATCGGCGGCGGCGCGGCCGGGTCGACCAGACGGTCGAGCCCCTTGCGCTGGATGTTGTAGTCCCAGACGGCGGCGAGGTTGTCGCGCACGCCGCCCAGCGCGTTCGACCCGATCGCCTCGATCCGCGCCTGTTCCAGGGCGTCGTAGACCTGCTGCCCCTCGATCGACTTCGGCCGCGCGCGGCTGTGGGTCGCCTCGTCGTGGTGGGCGACGCGCAGCGCCAGCTGATCGGCCAGCCCGCGAATGCGGGTGGTCTCGGGGCCGGAAAGCTCGCGCGGCGGATGCGGCAGCACGGCGCGATGCCCCGACAGGCTCGGACCATCGCCGGAGAACACCACCTCCAGGTCGGGCTGCTCGGCCAGCGAGCGCGCGGCGTGGGCCAGCGCGCGCTTGAAGACTTCGGTAGGGCTCTCGCGTTGCGACATAGCCCCAGGTCTTATCGCCTGGACCCGTCCGGCGAAACCCTCCCGCTCGGCAGACCAGCCAGGATCACCCTGTGGGCTTGGCGGGGGGTGCGGGGCTGGGGGGCGCGGCGTCGCTCTTCAGCGGCTCCAGGCGCCAGGTGCGGCCGTCGGGGGACTTGGCTTCGTAGGAGCCGCCGGCCGCGGCGGCGGGGAAGGTGACGATGGTCTGGGCGTTGGCGTCGGTCAGCACGATGCCGCCCTTGTCGTCCAGCGCCCACGCGGCGACGGACCTCAGCGCCGGAAAGGCGCGGCGGCAGGCGAGCGGCGCTTTCAGCGCATAGCCGGCGAAGCTGGCCTCCCGGGTGAAGGTGAGGGTGCAGGCGACCTTGCCGCCGACTTCGCTGAGGCGCCAGTCGCCCACGGTGCGGCCCGGGTCGATGGCGGCGATCGCGGCGCTGCAGAGCGCCGCGGCGCCGGCCGCGAGGGCTGCAACAAGGAGGACGGGTTGACGCATTCGCGCACGTCTCCGATCCCCCGACGCAGGACCTTAGACGCTTCGCGTCGCGGCGCCAACGAGCGGTCAGGACCGCTCGATGATCGCGCTGAGGGAGAAGGCTTGCTTGGCGCTTTCCTCGATGAGACGTCGCGCCAGCTCGCGCGCGCCGACCGGATAGAGATCGCCCCCCTCGGCGATCTCCGTGGAAAGGCGGCCCACTTCGACCAGAGCGGCGTTCAGCAGGTCCAACTGCTGATGGGCCAGTTCGCGGGCTTCGTCCTGGAGCCGGCGGATGCGGGCCGCTGGGGATTCCCGGTCGGTGGACGGGAGGACGACGAGATGGCTTGCGGACATGGGAACACCCCTTGCACACGAAGAGCGCCGCGCCGTGGCCCTCACCAGACCGGCGCCTTCGTTCATTCCTTCAAATCGTGGTCCGGCCTCGCTAGTTCCATAAGCAGCGAGGTTAACCTTTCGTGCGTGGCTTTTTGGCCACGCTCGCCCGGGCGCAAGGCCGCCGAGGCGCCCGTCGCGGGTTTACTCGGCGGGCGAGCATGGTTATGCGGCCGCCCCATGCCGCGCCTGGAACAAGGTTGCCCGTCGAACGCCAACGCCCACGTGGGGCGGCGGGGTTGGCGCGCGCGTCCGTAAGACGCCGACGATCCTCCGGCGGCCCCACCTGAAGAGGTCGGGGCCGAGCCAGGTGAAGGTTCCCGTCCTCTTCTTCGACCAAGAAGGACGAGACCCATGACCGAACTCCAACCCGACGAGCGATTGCCCTTGCCGCCCGCGCTGACCACGGAGCGGCTGACCCTGCGCCCGATGCGCCTGGCCGATGCGCCGGCGCTCCAGCGCCTGTTCGACGACTGGGAGGTGGTCAAGCACCTCAACGCCCACGTGCCGTGGCCCTATCCCGACGATGGCGCGGAAACCCACATCCGCACCAGTCTGGAAAAGCGCGACCGCTACTACTGGACCCTCACGTTCCGCGGCGCCGAGGACGAGCCGCTGGGCCTGATCTCCATCCGGCCCGACCTCGGCGACGAAGGCGAGCAGCGCGGCTTCTGGCTCGGGCGGCCCTACTGGGGTCGCGGCCTGATGACCGAGGCGGCGGAGCGCGTGACCCGGCACGCCTTCGTCGATCTCGGCTGGCCGCACCTCTGGCTCGGCAACGCCGAGGCCAACACCGCCTCGCACCGGGTGAAGGAGAAGCAGGGCGCGCGGATCATGGATCGTGTCCCCATCCGGACGGTTTCGGGAGATGCGATCAAGGTGGTCTGGCTGCTGCCGCGCAGCGACTGGCTGGCGCGCCACCCCGAGATCGCGCCGGAGGGCTGCGCGTCGGCGCCCACACCGGAGCGGTTTCCGGAGCGGCTCCGCATGCCCGAGACGCCGATGCTGGAAAGCGAGCGGCTGATCCTGCGGCGCATCCGCGAGAGCGACGCGCCGGCCATCCAGCGCGATTTTCCCCACTGGGAGGTCGTGCGCCACCTCAATGCCCAC
>Ga0335074_10009601_pt1 | contig 13514 bp, 11 predicted proteins | sample Lox_Sample_23_FD_206715 | JGI IMG/M metagenome (GOLD analysis project Ga0335074, IMG submission 206715) | Soil microbial communities from Loxahatchee National Wildlife Refuge, Florida, United States - Lox_Sample_2.3 | ecosystem: Environmental > Terrestrial > Soil > Wetlands | place: USA...
GGTGCTGTCTCTCTTTATCCCGAACGGGCCCGGCCGACTCCGCGCCAAATGATCTCCTCGGTGAAGTGCACCCTGCTCTCGCTCGTCTGATGCATCCGCCGCCTGCTTGACCAGCCCCGCGGTCGACCTGGCGCCAGACCTGATCCAGGTCGTAGCGCTAGCTCGGGTCGCGACAACCGACAAGCAGGTGTCTACCTCCGTACGCCGGAGGCAGCCGAGGGAGTGTCCCGCTGCGCAGTCCCCCAACTGAACTGACCATGATCATCAGATGATGCCTGGGTGTGACGCTGTGAAAGTTCATAGGCCAAGGATGGCAAAACGAGGCATCAAGATCAGAAACGAGATGGGCTGGCGAGATCACCCAATAGAGGCCGAATTCGGTCGAGAGGGTGGCTACTGGGGGCTGATTTGCCTCCTCCAGTTGGCCACAGGCGTCTGCTTATCCTGTCGGGGACAATGGTCCGCCGCCGCTCTCAGTACGTCACGTGCCGACAAGGTGGCTGTCGGAAGCATGGGTCTCGGCCGCGGCGTGGATTAGAAACTTCTCAGCCAAGCAGACGCCAGGCCAGTGATCCGGACACTCAGGACGGGCAGTTCTCGGCCCCTCGTCTAGCTTCGAAGGGTCGACCGATTGTCAGTGGTTCCTGGGACGCTTGGGTGAGCAGCTAATCGCCAGAAGGAGATGACCGCTGGATGCACGATCTTCCGCCCCCGGGCAAGGTTGTTATTGCTCAGCTCTCTAAGGGCTTGCGCTGGCTTGCCCGCCAAGTCGAGTCGTTGGATGGCCCGTCGGCAGCGACGTCAGCTGCGCCCGACATGGAAGATGTAGAACTGCATCATGCCATTCATGACGTCGGAGCCTCACTGCTTAACAGGCATGGCGTTCTTCTGCAGGGCTGCTTCGCACGCTTCGGCTCTCCACTGAGCGATCCTCGTTTTCCGGCGGCTTTGCCTGCAACGGTTCGATCGCATGTTCTGTTGATGGTTACTCAGGCCCACGACTCGTACGGGCTTGCAATGCTTGGCCTTCGCGAGCATGCCTCCACGTCCGCGCTTGGCCCCATCCGGAACGTCGCAGAAACCTACGTGTACGCGAAGTGGCTACTGGAAAGTCCGGATGAGGCCGTCAGGCTTGGACGCGCGTATCGGCTCACGATGGACGCGATCGATCAGCTTGTGGAACAGAAGCGGGTACTCGAGAAGGTGGCTCCCGGGTCAGACCTGACTTTGCAGGTGGCCCCCATGCTCGGCACGGCTTCGGAGCGGATGCGCAGCCGCCTTGAGGGAATCGCGCTCGAGGATGGCGTGACCATCGACGTGAAGCCTCGGCGGTCCGAGCTGCTGGCGCGGCATCTGTCTGACTCCGGCGGTTACATGCTCTATTCGCTGCTGTCCAACGCCGGTGTCCACCCTGGCGCAGGCCGCGCTCAGGCCTTCTACGCCAGGCCGGGCAGGTCTGTTATCGACTTCGACTTCAAGGGGTTGCACCATGTCCGCGCGTACTGGGTATCGGTGAGCATCAAGCTGTACCTAGACCTTTGCGACCTAACCGAGCCCGTGCTCGGCTGGCCGGGATGGAGTGCGCTCTCGGAGCAGATCCGGAACGATCTCGAGCCGCTAGCGCGGGAAGCCCAGCAGCGCTACCTGGGACGCATTCAGCAAGAGTTGTCTAATGCCCAAACCTGGGCCGATCACCCATCGCCAGAAACTGAGACGACCCAACCCGGCGGCATGTCGGCCGATGGCTCAAGGTCTTGATTACGCCCCCCGATCGGCGAACGGGCCTCCGCCAGCCGCGCTGATCCTGACCACGCAAGTTAGCCACGCCCGAGAGGAAATTGTGCCGAAAAAGATCACGGAGGCCCAGGCTGCGGAGCGCTTCAAGGAGCACGGAGGCACGCTAGTAAGCGGAACTTGGGTGAACACACAGGAACACTGCACGGTAATCTGCGATACATGTAAACGGAAAAACACTAAGGCACGATACAACGATATCGTAAATAAGGGACACGGGGTTTGCGGCGGAACCTGCCGGTCTGAGAAAATCAGCGTGGCACTCAAAACTCCAGACTCCGAGGCCAGAGATGCCATGCGGCAAGGAGGATGGGAACCTGCGGCGGCAGTGCCGTTCCCGGGCAAGGGGAAGAGTTGGCCATGTAAATGCGTTGACTGCAGCACCGAATATCCTAAAAGACTATCCGTAGTCCAAGATGGCGGCGGCGGCTGCCGAAACTGCCTAGGCATGGTAATTGACCCTGATGAAGCCGCCGCGATTATGATTTCTCACGACCATGAACCGATTGACCCCTACCCTGGATCCTCTCAAAAACCCTGGCCAGCGTGGTGCCTCAGATGCCGAGCCAAAGGACGCAGCGTTGTAACGACGGCATATTTTTCGAGAATTAAGTATCGAGGCCATCAGTGCTGGTCATGCCGCAGCGAGCGACTCAGTGAAGCACTTCGCTACAGCAACGAAGAAGCCAGCACCCTGATGATGAAGTTCGGGTACAGGCCGACCGTCGAATATCCCGGAAGCGTGGAGGCTCTGTGGGACTGCATACATGAAGGAACCGAAGATATCCCGTGTGGGCGCCAGGTTAGGCCGACCCTGCACAACATACTGGCCGGGCAAGGAGGTTGCTCAAGCTGCGCGCAGCGAGGACCCGACTACGCCGCACCCGGGTACCTCTACCTTATAACCAGGAACGTTACTGGGAAAATCGGCATCGGCGGTTCCCTCGTCAACCCAGGAAACGATCGCCTTCGCACTCATGCTCGCGAAAACTGGACCACAGTGGCACGCTGGGAATTTGAGAAGCTGCTAGAGGCACACAGTGTCGAACAAGCTGCAAAATCATGGTTGCGGCGTAGCGGCGTTAACTGGGTGCGAGAAGAAGACATGCCATATGGCGGACACACCGAGACATTTTCACTGACCGAGATCTCGGCGTCGTCGATACAAGAATTTATCGATAACTACATGCGCCGGGGACAGGCTGGGATTCTGCAATGACGCTCACGCCAAAGTCTGTTCCGTCAGCACCCCGGGGTTAGGGCAGCGCTGCGCTAGAGGCGAAGCTGGTGCCATCATCGGCATATGCTGACATTGCTTGCGGTCTCGCGGATCAGGTCACGTACCAGAACGAGGACTTCGTCACACATTCTCCCGACTTCCTCTTGACTCCTCGGCTGCCGATCGGGCTTAGCGTCTAGCATGCCGGGCTTGGTCAGGTCAAGCCGGTGGGCGACGTCATTTCGGGACCTGAAGAATTCATCCAAGCTTGTCAGCCGGAAGCCCGGAAGCTGCTCATTGGTGATACCCAGGGCAGTGGAGCACCGGTCCTTAATGCTCGCGCTGCCCTGGAAGCTCGCGGTGGTCAGATCCCGGATGTACAGCTCGAGCAGCCGGGCGCGCGGGTCGGGATCCTTGATCGCGCTGAGGAATTCCTGGCTGGCTTTGGGCGCGGTTGCCTGGCTGTCGATATAGCGCTCGAACTTCCTACGGGACTTGTCGTTGCCCGAGACCAGGATCGGTACGGCGTGGCTGATCAGAACCTCAAGACAGGCGTCAAGTCCCGCGGAGCTGAACACGATAGCCGCACGGAGTAGGTCCTGCGAACTATCGGGAAGATCCGCACTACCGCCGTCTGCCCCGAGTCGGCGGACCGAGTACAGCGTGTCGAACAGCCCGCCGACGCTGTCGTGGACGCTTACGAGCCGCCACCATGCCGGAATGACTTCCGGGCAGTCAGTCGGGCGGTCGCCGAGACTGGTGAGCTGGTACCGCGTCAGGCGGCCGATGTCCACTGGTTCGTATGATCGCAGAATGTAATCGTGGCCGAGGATGAATCCGTAGCGCGCGTCGGGAAGCGAGTCGATGTAGCGCGAGATGAACTCGCGGTCCCAGACCTCAAAACGAAGGTCACCGAATTTTGTCTCATATTCGGCCAAGAGACCAGACGCTTCGTCGCGGGCCTTCTCGGTGAGGTCCGACAATGATGCGTTGGTGGCGAGGATAAATCCCTCTGGAATGCGGCTGTCGGGCGAATCGTCGGCTTGCCTCTGAATTTTTTCGAGGTCGCTCCGTATGGCTTGCCGGTACCATTGGCCGAGGGTTCTATCCGGGGATTCCCTTCTCCGCCTACCGGGATCGTGGAGGTACTTGACGTCCAGGACGCCCAGGCCGCCTTGCTCCTCCTCAGTTGTCGGCCGCCAGTAGCCGGTTCCGGTGTCGAACTCAGCGTCCCAGGGCGACCGGGGCGAGTTAAGGAGACGCACACTGGGACCGAGGATGTCGCGCGCTAGCGCCTGGCACAGCCGGGTGAATTGCTCGTAGCCGATATCCAGATTCCATGCCACTGCGCCATCGTATCGATAAGCGCGCGGGTCAGCCCTAGCTTCGCGTTCACTAACGAGATCGTCGCCCTCATAGCTGGTGCCGGATTCGACATCGGGGCCATCAGCTTCTCGTCCTTTAGCTGCCGCCGGCGATGCCGACGGAACGCCACGAGGCTCGGAAACTAGCGACTCAGGTAGCGAGTGCGGTTTTGGATTGGCAGGCTCAGGACGACCGCGTCAGGCACACACATCACTCTGACCTTCAGAGACCGGACTCATCGGGGCAGTCCCGGCGAGTTGGCGATCCGACGGCGCAGCGCAGAAGACGGACGCGAGCGCACTCGCCGCGGACGCGTGACGGCAGACGTTCAGATGATCCGTACGCATTACCTGCGTACGGTATCCTCATTCATGTGAGCGACGACTTCGGCGAGCTGCTACGCGCGGCCCGCGTCCGGCTGGGATGGGATCAAGGTCAGGTAGCGCGGCACCTCGGGGTCGGCCAGCAGACTGTCAGCAGGTGGGAGCGAGGCGAGACGTGTCCGGCGAAGGGCAGGGCTCCCGATATAGCGCGCGTCCTGTGCGTTGAGGTTCAGCATGTGCTCGATGCCATGGCAGTCAGCAGATCGGCCTCGAACGCCGTCGCCGCACCGGTCCGGCCGCTACTCACCGAGCTCCCACTTGGGATGCTCGCCGAGGACGTATTCGAACGATTCAGTACGGACTTGGCGTCTTTGCTCTACCCACATCCTGACGTCGTTCACGGTTACGGGTCCCGGGGGCACAAGCAGTACGGGATTGACATCGAGGTCTGCCATCCGGAAGGGCTGCCGACTGGGATTCAGTGCAAGCGCGCCGAGGAATTCGGGCCGACCGACGTACAGGCGGCGGTGGATGCATTGACTATGGATGTTCGGGAGTGCATCATCTTCCTTTCTAGGAAGGCGGCCAGTCCCGGTGCGCGCCAGGAGATTGCTAAGCATCATCCTAAGTGGCGATTGAAGGATGCGCTGGATATATCGCGTGAAATCCGGTATCTCGCCGATCAGACAGCTGCGATTCGCCTAGTTGAGACTTACTTTCCCGGCTACCGGAAAGCGTTCCTGGGTATCGACAAGCCGGGCCCGTGGGAAGAGGTTGATGCCTTCTTCCGGCCTGTAAGCGTGAATCCGATGTTTACTCATGCCTGGGAGCTGACCGGCCGCACGCGGGAGCTTGAGTCCCTGAACGAATTCTTTAGCAGGGCTGACCTGCGCGTCGCGCTGGTCGTCGGCCCTGGGGGAATCGGCAAGAGTCGGCTACTCCGGCAGTTCGGACTGGACATAACACAGCCAACGGCTCAGGCGACGGTCCGTTTCGCGGCCGCCGATACGCCGGTGGAACCGGAACAGTTCGAGCAGCTGCCTGGCAGCGGGCGCCTGGTGGTGATAGTCGAGGACGCCCATGCGCGCACCGATTCCGCCGCCGTAGTGCAGGGAGTGCTCCGCAGGAACCCCGACGCCCGGGTCGTGATCTCGGTTCGCCCGTATGCGCTGGCGGATGTGCAGAACGAGCTGCGCGGCGTTGGGATTTACCCGGACGACTGCTCGGTGGTGATCGTTGAGGAGCTCTCCGTTCCCGATGCGCAGGCGCTTGCGAGGCAGGCACTCGACGGGGCAGCCCAGCCCGGACTGCCAGAATGGTTGGGCTCCGTTGCCCCGGACTGCCCCTTGATCATCGTCGTGGCCGCAGCGCTGATAAAGCGTGGAAGCCTGCAGGTCACGTCGCTGCCGGGAAGCGACCGTCTCCGCGCCGAGATCATGGAGGCGTTCCGGGACGCGCTGACATCGGGCGCGAGCACAGGTGACCCGGACATGCGAAGGGAAGTCCTGCAAGCCGTGGCGGCGTTTCAGCCCTTCCGGATCGACGACGACGCGTTCCGTTCGGCGCTGTCGGCTCTGACCGGTCGGTCTTTTGACCAGGTGATGCCGTATCTCGGTGCCTTGGAAGCATCCCAGGTCCTGCAACGGCGGGGGACCTCGCTGCGCGTCGTGCCGGACCTGCTCGGCGACGCAGTGCTAGCCGGGGCGTGTACCTACGCGGCTACAGGCATTCCTACGGGCTACCTCGAGCGTGCCTTCGACGTAGCCGACGGCCCGGCGCTTGCTCACTTGTTCGTTAACAGCTGCCGGGTTGACTGGCAGGTCCGGCAGTCCGGGGCCGGGCAGCGATCTCTGGTCGAACCGCTTTGGGCCCTTGTCACTTCGCAGTTCGCTGAAGCCGGAATTGACAGGCGCGCTGAACTGCTGAGGCTGCTGAAAAAGGTAGCCGCATTCCAGCCGGGACCGACGCTCGCGCTGGCGAGGTGGGCGGCGGCGAACCCGGTAACGTCAGCGGAGCCTGAGTCTGGGAGCAACAACGCGTACGGACGCGGCTACCAGAGCGTGCGCAACGAACTGGCGCCGCTTTTGGAAAACGTCGCCTACAACCTGAGTCACCTAGACGAGGCGGCCGACCTGCTATGGGAACTCGCCGCGACCGATACGCGTAAGCCCAACCAGTTTCCCGATCACCCTATCCGCGTCCTGGGACGCCTTATGCAGTACGCCCCGACCACTCCGCTGGCCTACCAGGAGAGGCTGCTGGCCGTCGTCGGACGGTGGCTGGAGCAGCCAAAGGTCGGCGACCTGCTTTATTCACCTTTCGACGTTCTGGAGGTACTGCTTGCCACAGAGGCAGTCGTCCAGTCTTCCGACGGCCTGTCCCTGACGATGAGGTCATATCCGGTCGCGCCTGAGGTAGTGCGAGGCTTGCGGGGCAAGGTAATCGATCTGGCATTCTCCGAGCTTGCCTCCCCTGACGCGCGACGAGGTGTCAGGGCAGCCAGAGCGATCGGGACGGCACTCGTTGGCCCGCTGCCTGCCTTCAACCGCGTCCCCGACCAGGCGGAAAAAGACCGCTGGACGCCGATGTTCACCGAGGTCATCTCCAGGGTCGGGTCAGTCGCCGCCGTGCATCCGCTTCAGCCTGTGGTTGTCATCGCACTGCGGGAAGCGCTCAGATGGCACTACCAATACTCCTCCACCGAAACCCGGGCGGTTGCTGAGGTGGCATGGCGCAGCTTGCCCGACTCGATCCAGTACAGGCTTGCCTTGATCGTGCATGACTTCTGGGGGGCTCTCCTGGGTGACGGCGACGGGTCGGGATACCAGCAGGAAGTGCAAGATTCCCGGGTAGCCTCGGTCATCGCTGAGGCAGTTCAGCTATGGCCTGATGAAGAACTGCTTGATCAGCTTGAGCGGGCCCTGAGAGACGAGCGTCTAGCCTTCGGCAATGAGCCCGTACACGCAAGCCCCGTTATGTGGAGGATGGCGGAGGAGAGGCCGTCGGTCGGCGACGAGCTGTGCCGTCGAGCCGTTCAGAACCCGGACAGTGTCCTAAGAGACCTCATCCCGACTGCACTCGGTCGGCTTCTGCAGGCAAGACCCGCTGACGGCCTTGCCCGTATCCAGGAGCTACTGGCGACAGGAAACGCATCTCTCATCCGGAACGTCGCGAACACACTCGGCTGGGGCCGCGGGCAGCGCACGTCGCTTTTCGATGAGGAAGCGGCAATTCTGAAGTCGCTAATCGGGTACGACGACCCCGTCGTCCGGCGGTACACGCTCTTTGCCGCTCGCGCGATTCATGCGGTTGAACCAGCGCTGTCGAAGGAACTTGTAACGACTGTCCACTTTGCGGACTCGCGGCCGCTTGCAGATGACGTGGCAGCAGCATTCTGCCGCCCGGGGTACCTACAGTGGAGCGAGCTAACCGAAGGCGACGCCCGCTCCATACTGGGCCAGCTAGCCGACTGCCCGTCTATCGACGATTACCACATCACCACCCTGCTCGCCGACATCAGTGGCAGAGACCCAGATGCGATCGTGAACCTCCTCATCCGGCGCATCGAGACCTGGGAACAGACCGAGTCCGTGCTCGACTACACCCCGCTACCAGACAGGTGGCAGGAAGAACTCAAGTTCGACGCGCACCCCCAGTACGGCGATTACCTTCGCAGGGTCCTGAACTGGATGACTGCTGAGCCTGAGTCGTGGAGGCGGCAGCATGCCGGAGGGGAACTCTTTGCCCTTATGGCTAAGGGGTTTGGCGAGGAAGTTCGCAGCATCCTGCGGGAAGCCTTGTCGTCCGGCGACGTGAGGCTGGTCAAGACAGTCGGTTCCGTCCTCCACGACGCACCCAGGCAGCTCATCTGGGATCAGGTGGACTTCATCACCCTAGCTTTGCGCACTGCAGACCAGTACGGAGAGGAAACCGTCCAGCGAGTGGCTGGCGGACTCCACGCAGCGGCCTTCAATGGAATGGCCTTTGGCGTACCTCACCAGCCGTTCAGCAAAGACATAGACCAGCGCGACAAATCAACCGAGGTTCTCGCTCACCTGCAGCGAGGTTCAATAGAGGAAAAGTTCTACCAGTCGCTCGCAGAATCGGCACAGCGAAGCATTGCCTGGAAGGCAGGTATAGACGAATCTCTCATTGATAGGCGGGAGTGGTAAGCCAAGGGCCTCGCCCACCTGCAAGGATGACGATCTTGTTTCCACGATACGGAGCCATCGCCTCTAGTGACCTAGGCCAAGTCACTTGCTGGCCAGCCCTGGCCTGTGCCACAAACGTGCCATACGCCCGAGCATCTCTCGGTGATCAACGGTCACTCACGGATACTCTCCACCGCTGACCAGGACCATCATCCCCGCAGGACAGACCGCAGGCCGGGGGACCGAACTTCCAAGCTGGTCATGCGGTTTCGATTACCGTCGCCCGCTCCGATTTCTTTAAGCTCGTCTAGTATTTTCCGGGCCTTCGTTCGACTAGTTGCCGTCTACTGCTGCTGGGTGACGTCTAGTGGCGCTCAATGTAGTGTTTTCCCAGCTCAGGCAATGCCTTGGGGTCAAGTCATGCTGATAGGACGGGCGAGGTGAGACCCGTCGTTTTACCCAAGTTTCTACCCGGAATCTTGGGTCTGACCATGGCATATGTGGAAAGCCGTGAGCGCAACAAAGGGGTACGGTACCGAGGGCCTCTACAAGACTGCGGATGAGCGCTACCGGTCCGCCGACACCTTCAGCACCGCAGAGTGGGCGCTCGCGGTCGCCGAGGAGGCTGAACGACACGCTGACGTCACTGGCGGTGCGGGGAGCCTAGATCCGGTTATTCACGCGACACGGACGATTGAGGAGTATACGCCACTGTTTCTTCGGCACCATCAGGTCGAGGGAAACACCAAGTGGTCAACCGGAGCTAAGAAACGCTGGCGAGGTGCGGTTTCCCCATAGGGTCGCCTGAGCACACGCCTCCAGCGTCAGGCTGGTAGCGACTTTTTGGGGCCTAAATCCAGATTACGCGGCAGGTATGACGTCAGGAGTTATCGCCGTCGCCATACCATTGGCCACGCCATTTCCATAGTTCGTAATGGGCGAGCCATTCAGTCGCCCACGGGATGATTGTTTCTACGATTAGCATTGATTCGTCCCATTCGTGAGCCACATGGAGACAGATACTGCCTTCCCGAGTGAAGTGAGGAAGAAGCCCGTTCTGGTCGGGGACCAGGGGTGGATCGAGGATGATCGTCCGCGGGTAGGCCCCTAGGGAGTAGATGACCCTGACGGTGTACTCGCACGACAGCGGTGTGGGAGTTAGAGTCCCCGTCCACACCAATTTGCTGCGTCTAATACTGGCCATCGCCCCCGGGAAGGCCTGTCGCAGCGCCGAGGCCTGATGGGCAAGGCTGATGTCCTGCCCCCAGGACACTATGTTACACTTCTCATGTACACGCTCTAGATTGTAACAGAGCTAGGCCAAGCGCATCATGTCGGCAGTACAGCCGGTACTTCTATCCACCTTCGCCGACTGCACCGTCGCTTCACACCGTCTGTGGGTACGGCCCGAACGCTAAAGAGCAGGTAGCGCGCTGATGTACACCGACCTCGACCAGCAGCTCGATGAACTGTTCCGCAGCTCCATCGAGTCCCTCGACATCTCCGATGCGGAGTATCGCCTCGCAGTGTCCCGATATGACGCAGTCAGTCAGTTCCTTGCTGGCTACTGGGACCACTCGTCGGCTGGCGGTGGAGTTTACCTGCAAGGATCGATGCGGCTTGGCACGGTGACCCGAAACATTCACCGTGACGACGAGATCGACATCGACCTCGTGGCACGCCGGGACTCGCCAAAGACCTCCATAAGCCAGGCCGAGCTTAAGGCGGACATCGGCCATGGCCTGGACTTGTTCGTGAGGAGCCGCCCAGAGGGCCTCCCATCCCTCGAGGAAGGGCGGCGGTGCTGGACGCTGCATTACACAGGGTTCCATCTTGACGTGCTCCCTGCCCTGCCCGATGCGGACGACGGTGGCACCGGCATCCTCATCACTGACGCAGGATTCCGGGGCTGGTTGGCGTCAAACCCGATCAGGTACGCCGACTGGTTTCGTGCCGCGACGCGTGCAGAGCAGCTAGAGAAGCCCAAGGTCCTCGCTAAGAACGGCATGGACGTCGCCGAAACTCCCGACTGGGCTGTGAAGACAACATTGCAGCGCACAGTGCAGGCCTTGAAGCGGCACTGCGACATCTACTTTGCCGACGACCTTGTCGATCGACCCGCCTCGATGATCATCACTACCCTTGCCGCGAGGGCCTATCGCGGCGGGAGTTCACTGCACGAAGTCTTGCTCAACGTGACGTCCGCCATGTCGGCTCTTGTTGAGAACGAGAACGGGGTCTACGTGGTCTCGAACCCGGTCCAGCCGGAGGAGAACCTGGCAGACCGCTGGAAGGATGAGCCCCGTCGCGCGCACCGCTTCTTCGAGTGGGCCGAGCAGGCACGGCTCGACTTTGCCGGGATCGGTACTCAACGCGGCGTGGACGCTGTCTTGGAGGGGCTGGCCAGGATCTTTGGGGAACGGGCTGCTGAGCTTGCAGGACGCACATCTGGGATAAGCCTCTTCCAGGCCCGGCGTAGCGGACGGCTGGCGATGGCTGCGGGTACTGGTGCCTTGGTGACCGAAGGGCGGGGTGTGGTCCGCCCCCATACTTTTCATGGTGACCCGGGGTCTTCCTCAATGAGCGAGCTGGCCGAGGCATTGCGCAGCGCGCGCGAACGAATTGGGCTTTCCCAGGAGGGGGCTGCGGATGCGCTCGGGATCAATCGTGTCCTGCTGAGCTACTACGAAACCGGCCGCCGGATGGTGCCGCTCCCAACCGCAGCAACCTTGGCGCGGCTATACGGCACCAGCCTCGACCGTCTTTTGGCTGGCGACGAGGTTACCCCGGTATCACCGCTTGATGTGAGCGGCGTCCTCTATCGAGCCGCGCCGCCGACGCTAGGTGATTCTGCTCGTGGAGCACTGCGTCTGTTTGAGCAGTACCTACGCGATTATGTCGAGCTCGCTGGGGAACTGGGTCGGCCCCTGCAGGGAAAGGGCCAGAGTCCGTTCTCTCCTGTCAGGGGATCATCTGCCCGCGACGCCGCCGACGCGGCGCGGCAACTGCGACGGCACCTCAATCTCGGCGGTGGCCCTGTCGGCGACCCGTTCCGCGTTGCTGACGAGCACGTACTAATTTGGCGCCTTCCGCTCGGTGAAGATCTGGAGACCGCGCCGTCCGGGTTGTTCTACAACCATCCACAGATCGGCTTTTCGATCGTTATCAACTCGAACATGACCCTTGGACGGCAGGTATTCACCGTCGCTCACGAGCTAGCCCATGCCTTCTTCCACTCACACGGCGCCGACGTGATCGTGTCTATGTACGGGGGGGAGCTTGGTCGGGAGCGTTTTGCCGACGCGTTCGCTGGCGAGTTTCTCGTCCCCGGGGATGAACTGCGACGACTTGTCAGCGAACATTCTCCTTGGGATAGCCTTTCTAATCCATCGACAGTGGTGCATCTGCAGCGCCATTTTGGCGTCAGCTATGCCACCGTCCGCGTGCGTCTGCTGCAAGAACGGCTGATCGACCGTACTACATTCGAAACGCTCGCACAGGTATCTCCCAGTCGCCTTGCTCGGGCACTTGGCTACCCTGTCGACCCCGCAGATATGGGCGATTTCGCCAGGCATCCTCTTGACCGCTTCCCAGGCCGCATGCTCCTGCTCGTTCGAGCCGCAGTACATGATGGTGTCATCACGCCTGGAGATGCCGCAGAAACATTGGGCACAAGCACCGACGAGATCCGCCAGCTTCTTGCGCAGCCACCGATCGAGCCTGACGAACAACATATTCAACAAGATCTGGAGGAAGCGGCGTTCGCAAGCCGATCCAACCAAGGACGGGCGTCCTGACCGTGCTCTTCGACGCTTCAGTCGCCCGCAGCGTGGCGGTCCTCGGATGGGTGGATGAAGCGGCGCAAGCGGTCGGCGGATCGCTGCGATTGGCGCACGGCATCCTTGGCGCGCACTCTGACGAACTGTGCGAGCTTAGGCAGATACGAGACGGTATACAACGCGAAGTGGACGCGTCGCCTCCAGGCTCGGGCAGATACAGCAAGGCTGTGTCCGCGGTACTCGGCCTTGACAGGCTATTGGGCCTGGGGCCGCCTCAAGTTACGCTGGTGATGCCTGATGCCCAAGCGACTGCGATCACAGTCCGGCTGACTTCTATGACAGCGGACGCACGAGCATGGAGACGCGAACTCGGTATGCGCGCCCGCCGACTTGATACTGGTGAGGCAGTCTCGATCGGCATCGCCGTGACGCAAGGCTTCGACTTTGCATCGGATGACGGGCAAGCGCTCGTCGCCTACTCAGCACTCACCGGCCGAGCCGAAGTTAGAACCCGTAACATCCTAAAGCTGCTCGTGGATCAGGGCCTAATCGATGAGGCCGTAGCCCGGGATCGCTACCGCTTTCTCCAAGAGGATGACTTGCACCTTCTCGGCGGGCCCGACTGGTAGTTCATTCTGGCGGCCGCCTTTCTCTGCTCGAATCACGCCAGTGGCGTTATTTTGGTTTAGCGAATTTCTCGTTTCTGATCTTGATCGCCTGTTTTGTCGGGTAGCCAAGATCGGAAATGAAGCAGGGCATCAGGCGCTCAAAGGAATGAGTGTGATCACCTGAACTGGCCCCGGTTTGGCCTTGTTTCGTCGCGAATTTCGGCCCCGCCTGGGTGGTGATCTCGCCTGGCGGGTGGGGCCGGCGTGTCGTCGCG
>Ga0335074_10009603_pt1 | contig 13513 bp, 9 predicted proteins | sample Lox_Sample_23_FD_206715 | JGI IMG/M metagenome (GOLD analysis project Ga0335074, IMG submission 206715) | Soil microbial communities from Loxahatchee National Wildlife Refuge, Florida, United States - Lox_Sample_2.3 | ecosystem: Environmental > Terrestrial > Soil > Wetlands | place: USA: Florida...
GTGCTCAAAGTAAGGTGAGTAGATGTTGATCTTGAACGCGGCGAAGACGCGAATCTGGTGCTTCTGGAAATCGAGAGTGGGAAACGGCCCGCGCGAAAGATCATCGTCGATGCCGCGATATTTCATCGCCGGCCAGTCGCGCACCGTGCCCGTGGGCAGCAGGCGCGGCGCGCCCGGCAACGGGAGCAACTGCTTGAAGGTTTGCACGCCATAAAAAACGCCCGCGCCACTTGCGGCTACGATTGTGGTGTCATGCGGCTCGATAACAAGAATGTAGCCCTCCGATTCCATCGCTGGATCGAAGGCGAGTTTGGTGCGTTCAAGGAGCAACTTGGCTTGAGCTGCGCCGGTGCGGAGAAGCGTGACGCGATACGGCGGCCTGGCGGCATCGGCACGCGAAGTTTCCGATGGTGAAGCGATCAGCTTGATGGCCGATTCCAAATCGTGCGCGGCAAATTCATCTTCTGCGTCGCGGCCCGGCGAAACGACAAGGACTCTCGCGGGCAGATCCGTTGTGGCGCCAAAGTTCGCTTCGCGCGGCGCAGGCAAAAGCCTGACCTGCGTTTGCGCAGCGGATAATGCCGCGCAGCACAGCAGCGCGAGAAATGCCGCATGAATTGATGAGTGAACAAACGAACTGGATCTATGCAATTGCGACCGCCTTAAGTTCATAGGGGGTGAGCGAAGAGACGCGTTGCGATCATTGTAGACTAGGGAATCGCGAGATTTGCTGGTGAAAAGGCGCCGAAAAACCGCTGCATGCCAAAGAAGGAAATGGAGCTGACTTCGTGATGACGACAACCGGCTCTAAGCACGAGGACAGGCCCTCAGACGCGCCCTTCGACTTTGCCGCCACGCGCCGCTACAACGCATTTCTGCTTCTGGTGGCGGGCCTCGGCGGTCTGCTCTATGGCATTGACGTCGGCATCATCGGCGGGGCCGTTCCCTACATTCAGGCCACGTCCCGGCTCACTGCCTCGCAGGTTTCGACGATCGTCGCAGCAGTGCTGCTGGGGAGCGTCTTCTCAACGTTATTCTCCGGGCTGCTCGCGGACTGGATGGGCCGCAAGCCGCTGATGATCCTGAGCGGGTTTGCGTTTGTCGCGAGCATTCCGATCATCGCGCTCTCGCCGAGCTTTGGGCAGTTGTTTTCCGGGCGGCTGTTGCAAGGCATGAGCGGCGGGATCATCGGCGTGGTGGTACCGCTTTACCTGGCCGAGTGTCTTGCGGCCTCGACCCGCGGCAAAGGCACGGCCATTTTTCAGTGGATGCTGACGCTGGGCATTGTCGCGGCGGCGCTGATTGGAATGTACTTCAGCTACCGCGTAGCAGCGGTAACTAAGCTTCACGATGCAAACGCGCTTTTCGATTTCGAGAATCATGCCTGGCGCAGTATCTTCTGGGTTTCATTGCCTCCCGGAGCAGTGTTCGTGCTCGGCAGCCTTTTCGTCACGGAATCTCCACGCTGGCTGTTCCGGCGCGGGAAAAAAGAGAGAGCGCGCGCGGCGTTGCTCAAATCGCGCAGCCCCAGGCAGGCCGCTCTCGAACTCGACGAGATGGAAGCCACGGCGTATGCCGCCAAGGCCAAAACCGGCGAGCAGATTCGCGATTCCCTGCTGCGCCGCAAATATGTCATCCCATTTTTGCTCGCCTGCATCATTCTGTTTTGCAACACGGCCACGGGCGTCAACTCCATCATTGGATACAACACCGGCATCCTGTTGCAGAGCGGGCTCAACGACCTCGCCGCACACTGGGGGTACGTAATTTTCACCATCGTGAATTTCCTGATGACCACGATCGGCATGATGCTGGTGGATCGCAAGGGCCGGAGATTTTTGCTCATATCGGGCACGAGCGGCGTGATTGTCGCGCTGGTTGGCGTGGGAATTTTGTTCAGAACCACGGAGAAGCTGAGCGTGGATTGCCGCGGAGCGGTGCAGGCGCTGGTTGGTTCGACGCAGGATTTGACCCTGCGCTTCGATCGCGCCGAAGCGAGCAGGCTGTTGGAGGCGGCCGGCGATGGGGGCAGTGTCAACCACCTCAGCGAGCAAAGGCCGCTCGCCGGGGGCCCCGGCGGCATTGCGAGTGATCGCGCTTCGCTGGCGATTATTTATTCTTACGGAGATTTCACCGCGGCCACAAACTTCGTCCGGTCCGACGATGCGGGTGCGGCACCCATCGAAATCACGCGCGCAAGCTGTGTGCCGGCGAACAGAATTGAAGCGCTCTTCAAGAATCCCTTCGCCGACCTCGACGCCGCAAAAACCGCACCGCTGGTGATTCAAAAGGCGCTGGTGGGGCGCGTGCCTCCGTCGACGCACGGATGGCTGGTGGCGCTGGGGCTTTACCTCTTTATGTCGTTCTATGCCATGGGGCCCGGCGTGGTGGTATGGCTGGCTCTCAGCGAACTGATGCCCACGCGCATCCGCTCCAACGGCATGAGCATCGCGCTGGTGATCAACCAGCTGGTATCGACCACGCTCGCCGGAATCTTTCTTCCCTTCGTAAGCAAGCACGGCTACTCATCGATGTTCTTCCTGTTTGCCAGCTTCACCGTGGTGTATTTCCTGGTCGCCGTCTTCTTCCTCCCTGAGACCAAGGGCAAAACTCTGGAGGAGATTGAGGCACATTTTGAGGGGAAAGCGAAAAGTAGCAGTTAGCGTATAGCTTTTAGCGCCGTCGTTTCGGGACTGCGATGTGCGCTTATGGAAATCCCCCTCTCAACGCTGAAGCGCGGGGCTAACGAACACTGCGCCCACGGCGCGCCTACACGGAGATTACACATCGTGCTAGAAGATACCTTTTGCAGTTCTCAATTCATCAGAGCCGGTGTTACTTTTCGACGACTGCTTTCGACAAATTGCGCGGCTGGTCCACGTCCACGCCGCGCTCAAGCGCCATGAAGTAGGCGAAAAGCTGCAGCGGAACCACTTCGAGAATAGGCAGAAGATACTCCGAAGCCAGCGGAACAACAATGCAGTCGCTCACAAGGTGGGCAACCTGCGCGTCACCTTCATTGGCAAGGGCAATCATTCTTGCGCCTTGCGCCTTCATGTCGGCGAGGAGTTGCAGAGTTTTTTCGTAGCGCAGAACCGACGCATCGAGCGCGCGATCGACCGTAGCCAGCACCACCAGCGGCACGCGGTCGCTGACCAGAGCGTTGGGCCCGTGCTTCAACTCGCCGGCCGGATAGCCCTCGGCGTGGACGTATGAAGCTTCCTTGAGTTTGAGCGCGCCCTCGCGTGCAATGGCATAGTGAATGCCGCGGCCGAGATAGAGAAACGTGGCGGCCGATGCGCATTTTGCGGCGAGCGCGGCGGTTTGATCGCGCCACGCATCCAAATGAGTTGCAATCGCGGCGGGCAATGCGAGCAGTTCGCGGATATGAGCGGCAATGACGCCATCATTCATGCGGCCCAGCCGCGCGCCCTCATAGAGAGCCAGCAGATAGAGCACGGCTAACTGGCAGGTGAAGCTTTTGGTGGCCGGAATCGCTTTCTCGACTCCTGCAGCCAGCGGCATGGAGATATCGGCTTCGGTAGCCATGGTGGACTCGGCGGCATTGGTGATGGCCAGTGCCTTGTGCCCCTGGCGTCGCGCCTCTTCGAGCGCGGCCAGCGTGTCGCTGGTTTCGCCTGACTGCGAGAGGACCAGCACGCTGGGATGGCGAAGATCGATACCGCCGCGGCAACTGTACTCGCTCGCGTATTCGACGTCGACGGCCAGGCCGCACAGGTCCTCGAGCAGAATTTCGCCATAGAGGCCGCTATGCCGGCTCGATCCGCTGGCAGCAATCAGAATTTCGCCTGATTTGCCGGGCCAGGCCGCAAGTTTCGCGGCAATATTCGGCTTCAAGCGCTGGCCATCGAGATAAAGCTCCATGGTGCGGCACAGCGCATCCGGTTGCTCGTAGATCTCGCGCAACATCTCATGGGGAAAGTTCGGCATGGTCCGGCCCGGTTGCAAGGCGCCCACGAACATCAACGATGGGCTCCCTACTCATGTTAGCCGGTGAGGACGGCGGGATAACTCAGTACAAGTGGAAGTCGACTTCAATCGTGATGATCGACGCGACAGGCTTGCCCGCCTTCATCGCCGGCTTGAACTTGTATCGGCGAATTGCTTCGAGAGCCTTTTCATCCAAGCCCATGCCAAGCGCGCGAACCACATGCGGACTCTGCGGATTGCCCTGCGCGTCGACGATGAGAGAGACCATGCAGACGCCCATATACTTGCTGCGCCGCGCTTCGTCAGAGAACTCCGCCTCCGGCGCATAAATGGGTACAGGAGCAGAGACGGCGCCGCCGGGATTGTAGATTCTGTCCCCGCTGCCTGGACCCAAGCCACTATTGCCGTTGCCCGGCCCAACGCCGCCGTGATTCCCTGTGCCCATGCCGCCGTGAGTTCCTGAGCCGTCAGAGTTCAGCGTGACGTTGGGCGAATGCTGCACGCCGAGATTGGGCAGTGACGAGGCATCGGGCAGGCGGATATCAATTGCGGAATCGACGGGTAACCTGGGCTGCTCGATGAGAGGAACCATGGGCGGCGCGACGGGAGCACTTGAGAACTTGGGATTTCGGCCTTCGATCGGGTCGATCAAATCATGTGTCCCGCCGCCGTTGCCGCCGCTCGAGGGTATTGGGGCAGGCGGCGCAAAGACATGCAGTTCGCTGATGTCGAAATGGTCTCCGGTGTTCGACGGAGGGTAGTAGTTGATTGCGGCGCGCATGCCCAGCAAAATGACAAGCGCCAGAATTCCGCCATTAATCATCGTCGCCGATCCGACGGCCCATGGATTCGTCCTTGAGGCCATGCGATCCTGCACGGGGATGGGCTTTGACGTCAGCTCAAGCGGCGGGAGATGGGGTGGGAGCATTGCGTCGCGAAGGCCCTCGTAGAGCCCCAACCAGATGGGTTTCTCTTCGAGAGTCGCGCCGGGAAAGAAATCGTGTTCGCGGCCCCTGTCGCCGGCATAAGCGTCGCGAGATGTAGCGTCGGGCAGAGTCATATGCACCATCTCCCCCAGGGCTGGGTGTTCCAGGGGCCCAGTGGCTGAGCCCAGTTGCGCAGTGAAGAACCTTCGACGTCGTCTGCGATACACAATGGACGAAGAACCTTCGGAATCGTCACCTGAAATGAAAGAGGGCGCCCGCTGTAGCGGACGCCCTCTTTGATGAATCAGCTTTTCAAGTTTATTTGCTGCCGCCGCTGGATACGCCGAGCTTTTCTTCGAGCGCGGCCTGAGCTGCGGCGAGACGCGCCGTGAGCAGGCGGAAGGGCGAGCAGGAGACGTAGTTAAGATCGATCCTGTGGCAGAACTTGACGGACTCAGGATCGCCGCCATGTTCGCCGCAGATGCCGACCTTCAGCTTCGGCCGGGTGTTGCGGCCGTGAGCGACGGCACCCTTGATCAGTTGCCCGACGCCCACCTGGTCGAGCGTGGCGAAGGGGTCCTGCTTGAAGATGCCGAGCTTGAGGTACGCGGGCAGGAAGTTGTTGATGTCGTCGCGCGAGATGCCGTAGGTGGTCTGCGTCAGGTCGTTGGTGCCGAACGAGAAGAACTCGGCCTCTTCGGCAATCTGATCGGCTGTGAGCGCAGCGCGCGGCAACTCGATCATGGTGCCAACGAGGTAGTCGACGGTCGTGCCCTTCTCTTTGAACACTTCATCGGCCACGCGGCGAACGATTGCGGCCTGGTTGCGCATCTCTTCGATGGATCCGATGAGCGGGATCATGATCTCCGGATGGGGCTCCCCGCCCTTTGACTTTGCCGAGACTGCAGCCTCAATAATCGCGCGCGCCTGCATCTCGGTGATCTCAGGGAAGGTGATGCCGAGCCGGCATCCGCGCAGCCCGAGCATCGGGTTCTGCTCGTGCAGCTCTTCAACGCGGGCCAGCAGCGTGCGCAACCCCTTGAGCTTGGGCGAGCGCGGCTTGGTGTCTTCGAGGTGCTGGATTTCGACCAGCAGATCTTCACGCTTGGGCAGGAACTCGTGCAACGGAGGATCCAAAAGACGGATGGTGACCGGCAGCGATTCCATGGCCTTGAACAAGCCGGCAAAGTCGGCGCGCTGCATGGGCAACAGTTTTTTCAGCGCCACGCGGCGATCCTTTTCGTTGTCGGCCAGAATCATGGCGCGCATGTGCTCGATGCGGTCTTCGGCAAAGAACATGTGCTCGGTGCGGCAGAGGCCGATGCCCTCGGCGCCGAACAAGCGCGCATTCTTGGCGTCACGCGGAATGTCGGCGTTGGCGCGGATTCCGAGGCGGCGAACCGGATCGACCCAGCTCATGAACTTGACGAGATCGGGATCGTCGGGCTGCGCCTCGAGCGTCTTGAGCTGGCCGGCGATCACGCGGCCAGTGGTGCCGTCGAGCGAGATGTAGTCGCCCTGCTTGTAGGTCTTGCCCTTGACGCGCAGTTCCTTCTTCGCTTCATCGACTACGCAATCGCCGGCACCGGCCACGCAGCACTTGCCCATGCCGCGCGTGACAACAGCCGCGTGCGAGGTCATGCCGCCGCGCGAGGTCAGGATTCCGTCGGCCACTTCCATGCCGGCGATGTCTTCCGGCGTGGTTTCGCCACGGACAAGAATGACCGACTTGTAGGAGCCGTTGTTGTGGTGCTTGACGGCATCTTCGGCGGTAAACACGATCTGGCCCACGGCCGCGCCGGGCGAAGCCGGCAGACCAGTAGCGAGCACTTCAATCTTCTCGCCCTTTTCCACGAGCCGCGGAACCAGAAAATCGTAAAGCTGGTTGGGCTCGACGCGGAAGATGGCTTCTTCCTGCGTGATGAGGCCTTCGCGCACCATGTCGATGGCGACGCGGACGGCGGCGAGACCGGTGCGTTTGCCGTTGCGCGTCTGCAGCATGTAAAGCTTGCCATCCTGGATGGTGAACTCGAAGTCCTGCATGTCGCGGTAGTGTTTTTCCATGCGCCGCGTAATGTCTTTCAACTGCTCGTAGACCTTGGGCATGCCGCGCTCGAGCTCGCTGATGGGGTTGGGGGTGCGCACGCCGCTCACAACATCTTCACCCTGCGCGTTCATCAGGTACTCGCCAAAGAAGGTGTGCTCGCCGGTGGCGGGATTGCGCGTGAAGCCTACTCCGGTGCCGGAGTTTTCGCCCAGGTTGCCGAAGACCATGGCCTGCACGTTCACGGCTGTGCCGAGCCAGTCGTCGATGCGGTTGATGCGCCGGTAGGTCTTGGCGCGATCGTTCTGCCAACTGCGGAAGACGGCATCACGCGCCGCGGTGAGCTGCTCCAGCGGGTTCTGCGGAAAATTCTTGCCGGTTTCTTTCTTCACCAACGTTTTGTACTCGGCAATGATTTTCTTGAGCGCTTCGGGAGTAAGCTCGTAATCGAACTTCACTTTCTCTTTGGCCTTGACGCCGTCGAAGATGTGCTCGAATTTCTTTTTGGGGATGTCGAGAACCACGTCGCCGAACATCTGGATTAGGCGGCGGTAGGAGTCATAAGCAAAGCGGGGATTATTGCTGCGTTTGGCGAGGGCTTCGACGGCCTCGTCGTTGAGGCCCAGGTTCAAAATGGTGTCCATCATGCCGGGCATGGAAAACTTTGCGCCGGAACGGACTGAGACCAACAGCGGATTGGCGCCCGCGCCGAGCTTTTGTCCCTGCAACTTTTCCAGCTTCTCCAAGGCTGCCAGCATCTCCTTGTCGATCTGCGGGCTGAGCTTGCCGCGCATGTATTCGCGGCAGGCTTCCGTCTGGATGGTGAATCCGGGAGGGACCGGCAGACCCGCGTTGGTCATCTCGGCCAGGCCGGCGCCTTTGCCGCCCAGCACATCCTTCATTTTTCCGTTGCCATCGGCCTTGCCGCCGCCAAAGAAAAACACATACTGTTCGGTTGAGCTTGAGGTCGCATCGACGACAGGTGGTTCCAATACAGCTTGAGTCATTCGATCAAATCTCCATGGTAGGATTCCGCTTCGCGGTCCATATGAAAGGGTATAGGAACTCGGGGCCGGAGCGCCAATTGGAAGCGGCGAAACGGGCTGAGCTGGCCAAACCCTCAATAAAATGGGACCGCGCCAGGCGGGCAGTGTCATAAACAGGAATACCGTCCGCGGGTTAGGACTGCCTGTGCCACGTGTCACAAGGGATGCAACGCGAACGTGGGGTCTGCCATATTCGGGAAGAAGTACCGTATTCAGAGACGGGCTGCGCAGGCTCCTCCATCGAATAGAATCAGCGTAATAGCTTTCCCCTTCACAATCCCGCCGAGGTGACTTTATGCGCCCAATGCCAATCCTGGGATGTTTGTTTTTCGCGGTTGCAGTTGCCGCTCAAATTCCTGCCACAAGCCCGGTGGCGGCATTTGTCAGCGTCAACGAGCCGGTGTTCGTTCTCGACCATGTGCGTGTGATTGATGGAACGGGCGCGGGTGCGCGCGAAGACCTGGCCATCGTTGTCGTCAACGGCAAGATTCAGTTTGTTGGCCCGGCCGCTTCGGCACCGATTCCCGCAGGCGCCAAGCGCATGGAACTCTCCGGCTATACGGTGATTCCGGGCATCGTGGGCATGCACGATCACCTCTATTACACCGACTCCTATGCCGTGCAAATCGCCGGAGGCAGCGTGGGCGAGCCGGGTTTGTTTGTTGCCGAGGTTCCCTACACCGGGCCCCGGCTGTATCTGGCTGCGGGCGTCACCACCATGCGCACCACCGGGAGCCTCGAACCGTATACCGACCTGAAGGTGAAGAGCCGGATCGACGCAAATCTGATGCCGGGGCCGAAGATGGACGCAACGGCGCCGTATCTTGAAGGCTCGCCGACGCGTTTTGCGCAGATGCATGAGCTCACGGGACCCGATGACGCAAAGCGCATGGTGGATTATTGGGCGGATGAGGGCATGACTTCGTTCAAGGCCTACATGAACATCAGCCGCGACGAGCTGGCGACGGCGATCGGCGAGGCGCATGCCCGCCACTTTAAACTCACCGGGCATCTCTGCTCGGTCACATGGCCCGAGGCCATCGGCCTGGGCATCGACGACTTTGAACACGGCCCTGTCTTTACCGACACCGAGTTTGTTGCCGGCAAGAAGGCGGACGTTTGCCCGACGGGAGGAACCGCGAGCTGGGCGAAGCGCGATATGAATGATCCCGCAGTGCAGGCATTGATCCAGAAGCTGGTTTCGGGGCACATCGCTGTCACTTCGACGCTGCCGGTCTTCGAGGCCAGCGTGCCGGGGCGCCCCAGGTTGCAGCATAGGACTCTGGAAGCGATGTCGGCCGAGTCGGCACAAAGCTACCTGACGATGCGCGCAAATATTCCCCTCGATTCACCATCGGCCAATCTGCTGCGCAAGGAGATGGATTTCGAGGTGGCGTTTGTGAAGGCGGGTGGATTGCTGCTCGCCGGGCCCGACCCCACCGGCAACGGCGGCGTGTTGCCCGGCTACGGCGACCAGCGCGAGATCGAGTTGCTGGTCGAGGCCGGCTTCACACCGGAGCGGGCGATCCAGATCGCGACGGAGAATGGCGCGGTTTTTCTCGGGCTGCAGGATCGCATCGGCACCCTGGAAGCCGGCAAGCAGGCAGACATGGTGCTGATCAAGGGCGATCCTTCCAAGAAGATCGACGACATCGAGAATGTCGAAACCGTCTTCAAGGATGGCGTTGGGTACGATTCGAAAAAGCTGATCGAGAGCGTGCGCGGCCAAGTGGGAATCCGATAGAGGCGGTCTTGCGCGGCCGGCCTGCGGGCTCGCCGGGCGGGTGCGCGGTTCCGACTCGCTCAGGCGGCGGATTCCTGCAACTCCGCGCACTCGAGGTAGGTTTCGGCCTCGGATTGCTGCGCCAGAATCCGTTCGAGGCCGACGATGGCGAGGATTTCGCGGACGTGGTGCGAGGGGTTCTCGATGGTGAAGCGGTAACCGGCCTTACAGGCGTCGCAATAGAGCGTGATGAGCGCGGCCAGGCCGGCAGCGTCGATGCGCTCGATGTTTTCGAGATCGAGCGTGACGTTTTTGCGGCTCACCAGCGGCTGGAGCCGGGCGAGGAACTGCTGCTCGTTGCCGCGCACCAACTCAGTGGAATCATTGGTTACTCTCATCGACAAGTTGCTCCGAAGGTCGGTCACAGGAATTCTCCTTTGCACGCAGCTCATGGCGCTCTTTTGGAGGCACGAGCCGCGATTGGGGGCCCGAGGTTGTTTGCCACGTTCGGCTTCAAGGCTGCACGCGGCGTGCCAAAGTCCTTGAGGGCCGCGACACGGGGAAAATGCTGAACATGAAGGACATTTGAGCGCCTTTTTCTTCGCTAGCGCTCGGCCGGGTGTGCCATTTTCGCCCGAGGACGTCCGATATTGAACAGCAATTCTCTATACGCAAAGGGGCGTCCTTCGGTTCCATGCGATTGACCAGGGCTGGCCCTACGGTCGCGCGGTCTTGCTTTTCGGGGTTTGCCGGAGAGTTTGGATGTCTTTTATCAGTTCATCGCGTACGTCGAACCGGGTGCCCCATTGCGAGACATCGACAATATCGTATATGCGCCACTGACCCTGTTCGACTCTGAGCTGAATCTTGAGTTTTGCCCAACCGTCCGGGCTACTATTCCTGCCCTTGGGATCAAACACATCAAATGATACGGTTGCTAGCGCCCGCTGGGGGGCCTCAAGTTGAACGTCGATCTTCAAATCGAAGATGCCATCCCAATCTTGGCAGCCGCACAGCGGATCGCCATCTATTGCGGGGACATTGTCGGGACCGTTGGCCTTGACGTCTTCCTGAATCAGGCTGATCAGCGACGAGTGATAGTACCGATTCGCGCGCGGGCCGCTGAAGTCGATCCCCTTGCCGTTCTTGCCGTAATGCGAATACGCCCCTATGAGGAAGGCTTTAGCGGAGTTCGCGTCCTGGGCAGGCGCCGGAATCGCGCCGAGGGCGAACGCCAGCAAGAGAACGGAAAGAAGCCGAGTGCAACGCATAGCAGCGTTCTCCTTTGGCAGGAAGTCAGTGAGATTGTACGCTTGTGAAAGATTGTGATGCTCGCGCCTGCTCTCCATCCCGGAAGCCATCTGACCACCGATGCTGTGCGTGCGTTGGCCATCGACTGCGGGTTTACCGAGGCTCGAGTGGTGGTGCTGCCGTATGCGGCGGAGGAGCGTGATGCCGGTCGATTCGCCGATTGGGTGAAGGCCGGGCGCGCGGGGACAATGCGTTATCTCGAGCGGCGTGATGAGAACGGGCAATTGATGCGCGAACGAGTACGGATTCCCTTCCCTTGGGCGCGTTCGGCGGTGGTTTGCTTTGCCAGCTATCAATCGGACGCACCGCCGTCAATCGATGCTGAAAAGGCGTGGAGCGGCGAAACGCCGAACCCGCAGGGAGGGTGGATTGCGCGGTATGCCTGGAGCAGTCGAGTCGACACAAATGGTGTGCGCCGGCCCAGCGATTACCACAAGGTACTGCTCAAACGACTGCGTGCGATCGAGACGCGGCTGCGCGAACAGTTGAGCGAATTCGAATCGCGCGCATACGTTGACACCGGGCCGGTGGTGGAGCGGTCGCTGGCCGTCGCCGCGGGCCTGGGATGGACGGGGAAAAACACGTGCCTGATCAATCCCAAGTTGGGGTCGTTTGGTTTTTTGGCAGTGCTGTTGACGTCGTTGGAGGTGAGCTCAAAAGATCAGAAGGCGGAACTCGTCTCCAATCATTGCGGCAGTTGCACGCGGTGCATTGAAGCGTGCCCTACAAACGCGCTCGATACGCCTTACCGCATGGACGCGACGCGCTGCATTGCCTACTTGACCATCGAGCATAAAGGGCCTATTCCGGAAGGGCTGATGGACGGCATGGGACGGCAGGTATTCGGCTGCGACATCTGCCAGGATGTGTGCCCGTGGAATGGGAAGGCGCAGCGCAGCGGCCCCATTGTTATAGATCCAGAGCTTGAGCCGCGAGCTGAGCTCATCAACCCCGCGCTCGAATGGCTGGCCTCTTTGGACGAGCAGGCGTTTGAGCGGGAGTTCAACGGCTCGCCGGTGCGCCGCGCGGGATTCCTGGGCCTGCGCCGCAACGTTGCTATCGCCATGGGCAACAGCGGGCACGCCGGCTTTGCTCCGCGGCTCGACGACTGGGCGGCGGCGGCCGATGAGGGTCTGCGCAGTGCAGCGCGGTGGGCGCTCGAAAAATTGAGCAGAGAGACCGGCCGCCCCGATCGCTCGTGAATTCGAGCGATACGCAGGTTGCATGCCGGGACGCCGTCCTCGCGCGGCGGACTATCCTAGAAACATGGCTCCTCCGCAATCGAGCGAACCTCAGATAGCAGATGTAGCGAAGTCTGTTCCCGATGGCGGGATGGCCGGCCAGGCAGCCGCCACAGCCGACGTCGTCGAGAAGCCTACGCAATCAAAGTGGTACCGCTGGCGCAAGAGCGGCAAGGCGCTCATCGACTATCTGCTCGACAGCGAGGTGCACACTTACGCATTCAGCGTGTCGGCTAACGCAATCCTTTCGTTCATCCCGTTTGTGGTGCTGCTTTACACGCTCGCGCTCTCCACCTTCCACTCGGAAGCCATGAAGGGCATAGTGGACGATATGGTGAACTACTTTTTGCCTTCGGCCACCAAGGACCCCAATTGGGTGGTGAACAACATCGTGAAAGAGGCCGTGTTGCCCCTGTTGAAGCACCGCGGCGCCCAGGCTTTTTCGCTGGTGATGATTCTGGTCGCGTGCACGGGAATTTTTCTGCCTTTGGAGGTGGCTCTCAACCAGGCATGGGGAGTGGCCAGGAGCCGCAACTATCTTTACAATCAGGCCATCGCATTCGGGCTGGCGCTGCTGATGGTGGGACTCGCCGTGGCGAGCATGTTTGCCAACGTGGGCATGCAGAGCGCTCTCGCCTTCCTCTTCTTCCACCACACTGACAACGGCTTCTTCACGTCGATCAGCTTTATCTGCCTGACGGTTTCCACCGGGGCAGCGGCCATGCTGTTCCTTTTCTCGGTCTTTTATCTGCTTCCGAACCGCAAAGTGCCGTGGCGGCCGATTCTGCGCACATCGATCATCACCGGAGTGGTGTGGCTGGCATCGCGATTCATCTTTGCGGCTGTTTTGCCGCACCTGGATCTCGAGTCGCTTTACGGGCCGTTCTATGTTTCGGTCGGGCTGCTGCTCTGGGCTTACGTCTCGGGGCTGATTCTTTTTGCCGGAGCGCAGTTCAGCGTGGCGCGATGGGGGCAGAAGGCAGAGACAGGGAACAGGCAGTAGGGAATAGGGAATAGAATTCCGAGCCAACCGTTACCAACCTGCTGACTCGCCGACTCGTACCCTACTCCCTGTTCCCAGTTTTCTACTCCCTGCCTCTCTTCGCTTTGTCTTCGCCGGGCCTCTTGCGCTAATCTCGATGGAGCAGCATGTCTCCCCTTCCGTCCAATCCGACCGAATCCACCGACCCGTTTGCCTGCTTTCATCCGGTAACAGCGGCATGGTTCAGGGCTGTCTTTGACGCGCCCACGGCGCCGCAGCGGATGGGCTG
>Ga0335074_10009604_pt1 | contig 13511 bp, 8 predicted proteins | sample Lox_Sample_23_FD_206715 | JGI IMG/M metagenome (GOLD analysis project Ga0335074, IMG submission 206715) | Soil microbial communities from Loxahatchee National Wildlife Refuge, Florida, United States - Lox_Sample_2.3 | ecosystem: Environmental > Terrestrial > Soil > Wetlands | place: USA: Florida...
CCGCCACGCCGGCGGGAGCGTCGCTCATCACCGACTCTGCGGACGGGGTGCACATCGAGTACCGCGTCTACGGGCACGGGGATCCTGCGATCGTTCTCATCCATGGCTGGGCCGCCAATGCGGGCTTCTGGCGCGAGCAGATTGCGCCGCTCGCGGCGAAATACACGACCGTCACCCTCAATCTCGCCGGACACGGCGGCTCGGGGCGCAATCGCACTGACTGGTCGATGGCGCGCTTCGGTCAGGATGTCGCCGCCGTCGTGCGCGAGCTGCCGAACCGGCGGATCATCCTGGTCGGTCACTCGATGGGCGGCCCGGTCGCCCTGGAGGCCGCGCCGCTCATCGGCGCGCGGCTGGTCGGTATCATCGGCATCGACACGTTCCGCAGCATCGGGCTGCCGCCGCCTGCGAAGCAGGCACTCGAGAAGCAGATCGCACCGTTCCGCACCGACTACTTCGGCGCCATGCAGCGCCTGGTCCCGCAACTGTTCACGCGCCGAGCCGATCCGCGCTTCGTGCATTTGGTCGCCGCGGAGATGGCGCGCGTGCCGCCGCAGGTTGCGATCGGAGCGCTCGAGAGCTTGAACACGCTCGACTACGCGCCGCTCCTCGCACGGATCCACGTGCCGATCGTCGCGATGGACTCCGATCTGCAGGCACCGCCCGATGTGAACCGGGTACGCAGGGTCGTCCCGGACTTCTCGCTGGTGGTCTTCCCGGGCGATGGCACCTTCCTCACGCTCGAGGATCCGCGGCGTCTGAACCCGATGCTGCTCGCAAAGATCGCATGGCTCGCGGGCGAGCCGGAGCCGGGCAGCGGCGCCCGCCGCGCGAGGCTAGGAGACCCCGCCGCCGCTCGGAGCGAAGGGCCCACAGGTCACGTTCACGCCGCCGAATGACGCGCTGATCTCGCGCGCATCGAGTCCCGCCCAGCTCGAGACGAGCGGCGCGCCGGCGCCGAGCTCCCTCAGGATGAGGATCAGTGCATCGCGGTTGGAATCGAAGGGCCAGTCGCCGCTGTGCAGCTCGATCTGGAAGCTCCTTCCGTCCGGTGTCACAAACCGCGAGCGCCCGCCTTGGTCATGCACGCCGACCACCGCAAGCGTGCGCTCGCCGTTGGCGCGCCCCGGCGGCGACCAGCGCACGCGGCAGGCGTAGAGCCGCGCCTGATGCAGCTCGAACCAGTCGAACGCGACGGTCTCGCGGATGAGCTCGTTGTCGTCCACGCGCCGCAGGCGCTTGCGGTACCAGTTGAGCCCGTTGCCCACCAGCAATCGGTAATCGACATAGTACTGGCGACGCCTGAGCGACTCGACGCAGCCGCGCCCGACCGTGCCGCCCGACCACTGCTCGCCCTCCTGCGTGAGCAGCAAGTCGCAGGCCGGCATCGAGGCCAAATCGCGCATGCTCAACCGTTTCTGCAACTCGGTATCCTCGTAGAGGCGGCTCCAGCGCGCGGGCTCGCGGAACGTGAGCTGCCGCACCCGCACGGTGCGCGGGTGCGCCGGGCTCTCCGGCGCGAGCCACAGAAGCACTTCCCGGCGCGGATCGTCGGGATCGCCCTGCGGAAACTCCTCCAGGTAGAGCACGTTCTTGCCGAGCCACGGCAGCGCGACGGGCGCCACGATCGTGCGGATGCGTCGATTGTCGTCGGAGGCGAGCGGCGAGAGGCCGCGCTCGTCGAAGATCACCTGCTCGAGATCGTCGTAGACGCCCACCCAGCTCTGCTCGAGCGCGGCGACCGGCGGCTGCTCATCATCTCCTGCAGGCACCTGTCCCCAGCCGCGCGCGGGCAGTCCAACCCACACCGCGACCACGACGCACGCTAACCACAGAGAGCGTGCCCGCAAGACTCGAGCGCTCACCCTGTGGCTAGCGTGCGTCGTCCGCTCCCCGTGCGACGAGCCGTACGAGTCCCTCCTGCGCCGTGCTTGCGACCAGCCGGCCGTCGCGCGCGAACACGCTCGCGCGCGCGAAACCGCGCGACCCCGAGGCGCTCGGGCTCTCCACCGCGTAGAGCAGCCAGTCGTCGATGCGCAGCGGACGGTGGAACCACATCGCATGATCGATGCTCGCGACGATCGCTCGGCCGCTCAGCGAGGAGATGCCGTGCGGGAGCGTCGCCGTCTCGAGCAGGTAGAAGTCCGAGACGTACGCGAGCAGACAGCGCTGCAAGGTCTGATCGTCCGGCACGGCGCTCACCGCGCGAAACCAGATCTCGCGTGCCGGCGCCGCCGTCGCCGGCTTGAAGTGATCGATCTGCTGCACGCTGCGAAACTCGAACGGGCGCGGCGTCTCGAGCAGCCGCCGCACGCGCTCGGGGAGCCGGGCGAGGAGCTCGGCGGGTACCCGCGAGCTGTCGGCGAGCGACTCCGGGGGCGGCACGGCCGGCATCGTGAACTGATGCTCGAGGCCCGACTCCTCGATCTGAAAGGACGCCGTCATGTTGAAGATCTGCTCGCCGTGCTGGATCGCGACCACGCGACGGTTCGAGAAGCTGTGGCCGTCGCGGCTGCGGTCGACGTGGTAGACGATCGGCGCATCGAAGTCGCCCCGGCGCAGGAAATAGGCGTGCAGCGAATGGACGATGCGCCGCTCGACCGTGCGCGAGGCGGCCATGAGCGCCTGTCCGAGCACCTGACCGCCGAACACCTGGGGGCTGCCGATGTCGCGGCTCGCACCGCGAAAGAGATTCACCTCGAGCGGCTCGAGTTCGAGCAGACCGATCAGATCCGCAATGCGCTGGTCCATCGCCGCTCAACCGCCGTAGTGAAAGATCCCGCGCATGAGCGCATTGTGTCCCGGAGCGGTACAGAGGTACATGTACGAGCGCCCCAACTTCAGTCGCGAGGCGGGGAAGGTGACCGTGGTCGACTGCCCACCGCCGATCAGGCGCGTCGCCGCGATGATGCGCGGGTCGCCGGGCGCGAGATAGTTCTCCGTGAAGCCCGCCGCCGCCCCCGCGTTCGCAACGCCCTCGAGATCCTTGCTCTCGACCAGTACCCAGTTGTGCCCCATTGCGGAGGCGGGAAGCTTGCCGGTGTGGGTGAGCTTCACCTGAATCACCGTGCAATCCGCCGCCGCATGGAGCTCCTTCCTGTCGTAGCGCATGAGATCGTTCGCGGAGATCTCGAGCTTGCACAGCCGCCCGGCGGCGTGCACCGGCGCGAGCGCGGCGAGGATCGCGCCAGCGGCGCAGAGGACGAGGGCACGGGAGAGACGATTGGCGCTCATCGGGGCCTCCGCAGGCGAGCGTCGGTGGCGCGAGCCTGCCCCGACACGCACCGCGCGACGGGTGACTAGGTGTCCGGCACGCCGAGCCGCTTGTGCATCACCGGGCTCGTGGTCGTGTACTGCAGGAACTGCTTCTTCTGCGGATACAGATGATGCTGGATGGCAAAGGCCGCGAGCGCCGCCTCATGGAATCCGGAGAGGATCAGCTTTTTCTTCCCCGGGTAGGTGTTGATGTCCCCCACTGCGAAGATCCCCGGCACGCTGGTCGCGAATCTCTCCGTATCCACCTTGAGCGCCTTGCGCTCGAGCTCGATGCCCCACTCGGCGATCGGGCCGAGCTTCGGGTGCAGGCCGAAGAAGACGAGCAGCCGGTCCGCCTCGAGCGCGTGCACGGTCCCGTCGGCCGCCTTCACCCGCACACCCTGCAACGTGCCGTCCGGCGCGATCAGCGACTGAGCGAGCCCCTCGATGTGGCGCATCCGTCCGCCCGCTACGAGCTCGCGCATCTTCGCGACGGAAGCCGGTGCGGCGCGGAACTCGCCGCGCCGATGCACCAGGGTGAGACTCGCTGCGCGCGGGGCGAGCTCGAGCGTCCAGTCGAGCGCCGAATCGCCGCCGCCGAAGACGACCAGGCGCTTGCCGTGGAGCTCGCTTGCGTTGCGCACGCGATAGTGAATCGACGCGCCCTCGAATGCCTCGCTGCCCTCGATGCCGATGCGGCGCGGCTGAAACGAGCCGAGCCCGGCGGCGATCACGACCGCCCCCGCATCGAAGATCGTGCCCGCGGAAGTGCGCACGTGAAAGCGGCCATTGTCGCGGCGCGCGAGCTCGCACACTTCCTGACCGAGGTGAAACGGCGCGTTGAAGGGCTTGATCTGCTCGAGCAGCCGATCGATCAGCTCCTGAGCTCCGCACACCGCGAGCGCCGGAATATCGTAGATCGGCTTGTCGGGATAGAGCTCCGCGCATTGGCCGCCCGGGCGCGGAAGCGAGTCGACGATGTGGGCGGATAATCCGAGCAGGCCCAGCTCGAAGACCTGGAACAGCCCGCAGGGGCCGGCTCCGATGATGAGAACTTCCGCCTGTATTGGGGCGCTTTGCGAGACTGCGGTATTCAAGCTCGCCCGGCGTTGGCGTCGGTTGGGGTATGGAAGTACTCGCTCTCCGCGGCCAACTGGTCGACCAGGCGCTTGAGCTCGGCCATGCGGCCCTCGGAAGTGCTGATCGGCATGCAGTCCTGACAGCGAGGATCGCCGCACGGCTGGCGCGAATAGAGCCAGTACTGGATCGCTCCCGCGAGCAGTCCATCCGCGATGTCCCACAGATCGGCGTCCTTGTCCTTGTCGGCAAGGCGATTGCCGAGATCGACCGCCTTGGCGAACGCCGAATCGAAGCTGTCAGCGAGCTCTGTCATGGTCCAAATTATAAGGCAACTTGTCCGCCTCGATGGCGCACGGCGCACACGCGGGTCCCGCTGTTCTGGGACGCCGTGCGTTGACCACCGCACTCGTCACGGCGCAGGCTCGGCGCGCCAGCTTCACGTTATCCTACATGCTCGAGCTTATGTTGCATGCCGGGGAGCCCTGGCGCAAATGGATCTAGGACTCACCGGTACGCTCGCCCCTCGGCCTCTGCTCGGCACCGCCCGGCGCGGCTTCGGCGTGGGCGGACACCTCGCGCTCGGCTTGGCTGCAGTGGTTGCGGTCATGCTCACCGGGCAGACCCTCGCGCACCACACCACGCACGCAGCCGTGGAGGCCGTGGAGAGCATCCAGGCGCGCTACGAGCCGCTCGCACGACGCGCCAGCAGCATCATCGAGAAGCTCGAAGCGTATGACCGCGCGGTGGCTGAAGACCTCGAATCGGACCGGCCGCTGCCCACGCATTCGCTCACCGAGGCGCAACTGGAGCTTGCGGGAGCCGTCTCGGGGTACTTCGCGACGCCGGGGTCTCTCTCCGAGGGAGTCGAGCAGGACGCGCTGCGGGCGCGGATTACGCGGCACCTCGAGGATGGACGCCTCCTCACCAATCACGCTGGCGAGCGGCGCGAGTGGGATGCTCGCCGGCACGCGCTGCTGAGCGGCGTCGCGCACCGCATCGCTTCGGCCGGTGGACAGGGACTCGACGTCGGAGGCAACCAGATCATCGCGCGGCGCTCGCTCGCGGACCTCGATGCCGCAATCAACGCTGTGCGCTCGGCGGGCGATGCGGCGGCGGCCGCCCCGGCCGAGGACCGGTTTCTCGCGCTCCTCGATTCCAATCACGACGAGCTCGCGCGCTCGCCGGGCCGAGCATGGCTCGAGCTCGTCACCGATGATTTCCAGGAGGCGGCGCACCTGCGCCGCGAGATCGACCGCTTCGACGCCTCGGACGCGCAGGCGCGTCGCGAGTATCTCGAGGAAGGCGCAGCGCTCCTCGCCGCCGCACAGACTTCGCTTCAGGAGCCCGCGCGCGCAGCACTCGCGAACGCGGCGGAGCACGCCGCCGGGGCCGCAGCCGCGGTTCAGCGCACGCTCGCCGCGACCGGCATCGCGGTCGTGGCCGTGGTCCTGCTGGTCTCGGTGCTGCTCGCCGTGCGCATCATTCTGCCGGTGCGCCGGCTCACCGTCGCGACGCGCCGGCTCGCGCTCGGGCACCGCGACGCCCGCGCGCGCCGCGCCGGACTCGCCGAGCTCGACGAGCTCGCCGAGTCTTTCAACGCCATGGCCGATCAGATCGCGACCGTCGAGCAGGCGCTGCGCAGCCAGCAGGCCGAGCTCGAGCAGCACGTGGCCGAGCGTACCCGGCAACTGCACCATCTCGCACACCACGATCCGCTCACGCAGCTGCCCAACCGGCGCCATCTCTCCACGCAACTCACGGCCGCCCTTGCGCGCACGAGCAGCCTGCGCCGACGCGCCGCGCTCCTGTTCGTCGACATGGACAACTTCAAATCGATCAACGATACGCTCGGACACACCTTCGGCGATCGGGTGCTGCAGGCAATCGGCGAGCGGCTGCAGCTCGCAGCCGGCGCGCAGGCCTTCATCGCGCGGCTCGGCGGAGACGAGTTCACCGTGTTGATCGAGGATGCCGTCTCGGAGGAGGCGGTGGCCGCCCGTGCGGCGACGCTCCTCGAGGCCTTGCAGCGTCCGCTCGTGGTTGACAGCCGCGTCATCGTGACGAGCGCGAGCGTCGGGGCGAGCCTTTATCCGGACCACGCGCGCGACGCGGATGCGCTGCTACGCGCCGCGGATGTGGCGTTGTTTCGGGCGAAGGACCTGGGCCGCAATCGCTTCGCGCTCTACAGCCCCGAGCTCTCCGATGCGGCGGCGCATCACTTCCGGCTCGAGCAGTCGCTGCGCCGCGCAATGGATGCGGGCGAGCTATTGCTCATGTACCAGCCGCAGGTGGCGCTCCATAGCCTCGAGCCGAGCGGCGTCGAGGCGCTGCTGCGCTGGCGCAAGCCCGACGGTCGGGTCGCGACGGCCTCGGAGTTCATCCATGTGGCGGAGAAGGCCGGCCTCATGCGCGAGCTCACGGCGTGGGTGCTGCGCGAAGCGACGGCGGCGGTGACCGCGTGGCGCGCAAGCGGCTGGCACCGCGCGACCGTCGCGATCAACGTCTCGGCTCCCCAGTTCTTCGAAAGCGACTTCGTCGATCACGTGAGCGAGGCGTTGCGCGTCACCGGGCTGCCCGCGAGCGCGCTCGAGCTCGAGCTCACCGAGACGGTCCTGCAGACCGGTCCCGCGACGATCGATGCACTGAAGCGCCTGCGCCGTCTGGGCGTCGAGATCGCACTCGATGACTTCGGTATCGGCTACTCCTCGCTCACTTCGCTCGAGCAACTGCCGATCTCGCGCGTGAAGCTCGACCGGATGCTCGTCGAGGCGATCGACGCGAGCCCCAGATCGTTGGCCATCGCGCGCTCCGTCATCGCGTTGTGCCACGGACTGGGACTGCAGGTGGTTGCGGAGGGCGTCGAGCGCGCCGCGCAGCTCGAGCTCCTGAGCCGCTGCGGACCGGTGAGCGTTCAGGGCTTTCTGCTCTCGCACGCCGTGGAGCCGAATGCGGCGCCGAAGGCGGCGCAGGCGGCCGTCGAGCGCGCAGGCGAGCTGCTCAACGCCGCATCCGAGGTGATCACGTATGAAAGCCCCGATGACCGGGCGCTGGTGTTTGCGACGCCGCGGCGCACCCGGCCGCGCTGAGCGTCACCGCGGCGCGCAGGCGCCGTGTGCGGCGATGAACGCATCGCGCGCGCGCACCGCCGCGAACGGCTGATCGGCGAACAGCCCATCGACCCCGGCCGCGAGGTATGCGGCAATCTCCCCGCTCAGGTCCCCGAGCGCCCCCGGTTCACTCCCCGAGCGCAGCGGTACCGGGAGGAAGGCGTTCTCCGCGCGAAACGTCCAGGCGTGGACGGCGAGCCCCGCCGCGTGTGCGGCGTTGACGAGCGAACTCGGGGCGGCGAGCGCGCCGTCCTCGGTGCGCGGCACCACGAGCGTTTTTTCCACTCCAACCGCATCCGCGTAACGCGCGATCTCATCGAGACCGGCGGGCTCGATGAGCTGCGCGTAGCGGCGCGCATCGCCGCGCGCCAGAAGATCGTACGGCGCACCGTCGCGCTCGATGAGTTGCACGAGCGGCAGCTGCGTGCGCTCGCGCAGCGCCCGCAGGTTCCCCATCTCGAACGATTGAATGAAGATCGGCGCGTCCCGTCCTTGGTATCCGTGCCGCCGCAGCGCCTCGAGCAGCGGCCCCTCGAGCGCGAGACCCTGCTCGGCGAAGTAGGTCGGATGCTTCGTCTCCGGATACACACCGATCGGCGCCGGCGGGGCGATGCCGCGCGCGTGCGCGGCGGCTTCCCGCGCGCGCTCGAGCGCGCGCACCAGCCCGAGAATCTCATCGAGCGTCGCGATCTCGAGCTGCCCGTCGAAACGCGCATTGGCCGGGCGCAGCTCCCCGATGCGCTCGCGCGCGCGCAGCCGCTTCACCTCGGCGAGGGTGAAGTCCTCGGTGAACCAGCCTTCGCGAGCGACGCCGTCGATGATCTTGCGCGCTCTGCGGTTTGCGAACTCGGCGCGCTGCGCCACATCGGTCGTCGCGCCGATCTCATTCTCGTGGCGCGCGACCAGCACGCCGTCGCGGGTTGCGACCAGATCGGGCTCGATGAACTCCGCGCCCTGCTCGATCGCGATGAAGTAAGCGAGCAGGGTGTGCTCGGGCGCGTAGCCGCTCGCGCCGCGATGGGCGATGATGATCGGCAGCGGCCTCTTTGCGGGACGCCGGCGTGCGGTCGACGGTTGAGGTGCGGACATGACGGCGCGATGATCGCAACGGGCGTCGCGAAACTCAATGCGGGGCGCCACCCGCGATACCTGCCCGTGTACGATGGGCGCGATGGATGAGCTTAAGGGCTCGCGCGGCCGCCTCCAGATCGGATTTTCGAGGACTCCATGACCGAGCTCACCGCGGACGACATCTACCTCTTCAAGGAGGGGACGCTCTATCGGGCCTACGAGAAGCTCGGTGCGCATGGAGCGAGCGTGGCGGGACGTGCCGGCACTCGCTTCGCGGTGTGGGCGCCGAATGCGGAGTTCGCGAGCGTCGTCGGTGACTTCAACGGCTGGAACGTCGAGAGCCACCCCCTCGAGCCCCGCCCGGATCGCTCCGGCATCTGGGAGGGTTTCGTCGCGGGCGTAGGCCCCGGCACGCTTTACAAGTACCACATTCGCTCGCGCCTCGGAGGGTATGTCGTACAGAAGAGCGATCCGTTTGCGTTCCGCTGCGAGTTGCCGCCGCGCACGGCCTCGGTGGTGTGGGACCTCGCCTTCGAATGGCGCGACACCGAGTGGCAACGCGAGCGCACGCGCGTGAACGCGCTCGATGCGCCTTGGTCGATCTACGAGGTGCATCTCGGCTCCTGGCGACGCGTGCCCGCGGAGGGGAATCGCCACTTGACCTACCGGGAGCTCGCCGCGCAGCTTCCCGACTACGTGGCCGAGATGGGCTTCACGCACGTCGAGCTGATGCCCGTGATGGAGCATCCGTTCTACGGCTCCTGGGGCTACCAGGTGACCGGCTACTTTGCGCCCACTGCGCGCTACGGCACGCCGCAGGACCTCATGCACCTGGTGAGCGAGCTGCACCGCCGCGGCATTGGCGTGATCCTCGATTGGGTCCCCTCGCATTTCCCGAGCGACGAGCACGGACTCGCCTACTTCGACGGCACGCACCTCTACGAGCATGCCGATCCGCGCCAGGGCTATCATCCCGAGTGGAACAGCTCCATCTTCAACTACGGCCGCGCCGAGGTGCGCGGGTTCCTGGGCAGCAGCGCGCACTACTGGCTCGACGTCTTTCGCGCCGATGCGCTGCGCGTCGACGCCGTCGCCTCGATGCTCTACCTCGATTACGGCCGCCGCGCGGGGGAGTGGATCCCCAACCGCTTCGGCGGGCACGAGAATCTCGACGCCGTCGAGTTCTTGAAGCACTTGAATGCGGAGATCTATCGCGAGCATCCGGCCGTCCAGACCATCGCGGAGGAATCGACCGCCTGGCCCATGGTCTCGCAGCCGACGTACCTGGGCGGTCTCGGATTCGGCCTTAAGTGGAACATGGGCTGGATGCACGACACGCTCAAGTACTTCCAGACCGATCCCATCTTCCGCAGGTACCACCACCACGCACTCACGTTCTCCATCTGGTACGCATTCTCGGAGAACTTCGTCCTGCCCCTCTCGCACGATGAGGTGACCCAAGGCAAGGGCTCGCTCATCGGCAAGATGCACGGTGATGAGTGGCAGCAGTTCGCGAATCTGCGTTTGCTCTACGGCTACATGTGGGGTCATCCCGGCAAGAAGCTCCTCTTCATGGGCTCGGAGTTCGGTCAGAAGCGCGAGTGGCAGCACGAGGAGAGCCTCGAGTGGCACGTGCTCGCCTATCCGCTGCACGCGGGTGCGCAGCGTTGGGTGCGCGACCTCAATCGCCTCTACCGCGACACACCGGCGCTTTACGAGCTCGATTTCTCGCCCGCGGGCTTCGAGTGGGTGGACTGCAACGACGCCGATTCGAGCGTCATCGCCTTTCTGCGCAAGGCGCGCTCGGGAGAGCGCGAGGTGCTCGTGGTGTTGAACTTCACGCCCGTCGTCCGCGAGAGCTACCGCATCGGCGTGCCGCGCGGGGGCTTCTGGCACGAGCGCCTGAACAGCGATGCGCACGAATACGGCGGCAGCGGGCAGGGCAACCAGGGCGGTGTTTCCGCCACGGCGGCGGGCGCCCACGGCCGCTCGCACTCCGTGAGCCTGCGCCTGCCGCCGCTCGGCGCACTATTCCTCGAGCCGGGCTGAACGGACGAGCGCGCGGGCCGGGCCCATGTCTGTCGCCGAACTCCCGGGAGAGAGCACCGCTCACACCGCGGCGGCGGATGCGCTGTGGTATCGCGATGCGGTGATCTACGAGTGCCACGTGCGCGCGTTCTTCGACAGCAACGACGACGGCATCGGGGATTTTCCCGGACTCACCCGCCGTCTCGACTACCTCGCGGACTTGGGCGTCAACGCGATCTGGCTGCTGCCGTTCTATCCCTCTCCCGGTAAGGACGACGGCTACGACATCTCGAACTACCGCGACATCCATCCCCACTACGGCACGCGCGCCGACTTCCGCAGCTTCATTCGCGAGGCGCACCGCCGCGGCCTGCGCGTGATCACCGAGCTCGTGATCAATCACACCTCGGATCAGCACCCGTGGTTCCAGGCCTCGCGACGCGCCCCGCCAGGGTCGCGCAAACGCGACTACTACGTGTGGAGCGACACCCCCGAGCGTTACGCGGGCACGCGCGTCATCTTCACCGATGCCGAGAGCTCCAATTGGGCCTGGGATCCCCTCGCGCGCGCATACTACTGGCACCGCTTCTTCGGCCATCAGCCGGATCTGAACTTCGACAATCCGCACGTGGAGCGCGCGATCAGCCGCATCATGAGGTACTGGCTCGATCAGGGCGTCGATGGCCTGAGGCTCGATGCGATTCCGTATCTCATCGAGCGCGACGGCACGAGCAACGAGAACCTGCGCGAGACGCACGCAGTGGTGCAGCGGTTCCGCAAGTTGATCGACGAGCGCTACGGCGACCGCATGCTGCTCGCCGAGGCAAACCAGTGGCCCGAGGACGTGCGCGACTACTTCGGCGTCGGTGATGAGTGCCACATGGCGTTTCACTTCCCGCTGATGCCGCGCATGTACATGGCGATCGCCCAGGAGGATCGCTACCCGATCACCGAGATCATCGACCAGACTCCCGACATCCCCTTCAGCTGCCAGTGGGCGATTTTCCTGCGCAATCACGACGAGCTCACGCTCGAGATGGTGACCAGCGAGGAGCGCGATTACATGTACCGGATGTATGCCGCCGACCCGCGCGCGCGGCTCAACCTCGGCATCCGGCGCCGGCTCGCGCCGCTCCTCGACAACGATCCGGATCGCATCAAGCTCATGAACGGGCTGTTGCTGTCGATGCCGGGCTCGCCGGTCATCTACTACGGCGATGAGATCGGGATGGGAGACAATTTCTACCTGGGCGACCGCAACGGCGTGCGCACGCCGATGCAGTGGAGCCCGGACCGCAATGCGGGCTTCTCGCGCGCCGACCCGCAACAGCTCTATCTGCCGCCGATCATGGACCCGATCTACGGCTTCGAGGGGGTCAACGTCGAGGCGCAGACCCGCGATCGCTCCTCGCTCCTCAACTGGATGAAGCGGATGCTCCAGGTGCGCAAGACCTCGCAGGCCTTCGGGCGCGGGGGCATGCGCTTCATCCGGCCCGGCAACCGCAAGGTGCTCGCGTATGTCCGCAGCTACGCCGGGGATACGATCCTCTGCGTCGTGAATCTGGCGCGCTCCGCTCAGCCGGTGGAGCTCGATCTCGCGGAATTCAAAGGGATGGTCCCGATCGAGATGTTGGGCCGCACCCCGTTCCCTCCGGTTGGCGATCTGCCATACCTCTTGACCCTTCCGGGCTACGCGTTCTACTGGTTTCGCCTGAGCCGGGAGGCCGAGGCGCCGCTATGGCATCACGAGCACGCCCCGCCCGAGGACGCCCCGGTTCTCGTGCTCATCGATCGCTGCAAGAGCTTCTTCCCCGATCAGGTCTCGGTCTGGCGCAGCGGACTCGCAGAGCGACTGCGCGTGCAGCTCGAGGAGCGCGTGCTGCCTGCTTTCATCCACGCGCAGCGCTGGTACGCCGCCAAGAGCGCAGTCACCGGACGCGCGCAGCTCGCCGACCATGCCCTGTGGACCGGCCCAGCCGAGGAGTGGCTCGTCGGCCTGTACGATGTGCAAAGCGCAGGCGCGAGCGCCCGCTACTTTCTGCCGCTCACGCTCGCGTTTCAGGATCAATCGGGCCCGCGCTGGAGCCGCCTGCAGGCCGCGGTCGTCGCGCGCGTGCGCCAGCAGGCACGCACCGGGTTGCTGGCGGATGCGTTCGCCGACGATGCGTTCTGCCGAGCGCTCGTCGATCTGATCGGCGCGGGCGGAGAGGCGCCGCTTGCCGCCGGGCGGCTGCGCTTCACGGCGACGAGTGCCTACACGGAGCTGCGCCCCGACTCGGCGGCCGAGCTCGCCGTCGGCCAGCCGCTCGCCGAGAGCAGCAACACCGCGCTCAGAATCGGCGAGCGGCTGTTCCTGAAGGTCTACCGCCGCATCCAAACGGGCGTCAACCCCGAGCTCGACATCGGCCGCTTCCTCACCGAGGTCGCACACTTTGCCAACATCGTGCCGCTCGCGGGCGCGGTCGAGTATCTCGCGAGCGACGGCTCGGTCGCGACGCTCGCTCTGCTGCAGGCGTTCGTCGCGAATCAGGGCGACGGCTGGACCTACACGCTCAACTACCTGGCGCGCTTCCTCGAGGAGCGCCGCACCCGCGCACCGCTGCACGCCGAGGCGCATGGTGCCTATCTCGCGCTCGCGCACACGCTCGGCGAGCGTACCGCGGACCTTCATCGCGCGCTCGCCACGCCCACCGCGGATCCGCTGTTCGCGCCCGAGCCGATCCGCGCCCACGACCTTAAGAGCTGGCGCGACCGCGTGCGCGGGGAGCTCGAATCGACGCTTGCGCTCGTCGCCCGCGCCGAGGAGCTGCCGGAGAGCGTGCGCGCCGGCGCCGCCGACCTCGCCGCCGCCCGCGAGACGCTGCGGCGGCGAATCGATGCGGCGCTCACCGCGCCGTCTCGCGGAATGAAGATTCGCCACCACGGAGACCTGCATCTCGGGCAGGTGCTGCTGCAGCGAAACGACTTCAT
>Ga0335074_10009606_pt1 | contig 13510 bp, 11 predicted proteins | sample Lox_Sample_23_FD_206715 | JGI IMG/M metagenome (GOLD analysis project Ga0335074, IMG submission 206715) | Soil microbial communities from Loxahatchee National Wildlife Refuge, Florida, United States - Lox_Sample_2.3 | ecosystem: Environmental > Terrestrial > Soil > Wetlands | place: USA...
AGAACCCCGAGTCCTTCGGCATATGCCGCCATCACTCCGTATTCGATTCCGTTATGCACCATCTTCACGAAGTGGCCGGCGCCGTTGGGGCCGCAGTGCAGGTAGCCCAGTTCTGCCGTGCCACCAAGTTTCTCACGGCCTGGCGTACGTGGAATATCGCCGGCCCCAGGCGCCAACTGCTTAAAAATCGGATCGAGCCGCCGCACAACATCGGCTTCGCCGCCGATCATCATGCAATAGCCTCTTTCCAGGCCCCAAACACCTCCACTTGTGCCGACGTCCACATAGTGAATTCCCTTGGGCGCCAACGTTCCTGCCCGGCGTTGATCATCGACATAGTAGGAGTTTCCCCCGTCGATTAATGTGTCGCCTGCCTCGAGGTGAGGAATCAGATCCGAAATCGTCTGGTCCACGACTGCGGCCGGCACCATTAGCCAAATCGCCCGTGGTTTTTGGATCTTCTTTACGAGCTCCTCAAGTGTCGAAGCTCCGCTCGCCTTCTCTTGAACAAGCTCCTGTACGGCCTTCTGTGACATGTCGAACACGACGCAATCGTGGCCGCCTTTCAGAAGCCGCCGCACCATATTGGCGCCCATCCTGCCCAGACCTATCATTCCAAGTTGCATGAAATTGCTCCCTTCAGAAGTGACTTACCAATCCATCCACACGGTCTTTTCGACGTAGCCGTCACCAGCGGGGGAAGCACAATGATAAACCTTTACGTCCCGGAGCCATCATCTTCAAGAGCCGGGCCGCCAATGTGGAGTCCTCGTTCCCGTGGATTCTCGCGTAATGACAACGATTGCTTCAAGCCGACAGGTGCCGCGATCTGCAATTGGAACAATGAGCTCTCCAGACCACGGGGGCAGAGACCCTACAGATCAAGTTAGCGGTAGCGCGGATTCCGGTCAATTCTACCTTGGTATATGTGCTCGAACGATTTGGAGTTCGTTAAAATCTGAAGCCTCGAAGATCTCTTGGCGCGGAAATGGCGAGTCTTCGCGCCGGCTCAGGCGAGCTTGAGCGGCATTCTCGCCGACCTCCTCAGTACCTCCCTCGATGCCGCGCTAAAACAGCTCTTTCATAACTCATAGTCCGCACCGAGACGAAAGCATGGTTGACGAGCGGTACGTTTCTACGGACGTTTTCGCACCTGGCACTTCATGTATGCGAAGGGGCACGAAGATGTACTTCGCGCCCCAGCAGTGAAGCAGTCGCTCCGGAGTTGGCAAGGTTAGCCTGTGGCAAGTGTTGATTGATTCATCCTGAGAAGCACTGAATGAGCGTTGAGACTAAGACGAAGGTATCAGCAATACCATCGTCTAATTGTGGCTCACGAAGCCGTTTGCTGTAATGCGATCACGAATTCGATGGTGACGGAATTCGCGATGCAAGGAACAACAATGCGGGAAATCAGGAGGTGCTTCTCGTGCGAACATCGATCGACGAACTCGCCGACGAAAGACTAAGCCTGATTCGCCGGCCGCAATTGTTGACGGGCTTGTGGCGTTCGCTGCTCACTGACATTCTTTGCGGGCTGGTGACGATGATATGGTACATAATTCTGCTTGCAGAGAGGCTCACACTTCGTGGCTCTACCCGGCTTGAGGGGCTCAGTAACCGAGGAGCTTCTAGTGGAGCCGCCCGAAATGATGCATCGCCATCCCCCGTCGACCGAACGCTGTCGTTGACGTTCGCGAGCCCTGGCGCCTCAAACGATTGCCGGGCCGAGTCGAGCGACGTCCGGCCGCGAAGCGTGAGAGAGCTGGATTTAATCGCGCATGTCGGCACCTGTTCTTCGCCTGTCGCCCCACTCGGCAGCGCCGGGAGCGCGCGTTCGGCCCGTTCGTTTGACCTGTGTTCGCAAACATCGTGGACGTGGGTCGCAATAGCGACCGCGAGCCACGCGTCACAGTATCGGGCTCGCCAGTCCTAACCCCTTTCCAAATGGAGGTTTCAATGACGGGTATCAATCTTGGAATCAGTCACAAAATCGACGCGCCTTCTGGGCCGAGTTCATGGGAGGTATTTCTTCTCGGAGAGGGGGTTCCCGAGGGCAACTGCGCCTCAATCCTTGCGGGCCGATCCCGCAAGGGCCGTGCGATTCGTTCTTGGGTTCGCGATCACTACTCAACCAAATACATCCCCGAGAACGTGCTCGATGCCCTCGGCTTGCGAAAACAGCTTCGGGCCAGGTGGTTAAAGGAAGACTGATCGCATCCAGGGAGCGCGGCCCAATAGGTCGTTTCCGTGACACCAGGCAACGGCGACCAGCAGGTTCGGCTCGTAGGGCGGCTGCGCCATCTAGGAAAAAGGTTTTGACGTTTTCTTGCAGAGGAGGATCGTTGAATGAGCCCATTTCCGGCAAGCAATCGAATCCGGTCAGCTTCTCTCTTGAGGCATGTGAGCGATGAAACCCTTGTGCTCCAGGCCAGGCTGGGAAGCGCGCACGCATTCACCGAGCTCTGGAGTCGACATGGCGAGCGAGTTCGAGCCCTCGTCTGGAGAATCATTCGAAACCGGGAAGACGTGGAAGACGTCTTGCAGGAGGTCTATCTAAAATCGTTTACTCGTTTGGATTCGTTCAAGGGCGACGCGCTCTTCTCAACCTGGCTGAGCCGCATCGGAATCAATCTCGCACTCATGGTCCTGCGCAAGCGAAGGAATCACCCGGAGATTCTTTTGGAGAGTGGCAATCCGGATTCTGCGTTTTCGATCATGGAGGCTCCGGACCGGGTAGAGAGCATCGAGCTATCGTACTTTCGCGCTGAGCGCATTCAGAAGCTCAGGCAGGCAATTCAGCAGTTGCCGCATAAGTTAAGAGATCTGGTAGAACTTCAGAACCGGGACGAACTTCCATTGGGAGAAATTGCCCGGATTACGGGGCTCTCGCTGCCTGCTGTCAAAGGACGGCTCGTCCGAGCTCGAAGAGCTTTGCGAGAATTGACATTGCAAGGATGCGATCGAACCGTCATGCCGCACCGTCGCCGGTGCTCAAGCCCATTGGAGGACTCTGCGCCAGGGATTCGCTGAGCCAATATATTCGGAACCATTCCGGCCATCACTTGTTGAAGTTCATGACATTGCCCGTGCGGTGTTCATCGCGCGTGGTCGACATCCCCGAAGTCCGCCGCGCATTCTCTTCCAATTCGTCCCGGCTCTTCTGATTAGAGGAGTAGTGAAGGCCCATACTTAAGTGTTGGCAATACTATTGTCTAATTGCTTCCCACGCATCGAATCAGGCCTAATTGCAATTGTCTGATTGCCGATGGTTGTTACTGATCGTCGCCATTTTAGGCGGCGTGAAGTATCCGGGATTGGCGTTGTCGACTGGGATATCCCCATGATGAAGCATCATCGGCAACAGGGCGTCTCATCAAGGACTGCCAGTGCTTCGATAATCACGGCCGGCTTGAGTTCGGCAGGCTCCAGAAGCTTCGATCGAGGAGTTTGCCACGATCGCAGCATTTGAAGGTTTCTCGCGCAATCGGATCGCGTCGAATGCCGCGAGCCAGTTGGAGCGTGTCATGCTCTGGTTCGGTAGAGTGATCGAGTTCGTCGGACGGGTTGGCGTCTTCGCAGGCCGGGTGCTCATTGACGCCATGCATCCGCCCTTCGAATTCGATCAGGTCTCACGGCAGCTGGCAGAGGTCGGCAACAAGTCTATCGCTCTTATCGTTATTTCGGGCTTTGCACTGGGAGCGGTGATGACACTTCACACCAGAAACACTCTTGTCACCTTTGGCGCCGCCGCGATGATACCTGCAGTCCAAGCTGTATCCTTTTTCGTTGAGATCGGTCCCCTGGTGGCCGGGTTGCTGGTGGCCGGAAGAGTCGGGTCTGCGATCGGAGCTGTGCTTTCAAATATGAGAGCCTCCGAGCAAATCGACGCGATCGAATCGCTCTCTATCGACTCGTTCAAGTTTCTTGTGGTTCCGAGAGTGCTTGCCTGTGTCATTGCGCTCCCGTTTCTCACGCTCTTCATGGATTTTGCCGGTATGCTGGGCGGCTTTCTGTCAGAATCACTTACATCACACATTTCTCTTCAGCTCTACTTGAGCCGTGCATTCGACAATCTCCAATGGTCTAACTTCATCGCACCAACCCTGAAGACCATGGTATTCGGATTCATCATTGGTTCTGTCTCCGCCTATTTTGGTTACACGACTGACAAAGGCGCGAAGGGAGTGGGAGAAGCTGCCACCAACAGCGTTGTAATTTCTTCGTTGTTCATTATTATGGCGGACGTCCTGCTCATCAAATGCATCTTCTTCCTCTTTCCGGACACAGCCATATGAGCACTTCACCAAACATAGCGGTTCAGTTCAAGAACGTGACCAAATCCTTCGCAGGCACGCGTGTCCTGAATAATGTCTCCTTCCATATTGAACATGGACAGGTATTGTGCTTGCTTGGCAGGAGCGGTACCGGAAAAAGTGTAACCCTCAAGATCATGATGGCCCTGATGTGCCCCGACTCAGGAGAAGTCTGGGTCGATCAGGAGAATGTTGTCGGTCGAAATGAGAATGACCTCTCACTTGTACGGAGGAAGTTGGGCTACCTCTTTCAAGATGCCGCTCTCTTCGATTCATACACTCTTCATGACAATCTGGCGCTTCCTCTCCGCCGGCATACAAGGAAATCGAAGAGCGAAATGGACGAAACGATACATCGCGTGCTTTCGAGTGTGGGCTTGGGATCCGACGGCGCCAAGTATCCATCCGCCCTGTCGGGCGGCATGCGCAAGCGCGCGGGGCTGGCTCGGGCGATTGTTCTCGAGCCTAAAATCCTGTTGGCAGATGAGCCGAGCAGCGGACTTGACATGATCACTGCTGCCGAGATCCACGAGCTGCTTCTTCGATTCAAAGAGCAACACGGTACGTCAATGATCGTTGTAACCCATGACGTTCTCGGCGCCAGAACAATCGCGGATCGCGTAGCGGTGCTGGACAAAGGTGAGCTGGTCGCATTCGGCTCAATAGAAGAAGTTGCGCGGAGCGAGAGCGATGTCGCCCGCAGACTAATCGCGGTGTGAAGCAATGTCGAGACGATATTTTCAAGTCGGACTATTCATCGTTGCGGGTGTGACCCTGTTCGGTCTGGGCATTTTCCTGGTCGGGAATCGTCATGAGGCCTTTTCGCGCCACCTGGTTCTCTATTCCGATTTCACGGATATCGACGGGCTCATCGATGGATCGAAAGTGCGCGTTGGGGGTATGGACGCCGGGGAGGTGACCAGGATCGACGTCCCTGCTTTCCCGAGAACGAAGTTTCATGTCCAAATGAGGATTGATGAGCGACTCCATGGAATGGTTCGAACAGACTCCGTCGTCACAATCGAGACGGAAGGATTGGTGGGCGAGACCTTTGTGTCAATTCACGCCGGCAGCGTCGGCGCCACTATGGCACAGGCAAATTCAACCCTGCAAAGCAGTCCGCCCGTCAGCATTGCCGACCTTATGGCCGGTGGCATGGGAGTGATGGATGATGCGGACGCCTCCTTAAAGCAACTCGGAAGCAAAATCAATGTGTCCTTGGACGGCATGAATCTCGCAGTTGCCAATGCAAATGATCTTCTGATTGGCCTAAAACAAGGCAAAGGACCCGTGGGAATGCTTCTCCGCGACCAGGAGATGGCTGCCCAGATCCGGGAAACCATGGCCAACGTGCAGTCAACGTCTTCTTCTTTCAATCAAACAGCCGCTCGGGTGAATACGATCGTTCGAGACATTCAACAACGACAGCTGCCGCAGAAGATCGACGAAACTATGAATCAGGCCCAGGCTGCTTCTGTAGAGGCCAATCGCACACTCCAGCTGGTTCATCGGACCTTGAATCAGGCTCTGGGCCCGGACATAGACGGAGTTACAGCGGGTCAGAACATCAGCCAGACCCTGACGAGTGTTAACCAGGCAACGGGCAACATGGCTGAGGACACCGAGGCAATCAAGCACAACTTCTTCTTCAAGAGTTTCTTCAAGCATCGCGGGTACTACAGCCTCTCGAGCATTTCACCCGACGAATATCGGCACGACAGATTTTTCACGAACGCGAACGGTTTTCGTTCGTGGTTGTCAGCCGACGCTCTATTTCAGCCCGGGGCACACGGTACGGAAGAGCTCTCAGCGGCAGGCAGACGAGCGCTCGACGCGGCAATTGTAGGTTACGGCGATGCGGTCTTTCTCCATCCGATCGTAATTGAGGGTTATTCCGACGCCGGCGAACGGGCGGATGAGCTTGCGCGTTCTTATAGTCGTGCATCGATGGTCCGAACTTATCTTGTATCTCGCTTTCCTTTTGTCGCAAACAACATTGGCGTGATGCCATTGAGTTCAGCGCCGCCCCCAGATGTAAAACACGATGACTGGTCTGGCGTGTGTATATCTGTCTTGGAGAAGAAGTAATGCTTTGTTTTGCTCAAGAGCGCGTCTTTGGTCCAGTGAGTTTTCACCGCCGTAGAACATGCATTCTGAGGATAAGTTCATGGCCGCTTTCCTTGCTTTCGGAAATCGACCTTGATTCCGGATTACAGAGATATTGACCAATACCTTCGGTTAATAGTAATCGCATCGGAGTTATGACTTAATTGCAACTGATGGTTGAACTCAGCTTCAATTGTTCGGCAGACTCTTCGGCGCAGATGGCCTTGCCCAGGGCGCGGATTCGGCCCGCTCTCGGACCGGCTGCGGCGGCACCGAGCCCTAGACGCTCGCCGACGTCAATTCTTTAACAGTCAGAAAGGATCCGCGTGCGCCAGGGTTGTCAAAACTGAAGGAGGGAAGTTATGAAAATCGATGATCGCCGCTTTGTCGTGTTTTGTCTTTTCGCTATTGCCACTCTCGCTGTGTTGTCCAAAGCGTCTGCGCAGAACCGGGACGTCACTCATATTGTTTCTGGAGTCGTGAAGCACATTGACAGAGGCTCCAAGAAAATGATCGTCACGGCCGGTGATGGAGCTGAGCACACCATAAAATGGACCGACAAAACTACGTGGCGGGGCACCAAGTCTTCCGGAACGGATATCAAGGAGGGTTCAGAACTCACGGTCAAATATACCGAGAAGGCAGGAGAGAAGACTGCAGTCGAGATTAAGAACGCCGGCAGGGATACCGGAAAGGCGCTGCAATGACCCATCGGCTGCTTTTCGAGCCACGCTGCGCCAAAGCCGCCAGCATCCCGTCGGATTCTCCTGCATTCCATGCTGACTGGCTGATCTCGCGAGTTATTCGAACGACGGCCTCCGCCCAGCCCGAATGATTCCGTTCGACAAGTCATCGTCCGCGAATCATTCATTGCAGCACTGCGAATCCGACCGATTTTCGGAACCTTCGAATTTCTCATTGAAGATCTTCGAGGGCTCCAATATTTTGTCCTTGTGCGCTCAGGTTACCGCTCAGAACTCCCCGGTCATGACCAAGTGAGACAACCCAAGCGATTGTCACTTCGAGCGCCCATTGCACGCACCAAGGGCCACAGAGCTGACCGCAACCGAAGAACCGCTTTATGACGACGCCGATAGTGGAACCCAGCATTGACGAGTACCTGCGTAAGAGATTAATGCCAGTTGATGGCGCAATTCCTCAGCTCGCCGGGATCGATATGTATGGCAGTTCCATCCCGGCCGGGCCAGTCGGCGGCGACCTGTTTGAGTACATCAACTTTCAACAGCGATACGACATCGACGCGCGCATCGCCCGCGCTCTCAAGCAATCCGTCGAGTATTTGGATCCTCTTCCCGAGGGCCTGCCTCCGCGAAACCTGGTTGATATCCATGTTAAATGGATGCAATCGAAGGCCGACTTCAAGGCTGAGAACGCCGTGCAATACAGAAAGGCCAAGAGTTCAGAGCAACTCAGAATCGCCGAAGATCTGCAGGAACTCCCCACGACCGCGGGCGTTCTGTTGGTTGATGCTCAGGGTCACGATATCATCTCGGCAAAGATCGCCTCGACTGTGCATGATACTTTTCAAGCGTTCATGCTTTCGGACCTGGATCGAAACGGGAAAACGACGCCCGATATGTTCGAAAAGATCAACCTGCGACTGGCTGAGTCTGTCATCGCAAGAAACGTGCTGGGTTGCGATAAGGATGAGAATTGGCGGGAGAATGCCACCATGCTCTACGGTGAGATCCGTCCCGGCGGGCATTTTCGCTTTGTGGACTTTGGTCACCCTCCTCCGCTTGTCTTTTCCGCCGAATATAAGAAGTTCATGGATATTGGCAAGGCTCGTATCGTCCAGTTCTTGCCGCTCGGAATGACGATCCCTGAAGATGATCCCGACCGAAAGCGATATTTGTCCATGGCGATGAGGGCTCACGAAATGGACTCATCCGACATGGCAGAGATCACGCTCATGAGTCCCGGTGACATCCTCGTCATGTACACAGATGGAGTCTACGACGGCAGCGATGAGCATGCTCGGCTGCAGATTGAACAGGTGGTCCGTGAGCACCAGAATGAGCCTGCGAAAGCAATTTGCCACGCGATTCTTGCTTATGCGGTCCGGCAGGATGACCGCTTGAAAGAAATCGGTGAAGAGGATCGCATCGACGATAAGACGGTGTTTGTGATCAAGCGCGGTGGATCCTGAACCAAATGAGACGGAATAAGCCGGTTTGCTTTCGTCCACACCGCAGTCCATCGAGACTCAACATAATCGTCCTATCAATGAGCCGCACGAAACAGTCATTGACCTGTTCACATCAGTCTGTGTCTCCGGCATGCTCCGCGGCGATCGGATGAGCCGTTGCGGGAGAAGCTGATGCGGCTGGCCAGGGAGAAGCCGCGCTACGAATATCGGAGATTGCAAGTGCCGGTGGAACGCGAGGGTGAGCGAATGAAACCGAGCTCAAGTTACTTTGAGATACAAGAATGGGAAGAACGAATAAGGTGCAAAGTAACATCGGATCTACGAAGCTCCGTCAGGTCTCACCATACGACTCAGAAGTATCGAGGAAGTTCGAACCCTTCGGATCGCATAACGTTGCATGCAAACGCTGGTAGCCAATTTTTGGCCACTTGTACCTGCGCCGGGTGCAATCCGGTGCGAGGATGTGCAATGGGCCACTTGGCCTACAACTGTTGATTCTTCACAGCATGGCGCGCTTTGACTTGAAACGGAAGGATTTGCCGCTAAAGCTAAGAACGGCTTATGAGCCCCCCGCTCGAACCGTTGAGCTACAGGCCCTTCACTGATTCGGAGCAGCTGTCTGCATTCTACAAGAATGCTATACAGTGAACCCATGCCATCGAGACGCAATTTTCTTTCCGCGATGCCGGTTCTGGGCGCCGCGGCGGCACTTACGGCAAACGCCACGCCCTCCAATGCCGTTCCGCAGGCGCCGGCTCTTAACTCAAACGAATCGCTCGAGCTTCATCAGGGATGGCAGTTCTGCTTCGATCCTTCCGCGGCATTCAATCCAGCATCTGTCGAATCCGCTTCTGCGAATTGGGAATCTGTCACCATTCCGCACACCTGGCAAACCCTTGGCCGCAGTCCGGATTACGTTGGCATCGCATGGTACCGGCGCGAATTGTTCGCGCCCGCCGAGTGGCAAAGCCGCTTCGTCCAGATCGAGTTCGAGGCGGTCTTCCACACCGCGCACGTCTTTCTCAACGGCCGGCCGCTCGGCGAACACATTGGCAGGGGCTATACGGAATTCCGTTGCGACCTCACTCCGTATTTACAGGTCGGCCAGTCGAATGTCCTTCTCGTCCGCGTCGATAATACCTACTCGAACATCATGCTGCCGCGCATGGACTCCTTTGACTGGACCAACGACGGCGGCATCTTTCGTCCCGCGCGCCTTCTCGTCACTCCGGCCGTATTCATTGAGCGTCTTGAGATTGACGCTGACCCCCGCCTCGACACAAAGACGGCCCATGTTTCGCTCCGTGCCGTCATCCGCAACACGCTCGATCGGGAACAATCGGTTCGCCTCTCCGGGTTGATTCAACGTGAAGGCGCGCCCGAAGAACGCAATCTCCTGCCCGAAAAAATCACGCGGCTCGCGCCCACACAGTCGCAGGTCGTTTCTCTCGATCCCGTCGTCATTGCATCGCCCCGCCTCTGGCACTTCGACGCGCCGCATCTTTACGAGGCCGCGGTCACCGTTGACGCCGGCGACATGTCTCACGCTCTCTCCAGCACATTCGGCATTCGCCGCTTTGAAGCGCGCGGAACCAGCTTCTATCTCAATGGAGAGCCCGTCTTCCTCATGGGCGTTGAGCGCATGGCCGGCAGCCATCCCGAGTTCGGCATGGCCGAGCCCACGCCATGGATCGATGCCAACCATCGCGACATGAAGGAGCTGAACTGCGTCTTTACCCGCGTGCACTGGCCGCAGGACCGCCGCGTTCTCGACTTCTGCGACCGCAACGGCATCCTCATGCAGGAAGAAATCCCCGCCTGGGGCCCCGACACCTTCAAAAAAATCGATTCCGACCTCGCTGCGCAACTCACTGCCAACGGCCTCGGGCAACTACGCGAGCTCATCGCCAGTCATCGCAACCATCCTTGCATCGTCAGTTGGGGGCTGTGCAACGAAGTCGACGGCAAAAATCCAATCTCGCGCACTTTCGCCCTTGCGCTCGCTCAGGAAGCGCGCAAGCTCGACCCCTCGCGACTGCTCACCTACGCGTCGCACTCCCTTCGCGACCATCCTGAAGACGACATGGCGGGTGAGTTCGACTTCATTTCCTCAAACGAGTATTTCGGCAGTTGGTATCCGGGCGGACCCGTCGAGCTTCGCGCCCACATCGCCGGTTTGCGCCGCGCCTTTCCCTCAAAGCCTCTCGTCATCTCAGAGTACGGCTGGTGCGAGTGCCAGGCCAGGATTCCTCCCGGCGATGAAAACCGCGCGAGAATCGTCAAAGATCACACCGATGCGATGCGCGAGTCGGGCCAGATCGCGGGTGCAATTTATTTCGACTACAACGACTATCGAACGATCGAGGGCGATCACGGCACGGGCGCTCTGCGCCAGCGCGTCCACGGCGTTGTCGATCTCTATTCCCGCCGCAAGCCGTCATTCGATATGTTGCGTTCCCAGTCCAGCCCCATCGAAAGCCTCGCTCTCAAGGGCTTTAGCGACCATATTGAGTTACAGCTCTTCACCGGCAGCCGCCTGCCTGCCTACACCCTGCGCGGCTATACCGCGCGATGGCTCTTCTTCGGCTACGACGACCTGCCCATGGACGGAAAAATTGACCCGTTGCCCGACCTCGCACCCGGCAGTAAAGTCACTCTAAGCGCTTCGCCTGCCATCGGTCTTTCCCAATTCAAGCGCGTCGTCGTCGACATCTTTCGCCCCACCGGATTTTCTGCCGCAACCGCCGAGCTCAGGATTTGATTCGCAAGCCTGCCACCGTCCCGCCCGGAGCCCAGCCGCTTTTCCACACTGGCGCACGCGTCATCCACCGCTCCCTTCAACGGCCCTCTGCGCTAGGCTTGAATTCGGCTAGGCTTGAATCCGAAATGACAGTTTGCTCCATTTGCGAAGGCGTCGGGCTCGTACGCGTGGTTGATGCATCGGGCAAGTGGGTTTCGCGGCCCTGTGAGTGCCAGGAGTTGGAACGTGAAAACCACCGTCTCGCGGCCGCGCAGATTCCCACCCGTTATCGTGATTGCACCCTCGATACGTTCGAAATCTACCACGGCGCCGACCCATCGCTTCGCGAAGCGCTGCTCACCGCGCGCCGCTTTGTCGACGAGTACCCGGCTGGCACTGCCGGCAAGGGCCTCCTCTTCACCGGCACCATGGGCGTCGGCAAGACCCATCTTGCGGTCGGCGTCCTCCAGCGGCTGGTCCGCGAACGCGGCGTTCGCGGGCTCTTCTGCGATTACCGCGAGCTTCTCAAGAGCATTCAAAACAGCTACAACCCCGAGGTGCGCACCACCGAACTCGAGCTCCTCAAACCGGTCTTCGCCGCCGAAGTTCTCGTCCTCGACGATCTCGGCGCGCAAAAGCCCAACGAGTGGGTCTGGGATACCGTCGCCCTGATCCTCAACACCCGCTACAACGACCGCCAGTCCACCATCATTACCACCAACTATGACGATCTGCCCGCCGGCGGATCGCGCCTCAACGAATTCGAGCGGGCCGCCCGTGAGCCTACCCTCGGCGACCGCATTGGCGACCGCATGCTGTCTCGCCTCGCCGAGATGTGCATCCGCGTCAGGATGACGGGCAAGGATTGCCGCCAGACGGGCATCAAGCGCGCCCGCTTTGGCTGACATCCTGCCGCATTCTGTCGGCTCCCCGTCTTCATCCCGCCCGGCCGGCCCTCATCCCGGCCCCGCCTCCGCAAGCATCACCGTACTTTCGTCACCTGAAAGTGCAGTAATGATCTTGGTTTCTCTGCCCAAAAACCTTGAAGATAGCAACCAAAAGCCAGCAAAGGCCACGATATCATTGCCTTCGAGACACTGGCAGAAAGGACTTCATGCGCAGGATTCTGGATTTCTTCAGCCTCGTCATCCTCGGCGTGATGCTCGTTGCCACGGGCTTTGCATTCTGGGGCCCGGGCCAACTCCCGCTCAAAGTCGCCACACATCTCGATCAGTTCGGCCAGCCTGACTCCTACGCCGCGCGCTCTTCCTATGAAGTCCTGCCCATGATCGCGGTCATCGTCTACCTGGCCCTCACCGTCATCGCCGCGTACTCCTCATTGGCCAAACATGCCGCCGAACAGGAGCCCGACGCCGGCCCTCCCGTCGAAACGCACATCCTCAAACTCATTGTCTGGATCAAGTTGGAGCTCATGGGAATCTTCGGCTCCATGCAGCTCTCATCGCTCCATGCCGCCTATCATCCCGACAACCCTTTTTCCGGATGGAGTATCTCCATGTGGGCGCTGCTGGTGGCCGTCTTTGCCACGGTGGCTTGGTACGTCACCATGATGGTGCGGACCAACAGCTCAGAGAACAAAAAAGAAGAAGTCGCGCTCTGATTTCCTGCCGGACTCCGTCGTCGTAGCGCCCGCCTTCAGGTCGGCTGTCGTGCGGCCATCCTCGCCCGCACATCCGCGTCTCCGTCATCGCCCCGGCCGCCGGCCCGTCGTTCCTTGCGCCGGCTCTCAGTGAAACAGCCATAGCGTCCACAGCAAAGCCAGCATCGCCGCAATCGTCAATCCCTGATACGCGCGCTCGGCCCTGCGCATGCCTTGCGGCGTGTCCTGCGCCGCAAAAACCGTCGCGTTTTGAGCTTCTGGGTGGGATTGCATCTTCGGCCTGCCTTCATCGTTCCCCTGCAGAATCTACGCGCCCAACGTCGTGCCGGTTCCCTCGCACCAATGCGGCATCGCCGCCCCTGCAGCGGATCCCTTGATTCACTTCAACTCTTGCCTGCTTAGACGCCGCATCCGCTCTAAGGATTCGCCGATTCAATTGCGATTTGAACAAAGCTTCTTGAACTTTTCCGCCGAATCGTGCGCTCGCTCACAGTTCCCTCGCCCTCTGGCATTCGCTCCATCCGCCTTCACGCCGGCTTGCTTCGCCAGAGGTGTAC
>Ga0335074_10009607_pt1 | contig 13509 bp, 12 predicted proteins | sample Lox_Sample_23_FD_206715 | JGI IMG/M metagenome (GOLD analysis project Ga0335074, IMG submission 206715) | Soil microbial communities from Loxahatchee National Wildlife Refuge, Florida, United States - Lox_Sample_2.3 | ecosystem: Environmental > Terrestrial > Soil > Wetlands | place: USA...
CGGCTCGACCTTGATCGCCCGGTGGAGCACGACGTGCTGACCGAATGCCTGGAACTGGCGCTGCAGGCGCCATCTGGTTCTAACCGGCAGGCGTGGCACTGGGTGTTCGTGACCGATCCTGCGCAGAAGGAAGCGCTGGCCGAGCTTTACCGCGAGTGCTTTACGGCAGCGTACGGACCTGACGTGGTACCCGAGATGACTCAAACGGAGCAGCGGATGTGGCTGTCCGCTCGCTACCTCGCCGACAACTTCAGCCGTGCCCCCGTCATCCTGATTCCCTGTCAGTGGGGCCGCCCAGACACCGAGAGCGTGCCCGGCCAGGCGGCTTACTGGGGTTCGCTGCTCCCGGCGGTCTGGAGTTTCATGCTCGCGCTTCGCAGCCGCGGCCTCGGTTCGGCCTGGACGACACTGCACCTGCATCGTGAGCGGGATGCGGCGGAACTGCTTGGCATCCCGTACGCGCGCTGCGCGCAGGCGGCCATGATCCCGATCGCCTACACCAAGGGCCTGGAGTTCAGGCCAGGGCCGCGTAAGCCCTCGGCCGAGATCGTGCACTGGGACCGCTGGTAGCTATCTCTGGTCCGATGCCTTCGAGGCGGCGACCCGCAACCGGAACAGTCGGCGGAAGGCCCTGCTGTCGCCGCCGCCGCCGAGCGCGCCACGGCTGCTCGCGATCGCGACCGCGCCGATGAGCGCGACACCCTGGAACAGCGGGCTCACCCAGAACGCCCCGGCTCCGAACTGCAGCGTCAGACCCTGAATGCCGAATGCCAGCGCGAAGTAGGCAATGAGCGTGCCCCATACGTTCGGCCGCTGCGAGAGCTGGGACGCCCCGAAGAACACCGCTGCCAGGGCGGGGAATAGGTAACCCTGGCCGATGTCACTGGTGTAGGCGCCGACCTGCGCGGTGTACATGACCCCGGCGAGCGAGGCGATGGCGGCGGATGCGATCAGCGAGCCCCAGATGATGCGATCGGCAGAGATGCCTGCCAGCCGCGCCGCATCCCGGTTGCCGCCGACGGCGAACATGCGCCGCCCCAGCGGGGTCTGCTCGAGCACGAACCACAGCACCAGCGCGATGGCGATCATGTACAGGTCCAGGTAAGGAATGCCGAGCACCTTGTCGTTGCCGACGTCGACGAACAGGTTAGAGAACGAGCCGGCCACCTGGTGATCTTGCGAGATGTACAGCTGGACCGAGCTCAGCACCTCGCTCATCCCGAGCGTCGCGATCAGCGAGTTAACCCGCAGCTTGACGACGACGAAACCGGAGATCGCGCCGATGACGGCGCACATCAGCACGGTCAGCAGGGCGACGACGCCGATCGGAAGCCTGGTGTGCAGCGTCAGCCAGTTGATCACCACGATCGTCAGCGACATCATCTCGCCGATTGACAGGTCGTAGGTGTCGGCCGTGAGGGGCACGAGGAACGCCAGGGCCAGCACTGCGGTCACGGCGCTCTGCGAGAACACGACCTGGAACGTGCTCACGGTAAAGAACAGGTGGAACTGCAGCCAGCCGAACAAGATCAGGAAGGCTGCCCAGAGGTAGACGGCACTGAACCGGCGCAGGCCCGGCAGCCGGAAATACCTCGACCGCGCCGCCGTGCGGGCCTGCTCGACCGGCGTGGCTGTCATCGCGTTCATGGCTCTCCTTCGGAGCTAGCAGACAGGCCGGCCAGGGCGGGCTCCGGGCTCGCCTCGAGCTGGCTGACGTCGATCAACTTCGCTGTTACCGCGGGTCCTCGGCGCAGTACCCGCGCGCACCTGCCACCGGCCAGGATCAGGATGCGATCTGCCAGGCCGGCCAGTTCGTCACTGTCGGTTGAGATCAGCAGGATGCCGATGCCATCAGCCGCACACCGCTGGACGACCTCGTGGATCTGTGCCCGCGCGCCGATGTCGATGCCCTGGGTCGGGTCATCGAGGACGAGCAGCTTCGGGCGCGTCCTGAGCGCGCGGGCGACTAGGACCTTCTGCTGATTGCCGCCCGACAGGCTTTGAATTGGCGCGTCCGGGCCTTGCGTCACAATGCCCAGGCGCTCGATCCAGTCCAAGATCTCGCCGCGCTCGCCTCGACGGTCGATCCGGCCCAAGCGCCGGTGCCGGTCGAGGAGCGAGATGGTCATGTTCGTGCGGACGCTTAGGTTCGGAAATACGCCGAGCCTCGCGCGTTCACCGGGCACTCCAGCGGCCCCGGCGGCCAGGACGCGGTGCGGCTGGCCCGGCCGCAGCATGGTCCCGGCCACCTCAACCTGACCCTGGTGCGGCAGCCCTCCGGTGATCAGCGAGGCGAGCGATTCTCGGCCGGAGCCGGTAATGCCGGCTACGCCGACGATCTCGCCGGGGAGGACATCGAGGTCCAGGCAGGTCATCCGGCCGCCGCGCAAGTTGCGGATCCGCAGCACCGGCTCCTGCGCCAGCCCGGCTAGGCGCTGCCCGTGCGACACGACTTCGGCAGGCACCAGCGAGTGGCCCACGATCAGTTCGGTCAGACCACGCTGGTTCACCTCCGACCTGCGCACCGACGCAGCGACCCTCCCGTCCCGCAGCACGGTGATGTGGTCGGCGATATCCAGGACCTCGCCGAGGTGGTGCGAGACGAGCAGAATCCCGTGGCCTTCCTCGCGGAGCCTTCGGACAGCGTCGAGAAGCCGGCTGACGTCGTCGGATGGCAGTGCGGCGGTGGGCTCATCGAGCACTAGCAGCAGGCGCTCCGCACCGGTGTCGGACAGCGCCCTGGCGATGGCGACGGCACTGCGCTCGGCCGGGCTCAGGGAAGCCACCGGAAGCCGGACGTCGGCATCCACCCCGACCTGGTGCAGGTAGCCCCGGACCCGCTCGGCCGCGACCCGGCTGCGGATCCTCCCGCCCAGCCCGAGCGGGTAGGTGCGGCCGAGCATCACGTTGTCCAGGATGCTGAGCTGCAGTACCAGCGCGAGGTCCTGATGCACGAAGCGCAGCCCGGCTGCCGTGGCCGCGTGCGCGCTGCCGAGCTGGAACGGCCGCCCGGCCAGTTCCGCCTCAGCGCCGGGGTCGGGCTGGTGATAGCCGGATAGTACTTTAATGAGCGTCGATTTGCCCGAGCCGTTCTGCCCGACCAGGGCGTGGACCTCGCCGTAGGCGACGGCGAGGTCCACGCCCTGCAGTGCGATCTGAGCACCGAAGGACTTGGTCAGGCGAGTTATCCGCAGTGTCATGTTCTTACGAGCCGACGTGCCACAGCTTCTCGAACTGAGCCTGATAGTTCGTCGGCCCTGGCCAGTTCCCGCCGTTGGAGCCAAGCTGTGCTGTCGCCGCCTGAGGGGTGTCGACGATGAATGCCAGGCCAGAGTCGTCAGCGGCTAGCGCGGCCTGAGTCAGCACGCCCTCGGACTGCCGCGCCATCCAGTCGACGACTTCCCACATCACATAGGGCTCGGGCAGGATCGTCCACATCGTCTCCTCGCCGCTGACGATCTCGTGCAGCTGAGTTGCCTGGGCCTCGGTGCCGACGATCTTGACCCGGCTGGTCAGGCCAGCGCTGCGCAGCGCCGCGTAGACCCCGGCGTCAAGATCCTGGAATGAGAGGTACAGGTAGTTCACAGTCGGGTGTGCCTGCAGGTAGCTGACGATTGCGGCCGGAACCTGGCCTGCGCCGAGTTGGGTGATGCTGACCGGGAGGGTGGCGAACTTGCAGGCCGGGCAGAGCTTCGCGAACTCGGCCGCAGCGCCCTGGCCCTGGCCGACCAGTGACGGGTAGAGCGAGATGTCGACGTAGACGACGTTCGCCTTGCCGTCCGAGTTCGCGATGAGCCAGTCAGCCATCAGCGAGCCGCCCTTGACGTCGCCCTCCGCGTTCTGGGCATCTCCGTAGAGACCGTTCTTGGCGAACTCGGGCGTGTCGCTGGTGTACGCCTCGAAGAACGCGATGCCCTTGGCCTTCATTTCCTGCACTTGCGGGGTGATCGTGTCGAGGGTGATGCTGGTCGTCGCGATGTACTTGTAGCCCTCGTTGATCGCCTGCTGCACAGCCGCACCGGGGGTGGCACTGTTGTAGGTGATCACCGTCGGATCCCACCCGAGCGCCTTTGCCGCGGCGGTGAAGCCCGGGTTCAGCGTTGAGCAGGCGGAGGCCGAGCAGGTCAGGAAGATGACCTTGAGCCCTTTCTTCGGGGCGCGCGGCAACGGAGTGGTCTCGGGGATGCTCGTCGGCTCAGTGAGTGCCGCTGCCACCGCCGCCTTAGCCGCAGTCACTCCGCTGCTGCTGGCGGCGGCGTCAGAAGCAGCGGCCTTCGGTGAGCTGCTTCCGGAGGGTGATGAGGAGCCGCAAGCGGACGCGGCCGCCACGCAAGCAACCGCAAGAACGCCGATACATGCTTTCTGGAGCTTCATGGCAAAGTCCCGCCTAGGAGGTCGGGACGGTCAGGAGGCCAGGAGCCTCCTGCCCGTGACCGAAGTCAGTTTGGTTAGACGGAGTATCACGCCGTCATCGCGTGACCGTCAAGAGATTCCTAATCATAATTACGATGGAATGCAGGAATTACGAGAGGCTCGCGCGATCAGCCGTGGATGGCGTTGAGAATGGCCGCGAGTCGCTCAGGGGCGCTGATCATGGCCATATGGCCGGTGTCCAGATCGATGACGTCCGCGCCGAGCAGCGCGATCGATCGCTGCTGGAGTTCCTCGACGTAGACGTTGTCGCGGGTGAGGTGGACGTAGGTCAGGGGGATCTGTCGCCGGTAGCCGCCCAGGTCAACCGGCTCGCTCAGCAGGGCAGCCGAATCGTCGGACAGCCGGTCCAGGGCGGAGCTGGCGGTTGCCTCATCCATGTCGTTGCAGAGCATCGCGGCCGCGCCCGCGCGCGTCTGACGGTAGATACCGCCGACGATGGATTGCTCGACGAGTTCCCGGACGGCCGGATCGATCTGGTCGAGGACCCGCGACCGATCCGGTGGCACGACTGCTGACACCAGGACGACGTGGCGGATGCGATCAGGGATCAGGTCGAGTACTAGCGGCACGGTGACTCCGGCGAAGGAGTGGCCTACCAGCACGACGTCCCGCAGGTCCTTCGCCTCGATGTCGTCGCGGACCGCTTGGGCGCAGTCGGCCAGGGTGACCGTATCCAGTCCGACGGCTGCCCGCGTGCCGCGGCCCGGCAGGTCTACCGCGAGAGCTTCCGCGCCGAGCCAGGGGATCAGCTCGTCCCAGCAGTCGGCACCGAAGCCGGCGCCATGGATGAGAACGAATGACATCGTCAGCCTCCACCGTCCAACGGATTCATCATCATAATTACAATAGAACCTCTCAACAGGAACCACTAGGGTAGGACGGCATGGCAGGTCGGGTACAGGACAAGGTGGCGCTCGTCACCGGGGCAGGACGAGGCCAGGGGCGTTCTCACGTGATCCGCCTCGCCGAGGAGGGCGCGCGCGTCATCGCCGTCGACCTTCCGGAGGCTGCGAGCAAGGACGTGAGCCGGTACTCGCCGTACCCGATGGCAACGGAGGCGGACCTGGCGGAAACGGTCCGGATCGTCGCGGCGGCGGGTGGAGAGGCTGTTGGCGTGTACGCGGATGTACGGGACGAGAGCGATCTCGCTGCGGCCGTAGCCGCGGGCGTAGCCCGCTTCGGCCGGCTCGACATTGTCAGCGCGAATGCTGGCATCACTGGCTTCACCGGGAAAGCATGGGAGCTCAGCCGCGAGAACTGGCAGGCAGTCATCGACGTTGACCTGACCGGGACGTGGCAGACCGTCAAAGCTGTTGCGCCGGTCATGATCGATCAGCGCCGCGGTTCGATCGTGATGACCGCCTCCACCATGGGCCTGAGGGGAACCGCGAACCTGGCTGCCTACGTGGCGGCCAAGCACGGCGTGATCGGCCTGATGCGCGCGCTAGCGCACGAGCTCGCGCCGTTCTCGGTCCGGGTCAACGCGGTCGCGCCCACCTCAGTGGCCACTGACATGATCTTTAACGACGCCGTTTACCGCTTGTTCCGCCCGGATCTTTCCGCGCCCGGGGTGACCGACACCGTGCAGGCGTTCACCGAGCACAACCTGCTCCCGGTGCCCTGGGCTGAGGCACGCGACATATCCGAGGCGGTCCTGTGGCTAGCCTCGGACGAGGCGAGGTACGTCCACGGCGTCGTGCTGCCCGTAGATGCCGGACAGCTCGCAAAGTAATGCGTCACACGCCCAGCAGGCATGGTCCAGCCGAGCACAGGCTGGTCAGGCGCGGGCTAATCCCACTCGATGAGCTCGTCGAAACGCGCCGGCCAGTGCCGGCTGTACTCCTCGACGAGCCAGCCGAAATGATCATGCATCATGCGGCCAGCCTTGTTCGGCTGCCTGGCAATGATGGCCTTCGCGATCTCGCGGTGCTCGGCGTGGATCTGCTCGCGGACCGCGTGGGTGTCCATCCGGGTAACGATGCGCTCGTGCCAGATGCTGCCGACAATCCGGCTGACCAGCTCGATGACCCGGTTCCCGCCGAGTTCACCAACGGCGCCATGGAACTCGTTGGTCACCGTCCAGTAATCGGGACCCTGGATCGGCTGTTCAGCGGCGAGGAACGGCTTCATCGCCATCCTGACGAGTTCCCGGTCGGGATTGCGGGCCGCTCGCTCGGCGTCATTGCGCGCCAGCACCTGCTGGGCTTCGAACAGCTCCTGATATGTGGCTCCACCTAGGTACAGGTACAGCATGGTGATCTTGGCCAGATTGCGAGGGTCGACTGCGCTGACGATCGGACCGCCGCCGGGGCCGGGCTTGAGCCGGATCAGTTCCTGGACTTCAAGCAAGCGCAGCGCCTCGCGCAACGACGCCCGGCTGACTCGGAAGCGTGCCAGCATTGCCGCCTCGGACGGCAGCATGTCACCGGGGTTGAGGTTCCGGGACACGACGTCGCGCACGATTGCTGCCGCCACCGTCTCGGCGGTCTTCGCCTGGCGGCGCGGCTGGTCGGTCAGGTCCGCATTCGACTGCGCAAGGCTGACCCACATGTTCCGTCCCCGCTCGGTGCCGGGCAGGCTGTCCTGCCCGGGCACTGCTTCAGAACTGGACAACGTACTCTCCCGGCTGCTCATAGCTCAATGCTAATGATCCTGAGGGATCTTTCAGGTTTCATCGACGAGTCGCGGCTGTAAAGAGCATTCCATTGTGATCATAATCATGATATACTAGTGCTACGACTGGCATTGGACTTAGCGGACTGAGGGGGATGGATGCGCATCTTCGTCCACAGCGAGCAGTGCGTCGGTCACGGCCGTTGCTACACCGTGAGCCCTGCGGTCTTCCAGCCCGACGACGAGGGCTTCTGCGCTGGCCAAGGCCTCGTCCGCGACATATCCGCTGGACAGGAAGATCACGCCAGGGCTGGCGCCCAGGCGTGTCCGGCTGGCGCGATCGCCATCACCGAAGACTGAGGAGCGCGCCCATGGAAGCGCCGGTAACCCCCGGAGAACTACGCCAGCTCATCGACCGGCAGCAGATCAGCGACGTTCTCTACCGGTATGCCTCCAGCGTCGATTACAAGGACTTTGTCACGCTGCGGTCGCTGTTCACCGACGACGCACACGGGGTCTACACGACGGTCGCCGACATCACCGGCGCCGACGAGATCATCAAGTGGATCGACGGGATGACCGCAGGCAAGTCATGGCAGCATCACAAGCTCACCGTTTACCACATCGACTTCACCGGTCCGGACGAGGCGAGTACGCTGACCTACCACACCTCGCATCAGACGGACGTCGGCGATGACAGCTCGGTGACGCTGATCGTCGCCCGGTACCGCGACAAGCTGCGCCGCGTTGACGGCAGCTGGAAGATCACCGAGAAGATCATGGAGCCGGGCTGGATGGAGCATCGCCAGCGTGCCGAGCCGGCTGCCAGCTGAGCAGGTCAGCACTACCGGGGGATATCCCGCCAGGGGACATCGCGATCGACCCGGACGTCACCAGGCAGTCCGAGTACCCGCTCGGCGATGATCGTGCGCTGGATCTCATCTGAGCCCCCGGCAATCCGGTAGCCGGGCGCCCCGAGCACGTGGTCGTTCCACGCGTACGTGCCCCACTCGCCGGTGTCCGCGATCAGCCGCGGGCCGAGCAGGCTCGCAGCAACCTGCCCGATCTCGGTCATCCCGGCTACCCACAGCAGCTTGCCTATCGATCCTTCCGGTCCAGGCGGCTGGCCGGCTGCGGTTGCCGCAGCGATCCTGGCCGCATTCATCTGCCGGATCTGCTGGTGCATGTACACCGATGCGAGCTGCTGACGCACGACTGGATCACCGGTCCGGCCTAGCCAGCGCGCCAGGCTAAGCAACTGCTGCCAGGATCCGCCAACGCCGCGACTACCGCTCCCGCCGCGCTCGAAGCCGAGCGTGGTCAGTGCCACCTTCCAGCCCTGGCCGACCCCGCCGAGGCGCAGATCGTCGGGAACCCTGACGTCGGTGAGGAACACCTCGTTGAAAGAAGTGCCACCGGACATCTGCCTGATCGGCCGGATCTGCACCCCCGGCGTGTCGAGCGGCACCAGGTAGGCAGTCATCCCGGCATGCTTGGGCACGGCCGGATCGGTCCGGGCGATCAGCTCGCCCCAGCCGGCGAACTGCGCGCCGGAGCTCCATACCTTCTGGCCGTTCAGTACCCAGTCATTGCCGTCGCGCGTCGCCCTGGTCGCCAGGCCCGCGAGATCCGATCCGGCGCCCGGCTCCGAGAACAACTGACAGCACAGCTCCTCAGCGCGCAGGAACCGCCTGACGAAGCGCGCCCGCTGCGCAGGGGTGCCGAATATCCGGATCGTCGGCGCCACCAGGTGCGTCGTGACAGCAAACGTCTCGTGACTCTCCGGGACGGCAAAGCCAGCCTCTGCGTCGTTGTAGGCATGCTCGTGCGCTACCGTCAGGCCCGCGCCGCCGTACTCGGTCGGCCAGCTTATAGCGCCGTAGCCAGCGTCGAACTTTTCCTGCTGCCATGCCATCGCCCGGTCGAGCAGGGCCTTCTCGGCAGCGAAGGACAACCGGTGGAAGACCGCGACGTCGTCGCTGCCTTCGCCCCAGGGCAGCTGCTCAGGACCGGCCAGCGGCAGACGGGATGCGAGCCAGCTCCTGGCGGCAGCGGCGAACGACTCGACGCTCGGGCCTGTGCTCACGAGAGAACCGCGCTCATAAAACCCGTGCTCATGAGAAGGCGGCGTCGGTCACGCCAAGATCGGCAGCCGCAGAAGCGAGCCGGTCCCAGCGGCCCGGTCCCGACGAGCGCGGGCCGGCCGGGCAGAGTTCGTGGGCCCAGAACACCAGCTGGCTGACCCCGGCTTCGGCGTAGCGGCCGATATCGGCAGAGCTTGCCAGGGAGGCGCGGATGTAAGTGCTCTGCGGCACGACCCGGCCGGCCTCGGCTTGCGCTGACTCAAGCTGTGCAAGGAGCCGGATAGCGTCGAGGGTCGAGGGAGTGCCGGACGCGAACCATCCATCCGCGCGCTCCGCCGCCCGCCGCAGCGCGCGCGCCGTGTTCCCGCCGAGGACCAGCGGCACCGGCACCGGTGCTGGGGATAGCTGCACTTGCCCGAAGTCATAGACGTTGCCGTGATACTCGAACGGGCCCCCGGCCCAGGCTAGCGCGAGGATGTCCAGACTCTCGCCGAACCGGCGTGCCCGGTCGGCGAATGGCACGCCGAGCGCCTCAAACTCAGCTTGCAACCACCCGACTCCGGCCCCGAACAGCAGTCGGCCGGACGAAAGCTCGTGCAGCGTCAGCGCCGCCCTGGCGACGGCGAGCGGATGGCGCAGGGCCAGCAAGTATATCGCGGTGCCCAGCTGTAGCCGGCTGGTCCGGGCGGCCGCGCCGGCGAGGGCAACCAGAGGATCGGTCAGCTGGGTGGCCGATCCCACGATAGGTGCCGCCAGCTCCTGCTCCGGCTCGCGCGTGGGGTGCACCGAGCTGTAGCCCACCGGCATGAGCAGGTGCTCGCCAAGCCAGAGAGTCTCGAACCCGGCGGCCTCGGCTGCTATTGCCAGGTCGGCCAGCTCCGACGCGGTGATGTCATAGACCGAGAGCCCGAACTGCATCCGCGTTCCCGCTATTTCCATGCCAGCGGCAGGGACATCAGCGAGATCTGGCCGCCATGGGCGAGCGGAACATCGCCGGATTCCAGCCAGTAGTCAGGGATGACCCGGTGCCATTCCCTGATCGCCGTCTGCAGTTCTGCCCGGGCCAGGTGCGAGCCGAGACAGCGGTGCTCGCTCGCGCCGAATGCCATATGCCGGTTCGGGAACCTGTCGATGATCACCTTGTCTGCATCGGGGAACTGGCGCGGATCCCTGGTGGCCGACGGGTAGGTGAGCATCACCATGTCGCCTTGATGCATCGGGCAGCCATGGAAGTCGACGTCCCTGGTCACCTTGCGAGCCATCGGAACGATCGGGTAGGCCCGCAGGAACTCCTCGACCGCGCTTGGCACCAGGTCCGGGTCCGCGATCAGGCGCTCGCGGTCCTGCGGGTGCGTGGCCAGGTGATAGATGCACCAGCCGAGCTGGCTCTTGAGCGTGTCCAGGCTGCCAAGTGTCAGGGTGACCATGATGTCGATCATGTCGGCATCCGGGACTGGCTCGCCGTCGATCTTGCTGCGGCACAAGTGCGAGACGTAGTCGACGCTGGGATCGAGCGGCTCTGAGTGCCTGGCCGCGACCATGTCGGTCCAGTAGGCAGCGATCTCGCCCCACGCGGCCATCATCTTGGCGACGTCTTCGTCGAGGCCGGTAATCGCGCCCGACATCCGGCGCACGCACGAGACGAAGAAGTCAGCATCCTGCGTGCCCAGCCCGACCGACATGAGGAAGACCTTTACCGGGTACTGGTCGCCGAAGGTCTGGCAGAAATCAGTGTGGCCGTCCGCCAGCAGCGGCTCGATGGTCTCGCGCGCGTACCGCGTGATCTTCGGCTGCATTTTCTGCACCTCGTCGGGCGCGAACCACCGGTTCATCAGCTTGCGGTACTTGACGTGCTGCGGCGGGTCGAGGAACGAGGGCAGGAACCGGTAGGCGGGCTCGGGGTCGGTCGCCACGATCGAGTGGTTGGAGAAGAGTTGCGGCATCGTGGAGGCTTCGCGGATGTCGTCGTAACGGGTGAGTACCCAGTAACCGGAGCCGTAGCTGTTCCAGAAGAACCGGTGCGCCTCCCGTAGCGCGTCGATCTCCTTCCAGTGCTCGGTGGCCGGGGCCACCTTCGCGGTAAGGTCAACCTCGATCGTGGGGTAATCGGCCATCTGCGTCCTCTCCTCGCTCACTCGCTCACTCGCTGACGAGCGGGTCCAGGTGGTACAGCGTGGCCGCGTTGTCGTGCAGGATCTTGCGAAGGACGGCGGGGGACAGGCCGCCGAGCTCGTCAGCGATGTACTCGCGCGGCTGGACTGCGGCCGTGGCCGGTCCGGGTGCCATGCTGGTCGGGTGCGGGAAATCGCTCTCGTACAGGATCCAGTCCGCGCCCATCTGGTCGATCGCCGACCTGACCGAGGCGCGCTCGAACCAGAAGCAGCCGAACATCTGCCGCTTGAAATACTCGCTGGGCAGCAGATCGTACTCGGGGTGCTCGCGTGGCACTCCGCAGTTCAGCCACTGCCAGTCGAGGTGCTCCAGGGCAAACGGAATCCAGCCGACGCCGCTTTCGACGGACACGAACTTGGTGCCAGGGAACCGGTGACAGACTCCGCCGGTGATCAGGTTCGCGATGACGCGCGCGTTCGCCAGCCCGAACTGCACCCCGAACCCGGCGTAGTTGGCGTGCGGCCCGGCGCTCGGGGACGCGTGGTCGAAGACCGACATGTCGCCCGAGCCGATGTGGAAGTTGACCGCCAGCTGCATCTCCTGGCAAATGGCCCACAACCGGTCCCAGTACGACTCCGCGATCGGCGGCAGGCCCCAGTAGGTCGGCTCGCCGGTCATGATGACCCCTTTGTGGCCAAGCGCCGCGGCCCTGGCGATCTCCTTCTCGCACAGGTCCATGTCCCACATCGGCAGCGCCATGATGGGCACGAACCTCCGCCGGTCAGCCGACGCGTACTCGGCGAGGAAGTCGTTGTATGCCTGCACGCAGGCCAGCATCAGCTCGCCGTCGCCGAGCGTGAGCAGCTTGCCGGCACCAAAGCCCGCCACGTTCGGGTACAGCACCTGAGCCCAGATGCCGTACTGGTCCATCCGGGCCAGCCGGGCTGTGGGTTCCCAGGTCGCGACGTCGACGTCAGCCAGGCGCGGCGGGTGATCCGGCGGGTACTCGCGCCAGCCTGCCTGTGCTGCGCTCGCGGCTGCCCCTACTCGCTCGGTTCCGAAGAACCACGCATCCTCCCCGCGACTGTCATCCCATTTCACGTGCGGCGCCCGGTCCTGGAAGCGGGCCGGCAGCCGGGACGTCCACAGGTCGTAGGGCTCTATCACGTGCGTGTCAGTGTCGATGACCTGGAACTGGTCAACCTCAGCGGCGGTTAGCACGGTAGCTGCTCCTTCTCAGTTCAGATCCACCAGGGAAACGTTCAGGCCGGCTGGTCTAGCGGCCACAGGATGTGCTTGGTCTCGAAAAACTCGGAGAACCCGAGCACGCCGCCCTCGCGGCCGAGTCCGCTCTGCTTGTAGCCGCCCCAGGGGTGATCACCGAGCATCGGGCCGCCGCCGTTCACCGTCACGGTCCCGGCCCGGATCTGGCGGGCGACCGTCACGGCTGCCGCCGTCGGCCCCCACACGTTGGCAGCCAGGCCGTAGACCGAGTCATTGGCAAGGGCGACGGCCTGGTCCACGTCGTCATACGGCAGCACCACGCTGACCGGGCCGAACAGTTCCTCCCGGGCGATCTCGGCCGTGTTGTCCACCCCGGTCACGACAGTGGGCTCGTAGTAATAACCCTTCGGGAATGCCTGTGGTGCCTTGCCGCCGGTCAGGACCTTGGCGCCGGCATCAACTGCCCGGTCGACGAAACCCGTCACCCGTGCGCGCTGCGCGGCCGACACGAGCGGCCCGACCACAGTGCTGGCGTCCTGAGGGTCGCCGCATCCCATTTCCTCTGCCGAGGCCACGGCCGCAGCGAGGTATCGCTCGTAGTCCGGCCGGTGCACCAGGGTGCGGGTCAGGGAACTGCAGCCCTGCCCGGCGTTACCGGTCCAGCCGAGGACGCAGCGCATCGCGAGCGATTCCACGTCAGTACCCGGCAGGACGACGTCGGCAGACTTGCCGCCCAGCTCCAGCACGACGCGCTTCAGGGTCGGTGCCGACAGTTCCACGATCCGCTTGCCGACTGCCGCCGAGCCGGTGAAGGTGACGAAGTCGACGGCTGGGTGGCGGCAGAGGTGCTCGGCCACCTCGGGCGGCCCGTAGACGAGGTTGAACGCCCCCGGCGGCACGCCGGCCTCCTCGATAAGCGCCGCGAGCGCCGTCGTGGACAGCACGGACTTGGGGGAGCACATCAGCACGATGCTGCAGCCAGCGGCGAGTGCGCCGCCCACCTTCCAGGCGGCCAGGTTCAGCGGGAAGTTGAAGGCAGTGA
>Ga0335074_10009608_pt1 | contig 13509 bp, 12 predicted proteins | sample Lox_Sample_23_FD_206715 | JGI IMG/M metagenome (GOLD analysis project Ga0335074, IMG submission 206715) | Soil microbial communities from Loxahatchee National Wildlife Refuge, Florida, United States - Lox_Sample_2.3 | ecosystem: Environmental > Terrestrial > Soil > Wetlands | place: USA...
GTGCCGGCGTTTTTCGCGCGCTATCTCAAGGATTAGCCTGAGGTCGGGTTTGCGCCGGAGCCTCCGGCGGTGGGGCTGGCGTGGCCGGCGCCGCTGCTGCGGCCGGCGAAGACGGAGCCGGTGTGGCTGGCGGTGTGGCGTCGGCCGACTGCCGGCACAGGCCGGGGTCGGGTCCGGTGCCGAAATCATGCCACAGGCAGCGTGCGACCTCGATCGAGGTCAGGGTCGGGTTGGCGAGGGTTTTTTTCGCCTCGGCATTATCGAGCGGCGCGCCAACATGGAAGCCGTCGTGCAGCCCGGCGCCCTCCTTGTCAGCGTCGATCGCATAAGCCTTCAACAGAAACCGGCGGGTCTCGGCGTCGGAATTGCCGATCTCGGCGATGCCGGTCACTAGCATGCGTTTGACGTTCGGCGAATCAGGCTCGAGCAGAAAGGGCTGCGAGACCCCGATATGCTCGCCGCGCGGGAGGCCCTGGGCCGTCGCCAGCAACGACCACCCCGAATAGATCATGTCGCTGATCCCGGTCACCTTCAGCGAGCCGAGCCCGCCACGCGGCGAGGCCGTGCCGGCCGCAGTAATGGGGATCGCGGCGGGTGGCGCGCCGCCCGCGGTTGCCGTTGCATCGGCAGCCGGCGGTGATGTCGGCGCGGGCTTCTCCGCAGCCGTCATCGCCGCGGCAAAGCCCTCGCCGCTCATGGTGTACTTCATCGCCGGCTCGGCGTTGGGGCCACTGATCGGCTCCTGCCAGTTCTCGTCGTAGATGTGCATCAGATCGGCTTTGCTGGCGCCGAACTGGCGAGCGATCGTGTTGGGTTTTTCACCAACCGCCTCGGCGATTTCCTTGGGCGTCACCTTGGAGGAATAGAGAAACAGCGACAGCGCGCGCTCCCGTGCCGGCATCGAATCGAGCCATTGGTCGATTTCTTGCGATGACAGCTCCTCGGAAAGATCGGCGGCGGTTACCTTGCCCTCCGCCGTCTTGGCGTAGGGGCTGTCGTTGTGATGGCTTTTACGCGCAGCGGCGGCCTTGTCGAGGACCTTGGTGGCGGCGTCGCTGACGACCGCGATCGCCATGTCGACCCGCTTCGACGGGTCGGCTGCCTTGAGGTTCGCGCAGTCGCTGAGCAGCGCATCGAGCGCGTTCTGCACGGCATCGTCGATCACGTTGCGCTGCAGCGCGCCGCCGCGATAGCTAATCGTCCCCCGCACCGTCAGGCTGATGATGCCATAGAGCCGATCTTCTTCGTTGCTGCGCAAGGTCTGCGCGCACAGCCGGTCGATGATGTCGATCGATTCCGGGCCGATCTGCGCTCTGGCCGCAGGGCCGCCGGCGCCGATCGCCGCGGCACCGCAAATCAGCGCCGCCAGGATCGGACGCGGCCACGCGCGAAAACAATCAAACGGCATTAAAGCTCCCCCGAATGCGGGCGGACTTTCCCGCAATCGGCGCGGCGGAACAAGAACCCGCCGCGGCGACGACCTGCCGCGCCGCGGATTTGCGGCGATTCGCGCGGCTTCAGACGGCGGCGAACGGCTTGGTCATCGGCTTTGTCGCATCGCTCACCAGGCGCAAACCGAGCTCGCCGAGCCGCGTCGAACCGCTGGCGAACGCATCGAGGGTGCGCCGCGCAAAGCCGAGCTGCGCCTCTACCGCATCAACCAGGCTGCGCGCGCTGAGGAACGCGGTGACGCCATCGCCCGCCGCGGTCAGGTTCGAGCGGGCGAGACCGCTCATCTCGAGCGCCATCGCCGTCACGTCCGAGGCAATTGCCGCCTGCGATTCGCCGATCGAGGCAAGCGTCGCGCGGTAGGCGGCAAAGTACCGCTCGGCACCGTACCGCCACTCGGGCACCGGCGCGGGCAAAGCCATCCTCGCTTCCGGTGGGGGGAGTGCCGCCGGTTCGGGCGTCTCGGACGCCATCACCGCGGTTTCGGGTTCCGTCTGCTGCGGCGCCGCCGCCCGCTTCGTCCTGTTCTGCTTTTCGTCGCTCATCTCAACCTCGCTGATCGCTGCGGAATTGCTGCGATGCACAACAGCCTAGGTAGGCGATAGTTGCACGAGGTCAACCGAATTTTGTGCGCCGCACAAGATACGAGCAACCGGGTGCCATCCGTTCGCCAGGATGACCGGTGCGAAGTTTTGAGGACATTGCAGCGAATGAACTCGCGTGCCGCGCGTTTCACTGTCGCCGACGCGGGTTGCCTTATGCGATGACTGGCTTTGACAGGGTTTCATCTTTTTTTTACCCTTCGCATCGCCTGATGAAGGCAGGGGGAGTGTGTGGCGTTCGCTCAGGGGGCGGGGGTTAACGTGCCGGCTCAGTCGTTGCTGCTGCGTGGTCATGGCCGCCGAGTGCGGCGGTCTGGGTTTTTGGTCGCCGTTCTGGCATTCACCATCACGGCTGTACCGCTGCCGGTCAGCGCGGCGCGGGTGGTCGCCGGGCCGGGCGGACCGATCTACGAAGCCATCGTCCTCGACGCCGATACCGGACAGGTGCTGCGCCAACTGAACCCGGATGCCGTGACCTATCCGGCCTCGCTCACCAAGATGATGACGCTGTACCTGACCTTTGAGGCGCTGAACAAAGGGGGGCTGAAGCTCGATCAGAATTTGCCGGTCTCGGTGGCAGCGGCGGCGCACGCCCCGTCGCGGCTAGGGTTGCAACCCGGCGAAGCGGTCACGGTGCGCGACCTGATCCTGGCGATCGTCACAAAATCGGCCAACGACGCCGCCGCTGTGCTGGCCGAAGGGATGGGCGGCGGCAGTGAAGCGGCCTTCGCCGAATTGATGAACCAGAAGGCGGCGCAGCTCGGCATGACCCGCACGCATTACGCCAACGCGTCGGGCCTGCCCGATCCCGAGCAGCTGACGACAGCGCGCGACGTAGCGCGGCTGGCGCTGGCGCTCTACCGTGATTTTCCACGCGAATACCGCTACTTCGCGGTGACCAAGTTCGATTTCAACGGCGAGATCGTCAATGGCCACGACCACATGCTCGGCTGGTATCCGGGAGCGGACGGCATCAAGACCGGCTATACCGAGGCGTCGGGCTTCAACCTCGCGACATCGGCGGTGCAGAACGGGCATCGTCTGATCGGCGTGATCCTCGGCGGCCGCACCGTGCATAGCCGTGACGAGTCGATGGCGCAGATGCTCGACCTTGGCTTTGGCGACATCGCCCGCCAGCCGAGTGTGCTCGTCGCGCAGAACCAGACGGCGCCGACCGCGGTCCCGGCGGTTGCCACCGCCGCGCCACCAGCGGCCCAGCCGGCGGCAGTGCCGCAACCATCGTTCGCCGCGGTCGCCATGACCTCGATGGCGCCGCCGGCGAGCCAGCCGGTTTCCGACGAGCCGCCCGCTCGCTCGGCGCCAGCAACCGTGGCCGCCGTCGCAAGCGCGGCGCTCGCACACCTGGCGCCGGTCAGCAAGGCCGAGGCCGCGCCGGCGACGCCCGATCCGCACGAGGGCTGGGCGATCCAGTTCGGCGCGTATCGCGGCGAGCCGGCCGCGGAGCGCGTTGAGCACGAAATTGCCGAATTGCCCTTTGCCAAGGGCAAGCAGTCGCAAATCCTGGCGCCGGCCGGCCGCGAGCGGCTTTACCGCGCGCGGCTCATCTACTTCACCGAGCCCGCGGCGCGCGCCGCGTGCGGCGAGCTTCACCGGCAGCACATCGGCTGCTCGGTCATGCCCGCGGCGGTCAAGGTCGCCAGCCGCTAGTTCAATCGAGCCGGACCCGCAGCCCGCTTTCCGCGAGCTCGCGCGTAATTTCGCCTTTTAGCCGCGCGAGCCCTGCATTTGTCGTCGATTCGGCGCGGGCGACGATAACCGCCTGCGTGTTTGAGGCGCGCACCAGCCACCAGCCGTCGGGGCTTTTGACGCGTACCCCGTCGATGTCGATGACATCCGCGCCGCGGCGGCGCAGCCGCTCGGCAATTTCCGCGACGATCGGGAACTTGCGGTCCTCGTCGCAGTCAATGCGCAGTTCGGGGGTGTTGAACATGACGGGCAGCCGATCGGCGATCTCGGCGAGGCTTTCGGCGCTTTGCGCGAGGATGCCGAGCAGCCGCACCGCGACATAGATCGCGTCGTCGAACCCATACCAGCGGTCGCCGAAAAAGATGTGGCCGCTCATCTCGCCGGCGAGCGGCGCCTTCAATTCGGCGAGCTTCGCCTTGATCGGCGAATGCCCGGTCGGCAGCATCACCGGCTTGCCGCCGGCGCGAGCAATCTCGGCGAACAGCACATCGCTGGCCTTGACGTCAGCGATGATCGGCGCGCCGGGATGCCGCTTCAAGACGTCGCGCGCCAGCACGATCATCAGCTGGTCGCCCCACAGGATGCGGCCCTTGGCGTCGACGACGCCAATCCGGTCGCCGTCACCGTCAAAGGCGATGCCGAGGTCGCAGCCGCGCCGCGTCACCTCCTGCTGCAGCTGAACCAGATTTTCGGGCAGGGTCGGGTCCGGGTGATGCGCCGGAAAATGCCCGTCGATCGCCGCGTTGATCAGGTGATGCGTGCCGGGCAGGCGCTGGGTCAGCCGGCTCACAATCTCGCCAGTCGCGCCGTTACCCGGGTCCCAGGCGACGCTGAGCGGCCGGCCCTCGTCATAGTCGCCTGCGAGCCGGGCGAGGTAGTCGTCCGCGATCGCGTGATCCTCGACCCGGCCGCGCGGACCCTCCGGCGCGCCAAGCGCCAGCGCGGTGCGGCCAAGCTCCTGGATCTGCTCGGCATAGAATGGCTTGCCGCCAAGCACCATCTTGAAGCCGTTATGGTCGGGCGGGTTATGCGACCCCGTGACCATCACCCCGCCATCGACGCCGAGCGTCGCCGCGGCGAAATAGAGCATCGGCGTCGGCCCGCGACCGATACGGACGACATCGGCGCCACCCGCGGCAAGCCCCTCGACCAGCGCCGCTGCGAGCTCGGGCGAGGTCAGCCGCCCGTCATAGCCGATGGCTACCCGGCGGCCGCCAGTACGGGCCAGAGTCGCGGCGAAGGCGCGACCGAGCGCCTCGGCATCGGCGGCGAATAGGGTTTTGCCGACAATGCCGCGAATGTCGTATTCGCGCAGGATCGCCGGGTTGAAACGGTGCCCCACGGTCAGTGCCCCGTGGTCAGCCGCGGTCGGTCCGGTAATTCTGCAGGATGCGGCGCAGACCGTCGCCGAGTTCGGGATGTTCCAGCCCCAGCGCGATATTGGCTTCGAGATAGCCGAGCTTGTCGCCGCAATCGAAGCGCCGGCCGGTGGCGCGGAAGCCGTGGAAATCCTGGCCTTCGGCAATCAGCGCGGCGAGCCCGTCGGTCAACTGGATTTCGTTGCCGCTGCCCGGCTCCATGTCTTCAAGGTGGCCAAACACCTCGGGCTGGATGATGTAGCGGCCGATGATCGTCAAGTTCGACGGCGCTTCGGCCGGGTTCGGCTTTTCGACGACCCCTTTCGCGCGGACCAGCTGTCCCTTGTCCTCAACGATGTCGAGCACGCCGTAGCGGTTGGTCTGCTCGCGCGGCACCTCGATGACCGCGACGATATTGCCACCGGTCTCCTCGTAGGCATCGACCATCTGCCGGAGGCAGGGCGGCTTGCAGACCATCAGATCGTCGACCAGCATCACCGCGAACGGCTCATCGCCGACCAGATGGCGCGCGCACCAGACGGCGTGACCGAGGCCCAACGGACGCTGTTGGCGCGTATAGGCGATCTGTCCTGCCTCGGGCAGCCAGGCCCGCATCTCTTCGAGCTGCTGAGTCTTGCCGCGCTCCTGGAGGGTTGCTTCCATCTCGTAAGCGACGTCGAAATGGTCTTCGAGCGCGCCCTTGCCGCGGCCGGTGACAAAATAGAATTCCTCGATGCCGGCGGCCTTGGCTTCCTCGACCGCATAGTGAATCAACGGCCGGTCGACGACAGTCAGCATCTCCTTCGGCATCGCCTTGGTGGCGGGCAGGATGCGGGTGCCGAGACCGGCGACGGGAAAGACCGCTTTGCGAATGCGCTGGTGCATGAAAACCCTGTGTCGTGACGCGCCGCCGTGGCGGCATCCCTAATAACGCAGAATCGGCCGTAACGCTTCCTTCCCCCGCGCCATGATCAGATGACAGCACTACCGTTACGTTAATGTTTCAGCAGCACATCGCGCGCCCGATTGATCTGTGTCGCGAGATAGTCGGTGCCCCCATGGTCGGGGTGGAGCTGCATCATCAGCCGGTGATGCGCCGCCTTGATCTGGGTCTCGTCGGCACCAGGCGCAAGCCCGAGGATTTCGTAGGCCTCCGCCGCCGTCATGTCGGCGTTGCCGGCAGGCGGCGGCGAACCACCGGTCGCCCCGCCGGCGAATTCGTCTCGCCATCCAAGGAAGATGCGGTCGAGATAGGCCTCGACGAGCCGCGCGCCTTCCTCGTCGGCCGCGCGGCATTCGCGCAGCAGCTCGAAGAGCTCGTCGCGTCCCAGCTCCGTAAGCCGCATCCCGGCAAAGCGGCCGGCGAGTACCGTCCCGGTCATCGTGCCGGTGTCATGATCGAGGCTCATGCGCAAATAGGGGGTGGAAACATCGGATGTCTGGCTGCCTCCACTCGCCCCGCGAAACCAGCCGAACACCGATCGCAAGCGCCGCAGATACGGAAAGGCCACCGCGAGCGGCAGCCAGATAAAGGCGAACCTCTCCGACAACAGCAGATAGAGGAAGACCAATACCGCCGCGCCGAGCCCGATCCATTTGAGCGCGCGCGCCAGCCTGGCCGGGTCGGTATTGACGAACAGATAGACGAGCAGCAACAGCCCGCCGAGGATCAGGACGCCGCCAAATAGGGCGAGCTCCGGCATCGCCTACCCCATCGTCATTCCCGCGAATGCGGGAATCCAGGGCAAGCGAGGTCACGGTCGCCCTGGATTCCCGCCTTCGCGGGGGCGACAAAGAGAAGCCCATCGAAACCCGGCGTAATACCGATCATCCCTGCAATTGCGAAATCAGCAGCCGGAAATCGCCGCCTCGTTTCGTGCTGAGATCGGCGAGGGCGCGATAGCCGCCGGCAGCGTAGACCGCGACCGCGGCGAGCAATTCCTTGAGCTTGTCGGCGCTCGCCAGGTCGAAGCTTAGATAGGCGCCGCGCGACAATTTGGCGATCTGGCGGAAGGTGGCGCTCGCCGTCGCGTCAGCGCCCTCGTGGAAGACGAAAACCGGCGTGCCGAGCAGCCCCAGCTCACCGGCGAGCCGGCATAGCCGGTCGGCGCTTTCCTCCATCGCATCGCCGACAAAGACCAGCGCATGAACCCGCTGCTTCTTGGTCTCGCCGATCGCATGCTCCAGCACCCGCTCGATCTGCGTCTCGCCGCCGATGCAAGAGACCGAGCTCATCGCCTTGTGCAGCTCGGCGGCGTTCCGCATCCAGCGGCTCGCCTTGCACTCGGCGAAGCCGCGGTAGAAGACGAGCCGCACGTCGAGCCCGCCGAGCCCCGCGGTCGCCTCGAACATCTCGCCCTGGATGCGGCAGGCGCGATCCCAGCTCGGCTCGCGGCTGGCCGTGGCGTCGAGCGCAAAGATCAGCCGCCCACGCCCTCCCGCCGGCCGCACCGCCGGCGCCCGGTTGAGATCGCGCAGGAACGCGTCGACATCGGTCGAGGATGATTTTGTCGGCAGCTTACTTTTGTCACTCACCCTGCCATCTCCAATCGTTATTACCGCGCAAGCGGGAATCCAGGGCTAGCGATTGAACGATCGCCCCTGGGCCCCCGCCTTCGGGGGGCGACGATAAAATGTGGTTACTCATGCCGGCCGCAGCCATACCGCGGTGTCGTGATACACCGCGCCGCCCTGTGGCGGGCCGGGGTCGGCGCTGGTCAACAGGTTGATCCCGACGCCTTCTTCGAAGGCCGCGTTGGGCCACACGCCCTCGGCGATCACCACACGTTTTTGTAGCCCGTCGAACGCCTTGGCGTGGACGACGACGCTGCCCTTGTCGTTGCCGATGCGGATGCGCGCGCCGTCGGCGATCCCCAGCGCCGCCAATGTCTCCGGGTGCACCAGCGCCGAGGGACGACCCTCGCGGGCAATGCCCGAAGGCGTGTTGTTGAAGCTCGTATTGAGGAACGAGCGCGACGGCGCCGGCACCATGCGGAACGGCCGGTCGGGATCGCCGTCGTCGATATTGGCGACATGGTCGGGGAACGCGGGCAGCGTCTCAACCCCAAACCCGCCCATCGGCCCCCTCATCGACGCCCAGTTGGCGCGGAAGTGGAATTTCTTGTCGATATGGCCGAACCCGTCGAGGAAATGCGCCGTCTCGAAGGACGGGTCGCAATCGAGCCAGGTTCCTTCGACAAATTTCTCGGGACCCGGCAGGTGGCTCATCCGCAAGGTCTCGGCGATGATCTCATACGCCGTCATCTTGAAGCCGCGGTGCTGCGCGCCGAGACGCTCAGCCAAGCCGCAATGCACTTCGTGGTTCGAGCGGCACTCGCCGTAAGCCGGCACAACGGCGCGGTGCAGCTGCAAAAAAGCATGCGCGCCGGCGGTGTAGATGTCGTCATGCTCGAGAAAGGTCGTCGCCGGCAGCACGATATCGGCCATCGCTGCCGTCTCGGTCATGAATTGCTCGTGTACGCAGACAAACAAATCGTCGCGCGCGAAGCCTTTGTGCACCAGCCCAGAATCCGGCGATACGACCATCGGGTTGGTGTTCTGGATCAAGAGCGCGGTCACCGGCGGCCCACCGCGCAAATCGGCCTTATTGCCGGTGAGGATCGCGCCGATGCGGCATTGGTCGAGGATGCGGGTCGAATAATCGATGACATCGGACCCCTCGATGAGCCGCCGGTCAAGCCGCACCACCCCATGATTCGATTGCAGCGCCCCGCCGCCTTCGTACTGCCAGGCGCCCGTGACGATTGGCAGGCAGGTCGTGGCGAACAGGTTGACCGCGCCGTTGCGTTGCCGCGAAAAGCCGTAGCCGAGCCGGAGATAGCTGCGCTTCGTACAGCCGTAGAGCCGGGCGAAGTTCACAATCTCATCTTCGCGCAAACCGGTGATCGCCGATGCCCATTCCGGCCCGCGGGTTTCGAGATGCGCTTCGAGACCGGCCGGATCGTCGCTGTAACGGGCGAGATAAGCCCGGTCGGCGTATCCTTCCTTGAACAGTACATGCATTACCGCGCAAGCGAGCGCCCCATCGGTTCCTGGCAGCGGCGCGAGGTGCATGTCGGCGATTTCGGCCGTGCCGGTGCGATACGGATCGACCACCACCAGCTTGGCGCCGCGTTCCTTGCGCGCTTTGGCGATGTGGGTCATCACATTGACCTGGGTCGAGACCGGGTTGCCGCCCCACACCACGATCAGGTCGGATTGCGCCATCTCGCGCCCGTCGACGCCGCGCTTCTGCCCGTGGCCGACAAGCCAGCCGGCATCGGTCAGCGCATTGCAGATCGTCGAGTGCTGCCGCGAATAGCGCATCGCATGGCGCAGACGCTGCAGCCCGTCGCGCTGCACCAGCCCCATCGTGCCCGAATAGTAATGCGGCCACACCGTCTGCGAGCCGTAGCGCTGTGCGGCGCGGATAAAGCCCTCCGCGACGATGTCGAGCGCGTCATGCCACGAGATCGGCTCGAAAGCGGCGCGGCCAACACCTTTGTCACCGACCCGCCGCAGCGGCACCGACAGCCGGTCGGGATGGTATTGCCGCTCGGCGTAGCGGCCGACCTTGGCGCAGACCACACCGTCGGTGTAACCCTGCGCCTTGGCGCCGCGAATACGTCCGATACGATCGCCATCAATCCGCTCGACCTCGAGTGCGCAGGCGCTCGGGCAATCGTGCGGACAGACGCTGAAGGCAATGTCGAGCGGCAAGCGCGTGCTCCGGCGAGGATTTTGCCGCAGAATACCAGGCTAGGCCGCGCTCGGTCGATATCGGGCGGCTTCAGGAGACGGTGATGAGTTTTGCCTTGACCGAAGAACAGCTCGAAATTCGCGATGCGGTGGCGCGGCTGTGCACCCGCTTCGACGACGCCTATTGGCTCAAAAAGGACACCGACGGCGGGTTCCCGCACGAATTCCACCAGGCGATGGCCGAAGGCGGCTGGCTCGGCGTGGCGATGCCGGAGGAATTTGGCGGCAGCGGGCTCGGCATCACCGAGGCGGCGGTGGTGATGCAGGCGGTGGCGCAATCGGGCGCCGGTTTCTCGGGCGCCTCGGCCGTGCACATGAATATTTTCGGGCTGCACCCGGTCGTCGTCTTCGGCACCAAGGAACAGCAGCAGCGCTGGCTGCCGCCGCTGATCGAGGGCAAGGAAAAGGCCTGTTTCGCGGTCACCGAGCCCGATGTCGGGCTCGATACGACGCACATCAAGACGCGCGCGGTGAAGGAGGGAAACGGCTACGTCATCACCGGCCGCAAGATCTGGACCTCGACCGCGCAAGTCACCGAAAAGATGCTGATCCTGACCCGCACGACAGCTTATGAGGACGCGCCGCGGCCATCCGCCGGGATGACCCTGTTCTACACCGACCTCGACCGCGCCGCAGTCGAGGTGCGCGAGATCCCCAAGATGGGCCGGCATGCGGTCGATTCGAACATGCTGTTCATCGACGGGCTCAAGGTACCGCTGGAGGACCGCATCGGCGAGGAGGGCAAAGGCTTCCAGTACATCCTGCACGGGATGAACCCGGAACGCATCCTGATCGCCGCCGAGGCGGTGGGGCTCGGCCGGGCCGCCCTCGCCCGCGCGGCGCGTTATGCGAACGAGCGCATCGTCTTCGGCCGGCCAATCGGCCAGAACCAGGGTATCCAGCACCCGCTCGCCGAGCGCTGGGTCGAACTGGAGGCGGCCGAGCTCCTGGTGCTGCGCGCCGCCGCGGCCTATGACGCGCATGAGGATTCGACCCAGGTCGGCGCCTTCGCCAACGCCGCCAAATTTTACGCCGGCGAGGTCGGGGCTAAGGCCTGCGAGACCGCGATGCTCACGCATGGCGGCATGGGCTATGCTAAGGAATTCCACGTCGAACGCTTCTTCCGCGAAGCGCAGATCGCGCGTATCGCGCCGGTCATGGCGCAGCTGATTTTGTCCAATATCGGCGAGCGCGTGCTCGGCCTGCCGAAATCCTATTGAGGGTCGCCATGAAACAAACCGCCGCGCTCCTGCTTGCACTTGTCGCCGGCATCGCGATCGGCGCCTGGGGCATCCCATCGCTCCGCGCGCAGACGGGTGAACAGGGCGCCTATGTCGTGCTGGAAACGCATGTCACCGACCCGGCCGGCTTCACGGAATATGTCCAGCGCGAGCCGGCGGCGCTGGCCGCGTATCACGGCCGCATCCTGGCGCGAGCGTTGCCCGACGTGCGCGAAGGGGCTCCGGCGGCCGGCGTCGTGACCCTGATCGGGTTCCCCACGGCAGAAGACGCGAACCGATGGTTCAATTCGCCCGAGCAAGCGCAACTCGCGGCACTGCGCCGACGCGCCGCGACATCGCGCGTCTACGTCCTCAACGGGATACATTGAAAGGCCGAGACATGACCCTACGCGTCGCCATCGGCGGGTTCGGCGCGATCGGCAAGGTGGTGGCCGAGGCGCTCGACAAAGGTATTCCGGGCTTAAGCCTCGCCGCGGTCTCGGCGCGCGACACGGCGCGCGCCGAGCGCGCGCTTGCCGGCTTTGCCAACCCCATTCCGGTGCGGCCGCTGGGGCGGCTGTGGGAGGATGCCGATCTCGTCGTGGAGTGCGCGCCGGCCGAGCACCTGCGCCACCTCGCCGAGCCGGTGCTGGCGCATGGCCGCACACTGGTGACGCTCTCGTGCGGCGCACTCCTCGACAATTTCGACCTCGTCGACCTGGCGCGGCGCCAAGGCGGGCGCATCCTGGTGCCGACCGGCGCGCTTCTGGCGCTCGACGCGGTGCAGGCGGCGGCGGTGGGCGGCGGCATCAGATCGGTGCAGATGACCACCCGCAAGCCGCCAGGCGGCCTCGAAGGCGCGCCCTATCTGATCGAGCACCAGATTCGCGTGACCGGTCTCACCGAGGCAAAGCTTGTGTTCAGCGGCACGGCGCGCGAGGCGGCGCGCGGCTTCCCCGCCAACGTCAATGTCGCGGCGGCGTTAGCGATGGCCGGGCTCGGCCCCGATGGCACGATGATCGACATCTGGGCCGACCCCGCGGTGGATCGCAACATGCACCGCATCGAGGTCGAGGCGGACGCCGCGCGCTTCTCGTTTCAGATCGAAAACGTGCCGAGCCTCGAAAACCCCAAGACCGGCCGCATGACGCCGCTTTCGGTGATTGCGCTCCTCACCAAGCTCACCGCGCCCCTGGCGATCGGGACATAGCCGCGCGCTAGCGATTGCACTCGCTGCCGCGGATTTTACATTGGCCGGCGGTGCGCTTCTGGCAGCCTTGAATCGCGCCGAGCTCTGCCGCCGCTTTGTCGTCGCGGACCGAGGCGCCCCACGCGGTGCTTTCCTTTGGGTTGTCGGTGGTGGCGAGCGCGCCGCATTTGGCCGGCGGCACGGGGATGAGCCGGCATTTGTCGGAGCCGCAATCCTTGCGCGCCAGTCCGTTCGCGCGATCCTGCGTGGCCTCGTTCCAACTGAAGCCGTAGCGTCCCGTCGCCTGGTCGTAGGCGATCGCGCCGAACCCCGCGAAGGCCGGCGCCACGCCCGCCAGCATCGCGATCCCCGTCGCCGCCATCAACATGCCGGTCTTTCGCATTGCCGAAGCCCCTCATCGCCGGATTTTGCATTGACTGGCGGCGAAGCTATGACCAAGCCCGCGCTCGCGCAATCGGCGACAATGCTATGCTGCCGAGCGATGCGAACAAGCGACATCTTCGATCTGCTCATCATTGGCGGCGGCATCAACGGCGTTGGCATCGCGCGCGACGCGGCGGGGCGCGGGCTCAAGGTGCTGTTGTGCGACAAGGGCGACCTCGCCGGTGCAACCTCCTCGGCGTCGAGCAAAATGATCCATGGCGGGCTGCGCTACCTGGAGCATGGCGCGTTCCGCCTCGTGCGCGAATCCTTGGCCGAGCGCGAGGTGCTGCTGCGCATCGCCCCTCATCTGGTGCGGCCGATGCGCTTTGTGCTGCCGCATGGACCGGGGCTTCGGCCGCGCTGGATGCTGCGCGCCGGGCTGTTTCTTTACGACCGGCTCGGCGGTGCGCGTTCCCTGCCGGCCTCGGCGGCGATCGATCTCACTGACAGCCTGCTCGGCGCGCCCTTGCGCGACGAGTTGACGAGCGGCTTTGTCTATTCCGATTGCGTCGTCGACGACGCGCGGCTGACGATCGCCAATGCGCGCGACGCGGCGCGCCATGGCGCCGAGATCCTGACCCGCGCCGAGCTTGTCGCGGCAAGGCGCGACAGCGATTTTTGGCGAGCCACGCTGCGCGGCGCGGATGGCGGCGAGCGGGAAGCGGCCGCGCGCACCCTGGTCAATGTCGCGGGCCCGTGGGTCTCCGAGGTGCTGCGCCGCGCCGAGCTCAAGAGCCGCGCCCGGCTGCGCCTCGACAAAGGCAGCCACATCGTCGTACCGC
>Ga0335074_10009609_pt1 | contig 13509 bp, 17 predicted proteins | sample Lox_Sample_23_FD_206715 | JGI IMG/M metagenome (GOLD analysis project Ga0335074, IMG submission 206715) | Soil microbial communities from Loxahatchee National Wildlife Refuge, Florida, United States - Lox_Sample_2.3 | ecosystem: Environmental > Terrestrial > Soil > Wetlands | place: USA...
CCGGCCCGGGTCGTCCCTAGGTCGATGTCGCGCGGCGCCACCGCTCCACCGAGCAGCCAGACGCCCGCCGACCCGCCGACGTACCACTCGATCCCGTCCGCCGCCAGCGGGGCGGCGAGCCGATCGAGGAGTTCGGCGACGCCGCGCTCGACCGTCGGCGGCACGTCCCCGAACCGCTGCCGGAGCATCAGCTCGAGGACGAACCGGTTCCGGTTGTACGTCTGGCGGACCCGCGCGGTCGCCTCGAACGGGAGCAGGAACCGGCGATGGACGCAGCGGGGGCCGCCGAACATGCACGGCGTCGGGGTGACGGTGAAGCCGAAGTCGTCGAGCGGCCCCAGCGGCGGGCCGTTCGCGTCCTGCCCGCCGACCTGCGCATGGTAGGTGAACGTCGTGGTGCGGCCGTCGACGTCCCGCGACAGCTGGTGGAGATATCCCGCGCCGAGGTCCGGCCCCGACACGAGGTCGCTCGGCACGGCGCGGGGCCCCGGGCCGGTCAGGTCGGCGGCGGCGCGAGCGCGAGGTGCGTGGGGAGCGGGATCGCGGCGACCTTCCAGTCGAGGCGGCCGCCGTTGCGCCACGCGCGGAGGTACTGGCCACTGCGCAGGCTGGTCCAGCGGCCCTTCTCGTCGTCGAACGGCTCGCTGCCGACGATGACGCGGTGCGGCTCCGCCCGGTAGGTCATCTCGTAGTACCGGCGGTGCGGGTCGAGCAACCCCGCGCCGTGGTCGCCGGTCCACAGGCAGAACGCGAACAGCTCGTCGGGCGAACGGGCGTAGACGACGTTCAGGCCCGAGAACGGGGGGATCGCGGGGCGACCGACCGCCTGCCAGACGCGGACCAGGTCCTCGACCGTCCGCGCGTAGGCGCCCGCCACATCGTGCGTCTCCTCGACGTTCCGCTCGAGCAGCCAGCAGAGGACCTCGCTGTCGTTGACGCCGCGGACCTTCGGCTCGAGCAGCCCGAGGAACGGCCGGGTCTCGACCGGGAACGGGATCGCGCCGTTGTGCGCGAACAGCATCGTGTGGCTCCCGAACGGCTGGGAGTTCTCGGGCGCGAGCAGCCGCTCGTGCGGGAGGTCCATCGGGTTGCTGGCGTGGCGGAGGTGGCCGACGATCAGCGGTCCGTGGGCGGCGGTGGCGGCCGCCGTGAACCGCTCCCGCTCACCGGGCGCGAAGGCGCCGCCGACCCCCTTCTCGATCCGGGCGCGTGGTTCGCCGTCGAACCAGCCGATCCCCCAGCCGTCGGTCTGGGCGGTCTCGGGCGAGGCGTTCGACTGGGCGAGCAGGGAGCGGTCGGCGCGGAGGAGCCACTCCTCCGCCGAGGCGGGCTGGTTCGTCAGCTGTCCGAACAGGCGGCACATCGCGGCGAGGACCGCCCTCGCCTAGATAAGGCGTCCTCGGCGGCGCGGCCGCCCCGCCCGTCGACCCGCAACCCCTAATACCGCCGGTCGAGCTAGAAGCCCGAGGCAACGCGATGGTGGCAGTCGAGGTGACCCCGTCGGCCCGGGACCAGGTCCTGAAGCTGATGGAGCGCCAGGGGAAGCCGGGCGCGGCCCTCCGCCTGTACGTCCAGGGTGGGGGCTGCTCGGGGCTCACCTACGGGATGTCGTTCGACCACCAGGAGACGGGCGACGAGGTCGCGTTCCACGACGGCGGGCTCACGGTCGTCGTCGACCGCGCGAGCGCCCCGCTCCTGGAGGGCGTCAAGGTCGACTTCCTGCTCGGGCTCGAGCAGTCCGGGTTCAAGATCTACAACCCGAACGCCAAGGAGACCTGCTCCTGCGGCAAGTCGTTCTCGGCGTGAGCGACTGGCCCGTCGGCAACCGGAGCTTTATAGGACCGGCTTCGTACTGAGGTCGGGGTGACGGAGGAGGGCCCCAGGCATGAGCGATAGTGAAATCCACCTAACAGTAACCAAGGAAGCGCAGGACCAGGTCCGCGGGCTGATTCGGAGCCAGAAGCCCGGAACGGCGGTACGCGTCTATCTCCAGTCCGGAGGCGGCGGCGGCTGTGGCTCGGGCGGCGGATGTGGCTCGGGCGGCTGCAGTTGCGGCGGCGGAGGCGGCGCGGCGACGTTCGGGATGGCGTTCGACAAGCCCCGCAACGGCGACAAGGTCGTCTCGATCGACGGCTTCTCGATCGTCGTCGACGACCTGTCGGCGGCGATGGTCAACGGGGCGACGATCGACTTCGTCCAGGACCTGAACGTCTCCGGCTTCAAGATCAGCTCGCCGAACTCCCCGCCCAGCGGTGGCCACGGCGGCCACGAGGGCGAGGCGGGCGGCGGGTGCGGTTGCGGATCCGGCGGCTGCGGCGGCGGGTAGACGCCTCCCCGCGGACCGGTCCAACCCTTTCCCTCTCTCTCTCGATTCCATCGTTCGTGCTTCCGCCCGGGCCCGGTCGGCCGGGACGACGGGTCGTCAGAGCGCCAGTTCGCGCAACGGGCGGGCCGTCGGCCGGAGCCCGGCGAGGAGGTCCGAGGCGAGGCTCACGAACGGCCGGGGGAGCAGCGGAAGCGGGACGACCGTGACGCCGGCCATCTGCCCGAGCGTCGGGTCGCGCGAGCCGACGACGACGAGCTGCGTGTGCGGGAACTCGCCGCGGATCCACCGGCGCGCGGTGCCGCAGAACGGCCGGTTGCAGGCGGCGATGACGACCGGGAACCGCTTGCCGAGCGACCCGAGCGGCGTTTCGCCGCCGATGTCGAGGACGAACCGGGTCGCGATCCCGTTCGATTCGAGGAGGTCCGCGATCGAGCGGCCGAGGCTGGGGGTCTCGCCGACCACGAGCACGGTGGGAGGAGCCATCGATCGAACCACCCGAACGGGGAGTATACTCGGTCCGTGGAGCCGGGTTGACGAACGGCCCCTACCGGGCGCAGCGGAAGCCGCTTAGGGCGGCCGCGCCCTCGGCCGGGGGAGGCCAGGGATCGGTGCCGCTCGACGTCGACCTCGCGGAGGAGATCTTCCGGCGCGCCCCGGTCGGCCTCGCGATCGTCGTCGCGCCCGGGACGATCGCCTGGGCGAGCGCGGGGTACTTCGCCATCACCGGTCGGGACCGGTCGCTGATCGGCGGCGACTACCACGCGATCCTCGAAACGGAGGGGAGCTGGGCGGCGGCGATCCGGACCGCGATGGACCGGACCCTCGCGCACGGCACCCCCGCCGACTTCCGGTCCGTCCGCGCGCTGCACCGGGGCGGGGGTCGGCCGATCTACCTCGACGTCGACGTCCGTCCGCTCTCCCCGGCGCCCGACGGCGCGACCCGGGCGCTCCTGCAGATCCGGGACGTCACCGAGCGGGTCGAGGAGCACGAGCGGGCCCAGCTGTTCTACGAGTCGTTCCGCAGCTCGACCAACGCGATGCAGCTGACCGACGCCCGCGGCATCATGCTCGACGTCAATCCCGCGTACGAGCGGATCTACGGCTACGCGCGCGCGGAGTGCATCGGCCGGCGGCCGAACCTCGTCCGGAGCCGCCACACGCCGCCGGAGGTGTACGAGCGGATGTGGTCCGACCTCACCGACCCGGCCCGTGGCTACTGGTCGGGGGAGATCCTGAACCGGGACCGGAAGGGCCGGGAGCGGCCCGTGCTGCTGAGCATCACCGCGATCCGGGACGCGACCGGCACGACGACGCACTACCTCGGGGTCGCCGTCGATCTTTCCGAGCAGCGGAGCTGGGAGCTGCGCGCGGCCCACGCCGACAAGCTCGCCTCGGTCGGCCAGCTCGCGGCGGGGGTCGCGCACGAGATCAACACGCCGCTCGCGAACCTGATGCTGGTCGCCGAGAGCCTGCGCCGGCGGACCGACGACCCGTGGGTCGCCGCCCGGCTCGACCGGATGACCGAGCAGATCGACGTGGCGGCCCGGATCGTCCGGGGGCTGCTCGACTTCGCGCGGCGGGCCGAGCCGCAGACGGTCGAGCTCGACCTCGTCTCGGTCGCCCGCGGGGCGGTCGAGTTCCTGCGGGGGAAGCAGTCGGCGGACGTCCAGGTCGAGGAGGTGTACCCCCCGGGGCCGGTGCGGGTGCTCGGCGACCGCGGGCAGCTGACGCAGGTCGTGACGAACATCCTCAACAACGCCTACGATGCGATGCACGGCCGGGGGAGCGTGCGCCTGACGGTCCGGATCCAGGGCGACCGGGCCGAGCTCGAAGTTCTCGACCAGGGCCCGGGGATCCCGGTCGAGGCGCTCCCGCACATCTTCGAGCCGTTCTTCACCACCAAGCCCGAAGGGGAGGGGACCGGGCTCGGGCTCGCGATCTGTCACGGGATCGTCCAGTCCCACCACGGGACGATCACCGCCCGCAACGTCCCCGGGGCGGGCGCCGGCTTCCTCGTCTCGCTGCCGCTCCCCACCCCCGCCGCGGCGCCGGCGTCCGCCGCGCGCCCGGAAGCGCCCGCCAAGCCCTAAATCGCGGAGGGGATGGACGGGCGTGCGCATCCTGGTCGTTGACGACGACGCCGTCTTCCGCGACGAGCTCGCGGAGCTCCTGCGCGACGACGGCCACGCGGTCGGCGCCGAGCCGTCGGTCCCGAAGGCGCTGGCCACGCTCGAGGGAGCGGCGGTCGATGTCGTACTGACCGACCTCAAGATGCCCCGCCAGTCGGGCCTCGAGCTCCTGAAGGAGGTCCGGGCCCGGTGGCCGCGGACGCTGGTCGTCGTGATCACCGGCTTTGCGACCGTCGACTCCGCGCTCGAGGCGATGAAGCTCGGCGCCTTCGACTACATCCGCAAGCCGTTCCGCATCGAGCAGATCCGCGCGACCCTCGGGCTGGTCGCGCAGGAGCACGAGTTCGAGGCGCCGGCCGAGAGCCGACGGGACCCCGCCGCGGAGGCAGCGGAGCTCGCGGCGGGCGGCCGGCACGACGTGCTGTTCTTCGGGGAGCCGGCGCCCCCGCCCGGGCCGCACCTCACCGTCGCGCCGCTCGACCCCGCCGACCCGTCGGCGCTCGTCGCCCGCGCGGAGGCGTTCGTCGACGAGCACCCGCACGGGGCGATCGTCGTCGCGGGCGTCGAGCGGTTCCTGGCCCAGCATCGGCTGGAGGACATCGTCGCGGCGCTCGACCGGGTGCGCAGCGCGCTCGCGGGCCACGGTCCCCTCCGGGTCGGCTTCAACCCCCGACGGGTCAGCCCCGCCGTCGCGACCGCGCTCGGCGAGGTCGTGGCGGCGGACGAGACGCACGCCACGCTCGAGGCGCTTGCGAACCCGATCCGACGGAAGGCGCTCGAGCGCCTCGCGGTCGCCCCGGCGTCGTTCGGGGAGCTGATGCACGCCGCCGGGCTCGACGACTCGCCGAAGATGTCGTTCCACCTGCGGAAGCTGATCGACGCCGGCCTCCTGCGGCACGACGACGAGACGTACCGTCTCACGACCCGCGGCGAAGGGAGCGCGCGTCTCCTGCGGGACGCGACGTTCCTCCCGCCGGCGAGCGACGCGGGGAACCTCGCGTTCCCCGGTCGAGGGGCCGGTCGCCGAACCGCACCGTAGCGCCGCGACCCCCACGCCTCACCGAACGAACGAACCCCCGTCGTCCGGCCGCGACGCTTTTTATTGAGTGAGCTACTCACTCAACCGAAGATAGGCGATGCCCCGAACGAAGCAGGCGAACGAGCAACTTCGGCGCGAGAGCGCGGCGAAGATCCTCGAGGCCGCCCGCGCCGTCTACGCGCGCAAGGGGAGCGCGGCGACGATCGCGGAGATCGCCGAGGTGGCCGGGGTCAGCGAAGGGCTGCCGTATCGCTACTTTCGCTCGAAGCGAGCGCTGTTCCACGCCCTGTTCGAGCGACTGCTCGACGCGGGACGCGCGACGGAGGTTCCGGCCGCAGCGCGGGAGGGGACGCCGGGCGAGCGGTTCGAGCGACTGGTGACGAAGATGATCGAGCTGCGGCGCGTGATGCCCGAGTTCTTCCAGCTGTTCCACGAGGCGATCGCCCGGTCGAGCTTCCCGCCGAAGCTGCGGCGGGACCTGATCCAGCACGGTCGGTCCGTGCGAACGGAGCTGCGGCAGCTGATCGTCGAGGGCCAGGCGTCGGGCGAGCTCGTGGACGGCGACCCGGACCAGCTGCTCCTGGCGCTGTTCGCCTGCCTGGACGGCCTCGGCCGGATCGGCTGGGCGAGCTCGGGGTCGGTCGCCTTCCCGGACGCGCGGATCTTCCTCCGGATGTTCCGGAACGGGGGTCGGGCGCGATGAGCGTCCCTTCGCTCGAGGCCCGGGGGCTCACCAAGCGGTTCGGCGCGCTGACCGCGCTCGACCACCTCACGCTGCGCCTCGAGGGCGCGAAGTGCGTCGGGTTCCTCGGTCCGAACGGCTCGGGCAAGACGACCACGCTGAAGCTGCTCACCGACATGATCTACCCGAGCGAGGGCGAGTGCTTCCTCAACGGGATCTCGACCCGGCGGGACCGAACGACCGCCCTCGCCGGCGCGGGGGTCCTGATCGAGAGCCCGGAGATCTACCCGTCGCTCACGCCCCGCGAGGCGCTCGAGATGGTGGCGGACGTTCGGGGCGTCCCGTCCGCCGAGTGGTCTCCCCGGATCGAGTCGGTGCTGTCGGAGGTCAAGATGTCCGAGTGGGCCGACCGCAAGGTCGGGCGGTTCTCGAAGGGCATGAAGCAGCGGATCAACATCGCCGCGGCGCTGGTCCACGACCCGGCCGTGGTGCTGCTCGACGAGCCGTCGTCGGGGCTCGACCCGCGCGGCATGGCGGAGGTGCGCGCGATCCTCCGGGACCTGAAGCGGTCGAACCGCCTGATCTTCATGAGCAGCCACATCCTGAGTGAGGTCGCCGACGTCTGCGACGAGGTGGCGCTGCTCGACCGCGGTCGCCTTCTCTTCTACGACACCCTCCCGAACGTCATCGCGCGGTTCGCCACCAGCCGCCGCTCGGTCGACGTCCGTCTCGCCCGGCCCGTCGACCCGTCGCGCGTCACCGGTCCGATCGCGGCGCTGCCCGGAGTGCAGGCGGTCGCGTCCCTGGACCCGCAGCGGCTCCGACTCCAGATCGGGGGCGGCGTCGAGACCGAGGAGCGGCTGCTGAAGTCGCTGGTCGCGCTGGATCTCGGGGTCGTCGGGTTCGCCGAGTCCGAGAGCGCCCTGGAAGAGGTCTACCTCAGCCAGGTCGCCAACGGAGAGTGACCGGATGGCGACCGACGTCCCACCCCCCTTGCCGCCGGCCCCGGAGGCACCGGGGTTCCGGGCCCCGCCGCTGCTGCGCCAGATCCCGAAGCTGGCCCGCTACCAGCTGCGGGAGTTTCGGCGCTCGCGACGCTTCCTCGCGATGGTCGGGATCGTGCTCGTCGTCGGCGCGATCCTGACGGCCGTCCTCGCGCGCTACCGCGGCTCGCTCGTCGCGAACCCCGTCGGCTTCTACGGGAACGGGTGGGGAAGCGCGGTCGGCTACCTGATCGTGCTCGCGGCGATCCTGTTCGGCGGCGACGCCATCGCGGGAGAGTTCCAGAACAAGACCGGCTACTTCCTGATGGGGCTGCCGGTCCGCCGGTCGACCGTCTACTTCGGCAAGCTCCTGGCGGTCTACGTCGCCGCGGCGTCCGCCCTGCTGCTCTACCTCGCGGTGCTCGTCGGGAACGGCGTCGTCTACTTCGGGGCCGGGGCGTTCCCGTGGCAGCTGGGCGTCTCCCTCCTCCTCGCCCTGCTCTACCTCGGGGCCGTGGTCGGCGTGACGTTCGTCTTCAGCTCGCTGTTCAAGACGAGCGCCTACGGGTTCGTCCTGACCGCGGTCCTCCTCCTGTTCGGGTTCACCTTGATCCAGGACTACGTCTCGGTGCTCGCCCACGCCGAGCCGTGGATGGTGATCTCCTACGCGTCCGGCACGGTCGGGAGCGTCTTCAACGCCCCGGTCAACTGGGGGCTCTCCGGCTCGTGGGTGTACATGCACGGCGAGATCGAGAAGAACGTCGTCGTCAAGATCTACACGGTCGCGGGGGTCGCCGAAGGGCTGCTGATCATGCTGGGCTATCTCGTCGCGAGCGCCGTCGGCGGTCTCTGGCTGTTCGAGCGGGAAGAGTTCACCTGAGCCCCGCGGCGGACCGCGGGTCCCCGCCGTCGGGAGCTCCGGGCGCCCGGGGGAGGTTCTCCGCACGCGGCGGGGGCGTCGTGGGCCCGGACGGATTTGAACCGTCGATCGACCGGTTATGAGCCGGTCGCTCTGAGCCGGACTAAGCTACGGGCCCGCACCGCCCGAGCCGGAGGCGCCGCCGAGCGGACTTCCCGGCCGGCGGAGGAGCTCCGCCGGCCTTTCGAACCGCTGACCTTTCGGTTAACAGCCGATCGCTCTACCGCTGAGCTACGGCGGCACCGAGGCGGCCGAGCCGGCATCGCTCTAATAGCCTTTCCGGCCCGGCGGCGGCCGCTCGGCGTGTTCGGCCGCGCGCGTGCGCAGCTGCCGGATGAGATTCTCCATCCGGTCGAGGGACCGGTTCATCACGGCCCAGAACTCCGCCGCCCGGTCGGTGACGACCGCCCCATCGGCCGACGGCTGCACGACCCCTTCCCGTTCCAGCAAGTGGAGGGAGTAGCGGGTCTTGTGGATCGGCAGGTGCATCGCCTCGCTCAGCCGGATGATGCCGATCGGCGGGCTCTTCGAGAGCTTCTCCAGGATCTCGACGTTGCGCGCCAGGAGCTCGAGCTCCCCCTCGATCCGGGCGACGAGCTGGGCCGGCTCGTCCGTCGCTCCCGGTTCCTCGACCGCCGCGGCGGCGACCTCCTTCGGGGCCGGCATGCGTCCCCCATGCGCGGTGCCGTTTTGAATCTATGCGACGATTTCGCACGCCGGACGGGACCGGGGCGCCTACGCCGGGGACGCGGCCGTCGCCCAGCGACCCGGCGACCAGATCGCGAGCGACTCGACGCGGTGGACCGTCACCGTCCGGTCGCCGACCCGCGCCCGGGCGAGCTCGATCGCCCGGCGGAGCGTCTCGGGCGGCACCTTGAGGAGATGCCGCTGCCCCCGCCGCGCGAGCCGATCGAGCCGCTGCCGGAGCGAGATCGTGACGTCGGTCTCCGCGATCGTGCGGACGTCGTCCGGGGGCACGGACGTCAGCAGCGTCCGCTCCTTCGACCAGGGGTTCGTGTCGCGCGGGGGCAACGGGTAGCCGAGCTCCTCGAGGGCGCCCCGGAGCGCGCCGCGCGCCCCCCCGTCGGTCCGGTCGAGCGAGCCCCATCCCGCGCCCCGCGGGTGGACGAGCGCGAACACCCCGAAGCGGGTGACCCGCGACGCCTCCCGCAGCGCCTCCTCGGGCCGCTCGAGAACGTGGAGGACGTGGACGAACAGCGCGGCGTCGAACGTCTCGTCGGCGAACGGCAGCCGGTAGCCGCTCCCCCGGACAAGATCCCCGAGGCCCTTTGCGCGGGCCCGGGCGAGCATGCCGCGCGAGGCGTCGATCCCCGTGATCGCCAGTCCCCGCGCCGCGAGCGGGCTGGCGATCCGGCCGGTGCCGACCCCGACCTCGAGCAGCGACCGGACGCCGTCCCGGCCGAACTCCGCGGCGAGGGCATCGAGCGTCTTCGGCGCGAGCGGGTCGCGCGTCTCGTCGTAGACGGCGGAGATCTCGTCGAACTCCGCGGCGACCTGGCGGGTCGGGGACGCCATCGGGCCGGCCAATCGTCGCCGCGCTTAGGCGTGACGGACGCGACGGTTATCCCGTCGGCGACCCTCCGCGCGGCATGCCCCGCTGGCCGCCCCCGGAGTATCGGTTCGAGTGCGAGTTCGACGCGCCGCGCGCGTTCGTCTTCCGATGGTGCACCGACTACCGGCCGGACGACGGACGGCTGGCCGGCGAACGATACGACCGGCGGGTCCTGCGCCGTTCGCGTTCGGAGGTCGTCTTCGAGGATCTCTGGTGGGAGCAGGACGGGTGGCGGTGGCGGCACAATCGCGTACGCCTCTACCCCGCGACCCGCTGGCACGCGGAGTCGACCGCGAACTTCCGGACCGCGTCGATCGATTACCGGCTCGTCGACCTGCCCGGCGGGCGCACCCGCCTCGTCTTCCGGATGCGCCGCCGCCCGACCGAGCTGTACCCGGAGCAGCCGACCGCCGGGGCGATGCGCCGGGAGCTCACCCAGATGTGGGCGCGCTACGGCCGTCAGCTGGCTCGCGACTACCGGGCGTACCGGCGCCGCGGTCGGTAGGTGATCCGGCCCTCGAGGGCCGAGGGAACTCGCGAAGCACCGGCCGCCCCGCCGAACGGGTCGCCGCGAGCGTCCGTCTGCGCCGGGTCGTCCGACGGGGGTAGCCGCGCACGCCGCGAGGACCTCGCCGGCCGAACCGTCCGGTGGGGACGGCGGGGGGTTAAGTCGTGCGCTCGGTGAACTCCCCGGAATGCGCCCGGAGAGCTTCCGTACCCCGGTTCGGCTGGTCGGCGAGCATGTCCGTCTCGAGCCGCTCGCCGAGTCCGATGCGGAGGCGCTCGCCCCGATCTGGGCGCTCCCCGCGGTCCATCGGTACCTGATCGGGTTCCAGGAGGACCCGGACCGGCCCGACGTCCGGGCGCTGATCCGCCAGCTCCTGGCCCGGCAGGCCGACGGGACCGACCTCGCGTTCACGGTGGTCCGCACGTCGGACGGCCGACCGGTCGGCCTGACCCGCTTCCTCGACATCCAGCGACCGCACCACAAGGTCGAGGTCGGAGGCACCTGGCTCGATCCGTCCGTCTGGGGGACGGCGATCAATCCGGAGTCGAAGCTGCTGATGCTCCGCCACGCGTTCGCGACCGAAGAAGCGCATCGCGTGATCCTCAAGGTGGACGCTCGCAACGAGCGTTCCCGTCGCGCGATCGCGCGGCTCGGGGCCACCGAGGAGGCGGTGCTCCGGCAGAATCTCTGGCTCTCCGAAGGGTGCTATCGGGACACCGTCGTCTTCCGGATCCTCCGCGCAGAATGGCCCGGCGTAGAGGCGGGCCTCCGGGACCGTCTGGCGCGGCCGGGCCCGACCGAGGGCGCGCGCACCGGGGCGGTCGCCGCCCTGGCGGCGGCGAGCGTCCCTTCGCCGGCGCGCGGACGCGCCGTCCGCGGAGAGACCGGGATGGAGTTCCGCTCGCCGGTGACGATGGCCGGCCGCTTCGTCGAGCTCGCCCCCCTGGAGCGCCACCACCGGCCGGAGATCGAGCGCGCGGGGCGGGACCCGGCGATCTGGCAGTACCTGCGGTGGGGGGGCGCTCGGCCGGTCCCCGAGCTGGTCGACGGGGTCCTCACCGAGCTGCTGGAGGGGTGGGCGACGGGGGAAGTCCTGCCGTTCGTGATCCGGGCGCTGCCCGATCGTCGGATCGTCGGCCTCTTCCGGTACCTCAACATCGACCGGCCGAACCGGAGCGTGGAACTCGGGACGTGGGTCGACTCGGAGTACTGGCGGACGCCGGTCAACACGGAGGTGAAGTTCCTCACCCTCTCGCACGCGTTCGAGCGAGAGTCGGCCCACCGCGTCCAGATGCAGACCGACCGTAGGAACGTCCGCTCCCAGCGCGCGATCGAGCGGCTCGGCGCGGTGCGCGAAGGGCGGCACGACGAGAACTTCCTCCTGCCCGACGGAACGTACCGAACGTCGATCGTCTACAGCATCCTCGAGTCGGAGTGGCCGACCGTCCGCCGGGCCCTCGCGGAGAAGCTGGCGCGGCCGTGGCCGGGCGCGCCCGATCGGAACTGACGCCGAGGGGGCGGGCCCGCCGGGATTCGAACCCGGGTCTGAGGCTCCGGAGGCCCCCGTGATATCCAAGCTATACTACGGGCCCGTGGTGGTTCCGGGGTCGACCGGTCGTGCGGTCCGGAACCGCACCGTGGCCCGGACGACCCGGCCGAGGTCTTAGCGTTATCACGATTCGACGGCCGGCCGCGCCGGGCGTGCGTCGGCGCCCGGGCGACCCGCCCCGGGGGGAGGCCCGGGGCGCGGCGACTCCGCCGCAAGGGGTATCTCCCCGCGGCCGCCGTGGCCGGCGGACGGGAGCGACCCGGATGGCGTTCCGATTCCAGCTCTGGCTGCGGGGGATCACGATGCTGCTCGCGCTGCAGTTCCTCCTCGGCATCTGGGTCAACCTGTTCGGGACGTTCCCGCGGACGACGAGCCTTGCGACCGCGCTCACCTACACGGGCGATCCCGCGCTGACCGCGCACATGCTGCTCGCGGTCGTGATCGTGGTCGTCGGGTTCGTGGTCGCCGTCGTCGCCTTCCTGGGGAGCGCCCCGGATCCCCGGCTCCGCTGGATCCTCGCCGGGGGCCTCATCTCGACGCTGTTCGCCTACGAGTGGGGGGTCCGGCTGATCCTCGCCGACTTCGCGAGCAACACCGACTCGTTCTGGATGGCGGTCGGGTTCATCGCCGCGGTCGCCTTCTACGGGATCGCGCAGACGATGGTCGCGGCGGCCGACGCGAGCCGGTCGCGCCCGCTCCGCCCCGCGAAGGTCGCCTAGCCCGCGGGCGCGGCGCACCCGTGTCGCTGCCGGTGCGCCCAGAGGCGGCGGTAGGCCCATCGGAGCGGGCCGACGAGCACGGGGAACCGGTCGACCAGGCGCCCCGCGGTCCGCCCGAGCGTGAGCCCCACGAGCGGGGCGACGATCGCGGCGCCCGTGCGGCGGCCGGAGCCGTCCACGAGGTGGGCCGCGGCGAACCGGGCGTCGGTCGGTAGGTCGCCGAGCGCCGCCTCCCCCGCCGGGCTCGCGAGCGGCGCGAGGTCGACCCGGTGGTGGCTCAAGCCGGCGACGCTGCGCGCGAACAGCCCGCAGGAGCCGCACGTGTCGTCGTAGTAGAGCCGGGCGGCCCGCTCCTGCGCGTACGGCATCGCCCCGGAAACGTCGGGGAGGCAGAAAGCGGGAGCGGCCTACGCGGGCTTCGGGCCCTTCGGGCGGGCGGCCGCGGCGGCCGGCGGCGCGGACCCCTTTGACTCGGAGTACCCGCAGCGGCCGCACGCCCGGCGGTTGCCGTGCTCGGCGAGGAACGTGCCCGGCCCGCACTTCGGGCAGGCGCGGTGCGTGCGGACGAGCGCGTCGCCCTTCACCTCGTAGAGGCCGACCCGGGCCTTCGCCACGGTGGGATCACTCCTTCTTCGCCGCGGCGGGGGCGTCCGCCTTCGGGGGTTCGGCGGGGGCCGCCTCGGTCGCGGCGGCCGGGGTCTTCGCGGCCTTCTCGACGAGGCCGTGGCGGACCAGGATATGCTCGCGGACGATCGACTTCACGGCGTCCGCCGTCTCGTAGACGTGCGCGTCGCCGCGCGTCACGGCGGTGCCGAACCGGGCCCGCATCCGCTCGACGATGACGCGGTCCTTCGGCGCCTTCACGAGCTTCGCGAGCTCGACGCGGACGTCGTCGCGCTTCGGCGTCGCCGCCGTCGCGTGGGCGATCTCGAAGAGGTATTCGTGGCGGTGGAGGAGGGGGTTCGCGCGCTCCTCGAGGATCTTAATCTCCAAGGTCGACCTCCCGACACTCCATCCGCTCGATGAGCCCGCGCACGTGGTCCTTCGCGGCCGCGTCGACGCGGACGAAGGAGACCCCCGCA
>Ga0335074_10009611_pt1 | contig 13507 bp, 10 predicted proteins | sample Lox_Sample_23_FD_206715 | JGI IMG/M metagenome (GOLD analysis project Ga0335074, IMG submission 206715) | Soil microbial communities from Loxahatchee National Wildlife Refuge, Florida, United States - Lox_Sample_2.3 | ecosystem: Environmental > Terrestrial > Soil > Wetlands | place: USA...
ACAACATCACCGCCAAGGACGCCATCGCCTTCGCGCGCACCGCCACCGCTTCACCGCCCGAGAACACCACCACACGAGGACAGGCCGAGGAGGACCCGAGCGGTGAGGCAGGCGGTGGTCAGAGCCGCGGTGAAGACGATGACGGGCCCGACGGCGATGACGACGATACGGGCGGCGGAGGTTCAGGCGGCGGGGGTACAGGCGGCGGGGGTTCAGGCGGCGACTCGGGGCCGAGTGGCGGCTCGGGGCCAGATGACGCGGACGATGGCCCGACCGGACCCGAAGGCCGCCCGGTCGTGCCCGAGGTCATAGCCCCGCTAGCCACCCTCCAGGGACGTGCGAAGCGCCCCGGCGACAACCGCCTGCTCGGCCCTCTCGACCCCGCCCTCACCCGCGACCTCGCAGCGGCGGCCGCCCGCTCTCCCGACGCCCGCTGGGAAATCACCATCATCGACGACCACGGCTACGCCGCCGGCCACGGGGTCGCACGCGCCCGCCGCGGTAGACGGCAGCGGCCCCGGCCACCGAACCCGGCCCTGTGCGCGCTGCCCGCCCGGGTGAACATCATCGTCACCGAAGCCCTCCTGCACCAACTAGCCGCACAGCCCCGCTCTGGCGCCCCGCCGGGCGACTGGCACTTCGGTCCGCGCACCGCTAAAGCCGACGACGACGCGTGGGTCCTCACCCTGCCCGACGGCCGCGAACTGACCGTGCGGTTCGACGTGGTGCCCACCCACGCCTGCGATCACCGCCATGAAGTCAGCACCTACGAGCCAAGCGAGCGGCTCCGCCGCCTCGTCCAGGTGCGTGATCACGAGTGCACGTTTCCACCGTGCTCCCGGCCGGCCCACGAATCCGACTTCGAGCACGCCGTCCCCTTCGACCACGGCGGCCGGACGGACGCCTGCAACGCGGGCGCCCGAAGTCGCCGCTGCCATCGGGTAAAGCAGTCGGCCGGGTGGACGGTCACCCAGCCCCGGCCAGGCTGGCACGTATGGATCACACCAACCGGCCGGAGCTACACCCAGGAACCCTGGCGATACATCGGGTGACACCGGGCCCCTGGCATCGCCCCTTCAGGTTCATGCCTCACGATGTCATCAGTGGGTGAAGAGGAGAACGACGGGGTAATCCCATCCCGGGTCGTTCTTCTTACATAGACATGCATGGTAAGAAGTCACCCAGAGCGTTCCACGGAGAAAGGCGCACATAGTGGCCATGCCCAAGTCTACGGGTGTGCTCGACGCGCAAGGCAGCGCGTCGGACACCTTGTGGTACACGGCGAAGACGAAGCTCCTCGGGCCGCCACTCGTTAACGAGCAGCTTGGGGAGCAGCGGCTGTCAAAGCCGCTCGCGCTCGGCGTCCTTTCTCCCGACGGCATCTCCTCCTCGGCCTACGGCACCGAGGAGATCCTGATCGCGCTGCTGCCGATGGCCGGCCTGGCGGCGTTCACCCTGATCCTGCCGATGACGCTGGCCATCCTGTTCGTGATGACGCTCGTGGTGCTGTCGTACCGCGAGGTCGTGATGGTCTACATCAAGCCGGGCGGCTCCTACGTGGTGGCCAGGGAGAACTTCGGCCCCCGGGTCGCCCAGGTCTGCGCGGTCGCGCTGCTGATCGACTACGTGGTCACGGTGGCGGTCCAGATTGCCGCGGGGACGGCGGCGGTCGCCTCGGCGATCCCGTCGATCGGGCCGTACAAGCTTGAGATCTGCGTCGGCGTGGTGCTGCTGATGTGCTACGGCAACCTGCGCGGCATCAAGGAGGCGGGCAAGGCGTTCGCCGTCCCCACCTACCTGTTCGCCGGCTCGGTGATCCTGATGATCGTGGTCGGGCTGATCCGCGAGGTCATGGGCAACCTGCACGCCATCAACCCGGCCACCCTGCACGGCACCTACCAGATCGGCAACGGCAGCGAGGGGCTCATCACCGGCGTGATGATCTTTACCCTGCTGCGCGCGTTCGCCAACGGCGGCGCCTCGCTGACCGGCATCGAGGCGGTCAGCGACGCGGTCGGCGCGTTCCGCCCGCCGGAGGGCAGGAACGCCCGCAAGGTCCTGATCGCCGAGGGCATCATCCTCGGGGTGCTGGTGGCCGGCATCGGCTGGATGGCGCACACCACGCACGCGACCCCGTTCCAGAAGGGGTACCCGACGGTCCTGGCGCAGGAAGCGCAGATCGTCTTCGGCCACTCGTTCGTCGGGCAGGCCCTGTTCTATCTGGTCCAGCTGGCCACCATGCTGATCCTGTACACCGGCGGCAACACCAGCTTCAACGGCTTCCCGTTCCTGACCAGCTACGTCGCGGGCGACTCGTTCCTGCCCCGGTGGCTGCTCAAGCGCGGGCACCGGCTGGTGTTCTCCAACGCGATCATCGTGCTCGCCGTCACCTCGGTCGCCCTCCTGGTCATCAAGGACGCGGACGTCAACAGCCTGGTCCCGCTGTACGCGATCGGCGTGTTCACCGCGTTCACGATGGCCGGCTTCGGCATGGCCAAGTACCACCACACCCGGCGCGAGCCGGGCTGGCGGCCGAAGTTCGTCATCAACTTCTCGGCCGGAGCGCTCTCGCTGATCGTCGTCATCATCTTCGCGGTGGTGAAGTTCACCGAGGGCGCCTGGGTCGTGCTGGTGCTCTTCGTCATCCTGGTCCCCGCCCTCATCCGGATGAACACCGAATACCGGGCCGAGGCGGAGGTCCTCGAGACGGTGACCGGAGAACAGCAGCCGCCGCCGCCACCGCACTACTCCAGGCGGGTCGTCTTCGTCCTGGTCGACGGCTTCGACCTGGCGACGCTGGCCGCCCTGCGCTACGCCCGCTCGCAGCGGCCGACCCAGATCCGCGCGGTGCACTTCGTCATCGACAGCGTGCGGGCCGAGAAGCTGCGGGACAAGTGGACCCGGGCCGACCGCGGGGTGGCGCTTGACTTCATCGACGTCCCCGACCGGCGGCTGATCAAGGCCGCGACCGACCTGGCCGAGCGCGAGGTTCAGGACCCGGGCACGCACGTCACCGTGATCCTGCCCCGGCGCAGCTACTCGGCCCTGCTCGGCCGCCTGCTGCACGACCGCACCGCGGACAAGATCGCGGCCGCGGTCAGCCGCATCCCCCGCTCGGCGGCGACGATCGTCCCGTACGACGTTCCCAGCCGGGTGGCGGTGCTGCAGGCCCGCCAGGCGGCCAAGGCGGAGGCGGCTAGCGCCGCGGTCCGGGCGGCGAAGGTCGCCCGCGGGCACGGCGGCGCGGGCAAGCTGAAGCCCGTCATCATCACCCCGGCCGAGACTGGGCTCACGGCCGCCGAACAGGCAGCGGAGGCGCAGGAACTGGCGGTGGAGTCGGACGTGGCCGCCTCGCACAGCCCGTTCAAGAAGCCGACTGCGGCCACCGCGGCCGGCGTCACCGCGATCGGCGCCATCACCGGCGGCAAGGTCACGGTCGAGGGCAAGATCCGCGTCGTGGAGATCCGCCCGGTCGAGCGCAACTCGGTGCTGGCCGTGGAGATCAACGACACCACCGGCAACCTCACCGCGATGTTCTACGGCCGTTCGCATATCCCCGGCCTGATCTGCGGCGGGAAGGTCCGGTTGAGCGGCTCGGTGGGGGTCAAGGGCGGCAAGCCGGTCATGATCAACCCCGCTTACGAGCTCGTGCCGCTGGGCGAGGAGGCGTAGCGCGGGCCTCCGGCCGGTCATCCCTCTTCCCTCGCCAGCAGCTCATAGGCCGGGTTGATCATGGCCGGGCCGCCGCCGCGCATGGACACCTTGCCGTCGAGGCGGAGCCGCACCCCGGGCTCGAACCCGGGGATGTGGGTCCGCCCGTAGAACATCGCCGTCAGTGAGCCGGTGCCATCGGCGATCGTGGCCTCGAACACGCAGCTGTTCTCGACTGGCCGGATCTCCACCGAGCTGACCCGGCCCTCGATGGTCGCCTTGCGGGCTCCCTCGAGCGCGTTGATGGTCGTCACCCCGTTCGCGCTCCCGTTCGGGGCGACGGCAGGTCGCGCGGCGGTGGCGCGCTGCGGGCGGGTGCCGGCGGCGGTCGGCTGCTCCTTCTCCTTCTCCCGAACGGACCCCGGTTCCACCTGGTCCCCGGCCGCCTGGGCGCGGTCGGCGGCGGCCTGCTGGGCGGTGTTCCTGGCGTGCAGCAGGTGCACCCGGCTCTCCACGTCGAACGGGATGATGGTGGCGGCCGAGTCCGGCACCTGGCTGATCACCGAGGCGATCTTGTCCGCGGTCCGGTCGTGCAGCAGCCGGCCGAGCAGCGGGGCGTAGCCGCGCCTCGGCAGCACCACCGTGACCTGGGTGCCGGGCGCCTCGGCCTCGCGGCTCACCAGTTCCAGCGAGGCCCGGGTGAGGCGGCGGTCCGGGGTGTCGATCATCTCCAGCGGGATGTCCTGGCCGTACCTGACCCACTGCTCCCGCAGCGTCTCCGCCTGGGCGCTGTCGATGACGAAGTGCACCGCCCGCATCATGGTCGGCCGCAGCCCCCGGGCGTACCTGATGGCGGCGAACGTCGCCAGGTCGACGTCGTCGACGAAGATGAGCACCACCCGGCGGCGGTAGTTCGGCTGCCGGGGCGGGATCCCCGCGTCCCGCCGGTCTCCGATGCTCGCGAGGATCTCGGCTTCCAGCCGGTACTCCCGGTTGAGCCTGATCAGCAGGTAGACCAGCACCGGGAAGACGATGACGATCAGCCAGGCGCCCTCGGTGAACTTCACCACCGCGAAGATGACCACGACCAGCGCGGTGTACACGGCGGCGGTCGTGTTGATGATCCGGCGGCGACGCCAGCCCCGCTCCTTCACCCGCTTGTGGTACTTGGCCATGCCGAAGCCCGCCATCGTGAACCCGGTGAAGACGCCGATTGCGTAGAACGGGATCAGCCCGTTGACGACGGCGCGGGTGGCGACCAGCAGGGCCAGCGAGATCACCGTGAGCACGATGATGCCGTTGGACAGCGCCAGGCGGTGCCCGCGCTTGGTCAGCCAGCGCGGCAGGAAGGAGTCCGCCGCGACGAAGCTGGCCAGGTAGGGGAACCCGCTGAAGCTGGTGTTGCCGCCGGTGAACAGGATCAGCGCGGTCGCCGCCTGCACCACGAAGTACATGAAGTGCCCGTCGCTGCCGAAGACGACGTTGGCCTCCTGCGCGAGCACCGTCGGGTAGCCGGCTATATAGGGGGTGGCGTGGGTGATGTGCGCCAGCCAGGAGATCCCCGCGATGAGGAATGCGACGATCGAGCCTTGCGTGACGAGGATCTGCCGCGCGTTTCGGCCCTCCGGCGGTTTCAGCGCCCCGACCGCGTTGGAGACCGCCTCGATCCCGGTCAGCGACGACCCGCCGTTGGCGAACGCCTTCGCCAGCATGTAAATCAGCCCGATGCTGATCAGCCCCTCGGTGCTGTGCCCGAACGGGTAGATGGGGCCCGGGTACTTGCCCACCATCGGCAGCCCGCCGCCGAACACCTCGCGGTACAGCCCGACGACGATTAGCGCCGCCACGGAAATCGAGAACAGGTAGGTCGGCAGCGCGAACGCCCGGCCGGCCTCGCGTATGCCGCGCAGGTTGATGTAACACATGATCAGCACCGCGATCACGGAGATGAAGATCAGGATGTTCGACCCGATCACCGGGACGTTCGCCAGCTGCGGGAACGCGGAGACGATGGCGGCGCTGCCCGCGGCGGTCTGCACCGCGACGGTCACCGTGTAGTCGATGAGCAGTGCCACCGCCGCGACCTGGGCGACCCGCGGCCCGAAGTTCTCCCTCGCCACCACGTAGGATCCGCCGGCCCGGGTGTACACCGAGACGACCTCGCGGTAGGAGAGCACGACCAGCGCGATGCCCGCCAGCACGACCAGCGTCATCGGCAGGATTAGCGTGAACGCCGCCAGGCCGACGACCTGGACCATCTCGATCAGCATCTCTTCGGTGCCGTAGGCGGCCGACGAGATGCCATCGCAGGACAGCACGCCGAGCGCGAGCGGCCGCGACAGCCGCTCCGATGAAAGCTGCTCGTTGACGAGCGGCGGGCCGAGCAGCTTCCGTTTGAGCGCGTAGCCGAACGTCTCCGGCAGCCGGGTGCCGGACAGGCCGAAGCTGGCTGTCTCGTCGGCCACTAGCTACCGCCCCCATCCGACGCCTCGCGGCCATCCGAGCGCCATCCTTCCCCTGACGCTGAGTAACATTCAAGGGCGGAAATCGAGCCCTGGGGGGCCTTCCGGCAATGCCGCGGCACCAGGCGCGAGGGGTGTCTTCTCATAGCGGATTTCACGTTAGGCGCTGCCGTACCCGATCACCGCAAGGGCCACGTTAATCCTGCTGAGCTGCGCGTTAAGGATTCATCAAGATCGGCCACGACGGGGGGAAACACGCGTTCAAATGGCAAGCACGATGACTGGAAGTAGGCACCCGGTGGCCGGAGCGTGGCGCAGCTACAAACCATACGGTTACGGATCGCGCAGGGATCCGCAGTCGCGATCGCCGTGGCGCCGCGGCCTGCCCGCGCCGTACGTGCTGCCGGCCGGGTTCGCGGCCCTGCTCGCGGTCGGCACGGTTGCGGCCGGCCTGCACGGCCGCCTCGACGCGACCGGGGTGCTGATCTGCTGCGCGGTCGTGGTCGGGGCGCTCGCCCCGGTGTCCGAGCCGACCGCGGCGGCGCCGCTCGCCGTCATCGGCTGGCTGACCGCCGTCGGGTTCTCCCGCCCGCCCTACGCCGACCTCCGGCTGACCGGCACGGTCGCCTCCCAGGCGGCGATCACGCTGGCCATCGTCGCGGTGACCGGAGCCGTCGCCGGAGCGGTAGTGCGGCAGTGGTCCGCGCGGGTAAAACTAGAGACTGTGGACAGACGGCGCGAAAGCGGCATCGATCTCCGCCGGCAGCTGGCCGGCGGCGCGATCGCGATCGTCGGGCTGCCCGCGCTGACCGCGGTGCTGTCGGCCTTCCGGTCACCGGAGCTCTCCGACGACCTGCTGATCTACCTGGTGCTGGTGGTGGCGGCCACCGTCGTCGGCGGCTTCTGGCCCGGCGTGTTCGCCGCCGTCGCCGCCTGCCTGCTGCTGAACTGGTTCTTCACCGAGCCGCTGCACACGTTCACGATCGCCGAGCCGCGCAACCTGCTCGCGCTGGTGCTGTTCGTCACCGTCGCGGTGGCGGTCAGCAGCGTGGTCCACCTGGCCGCGCGGCGGGAGGCGGACGCGTCCCGCAGCTCCCGGGAGACCCAGTCGCTGCTCGGCCTGGCGCAGACCGTGCTCGGCGGCGCCGACACCCCGGCCGACGTCCTCGACCATCTGACCACCAGCCACGGCGGGCACGCGCAGCTCCTGGAGCGGGTCAGCGGCCGCTGGATCATGGTCGCGTCGAGCGGCGCGGCCGAGCCGGGCGCGACCACGCTCAGGTTCGAGGTCCGCCCCGACCTCGCCCTCGAGGTCAACGGGCAGGCGGCCAGCGCGACCACCGCGCTCCTGGCCGGGTACACCGCGCAGGCGGTGGCGGCCCTCGACCGGGCCCGGCTGCGCACCCAGGCCGCCCAGGCCGAGGCGCTGGCCGAGGGCGACCGGATGCGGACCGCGCTGCTGCGCGCGGTCAGCCACGACCTGCGGACCCCGCTCGCCTCGATCAAGGCCAGCGTCTCGAGCCTGCGGCAGACCGATGTGAGCTGGTCGGACGACGATGAGGCGGAGCTGCTGGCCAACATCGAGCAGAACGCCGACCGGCTCGACGCGCTCGTCGGCAACCTGCTCGACATGAGCCGTCTGCAGGCCGGGTCGCTGGCGCCGTTCCTGCGCGCCACCGCGATCGACGAGGTCGCCCCGGTCGCACTGCGCGGACTCGATGACGCCGACCATATGCTCATCGTCGTCCCGGACGACCTGCCCCTGGTCCGGGCCGACCCGGGGCTGCTCGAGCGGGTGTTCGCGAACCTGTTCTCCAACGCGCTGCGGCACTCGCCGCCCGACCAGCGGCCGTCGCTGCGCGCCCGCGAGGACGGCGACCGGGTGGTCCTCGACGTGATCGACCACGGCTGCGGCGTCCCGGCCGAGCTCAAGGAGCGGATCTTCGAGCCGTTCGCCCGGCTGGACGAGCGGTCGCCCGGCGTCGGGCTCGGGCTCGCCGTCGCCAAGGGGTTCTCCGAGGCGATGGGCGGCTCGATCGTCGCGATCGACACCCCGGGCGGCGGGCTCACCGTCCGGGTGACGATGCCCGCCCTCACCAGCGACGTGCCCGCCGCCCTGGGGGCCGACCAGTGACCAAGGTGCTCGTGATCGACGACGAGCCGTCGATCCTGCGGGCGCTGCGGATCAACCTGACCGCCAGGAACTACGAGGTCTCCACCGCCGGCGACGGCGCGTCGGGGCTGCTGGCGGTCTCGCGGGAGCGACCCGACGCGGTGATCCTCGACCTCGGCCTGCCCGACATGGACGGGACCGAGGTCATCCACGGGGTCCGCGGCTGGTCGACGACCCCGATCATCGTCTTGTCCGTCTGGGGGGCCGAGCCGCAGAAGGTGGCGGCCCTCGACGCCGGCGCCGACGACTACGTGACCAAGCCGTTCGGCATGGACGAGCTGCTCGCCCGGCTCCGGGCGGCGGTCCGCCGGTCGGCCCCGGCCCCGGACGAGCCGGTCGTCACCACCCCCGACTTCACCGTCGACCTGGCCGCCAAGCGGGTCATCAGGGACGGCGCCGACGTCCGGCTGACCCCGACCGAGTGGCAGCTGCTCGAGATCCTGGCCCGCAGCCGGGGCCGCCTGATCACCCAGAAGCAGCTGCTGCAGGACGTCTGGGGCCCGTCCTACGGCTCAGAGTCCAACTACCTGCGGGTCTACATCGCCCAACTCCGCCGCAAGCTCGAGCCCGAGCCGTCCCGCCCCCGTTACCTGCTGACCGAGCCGGGCATGGGCTACCGCTTCCAGGCCTAGCCCGGGCCTAGCCCTCACCAGCGCGAGGTTCGGTTGTAGCGCGGCCTCCAGATGGCGCGGTAGACCAGCCGGGCCGGCGGCGGGAGCGTGCCGATCGCGGCGGCGGCCTGGTCGGGCTCCGCCCCGTCGGCCAGCCAGGCGAACATCTCGCCGCCGGCCGACAACCCGTTCTGGCGGACGATTTTGAACCCCACCCGGCGCCATTCGGCGCTGGTCAGCGCCTCGCCGATGAGCGGCAGGCCGTCGCGCTCCTCGTGCGCCAGGTGACGGGTGAGCGACGTGGCGAGGGCGTCGGCGGCGTCGCCGATCGCGCGCGCATCGGCCCGGTGCCCGGCCTCGGCCCGGGCGAAGGCGTCGTCCACCGCAGCCAGCAGCGGGTCGATCTGCTGGTGCTCGGACTCCATCGCGTCGAGCACGGACTGCGCCTGGTCGCGGTTGGGCAGCCGCTCGCGCAGGGCCGGCCAGACGATCGCGTCCTCGGCCGTGTGGTGGAGGTGCAGTTGCCGCTTGAACAGCTCCCAGCCGGCCCGCACCGAGGCCCGCCGTCCCGGGTCGGGCAGGTCCGCGAACGCCGCCGCCCGGGCCAGTTGCGCCAGGTCGCGCCGGAACGCCGCGTGCGCGGCGAGCATGATCGTCAGATCCGCGTTGCCGGCCCCGTGCCTGGCCGCGTCGCTGCTAGCGGGCAGGTTCCGCGTTGTCATGAGCGTCCCCCCGTTCCCTTGGCCGGGGCTGCGGGGTTCGTCGCCCGAACCCGCGTGGTGAGGTAGCGCAGGGTACGGACGGTCGTCTCGACGTCGGATGAGCTCAGCGACTCATAGATCGGCGCGGTGACCGCGCTGATCGAGCCGGCGATCTTCTCGCGCAGCTGCGCGCCGTCGTCCGCGATCTTGACCGTCTGCTGGCCGACCGTGACGAGACCGGATGCGACCAGGCCGTCGGCCAGCTCGGTGGCTGCGCGCGGGTCCAGGTCGAGCCAGTCGACGAGGTCATTGACGTACTGGTCCTTGGCGGAGGCGTCACCGAGCACACCGAGCCGCTGCAGGGCCAGGTAGGTCTCGCGATCGGTGCCCGCCTGCGCGACTTTGTCGGCCAGCAGCCCCGCCAGCACCGACTGAGCCTGGCCGAGGGCACCGCCGATCGCCTGCCCGGCGGACATGGCGGGCCTGGCCGGTGCGGCGGGCCTGGTCTCCGTCTGGTTCTCCGTCATCGTGATGATCCCCTGTCCGTGTGCTAGAACCTTGATTACCAGCGAACACTAGGTACGCTACCCTCTAGGAAACCTAATGTCTAGGCTTCCTAGTTAATAAGGAACCGAAGGATTATGGCTGACTCCCCTGACCACGCCCGGCGGCGCCTTGAGAGCGAGTTCCTGCTCGCGCTGCGCCGCTCCGGCGCGGTGATGCAGCTGCTCGGCTCGGCCTCGGCCGAGCGGATCGGCATCAACGTCACCGACCTCAACTGCCTGAACATCCTGGCGCTGAGCGGCCAGCTGACCGCGGGCGAGCTCGCCCGGGCGACCGGGCTGACCACCGCGTCGATCACCGGCGTGCTCGACCGGCTCGAGGAGGCGGGCTTCGTCCGCCGCGAGCGTGACGCCCACGACCGGCGCCGGGTCGTCGTGCACCTCGACGCCACCCGCGGGCTGCGCGACGTCGCCCCGGTCTTCGCGCCCGTGGTCGAGGCCTGGCGGGCGGCCGCGGCGGCGTACACCGACGAGCAGCTGGCCCTCATCCTCGGGTTTCAGAATCAGCTCGAGCAGATCATGCGCGACCGCCTGGTCGAGCTGCGCGGCGGTGCCCCCGCCTAGCCGGCCGCGCCGGGCAAACTCCCGTATACCTGCGGCATGACCGCTCGGCCGCTGGGGCAGACTGGGTGCCATGACTAGTGACGACAGGGCGACCGGGGCCGGCCCCGACGACATGGGCGACGACGAGCAGGAGTTCGAGATCGCCGAGTACGACCAGTACATAGAGGACCCGCCCGACAGCGGCCTCGCGATCGACGAGGACGACGATGACGACGGCGAGCGGGCCGTCGACTGGTCCGAAACCCACCCCCGCGAGGTGGTCAGGGAGAACGCCGAGCCCGACGACCGGCCGGCCGAATCGTCCGCGATTCACGAAATTCCCGGAACGTGAGCTGAGGCCTTGCGCTGCGCTTCGCTACTCGCTAGTAATGAGGAAAGGGTGATGGCGACTGGCGAGGCCCGCTGGAGGCACGCGTGAGCTCCTACGATCTGTACACGACGCCGGTCTCGACCGACACCTGGGACGTGCCCGCGAGCGGGGCCGCCCGCTTCTCGTGGGAGTACGACGACGGCCGGCAGCGGCTGCTCGACCTGTACCAGCGGGGCAAGGACAAGCAGTGGGACGCCACCAAGCGGATCGACTGGGACCAGCCGGTCAATCCGGCCAACGTCATGGACACCGGCGAGGAGCTGACCGCGATCTACGGCTCGCGGCAGTACGCGAAGCTGAACCAGGCCGAGCGGGACGAGCTTAGCCACCACATGTCGTCGTGGCTGTTCAGCCAGTTCCTGCACGGCGAGCAGGGCGCGCTGACGGTGGCGGCGCGGATCATCGAGTCGGTGCCGGACATGGACTCGAAGTTCTACGCCGCCACCCAGGCGATGGACGAGGCCAGGCACGTCGAGATCTTCTCCCGGTTCACGACCGAGAAGATCGGCCTGTTCTACCCGGTCAACCAGGACCTGGCCCGGCTGCTGGCGGACGCGCTGGCCGATTCCCGCTGGGACATGCCCTACCTGGGGATGCAGGTGCTGATCGAGGGGCTGGCGCTCGCCGCGTTCGGCGTGCAGCGCGACGTCGCCGCCAACCCGCTGGTCAAGCAGCTGCTCGCGTACGTGATGCAGGACGAGGCGAGGCACGTGGCGTTTGGCCGGCTGGCTCTGCGGGACTACTACGCGCAGCTGTCCGCGGCCGAGCTCGCCGACCGCGAGGAGTTCGTGGTCGAGGGCTGCTACCTGATGCGCGACCGGTTCGTCGCCCGGGAGGTGTACGAGCGGCTCGGCTTCGACGTCGCCGAGTGCGTCGAGTTCACCGAGCACTCGCCGGTCCAGCAGGCGTTCAGGAAGCTGCTGTTCACCCGGATCGTGCCCTGCGTGAAAGACATCGGCCTATGGGGCCCGAAGGTGCAGCAGGCGTACGTCAACCTCGGCGTGCTCGACGCGGCCGACAGCGACCTCGACGCGCTGATGCTCGACGACGAGCAGGTGGCCGACCGGATGGAGCGGGAGCACGCGGCCGAGCTGGCCGCCCGCAAGGTGGAAGTGGACGCCGCGATCGCGTCGGGGGCCCTCAGCTGAGGCCGCTCGCGGAGCGCATCGAGCGCGCTACCGGACTCGACGGGCCGGTCCGCGCGGTTTCCAGAGCCGTAGTGCGCGCCCTGCCGCCGAGCCGGGCGGTCGACCTGCTGCACGGCGTCCCGTTCGGCCAGCCGGCCCACCCGGCCGCGGTCCGGCTGCCGATCGGCTGCTGGACCTCGGCCGTGCTGCTCGACTGGCTGGGCGGCCGCGGGCGGGAGGCCGAGCGGGCGTCGGCCACGCTCATCGCGGTCGGCGTGGCCGGGGCGCTGCCGGCCGCCGCCACCGGCCTGGCCGACTGGTCGGCGCTGCACACTCATCAGCAGCGGGTCGGGCTGGTGCACGCGATCGCCCAGGCCGGCGCCACCCTCCTGTTCGCGGGCTCGCTACTGGCCCGCCGGGCCGGACGGCGCGGCAGCGGCACCGCGCTGGCGGCCTGCGGGCTCGCCACCGCCACCGTCGGCGGCTATCTCGGCGGCCACCTGGCGATGCGCCTCGGGGCCGGGTCGAGCCACGCCGAGCCGGTCGGGCACCTGGCCGCGATCGGCTGGCAGGATCTCTGCCCGCTGGCGGAGCTGCCGGACGGGCGGCCCGCCCGACGGCAGCTCGGGTACCTCAGCCTGCTCGCCGTGCGGGCCGGCGAGTCCGTCTTGGTGCTCTCCGACCAGTGCTCTCATTTGGGCGGCCCGCTCCACCAGGGCCGCCTGGTGACCGACCGGGGCGACGCCTGCGTCGTCTGCCCCTGGCACGGCTCGACCTTCAGGCTCGGCGACGGCGCCGTGCGCCGGGGGCCGGCCACCGCCACCCAGCCCGCGTTCCAGACGCGGGTCAGCGACGCGGGCGTGGTCCAGGTCCGGCCGCTGCAGGCGAGCCTGGCCGCCAGGGCGGCTAAGTCACCGCGGCGGCCGTTCAGATCGGCAGCCGGGTAACGCTGCCGTTGCCGCCCTCCGGGCTCGGCAGCGCCGCCGGGCCGTCGTCGACGGACGGCTGGGCCGCCGTCTCGCCGGTCACGTTGCCGAAGAGCCCGCCGAGGCCCTCGAGCGCCTTGCCGAGCTCGCTCGGCACGATCCACATCTTGTTGGCGCTGCCCTGCGCGAGCTCCGGGAGCATCTCCAGGTACTTGTAGGCCAGCAGCCGCTGATCGGGGTTGCCCTCGTGGATCGCGCGGAAGACCGTCGCGATCGCCTGCGCCTGGCCGCGCGCCCGGGCGGCCTCGGCGGTGGCGTCCGCCTCGGCCCGGACCACCTCGGCCTCCGCCTCGCCGCGG
>Ga0335074_10009613_pt1 | contig 13506 bp, 6 predicted proteins | sample Lox_Sample_23_FD_206715 | JGI IMG/M metagenome (GOLD analysis project Ga0335074, IMG submission 206715) | Soil microbial communities from Loxahatchee National Wildlife Refuge, Florida, United States - Lox_Sample_2.3 | ecosystem: Environmental > Terrestrial > Soil > Wetlands | place: USA: Florida...
ATGCTGCTCCACTCGAGGCCCACGCGCGTGAAGGAGCGATAGATCCGGTCGAGGCGCTCGCGAGCACTCGCATCGACCATCACTCCGGTCACGACGTTCGCGAACCGGTAACCCGTTGCGCCGTGCACGGCCCAGTCCTCGCGCAGCGGCTCGAAGCGCGCCGTGATTTTCTCGACGACCAGGTAAAGTGGCAGCTTCCCTGGCGGTCGTGAGCCGCCCGGGAGGCCGTTCTGCCCCGCGCGCATCTTGCCGACGCGCTCCTGCAGGCGGCTGAAGTACTGCGCCGGATCGTACAGCCCATCGGGGTGGTCGATCCGCAACCCGTCCACCTTGCCCGCCGCGATCAGCTCGAGCACCAGGCGGTGCGTCGCGTCGAACACCGCCTCGTTCTCCATGCGCAAGGCGGCGAGATCGTTGATGTCGAAGAATCGGCGGTAATTCACCTCATCCGCGGCGACGCGCCAGTACGCGAGGCGGTAGGGCTGCGCCTCGAGAAGCTCGTGCAGCGTATCGAAGCTCGCGGGCTCCCCCGCCGCCCCGTTCAGGCGGTGGACGGCGGCGGCGATCGCCTCGGGCAGCAAGGCGCTGCGGGCGCAGAGTCGCACCAGGCGGCGTTTGTGAACTTCCTTGTCCCGATTGCGCTCCTCGAGCGCGGCCGGGGACAGGTCGCCCCGCTCGGGGAGGTGGCCGAACGCGCCGATGAGGCTCGAGAAGTCCGCGCGCTCCTCGTCCGCGAGCCGCTCGAGGGTGCTTTCCGCGAGCGCGCGCTCGAGGATGCGGGGATACTCGCGCGGGTCGATGGGGAAACGATGCTCGTGATAGAGGATTGCGAAGCAACCCGTCTCGCCCTCGAACTTGAGCACGAGCTCGCCGCGCTCGAGAGTGCTGCCGTAGTGATCGCCGAGCACGGGCACCAGCACCTTGCCGCAGAGCGCTGGGTCCAGGTTCTCCCACGCGATGTCGAAGAACTGAGCATAAATCGATGCCGGCCCGTTCTCGAGCACGTCCATCCACCAGGTGTTGTCGGCGCCCATGATCCCGACGTGATTCGGAACCCAGTCGAGAATGTGACCCATGCCGTGCGCATGCAAGGTGCCGACGAAGTGCTCGAGGTCCTCGCGAGTGCCGATCTCCGGGTTGATGCTGTTGTGGTCCACCACGTCGTAGCCGTGGAGGCTCCCGGGGCGCGCCCGCACGTACGGGGAGCAGTACAGGTGACTCGCCCCGAGCGCGGCGAAGTAGGGGACGAGCGCGGTCGCCTCGCGCAGCGTGAAAGCACGGTTGAGCTGCAGACGGTAGGTCGCGCGCGGAATCCCGCCGGCAGCGTCACCGTCGCGCATGGCGCCGCGACAGCAACCAGGTGACGCTCCAGGGCTCGAGCTGGTTGCGCGTCACGGTCGCGCGGATGTGGGGGTGAGTTGCGAAGATGAGCCGCCCGCTCATCGGGCCGACACCCTGTACCGGGTTGTCCGTCAGGTTCGCGAGCAGGTGCAGCATCGAGCCGTCGCTGAGCGTCCAAACGACGGCAAACGCCCCGTTCTCCTCGAGCCGCACGCAGGTTCCGGAGCGGATCTTCGGAATGCGCGGGACGATCTCGCGCTTGCGGAGCGCGAGCAGGCGGCGATAGTGATCGAGCGTCGCCGCGTGAAGCGGCTCGCGCAGCTCCTGCCAGTCGAGCCGCGCAGCCTCGACGGTCGCGGCATCGACGGGGTCCGGGAGACGCGCGCGCGCCTCGGGGTTGCGAAACTTCTCGAAGCGCGCGAACTCGCGGCGCCTGCCTTCGCGTACCTTCGCGGCGAGGTCCGGCCCGAAATCGCAGAAATAGGGGAACGGGGCGCTCGCGTCCCATTCCTCTCCCATGAAGAGCATCGGCGTCTCGGGCGCGAGCAGCACGATGGCCGCCGCGGCGCGCAGCGCCGCCTCGTTCCGCACGAGATGCGCGAGACGCTCCCCGAGCGCGCGGTTGCCGATCTGATCGTGCGTCTGCAGGGAGTTCACGAACGCGCTCGGGGGCAGGTGCGCGCTCGGCTCGCCTCGCGCGCGGCCGAAATGGCGGGCGAACTCGCCCTGATAGGCGAATCCCTCGGCAAGCGCGCGGCAGAGCATGGCGTGTGGATGCTCGACGAAGTCCTCGTAGTAGCCGTCCGACTCGCGCGTGAGAAGGACGTGCAGAGAGTGGTGCACGTCGTCGTTCCACTGTGCATCGAAGGTTTGCGCACCGCCGGGGGCGCCGAGCCAGTGCGCCTCGTTTCCGGAATTCTCGAGCACGAGATAGATCGGGCGACTCGCGCCCGGTCCAGCCCGTACGGCGCGCGCGATCTCGGTGAGGATGTGCGTGGAGCTCGCGTCGCGGATCGCGTGCACCGCGTCGAATCGCAGCCCGTCGAGGTGGTACTCGCCGAGCCAGTAGAGCGCGTTGTGCAAGTAGAACTCGCGCGCCGTGCGGCTCGCCTCGCCGTCGAAGTTGATGGCGGCGCCCCAGGGCGTCTGGTGGCGATCCGTGAAGAACTGAGGGGCGTAAGCCCCGAGGAAGTTTCCCTCGGGGCCGAAGTGGTTGTAGACCACATCGAGCATCACGGCGATGCCGCGGTGGTGGGCCGCGCAGATGAGGCCTTTGAGATCCCCCGGCGTTCCGTAGGCGGAATCGGGCGCGAAGGGCAGCACACCGTCGTATCCCCAGCCATGCTTGCCGGGAAAATCCGCGATCGGCATCAACTCGATCGCCGTGATGCCGAGCTCGACGAGGTGACCGAGCTTGCCCTCGATGGCAGCGAAAGTCCCCTCGGGCGTGAAGGTTCCGGTGTGCAGCTCGTACACGACCGCCGCGTGCCAGGGCGGGGCGCGCCAGCTCGCGTCCGTCCATTTGAAGGCGTACGGATCGACCACCATGCTCGGCCCGCCCACGTCACTCGGGTTGAAGCGCGAGGCCGGGTCGGGCACCTCGAGCCCACCATCGATGCGGTAGCGGTACAGGGTGCCCGGACCTGCCGCATCGGTCGTGAGCTCGACCCAGCCATCACCGCAGGCGGGCATCTCGAGGTAGCGGGTGCCACGGGGCTCGTACAGGGCGAGCTCGACGCGCTGGGCGGCCGGCGCCCACAGCCGGAAGCGCACGGCGCGCTCGGCGGTCAGCTCGGCGCCGAAGGGCATGCGATGCACGCGGGTACGGGGGCCCGCGCGGGTGTTGCTCGGACCCACCTCAAGAGCCCGGGGGCTCATCAGGCGCGCCTGTCCCGGACTCGGCGGGGGCCTGCTCGGCAGCCAAGCCTGCTGCGGCGGGGGCAGCGGGTGGGGATCGGTCCTCGGAAGATCGGTCATCGTGTTGCTCCGGGAGATGATTCTGTCGCTCGGTGAACAGTGCGAGCGAGCGGCCCGCGAGCGCGTAGCGTTCCCCCGCGCGCAGACGCTGATCGCGCCCCGCGATATCGGTGCGTGCCGTGTCGTGCAGCAGGACCCAGTGCTGATCGTCGTGAAACTGGGGCAGCAGGAACGCGACGGACTCGTAGTGGGCGTTGAGCAGCAGCAGGAAGTCATCGTCCTTGATGGGGCGGCCCCGGCGATCGATGCGCTCGAGCGCCGCACCGACGAGGTGCACCCCCAATGCTCGGGAAAAGGACTGATCCCATTCCGCATCGGTCATCTCGGCGCCGTCCGGCGTGAGCCACGCCACGTCCTTGCTGCCCACTCCGGGAATTGGCCTGCCCGAGAGGAACCGGCGGCGTGCAAACACGGCGTGCGTGCGGCGCAGTCCGATCATCTGCTCGACGAAGGCGAGGAAATCGCGCTGCTCGGGCGAGAGCGCCCAGTCGAGCCAGGAGATCTCGTTGTCCTGGCAGTACGCATTGTTGTTGCCCTGCTGGGAGCGCCCGAGCTCGTCTCCTGCGCAGATCATCGGTACGCCCTGAGAGAGCAGCAGCGTCGCGATGAGATTGCGCTTCTGCTGCGCGCGCAGGGAGCGCACGCCCGCAGCGTTGGTCGGCCCCTCGGCGCCGCAGTTCCACGAGCGGTTGTTGTCGCTCCCGTCGCGGTTGTCCTCGCCGTTCGCTTCGTTGTGCTTCTCGTTGTAGCTCACGAGGTCCTCGAGCGTGAACCCATCGTGTGCCGTCACGAAGTTGATGCTCGCGTGCGGCCTGCGTCCGCTCGCCTCGTAGAGGTCGGCGGAGCCTGAGAAGCGCCGTGCGAACTCCCCGATCAGCCCACCGTCGCCTTTCCAGTACGAGCGCATGCAGTCGCGGTACTTGTCGTTCCACTCGTTCCAGCCCGGGGGGAAGTTGCCGACCTGGTATCCGCCCGCTCCCACGTCCCAGGGCTCCGCGATGAGCTTCACCTGCGAGAGCACCGGATCCTGGCTGATCGTGTCGAAGAACGACCCCAGCCGATCGACGTCGAACAGCTCGCGGGCGAGGGTGGAGGCGAGATCGAAGCGAAAGCCATCGACGTGCATCTCGCTCGCCCAGTAGCGCAGGGAGTCCATGATGAGCTGCAGCACGCGCGGGTGCTGCAGGTTGAGCGTGTTGCCGGTGCCCGTGAAGTCCATGTAATAGCGCGGGTCCTCGGGGCTCAAGCGGTAGTAGCTCGTGTTGTCGAGGCCGCGGAAGGCGAGCGTGGGACCGAGCTGGTTGCCTTCGGCCGTGTGGTTGTACACCACGTCGAGAATCACTTCGATTCCCGCCGAGTGCAGCGTCTTCACCATCGTCTTGAACTCATCGACCCGGCCGCTCGCGCTGTAGCGCCGCTCGGGTGCGAAGAAGCCGATGGTGTTGTAGCCCCAGTAGTTTCTGAGTCCTCGATCGAGCAGATGCCGATCGTCGATGAAGGCATGCACCGGCATGAGCTCGACCGCCGTGACCCCGAGTCGCAGCAGGTGGTCGATGACGGGCGCGGTTGCGAGCGCTGCGTACGTGCCGCGTAGCTTGGGAGGCACCCCTGGGTGCCGCATCGTGAAGCCACGCACGTGCAGCTCGTAGATCACGGTGTCGTGCCACGGCGTGCGTGGCGGACGGTCGTCGCCCCAGGTAAATGCCGGATCGATCACCCGGCACTTGGGAGTCGCTGGGGCGCTGTCGCGCTTGTCGAAGGAGAGGTCCGCCTTGGAGTGGCCCACGCGGTAGCCGAAGTGCGCATCGCTCCAGCGCAGCCGGCCCTCGAGCTGCTTCGCGTACGGCTCGATGAGAAGCTTGTTCGGATTGAAGCGCAGCCCTTTCGCCGGCTCATAGGGGCCGTGGACGCGATACCCGTAGAGCAGACCCGGTCGCGCCTCGGGCAGGTAGCAGTGCCAGACGAGGTCGGTGCGCTCGGTGAGCTCGATGCGCTGCCGCTCGTAGCGCCCACTCGGGTCGAACAGGCACAGCTCGACGCGGGTTGCCTGCTCGGAGAAGAGGGCGAAGTTGACTCCCTCCCCGTCCCACGTCGCACCACGCGGGTACGGACCGCCCGGCCACACCGCGGTGATCTTGTCGTCGATGGCCGGCTCGCGGCGCGCCTCGCGCCTGCGCGCGAGGGTTCTGTCAATCTCCCGATCGGCCACGGCCACTTCAGTCTCCTCCGGCAAGCGCGAGCAGGCTGCCTACGGGGATGCTCACCCAGTCGGGACGGTTGCGCAGCTCATAACGCAGCTCGTAGAGCGCCTTCTCGAGCTCGAAGAGCTCGAGCAGCGGGCGCGCGTCCTCGAAGCTCGCGTAGAGCGCGCTGTCGCGCACCCGTGCGGCGTAGGCGGCCAGGAATTCGGTCCGCGCTTCGCGCTCCCAGGCCTCGAGGAGCGGCTCCCAGCGCTCGCAGTCCTCGTGCGACTCGAGCATGCAGCGGCGCAGCGCGACGGAGCGGGCGTAAAGAAACGAGCGCAGCATGCCGGCCACGTCTCGCAAGGGGGAGCCCTTCTCGCGCCGCGCGGCGAGCGGGCGTGCTGGCTCGCCCTCGAAGTCGGCGATGATGAAGTCGTTGCGCTGCAGAAGCACCTGCCCCAAGTGGAAGTCGCCGTGGTGGCGGATCTTCATGCCTTGCGCCACCGACTGTGGAACGGCCTCCAGACGTCGCAGCAGTGCCTCGCGCCGCAAGAGGAGCGCCGCCGCATTCGCCCGCACCGTCTCGGGCAGCTCCTGCGTACGGCTCAGCAGCTCGAAGGTGGCGTCGAGCTCCTCCCGTACCCGCGTGCGCCACCGTCGCACATCCTCGGGGGTGACCGGCTCGGCCGCGAAGGCGGGGTCCTCGGTCGGCGTGGCCAGTGCCCGATGGAGCTCGGCGGCACGCTCCCCGAGGGTGTGCATGAGCGCGACGTACGAGCCGTGAGCGCCGGCCGGAAGCGCAGCTGCGGTGCGCCGATCCTCGAGGAAGCGCACGAGGTAGTTGACGGTGTAATCCCACCCATCGCCCTGGTTCTGCACGAACGCCTGCAGCAGCACGAGCGTCGCGGGCGTGCCGTCGCTTGCCACGTACTCGCAGGCGCCGGCGAGCGGCACGACATTTGGGAAGTGCGCGACCTCGGTGAGAAAGCGTCCCATCTCGAGCTCGGGGCTCAACCCGGGCTCGATACGCCTGAAGGCCTTGAGAAACAGGCGGTCCCCGATCCGCAGCGCCGTGTTGCTGCTCTGCGCGAGAGGCAAGCCGCTCGAGAGATCCGCGTTGGGTGCGCCCCGCAGCTCCGCGTACGCCTGGGTCGGCGTGAATCTCAGCCGGCCTTGCGCGAGCGGCTGCTCGCCGCCGAGCCCGATCTGCTCGACGAGCGCGCGGCAGAAGCCCTCATCCGCGAAGGCATCGGCGAGCACGGCCGTGCGCGCGTGCTGTCTTGCGCGTGCGACGGTCGCTGCCTGCAGCCGTCCCCACTGCGGCTCATCCCGGTCCTGAAACGCAAGCGTCAAGGGGATGAAGTAGCGCGCGCGCTCGGCGGTGCCCTCCACGTCGAACAGGGCAAGGAGCCATTCCCCGCCGCGCGCGCTCCAGATGACCTGATCCGCGAGGCGCGCGCTCGCGACGCGGCCGCCTTTGCCGCCGTACCAGCGCTGCGTTGCGATGTACTGCGGGAGCGCGCGCTCCTCGAGCTGCGAGCGCAGTCGCGCTGCGAGCCCCCCGCGCCAGAGCGCCACGGCTTCCGGGAAGAAGCTGTGCCAGCGATCGATCAGCACGAGGACCGGCCCATCCTCGCGCGGCATGCGCTCCTCGTGCCACGCGGGCGCCTCGGCCTCGCGGCTCAGGCGAAACCAGTAGAAGGCATAGCCGGGAAGCGTGAGCAGATACGGCAGATCGCCGATCGGCGGGAACGGCGTTCGGCCCATCATCTCGATCGGCACCATGCCCTTGAACTCGGTGAGATTGAGCTCGACGGGCTGCGCGGAGCGGGCGAGATTGATGACGCAGAGGATCGAGTCCTCGCCGTATTCGCGTACGTAGGCAAGCACCTTGCGATTGCCCGGGCGGATGAAGCGCAGGGTGCCGCGGCCGAACGCCTGGGAGGTCTTGCGGACCTGCAGCATGCGCTTCATCCAGTTGAGGAGCGAGGAGCGGTCGCGGGTCTGCGCCTCGACGTTCACGGCCTGGAAGCCGTAGATCGGATCCATGACCGGGGGCAGATACAGCTGCTGCGGGTCGGCACGCGAGAAGCCGGCGTTGCGGTCCGGGCTCCACTGCATGGGTGTGCGCACGCCGTTGCGGTCGCCGACGAAGATATTGTCCCCCATGCCGATCTCGTCGCCGTAGTAGATGATCGGCGAGCCGGGCATCGAGAGCAGCAGGCCGTTCATGAGCTTGATGCGATCCATGTCGTTGTCGAGGAGCGGCGCGAGACGGCGGCGGATCCCGAGGTTGAGCCGCGCGCGCGCATCGGCGGCGTACATCTTGTACATGTAGTCGCGCTCGTGGCTCGTCACCATCTCGAGCGTGAGCTCGTCGTGGTTGCGCAGGAAGATCGCCCACTGGCAGGTCGGGGGAATATCCGGAGTCTGGTCGATGATCTCCGTGATCGGATAGCGATCCTCCTGGGCGATCGCCATGTACATGCGCGGCATCAGCGGAAAGTGATACGCCATGTGGCACTCGTCGCCGTTGCCGAAGTAGTCCCGACAGTCCTCGGGCCATTGATTCGCCTCGGCGAGCAGCATGCGATCGGCATAGCGCTCGTCGATCACCTTGCGAATGCGCTGCACCACCTCGTGCGTCTCGCGGAGGTTCTCGTTGCTCGTGCCCTCGCGCTCGACCAGATACGGAATGGCATCGAGGCGCAGTCCGTCAACGCCCTGATCGAGCCAGAACTTCATGATCCGGGTGATCGCGCGCTCGACGTGCGGATTGTCGAAGTTGAGGTCGGGCTGATGGCTGAAGAAGCGGTGCCAGTAGTAGGCCTTGGCGAGCGGATCCCACGCCCAGTTGGAGGTTTCCGTATCGGTGAAGATGATGCGGGTGCCCGCGTAGCGATCCGGCGTATCGCTCCAGACGTAGAAGTTGCGCTTGCGCGAGCCCGCCGGCGCGCGCCGCGCCGCCTGGAACCAGGGGTGCTGGTCCGAGGTGTGATTGATCACGAGCTCGGTGATCACGCGGATGCCGCGGCGATGTGCCTCCTGGATGAAGGCCTTGAAGTCCGCGCGCGTGCCGTACTGTGGGTGGATGTCGCGATAGCCCGCGATGTCGTACCCGTCGTCCTTGCCCGGGGAGGGGTAGAAGGGCAGCAGCCAGATGGTGTTGACGCCGAGGTCCTGGATGTAATCGAGTTTGCGGGTGAGGCCGGGGAAGTCTCCGATCCCATCCTCATTGCTGTCGTAGAACGAGCGGACGTGTGCCTCGTAGATGACCGCATCCTTGTACCAGAGGGTGTCCCGGGCGGGTGCCGGGCCGGGCGGCGGCGCGGGGATCTCCGGGACCGGGGTTCGCTCGACCTGGGCGCTCATTGGAAATAGTCGAAGTCCCGCTCCGTGCGCACGCGGCGCCGCAAGCGCAGCACGTGCGCAGGCCCCCGCTCGGGATCGAGCAGGACGAAGTTACGGGCGCTTGGCCACAGGAATCGGGCTCCGGAGAGCAAGTCGTGTGCCTGGAAGGACTCGCCGGCCTCGATCCCGAGCGCCGCCAGATCGAGCTCGAGCCAGCCCGACTGCGCGTGGTGAGGATCGAGATTGACGACCGTCAGGATCGCCTCCGAGTGCTCCGCCGACTTGCTGTAAGCGATCAGCGTCTCGTTGTCGGTGCGATGAAACTTGAGTCCCCGGTCCTGCTGCAGCGCAGGGTAGTCGCGCCGGATGCGATTGAGGCGCGTGATGAGGTCGCGCAGGCTTTCGGACTGAGTGAGATCCCAGGTGCGGATCTGATACTTCTCCGAGTCGCGATACTCCTCCGAGCCCTGCTCGCGTGCCTCGTGCTCGAGCAGCTCGAAGGCGGGTCCGTAGATCCCGTAGCTCGCGCCGAGCGTTGCGGCGAGCACCAGCCGCACGATGAAGGCGGCCCGGCCGCCGAACTGCAGATACTCCGTGAGGATGTCCGGAGTGTTGGGCCAGAGATTCGGCCGGAAGAACTCTCTCACTCGCTCGAGCTCGCGAAAATACTCGGTGAGCTCCCAGCGCGTATTGCGCCACGCGAAGTAGGTGTACGACTGGGTGAAGCCGAGCTTCGCGAGGCGGTACATCACCTTCGGGCGCGTGAACGCCTCGGCGAGAAAGACGACCTCGGGCGTGCGGCGCCTAACCTCTGCGATGAGCCATTCCCAGAAGGCGAACGGCTTGGTGTGCGGGTTGTCCACCCGGAAGATGCGCACGCCCTCGCCGATCCAGAACTCGACGACGCTCGCGAGCTCCATCCACAGCTCCTGCCGCGCCGCACTCTCGAAGTGGAAGGGAAAGATGTCCTGATATTTCTTCGGCGGATTCTCCGCGTATTGAATGGTGCCGTCGGGTCGCTTGAGGAACCACTCCGGATGCTCCCTCACGTACGGATGGTCCGGACTGCACTGGAAGGCCATATCGAGCGCGATCTCGATGCCGAGCTCGCGGGCGCGTGCGACCAGGCGGCGAAAGTCCTCGAGCGTTCCGAGCTGCGGATGTACGGCCTTGTGGCCGCCGGCCTCGCTCCCGATCGCCCAGGGGCTTCCCGGATCGCTCCCGGAGCGGGCAGGCGTATTGTTCGGCCCCTTGCGGTGAGTGGCGCCGATCGGATGAATCGGCGGAAGGTAGAGCACGTCGAAGCCCATCTGCGCGAGATAAGGCAGGCGCGCTTCGCAGTCGGCCAGGGTGCCGTGGGCGCCCGGCCGCGTGCCCGCCGAGCGCGGGAACATCTCGTACCACGTCGAGTAACGCGCCCGATCCCGGTCTACGACCACCGAGAGTGCGGGCTGCCGCTCGTGCCACTGCGCAGGCTCGGGGTAATGCCAGGCGAGCTCGAGCAGCTCCTTGCGCTCAGCGAGCGCAACGCGCGCGGCCGCGGTCTCATTGCGATCCGTGAGCTCGCGAGCCCATGCGAGAAGCCGGCGTCGCTCCTCGCCCGGGGCGGCCCGCGCGCTCATCGCGCGGATGAGCTCGGCGCCGCGCTCGAGCTCCGCCGTCACGTCGTCACCTGCCGCGTGCCTTTTCCAGAGATCACCGCGCCAGGTCTTCAGGTGATCCACCCAGCCGGCGACCGTATAGAGGTGACAGCCGAGGGTGTGCACCTCGAAGTGGGCGCGCCAGCGATCGTTGCCGAGCGGGATCATCGGTACGCGGCTCCACTCGGATTCGCACTCGGGGCGGTGCAGCAGCGCGCAGCTCACCGCATCGTGTCCGTCGGCGAACACGTCTGCCTCGACGATCACGCTTTCGCCGCTGACACGCTTCACGGGGAAACGCCCCTCGTCCACGCACGGGGTCACGGCCTCGATCACGACGCGCACGGCAGTGCCGAGCTCCGCGGTGCTCGCGCATCGCGATGCGCTGCGACGCCGTGCGCTCGCCATGGCGGGTCCTAATCCGGCTGGAGAAACACGACGCCGAGCGGAGGCAGGCGCAGGCTGAGGGAGTGGAAGCGGCCGTGCGAGGGGAGCGGTGCGGCCTCGACACCTCCGAGATTGCCTTGACCGCTGCCGCCGTACACCTGCGCATCGCTGTTGAGGCGCTCGCGCCAGAACCCGCCCTGCGGCACGCCCACCCGATAGTTATCCCGCACGAGCGGCGTGAAGTTGCAGACGACCAGCACCGGCCGCCGCCCGCCGCGGGGCTTGCGCAGGAACGCGATGACGCTCGACTCCCAGTCGTTCGCGTCGATCCACTCGAACCCGTCGGGAGAGAAATCGAGCTCGTACAGCGCCGGCGTCTCGCGGTAGAACCGGTTGAGATCGCGTACCCAGCCCTGCACGCCCGAGTGCAGCGGGTACCCGAGCACATGCCACTCGAGACTCTCCTCGTGCTGCCACTCGCGCCGTTGGCCGAACTCACAGCCCATGAACAGGAGCTTCTTGCCCGGATGGCCCCACATGTAGCCGTACAGCAGCCGCAGGTTCGCGAACTGCTGCCACTCATCGCCGTGCATCTTGCCGATGAGCGAGCCCTTGCCGTGCGTCACCTCATCGTGGGAGAGCGGCAGGATGAAGTTCTCGGTGAAGGCGTACCAGATCGAGAACGTGAGGGTGTTGTGCTGGTATTTGCGAAAGACGGGATCGGTCTGGAAGTACTTGAGGGTGTCGTGCATCCAGCCCATGTTCCATTTCAACCCGAACCCGAGCCCGCCGAGATAGGTGGGGCGCGAGACCATGGGCCACGCGGTCGATTCCTCGGCGATGGTCTGGGTCGCCGCATGCTCGCGATACACGGCCGCATTGACCTGCTTCAGGAACTCGACTGCCTCGAGATTCTCGTGTCCACCGTAGCGGTTCGGAATCCACTCCCCGGCTCGTCGGCCGTAGTCGAGGTAGAGCATCGAGGCGACCGCATCGACGCGCAGCGCATCGGCGCGATAGCGATCGAGCCAGTACAGGGCGCTGCTACCGAGGAAATCGCGCACCTCGGCGCGGCCGTAATTGAAGATCGAGCTGTTCCACTCCGGGTGGTATCCCTGGCGCGGGTCGGCGTGCTCGTAGAGGTGCGTGCCGTCGAAGAACGCAAGGCCGTGCTCGTCGCTCGGGAAATGCGAGGGAACCCAGTCGAGAATGACGCCGATTCCCCGCTGGTGCAGATGCTCGATGAGGTACATGAAGTCCTGCGGGGTACCGTAGCGTGCGGTCGGCGCGAAATAGCCGGTGACCTGATAGCCCCACGAGCCGTAGAAGGGGTGCTCCATGACCGGCAGCAGCTCGACGTGGGTGAAGCCCATCTCCGTGACGTAATCGGCGAGCGCGCCTGCGAGCTCGCGGTAATTGAGCGGACGGTTGTGCTCCTCCGGCACGCGCCGCCACGAGCCGAGATGCACCTCGTACACCGACCAGGGCGAGTCGAGCGCGTTCAGGCGCGAGCGGTTCCGCTGCCACTCGAGATCGTTCCACTCGTACCCGAGATCGGCCACGATCGAGGCGGTGCGCGGTGGTGTCTCGCACCGAAACGCAAAGGGGTCGCTCTTCGCCACGCGATAGCCGCCGAGCCGCGAGCGGATGTGATACTTGTAGAGCGCGCCGGCGCCTACCTCGGGCACGAAGCCTTCCCAGATCCCCGACTGATCCCAGCGCGCCTCGAGCGGCGCGTGCTCGGGATTCCAGCCATTGAAGTCGCCGACTACGCTCACCCGTTCCGCGTTCGGCGCCCACACGGCGAAGTGCGTTCCGGGGCGTCCGTCCACGACGGTCGGATGCGCGCCGAGCGTCTCGTAGGCGCGATACAGCGTGCCTTCCTTGAACAGATAGATGTCGCTTTCGGTGAGCTTGCGCATGAGCTTAGACAACGCCCGCCGCGCCCGGGGGGTTCCGCGCCGGACCATCGTACACGCTTGTCGTCACGCGCGTGGCGGAGCTGCGTCGGACGGGCGATTCGGTCCTGGAATCAGGCAAGGGCGCGTGGATGATCGCACCTGCCGTCACGGACGGCCGGCTGGGGCGCGATCACCCGGGGGTCCACGCGCATGATCGCGTAGCCGGCGACTGCGCCGGCCCCGAAGCCCGGGGCGAGGACTCGCGAGAGCTTGCCGATCAAGCCCTCCCTCACGGCATCGGCGATCGATATGCTCGCCGCGGAGGTGTTGCCGACGCGCGAGATGTTGAAATAGAGCTTCTCCGGCGGGACGGGCCGCCTGCGTATGTTTGAATGACTTCGACGTCAGGCGTCGCGCCGCGGGGGGCCGGGCCGATGACGAGTGCCGCCGTGACCCCGGTTGATTTTCACACACCCGACAACCTCGTGGCGCTCTGGGCAAGAGGGGTCGACGTGGATGCCATCGGGCGTCTCGGCAACGTGCCGGGCTCGCTCCTGAATGCCGGCTGTTGTCGCAAACAACGACACTCTGCCGCGCTGGAGATGACGAGCCCCGAAGATCGGTCCTACAATGGATCGAACATCGGTCCCAGCTCCCCGGTGCGGCGCGAGTTTTTATTCGCATGAGCGCGCGGCGTTTGTCCACCTCGAGCGCAGTAGCCAGGCG
>Ga0335074_10009615_pt1 | contig 13505 bp, 12 predicted proteins | sample Lox_Sample_23_FD_206715 | JGI IMG/M metagenome (GOLD analysis project Ga0335074, IMG submission 206715) | Soil microbial communities from Loxahatchee National Wildlife Refuge, Florida, United States - Lox_Sample_2.3 | ecosystem: Environmental > Terrestrial > Soil > Wetlands | place: USA...
GCTGTAAACCGGGTTGCCGCCCAGAATCAAGAGCGACTCCACTTTGCCCGCGTTCATGTCGGCCACCAGATCGCGCAGCGACTGCTGCTGGTCCACCGGGTTGCCTTCGATCGGCTCGGTATAGCTGACGGTCTTCCCCACGTTGCCGAGCGCGGCGTTCATGGCGTGGGCGAGCGCGTGAACGGCCGGAGATTGATAATCGCCCGCCACCACCAGGCAGGCGCCTTTGTGCGCCGCGAGGTCCTTGGCGATGGCCGCAACTTCCTTATATTTTCCGCTGGATTGCCCGCCCGCGCCTACCGCGGCGGCCAGGTCCCAGGCCCAGGTCTCGATTTCGCTCGGCGGAAGCACGAACAAATGATCCGCCATGCTGGCCGTCGGGCAGGGAGACGACTCCACCATGTAGAGCCGGTTCAGCGTGGTTTCAGCAGGCGATTTGCCTTCCGCTTGTACCTGGGCAGGCAGAACCACCGGACCGCGATTGTCGGTCATGTACGAAGCCGACTGATTGGTCCGCGCGGGAATGGGCCCTTCCTGATAGCCCTCCTGCCAATCTTCCTTGGGCTGCGGCTGGTGCGTGACGTTGCTTTGCACGCGGCGCTTATCGGAGAACTGGCGCGCCAGACGCAGGTTGCCGGGACCGCAGGAGAGAAAATCGGCGTCGAGCGAGACGATTACGTCGGCCTGGCGCAGATCATAGATCGTATTGATTGGCCGTCCAAAAGCCAGCATCGCGCCCTGGTAGGCGGAGTGACGCCCGGCCGCTTCATATTGATGCCATTTGGCGCCCGGCAGGTCCTTCAGCACGGCGTTGATTCCGGCCGTGAGAGCGGGCGAAGCCACGGTTTCGGTCAGGATGCGCAGGCCGGCGCCGTTGATTTTCGCCGCTTCCCGCCGCGACGCGACGTCGCCCTGAAAGGCCACCCAGTCGGCAATCAATCCGTTCTTGGTGGCGGCTTGCGCGCGGTCCGGATCGTACATCGTGAGGACCGATGCCTGATGGAAGAAATCGGAAGAGCCCAGGCTGCCGGGATGATCGGGATTTCCTTCAACCTTGGTCGGACGGCCCAGGTGGCTGGTGACTACCAGGCCCGTTCCCACGCCGCCCATCGGCATGGCGGTAGCGAAATAGAGCGGCACGCCGGGAATGAACTCCTCCGGCTGCCGGACGTAAGGAACGATTACTTCTTTGGGCTGCTTGGTGCAGGCCGTGACGCCCGCAAAGGCGAGCGACGCCGCCGCCAGCTTGAGGAATCCGCGGCGGTTGGCCGGATCCAGCCAGTTGGGCGTGCGGTCCGCAAATTCGTCATCGACGAAGGCCTGAAATTCCTTGGTCTCGGCGAGCTCTTCCAGGCTCTTCCAATACTGCGGTCCTTGGGCTGATTCCAGGCGAGCCCGAATCTTTTCTAGATCCAGAGCGGGTTTGTCAGTCATTTATGCTAGTCGTCATCGGTGGCAAGTGTAGCAGTCCGTAAGGCTTTGGATGTGGTTTTCCGCGACGAGCTTGCGGCCCAATTCTTCCTGATTGGCGGGTGGTTCATACGCCATGTTGAACACCTGGTCGCGCGGGCGAACGTACTTCTCCGGATTGCGGTGACAATTAATGCACCAGTTCATGTAGAGCGTGTTTTCTTTGTACATCAGGGGCATCTGGTCCACGCGGCCATGGCAGGTGGCGCATCCGACGCCCTTGTTGATATGGATGCTGTGGTTAAAGTATACGAAATCCGGCAGGTCGTGGATGCGGGTCCATTCGAGCGATTGACCCGTTCGATAGCTGGCGCGAACCGGCTCCAGAATCTCGGCATTCGACCAAATCTGCGAGTGACAGCTCATGCAGATTTCGGTGGCCGGGAGGCCGGCGAAGGACGACGTCTCCACCGACGTATGGCAGTACCGGCAGTCTATGCCGTCGTCGCTCACATGATGCTTGTGGCTGAAGGGAACGGGCTGTTCCTTAACCACGTGAACGTCGGTGATATAGTGGCCGCGGTCCATCGTGTAAGCGAATGTAATCAATGCGCCTACGCCGAGAACTGCGGTTGCGAGACTTATCTTTGAAATGCTGTTTGCGCTACGGTGGAAAAGCTGGGCCATCCAGTCAGTCCTGTATGACCCACCATCGTAAACCAGATTGCGCTAAAAGTGCAAAAAATATTTTGTGGCGAGTTTTATGGTAATGCTAATTACATTAAAGCGAGTGCGTTTTAGGCCGCAAAACGCTTGTTGACTGCCCTTCGAGCGCGCAAAAGACGTATTCGAACGGCGGTTTCGGTCCACCCGTGTGCGCGGGCGATCTCCTGGACCTTGTAGCCTTCCAGATAATGGCGAGTCAGGACCATGCGATCGTTCTTCTTGCAGGTCTTCAAGATGCGGCGGACGTCGATGGCTGCCAGGTTGACTTTGGGGGGAGTGGGCAGCTCCGGCAGCGTCTGCAGGAACGGCTCGCGGCGCATGCAACTGCGGTGGATGTTCAGGGCGATGCTGTTCATCCAGGTCAGCACCATATTCTGATCCCGCAACTGGCCCAGGCGCTCCCAGCCCTTGACCCAGGCTGCTTGAGCAGTCTCCTGTGCGGAATCGTAAGACAGTCCGCGTGAAACCAAAAAGCGCACAGTCAGGTTGTAGCCCTTTTTGTACGCGGCACCGTATTCTTCTCGTGTCATTTTTGCGCTAAGCTCCCTTGCTGGAACAATTTGCCGTCGTCGGCTTACGCTGATCAGAGAAAGCAGGTTCAGTACCAGGAACAGCTGGCCGTTGGAGCCGCACTCTAAGCTTTGGTTAATCAGCGGCTTACGAAGAGGCACCGGGGCAGCGGTTGGCGATTGGCTACCGAGCAAGGATTACTGAACGGGCAAAATTTTCCAGAAACCTTTTTTAGGCGGTGGGGACTAGGAAAACCATATAGTCTTCATCCACGTAGGCGTTATCCACCTTGAGGGCGGCCGGTTCGTGGCCGAAAACGGTGAATCCGAGCGAAGCGTAAAGGCTCTTGGCGGCGATCTGGTGATCGCCGACGGTGAGAATTATCTGTTCCAATCCGTCGAGCGCTGCGGCGCGGCTTAAAACATCGCTCATCAAGCGGCGTGAGATGCCGTGGCCGCGATGCGAGTGGGCGACGAACACGCCCCAGATTCTGGCTTTATGCCGCTGCTTGCGGCGCGGGTTGCGGCCGAAGCCGACGGTGCCAATCAGTTGGGAGCCGGCGAAGGCTCCCAGGACATAGTTATCTTCGCTGGCGGCGGCCAGGCGTTTGCGGAACGCTTCCATGGGGACGGCGCGATGCTCCTCGGCGGATTCTCCGAAGGCGCGTGGTTCCTGATCGAGAGCCTGGAGCCGCAGATGCCAGAAAGCTTCGGCATCTTGCGCTCCGAGGACGCGAATCTCTATATTCATGGTTTGGGCCCTTTCGAGGACCCGAAGCTTGTAGTCAGCATGTCGCGTTATGGTTCCACCCTGTTGTCTTTGGCTATCGGCCTCACGGCCTGCCAGGCACGCTCCGCCGCGCAATCGGCCTCCCCGGATCCGGCCGAACAAAAGAAGATTTTAGCCGACGCGACCGATTACGCGTTCAACCACGAACGCAACCTGCCGAATTTCCTGTGCACTCAAACGACGCGCCGCTTTCAGGACTTTCAGGCGCGCGGGGCAGACAGCCACGAGGATTGGCGGCCGGTAGACCTGATTGTGGAGCGCCTGGCGTATTTTGACCATCGGGAAGATTACAAAGTTATCGAAATCAACGGGGTGGCGTCCAGTATAGACCATGAACAATTGGGAGGAGCGTCGTCGTCGGGAGAATTCGGTTCGGTGATGAAGGACATTTTCGCGCCGGAGACGGCGACCGAATTTACGTGGCAGACCTGGTTCACGCTGCGCGGACGAAAGATGGACGTGTATGCCTATCATGTGGCCGCGAGCAAGTCCGAATATCACGTGATGGTGCGCGGGTTGTCGAAGGACTTCGTGGCGGGTTATCACGGATTGATCTTCATCGACGACCGCACGCACTTCGTCCATCGCATCACGCTGCACGCGGATGGAATTCCGCCGGGGTATCCGATCCAGGATGTCAGCCTGATGCTGGACTACGAATATACGCGGATCGGCAACGCCGATTATCTGCTGCCGCTGACGTTCGAGCTGCGCTCGCGCGAGGGGAACGTGCGGATCAAGAACGACGTGGATTACGAGGATTATCGCAAGTTCACGGCGGATTCGAGCGTGAAGTTCGGGGAGCCGGAGGAAAAGAAATAAAGTGTTCGCAGGAGTGCGAACACGGCACGCAGGAGTGCGTGCGCCACGGAGCATGCACGCTAAATGAAAGCCGTGGTTTTGATGCCGGAGATGTCGAAGCGTTTGCGGCAGCGCATGTTCTTGCACATCACCTTGTCGTCGAGCAGGACCATATAGCTGGCGGCCTTGCTGAATTTGGCGCGGTCGCGCTCGTCGGCGTGGCCGGGCGGGAGCCGGTCCACTTTCTTGCGCACCAGCCAGCGCAGGTCGTAGGCATCGGCGGTCCGGCAGAACGGACAATGCAAAGTGGCGGGCTTGGTGGTCTGGGATTCTTTGTAGAAAGCTCGTTCGTCCATCGTTCCTATGCTACGACGAGCCGACTATCATCGAAAGGATGAATATCGCCCTGGACGCGACACCGCTGACCGAGGCGAGCGGGGGTGCGCGGCGCTACACCGAGGAGCTGACGGCCGCGCTGTGCGACGCCTTTCCGGGCGACCAATTTTATTTACTGTGCGATCGGCCGTTCGCGTTTCCGTGCTCGCGGGGTAACCTGAGGGCCGGCCAGGGCGCGCGCAACGTGCTGGAGCGGCGCTGGTGGAGTTTTGGACTGCAGGGCCAGATATCGCGACTGAAGATCGATGTTTTTCATGGAACGGATTTCGCGGTGCCGTATCTTCCGCTGCGTCCGAGCGTGATGACGCTGCACGATCTATCGCCGTGGCTGGATCCGGGGTGGCATTCGAGCGCGGACCGCATCCGGCAACGCACGCCGATGCTGCTGCGGCTGGGCCTGGCGACCATGGTGATCACGCCGACGGAAGCGATCCGGCGGGCGGCCATGGAGCGATTTCATTTGCAGCATGACCGGGTGGTGGCGGTGCAGCATGCGGCGAACCCGTGCTTTCGCCCCCTGCCCACGGCCGCGTCGAGGCCGCCATATGTGCTGTATGTGGGCACGCTCGAGCCGCGCAAGAACATCGGATTGATTCTGGATCTGTGGCGCGAGCTGCGGCGGGAGCACGAGGTGGATCTGGTGCTGGCGGGACGGCAGCGAACGGATTTTCCTTCCATTCCACCAGAGCCGGGTCTCGAAGTTTTGGGCTACACGGCGGACGAAGCACTTCCGGCGTTGTACTCAGGCGCCGCGGCGTGTCTGTACCCGTCGCACTACGAAGGATTCGGCCTGCCGGTGCTGGAGGCCATGCAGTGCGGCGCGCTGATGCTGGCCTCGCGCGATCCTGCGATTATGGAAGTGGCCGGTGATGGCGCGATCCTCATCGACACCCAGGATCGCGCGGGATGGCTCGAAGCGCTGCGCACGGCTGTGATGCACCCGGAGCGGATGGTTGGAATCCGCGAAAGAGCCTTACTGCGGGCCGGACAATTTTCGTGGACCAAGACAGCTCAACTGACCAGGGAAGTTTATGAGCAGGCCATCCAGCTATTCCGCAGGCAGCGGTTCGGCAGCCAGCGGGTTCGGAAATAGGCCGCGGGCGCTGTTCCTGGCGGCGGAGGCGCCCTATCCGGCCATCGGCGGCGGCCCGATGCGGGCGAGCTCGGTGCTGGAATACCTGGCGAGGCGATTCTCGGTGCATGGAATCTTTTTTCGGGAGCCGGGCGCACCCGATCCCGTGGCGGCGATTCCGCCGGGCCGCGTGGAAGGGGCCGACGTGATCGATCTGCCGTTTCATTCCAAGGGAACACTGGCGCGTGCGGCGCGCAACGGGTGGCGTCTGGCGCGCAACCGGCCGCCGCTGATGGATCGTTTCTCGGGCTTCGAAGCGCAAGTGGAACGCCTGGTGGCGGGCCGGCATTACGAGGCCGCGCTGGTGGAGCATTTCTGGGTGGCCCCGTACGTGGAGCAAGTGCGGCGCGCGGCGAAGCGGGTAATTGTGGACCTCTACAATGTCGAATCGGCCTGGCATGCAAGCATGGCGGCGGCGGAGGGCGGGGCGCTGGGCTGGGCGCACCGGCGATTCGCACGGGCCGCGCTCGAGACGGAACGGCGCTGGCTGCCGGAGTTCGACCGGGTGCTGGTGACATCATGCAACGATGCGAAACTGGTGCGGGCCATCGCAGCGGAGGCGAAAGTGACGGTGTATCCAAACTCGCTTCCGCTGGTGGCGCCGCCTCCGAGGCCGGAGCGGACGGAGATCGTATTCAGCGGCAATCTGGAGTATCAGCCCAACATTCAGGCGGTGCGATTTTTTCATCGCGAGATCTGGCCCGCGCTGGCGGCGCGCTGGCCGGGTTTGAAATGGAAGATCCTGAGTAAAAACCCGGGGTTGGTGCGCGACCTGCCGGCGAGCGATCCGCACATCGAGATTACGGGTTTCGTGGAAGATGCGGTGGCGGTGATCGCGCAGAGCCAGGTGGCGGTGGTTCCGCTGCTGGCGGGGAGCGGGACGCGCATCAAGATCCTCGAGGCGTGGGCGGCGGGGACCGCGGTGGTATCCACCACATTGGGGGCCCAGGGACTGGATTATCGCGATCGCGAACATCTGGTGCTGGCCGACGACGCCGAAAGTTTCACGGCGGCGGTTTCGGAGCTGCTGGCGCTGCCGGTAAATCGCGAGCGCATCGGAGCAGCGGGCCGGCGGTTGTATGAAGAGCGCTATACTTGGGATGCGGCTTGGAAAGCGCTGGCCGAGGCACTGCCGGATTGATGTTCATCGCCTTGATGTCAATCACGTTGATGTCAATCTGATATCAATCATGGGAAACGAGCCGGTGCAGCGAGCGTCTAAGTCGTATAGAATCCCGCGCCCTGGCAGGTTCAAGTCGAAATTTGGCGGCGACTCGCCGCAAAAATCCATGTAACATGGAACCAAGTAAGTGCTACGAGCCTGTAAACGTTTTATGAACGGCCCGTTCAAAACGGGAAACCCTTTATACTGGAGAGGGCCATGCGCTTTTCAGTCGACGCTCATGCGATCGCGCAGCACTTAACAGGCAACGAAACATATATAAGGAACCTCTTAAACTGTTTCGAGTCGCTGGATCGTGAAGCCGACTTTGTAGCCTACATCTCGCGCGACGAGGCACGTGCCGACGTGCCGGATCGGTTTGTGACCAAGCGAGTTTCGGGCAATCCGTTTATCCGGCTGGGCTACGATCTTCCGCGGCGGGTGCGTGAAGACCGGCCGGCGCTGCTGCATGTGCAATACACCGCGCCCATTACATGCTCGGCGCCCATCGTGGTGAGCGTGCACGACGTGAGCTTCCTGGAGCATCCCGAGTACTTCACCGCTTTCCGCGCGATGCAACTGCGGTTGACGGTACGGCGCACGGTGCGAGCAGCCTCCTGCGTGCTGACACCGAGCGAATTCTCCAAGAAAAGAATCCTGGACGCATACCGGCTGCCGGAAGACAAGGTTGTGGTGCTGCCGATCGGCGTCAGCTCGGTGTTCCATCCCGTGGCGCGAGAGGCGGCGCGGCGGAGCATGCAAACGGCATTGCCGGCGGTGCCCTTTATTCTGACCGTGAGCGACCTTCAGCCGCGAAAGAACTACCTGGGGCTGATTGAAGCCTTTGAGGATCTGATCGAGGCGCATCCGCGGCTGCCGCATCACCTGCTGGTGGTGGGGAAAGAAACCTGGTATGCGCCGACGGTGCTGGCGGCGGCGAAGCGATCGCGCGTAGCGGACCGCATCCACTTCACCGGTTTTGTGGACGATGAAGAGCTGCGGCGGCTGTACGGGGCGTGCGACCTGTTCATTTATCCATCGTTCTACGAAGGCTTCGGATTGCCGATTCTGGAAGGCATGGCATGCGGGCGGGCGGTGGCTTGCTCGAACACGTCGGGAATGCCGGAAGTGGCCGATTCGGCGGCGCTGCTGTTCGATCCTCACTCGCGGCGGGAACTGGTGTTCGCCATGCGCGACTTGCTGCTGAACCCGGAACTGCGCCAGCGCATGGAGCGGCTGGGAGTGCAGCGGGCGGCGATGTTCAACTGGTCGAGCAGCGCGGCGAAAACCCTGGACCTGTATTATTCGGTGGCGGGCGACGCGTCGAAGGCGCGGGCGGCGGTTCGTTCGCGCAGGTCGGTGGTTCGCCGCTAAGAAGATCGAGTAGCACCTATGAAGTATCCATTCGCGAAAATCATTCCCTGGCTGGTGGCCGCGCTGGCGTGGGCCGCTTCGCCGGGGGCGGAATCCACGCTGCCGAACGAGACGCTGCGCTATAACGTCAACTGGCCGACCGGAGTGGCCCTGGGAGAGGCGACGCTGAGCGCCTCGAGCGCCCAGCAAGCGCGGAATGGCGAGGCGCCGCCGGCCAACATGCATTTTCAGTTCGACCTGGACGCGGGGATTCCCGGATTCGCGGTGAACGACAAGTTCAGGTCGACCGCATCGGGGAGCTACTGTTCTTCGGAGTTTCAAAAGACCACGTCGCATGGTTCCAAGAAAGTGAATGACAAGGAAACCTTCGATCCCGCGACGGGCACGGTAACGCGCGGCACGGGCGACGGAAAATCGGAGATCAACGCCAATGCCTGCGGCAAAGACGCACTGGCGTTCCTCTATTTTCTGCGCCAGGAGCTAAGCGAAGGGCGCGTGCCGGCGCGTCAGACCATTTTCTACGGCGCGCCGTACGAAGTGCGGCTGGCTTCGGCCGGGACGGAGAGCGTGAAGATCGGCAACAAACCGGTGGAGACGGAGCACATCAAGGCGACCGTGGAAGGGCCGTCCTCCAGCATCAGCTTCGATCTGTATTTTCTTCAGGACAAAGCGCGCACGCCGGCGCTGGTAAAGGTGCCTCTTTCGCTCGGAACTTTTTCGATGGAACTGGCGAAATAGGCGCAGTTCGACGGTTCCGTGGGACTTAAAGTCGCATACTTTTCTCCGCTTCCTCCAGCGCGCAGCGGCATCGCCGATTATTCCGCCGCATTGCTCGAAGAGCTGAAAAAACTGGCGGATGTAGAAGTTTTCTCGTCGAAGCCGATGGCGTTTAATCCGAAGAATTACGACGTTACTTTGTATCAGGTGGGCAATAATGCGTATCACGATTTTTGCTATGAGACGGCGCTGGAACATGCGGGCGTGGTGGTGGTGCACGAAGCGAACCTGCATCACCTGATCGCCGATATCACGATACGGCGGGGCGATTGGGACGGCTACATGCGGGCCGTGGAGCAGGAAGGGAGCGCCGAGGATCTGGCCTATGCGGCGCGGGTGCGGCGCCTGGAAGTAGGGCCGAATTACGAGGGCGTGCCGATGCTGAAGCAGCTGCTGAGCCGGTCGAAGGCTGCCATTGTGCATAGCGCGTCGGTGGAAGGGGAGCTGCGAGGCGCGGGATTCGCGGGTGCGGTGTCGCGCATTCCGCACGGGGCGTGGATTCCGGACGCCGATCGCGGGGCGTTTCGCGAGCGACTGGGCTTAGATGAGAGCGCGCCGCTCATCGGCATTTTCGGTTTTTTGAAACCGTACAAGCGGATCGCCGAATCGCTAAGGGCGTTCCGGCGGCTGGCGCGCGTGGAGCCGCGGGCGAGGATGATCCTGGTGGGGGATCCGCATCCGGAGCTGCAACTGGATTCTCTGATCCGGTCGCTCGATCTGGGCGCGCAGGTGCGCGTGCTGGGGTTTCGTCCGATCGAGGAATTCGTGGGCTATGTGGCGGCGTGCGATATCGTGCTGAATTTGCGATATCCGACGGTGGGCGAGAATTCGGGCACGCTGATGCGCGCGCTGGGGCTGGGTAAGGCGGTGATCGTTTCCGAGGTGGGGTCGTTCGGCGAGCTGCCGGATACGATTTGCCTGAAGGCGCCGGTGGATGCGAGCGAAGAGGACCATCTCTACGAGTATTTGAATCTGCTGGTGAGCCGGCCGGATCTGCGGAAAGCGCTGGGGGCGCGGGCGCGGGAGTGGGTGGAGACGGAGTGCACGTGGGCCAAGGTGGCGCGGCGGTACGCGGATTTTCTGGAGGCGGTGGCGCGCAATGGGTTGGGAGCAGTGGCGGAGCGCGGGGCGGCGCAGGCCGCTGAACAGGCGCCAGAGGGCGCGCGCGTCGAGCCGGAATATATTCTCGGATGGGCGCCGGATGAATCGGCGAAGCGCTACGTTGAAACGCACCTCAGTCGATTTGAGAAGACGCTGGCGATCACGCCCATGGGATCGGCCGATGACCGCGTTCTCGAGATGGGATCGTATCTGCAAATCACGCCGGCGCTAAAGACGCGGCTGGGTTATGGCGAGGTGCGGGGCTGCTATTACGGCGAGGCGGGGAAGGTGGACGAGAGGACGGTGGAATCGCAGGCGGGCGAGCGGTTTCAATGCACGCTGGATCTGTTCGATGCAGAGAAGGATCGGTTTCCTTACGCCGACGGTTATTTTTCGACGGTGCTGTGCTGCGAGCTGGTGGAGCACCTGACGGAAGATCCGATGCACATGATGGCCGAGATCAACCGCATTTTGCGGCCGGGCGGGCACCTGGTGCTGACGACGCCGAATATCGGGTCGCTGCGCGCGATCGCGGCGATTCTCTCGGGCTATCATCCGGGATTTTTTCCCGCGTATATTCGACCGCGGGCGAAAGGCGAAGCGCCGGAGGCGCGGCACAATCGCGAGTACACGCCGCGCGAGATCGTGCTGCTGCTGTATTACGCGGGGTTCGAAACGACGCTGCTCGAAACCGGGCCGTTTCTGGAGGAGCCGAAGCCGGAGCATGAGTGGGTGAAACATTTGCTGGCGCGATACGAGCAGCCGGGGGATTTGCGCGGCGACGGGATCTATGCGGTGGGTCGCAAGGCGGGGCCGGTGCGCGAGCGGTATCCAGTGTGGTTGTATCAATAAGATTCAAATCATGAGCGCCGATTACAGCGATGTTCGAGTCGCGGCCCGCGGGGCGGTGGTGCAGGTTTCTCTGACCGTCGAAAACAATTCGCGCGAAACGTGGACCAAGGAAAACTTTTCGTTCGGCTGGCAATTTTTCGATCCTCAGACCAATTTGTTTATCGTGGAAGGCGCGTGGACGCCGATCGCGCGCGACGTGGCACCGCGCACTTCCGAACAATTCGAGATCTCGATTCCCATGCCGCCGGAGCCGGGCGAATATGAGATTTACCTGTCGCACATGCGGCCGCCCGAAGGATGGGCGTATGCGCGCGGCGAGCGGTTCGTGCGAATTTCAGTGGTGGTCGCCGCGAACGGTGAGATTCGGGTTTTGCGGCACGAGGTGACGACGGTGCGAGCGGTGCGTTGGCAGCGGATCCGTCGGGCGCTGCCAAGGCTGTTCGCGAGCCCGGTGCGAACCATCACGCTGAACCATCGGTTGATCGGCTCCATGGCGCGGCGCGATATTCTGGCGCGCTACCGCGGATCGTTCGGCGACGTGTTCTGGACCATTCTGAATCCGCTGCTGCTGATGTCGACGTATTTCTTCGTATTCGGCATCGTGCTCCAGAGCCGCTTCGGGCCGGATCAAAGCCGCACGGCTTTCGCGCTGTACTTTCTGGCGGGGATGCTGCCGTGGCTGGCGTTCTCGGAGCCGGTAGGGCGGGCGGCATACGTGATCCTGGAGCATCGGAATTTCGTCAAGAAGCTGGTGTTTCCGCTGGACACGCTGCCGGTGAATCAAGTGGTGTCGGGGCTGGTGACGGAGCTGTTCGGCGCCCTGGTTTTCGTCGCAGGGTTGCTCATTATCCGGCACACGGTGCCGGCCGCGGTGCTCTGGCTGCCGGTGCTGCTGATTCCGCAATTGCTGTTGACGCTGGGCATCTGCTGGTTTTTGGCGGCGCTGGGCGTGTACATGCGCGATCTGGGCCAGATTATGGCGCTGGTGCTGACGGTGTGGTTTTTCGTGACGCCGATCTGCTATCCGGAGTCGAAGAATTTATCGCCTCTGGTTACGGCGGCGATGCGAGTGAATCCGCTGTACGTGCTGGTGCGCGGGTATCGCGCGGTGTTTCTGGAGGGTCATGCGCCGGAGCTTGCGCCGCTGCTGAAGCTATGGGCGGTGGCGCTGGCGCTATTCTTCCTGGGGCACGTTTGGTTTTACCGGCTGCGGAAGAGCTTCGCGGACGTGATTTAATTATTTGATCGCGAGCACGGCATCGAGATAAGAGCCGGTGAAGCGGCTTTCCACTTGCGAAAAGCCGGCGGCGCCGAGCAGCGCTTCGTATTGGGCGGCGGAGCGTTCGCGGCCCTCGGCATTCACCAGCATGTTCATGGATTGCATGTGCGCGGAGACGTTTTGCGGGGTGAGCAGCTTTTCGGCGACCAGCAATCCGCCGCCGGGGGGCAGCGCGGCGACGATTTTCGCGAGCAGCCGGTTGATTTTTTCGTCGGACCAGTCGTGCAGGATGCGGCCCAGGCTGTAGAGGTCGGCGGGGGGCAGGGGATCGGCGAAGAAATCGCCCGCGATGGCGCCGGGATAGAGCTTGGCGACTTCGGGGAGATCGAAGACGTGCGCGTCGATGTGCGGGTATCGTTCGCGAATTGCCTCTACCAAATGCCCGCTCGCTCCGCCGAGGTCGACCATGCGATGAAAGCGCGCGAGATCGAACGTCGCGGCAACAGCGGGCGAGCTGATGCGGCCGAATCCGTGCATGCCGTTGAGAAAATCGCGCTTGGTTTCTTCGGTGCGGAAGTAGCCGGCCCAGATTCCGCCTTGGACGCCGAAGGTCTGGTTCCAGCGCGGCTTGCCCTCGCGGACAGCGTCTTCGAGATGGCTCCACATGGGGTAAAGCGCTTCGTTCGAATAATGAATGTAGCCGGTCAATGAATCCGGGCTGGCGGAGCGGAGATATTTTTCGGCCTGGGGCGTGTTGACATATTCGCCGCCGCGCTTTTCGAGCAAGCCGAGAGCGGCGCAGGCTTCGAGCAGGCGCGGGAGCTCCTTGCAATCGGCCGGGCGCGCGCCCTCGAAGACGCCGAGCTGGACGGCAGCGAACATGGTCTTGGAGCGGCGGAAGGCTTCAATCAGTTCGATGATTTTGTCGGGTGTGGTCATATCCGATGGGTTCGAGCGGGCGGCCGCCGTAGCGCACCAGGCCGGGGCGGTCCTTGGTGATGCGGCCGATGCGAATGCCGGGGGCTTTGGCGCGCGCGGGGGCGGTGTAGAGCAGCTCGTAATCTTCCCCGTCGTGCAGGGCCTGATCGATAGAGGCGCCTGTCAGCAACGGCACGGAATCGATTTCGGCGGCGACGTTCGAGGCTTTGCAAAGACGGTGCAGGTCGAGCGCAAGGCCGTCGCTAATGTCCATGCAGGCGGTCGCGATGCCGATCAGTTTGCGGCCGAATGCGAGGCGCGGAATGATGGTGCGTCTG
>Ga0335074_10009616_pt1 | contig 13503 bp, 9 predicted proteins | sample Lox_Sample_23_FD_206715 | JGI IMG/M metagenome (GOLD analysis project Ga0335074, IMG submission 206715) | Soil microbial communities from Loxahatchee National Wildlife Refuge, Florida, United States - Lox_Sample_2.3 | ecosystem: Environmental > Terrestrial > Soil > Wetlands | place: USA: Florida...
ATCAGGGAAGTGGTCGACCGAGAACTGGCCACGCTCTACCCACTGTAGGCCATCATTAGAGCTATCCCAGCGATTCGAAGTGCTTCCCGATCCAGGCGCTCGACCAGCTCAACCGCAGGTGACGGTGATTCGCACCCTGTGACGCAAGTCACAATGCAATTCACGCATCGTTTCGCTATACTGACGACTCGCTGCCCGACAGGCGGCGGAGGGGGAGCGCGATGCGGGCGCATATCGTCGGCGGCGGGTTCGGCGGACTGGCCGCGGCCGCCTATCTCATCCGGAACGCCGGTGTACCCGGCCCGGACATCACGATCTACGAGGCGGAAGCACGGCCGGGCGGCGGCTTCTTCCTCGGCGGAGATGCGCAGAGCGGCTACAACCTCCCGGGCTCGGTGTTCGACGCCGAGTTCCGCTGCACCTACGACCTGCTGGCGGACATCCCCTCGACCCGCGATCCCTCGGTGTCGGTCAAGGACGAGTTCTTCACGTTCAACGCGCAGAACCCGTTCCATGATCGCGCCCACATCATCGACCGCGATGGCCGGATCATCCACGGGCCGCATTACGGGCTGAGCCTGCGGCATGGCCTCGATCTCGTGAAGCTGTCGCTGACACCGGAAGCGTCTCTCGATGGGCGGCGGATCGAGGATTGCTTCCCCGCCGATTTCTTCCAGACCGAGTTCTGGCTGCTCTGGTCGACCATCATGGGGTCGCTGCCGCAGCACGGCGCGACCGAGTTCCGGCGCTACATCAACCGCGCCCTGGGCCTGTTCCCCGACCTCTCGGACATGCGGCACATCCTGCGCACGCCGATCTGTCAGTACCAGGCGTTCATCGAACCTCTGGTCGCCTGGCTGCAGGCGCGCGGCGTGAGACTGCGGACCGGCACCTTCGTCCGCGACATCGGACTGGCGCCGGCGCCTGACCGCATCACGGTCGAGCGGCTGGTGTGCGAGCAGGATGGGGCGGTCGATCCGGTCGCGATCGGGCCGGAGGACATCGTGCTGCTGACGACCGGGTCGCAGGCGGCAGACCGGTCGGCCGGGTCGATGACCGAACCGCCGCCGCAGCGCCGCGGCGGCTCTTCCTGGGCGCTGTGGCGCCGCCTGGCCGAGGACCGGCCGGGCTTCGGCGATCCCGGCGTGTTCTTCGGGGACGCGGTGGTGCCCGACGCGCGCTGGATCACCTTCACGGTCACGACCACGGGAGACGAGTTCATCGACCAGATGACCGCGCTGACCGGCAGCGAGCCCGGCCGTGGCGGACTGGTGACGCTGAAGGACGCGGCCTGGGTCCTGTCGCTCTCGATCTTCCATCAGCCGGAGGTGATCGGCCAGCCGGACGGCACCAAGCTCTGGTGGGGCTACGGCCTGTATCCCGAGCGGATTGGCGATTTCGTCCGCAAGCGGATGGATGCGTGCACCGGGGCGGAGATCCTGGAGGAGGTGCTGCGGCAGTTGCGGTTCGATCAACAGTTCGACGCGATCATGGCGTCCTCGATCTGCATCCCCTGCAACCTGCCCTACGTCAACAATATCTGGATGCCGCGCCGGCGCACGGACCGTCCCCGTCCGGTGCCGGAGGGCTCCACCAACCTTGGCCTGATCGGCCAGTACGTCGAGGTCGGGCAGGAGGTGGCGTTCACCATCGAGTATTCCGCGCGCACGGCGTGGGAGGCGATCCACACCTTGCTGCAGCGCGGCCCCGCGCCGCCGCCCGTCTACCAGGGCGAGTACGATCCGAAGGCGCTGCTCGGGGCGCTGAAAGCGTTCGTCGCGCAGTAACGCCCAGGAGGATCGCACCGTGCGTCTCGTCCGCCGCCTGCTCGCCGTAATCGTGGCCGTGGTCGTGGGGGTGTATCTGCTCGCGGCCCTTGTCTTCGCCATACCGGTCGCGAGCGGCGCGCTCGATGCCGGCATGGCGGTGCGGTTCGACCGTCCCGACCCGTCGATCGTCGCCGACTACCGAAACGGCCTGTCGCAGCAGCAGCGGCAATCCTTCTACCACCTCTCGCAAGGCGCGGAGATCCTGCCGTGGATCCTGCTGACCGCGGTCGACGTCGCCGATGCCGGCTCGAGCAAGCCCTTCGTCGAGAACCTCTCGCGCTTCGGTCTGCTGCCCGATCCCGGGCGCGATGACGGGCTGCCGGTCGGCCTGACGGTAACGACGAACCCGTTCACTTTCGGCATGGCGTTCGTCGGCATCACCTGCGCCGCCTGCCATGTCGGCGAGTTGCGCCACAATGGCCACGCCGTGCGCGTCGACGGCGCGCCGAACATGTTCAACCTGCAACTCTTCTACTCACAGGCCGTCGATGCGCTGCTGGCGACGACGACCGATCGCGGCAAGCTCTGGCACGCGCTGAAGCGCCTGGGACGGCAGGATTGGCAGCGCTACGGCGTCGCCGCGCCCTTCATCCGCCCGGCAACCCTCGTCTATTATGGCGGCAACGTGCTGCTGCACCGCGACCGGCTCGACGCGCGGCTCGAGCTGATCGACGTCATCCGCGTCGCCAAGCAGCAGCGCGATCCCGAGCACCCGACCTCCGGCTTCGGCCGCCTCGATGCGTTCGATGGCACGCGCAATTTCCTGTTCACGCGGCTGCGCAAGGCGGACGCGGGCGGCGCGTTCGCGGTCAACCGCGCGAACCTGGTCAAGCTCGATGCGGCGGTGAAGTTCCCGCCGCTCTGGTCGCGCAAATCGGCGCCGCCGGCGCCGATTGCGGCGTACCGCGACCAGCCCGGGCGGTTTCCGTCCGTCTGGGGCTTCAGGGATTACGACTGGGTCGAGTGGACGATCGACACCGATTCCGTGATGGAGCGCAACGTCACCGAGACCTTGGGCGCCGGTGCCTCCGTCGTGCTCGATCCCGGGCGGACTGGCGCGGTGTTCGACAACTCGATCCCCATCACCAACATGCACGCGCTCGAGTGGCTGGCGTACTACATCGACCCGCCGCGCTGGCCGGAGGCCGCGTTCGGTGCGATCAAGCCCGACCTGGCCGCGGCCGGGGAGACGATCTTCCGCACAAGCTGCGCCGGGTGCCACGAATACGGCAGCGATCAGCGCACGCCGGCCGGGCTGATCCGCCTGCGCGGCATGCGTCCGGAGGAGGTCGGCACCGACGCCACCGCGGCGTTGCGGATCGCCTGTCCGGTGCCCGACACCGGCGCGCTGTCGATCCCGCCGCGGTCGTACAGCGCCGATGAGTCGCGGCTGCTGAAGGATTGCGCCGGCGTGACCGCGGGCACGGCATTTCAGGCCGCGCCGTTCGCCGGAACCGTGCAGGCCGCGGTCAACGGGATCAAGCAGCGCGCCTACGCGGCCGCCGGGATCGACGCGGCGCAGCAACGCGTGATGGAAGATCTCGGCCGGCGCAAGGCCGTCACCTGGCGCGACACGCTGCTCGACACCGAGCCACCGCACGGCCCGTACGCGGCACGGCCGCTGTACGGGATCTGGGCCGCGGCACCATTCCTGCACAACGGATCGGTGCCGACGCTGTACGACCTGTTGCAGCCGCCCGAGCGTCGACCGAAGGCCTTCGCACTCGGCGGGCGCCAGTATGACCCCGTCAGGCTCGGCTTCGTCGTCGAGACCGCCTGCGACCAGCAGGATTGCCTCGTTGACACGACGCGGACCGGCGACGGCAATGGCGGCCACCTCTGGGGCACCGACCTCAGCGAGCCGGACCGCATGGCGTTGCTGGAATATCTCAAGACGTACTGACGCGCGGCGTCTGCGCGAGGGTGTTTCCGCATTTCGGCGGGCCAATCGGGCGCGGGCCCGGCAGCCTGAGCAGGAGCGTGCGATCTGGGGGACCTCCGGAGCCGCCGGCGCCGAGCCTCAGACATAGGGTCGGATCGCCGCAGCGCAGCCCGGCAGCGCCGTTCGTAGTGCCGTCCGGCGGGCTCGGCTCCGCGCGCTCAGCCGCGCGCCGCGTCCGCGACGTGCCGCCGCACCAGCTCCTGCGCCGCGTCGCCGTCGATGATCAGCCCGCGCACGAGCCCGGCACGGAGCAGCGCCGCCGCCGCATCGACCTTCTGCAGCCCGGCGGCGAGCAGCACCACGTCACGGCCGCGCAGATGCGCGACGTCGATCGCCAGCGCCCGCCGCGTCACCGGATGATCGACCAGCCGGCCGCGCGCGTCGATGAACACGCCGAGCGTGTCGCACACCGCGCCGAGCGCGCGCAGCTCCGCCCGCTCCGCCGCGCTGATCATCTCCTGCTGGCGCAGGATCGCGGTCTCGGTCAGTTCGCCAACGCTGATCAGATAGAGATCGGCGGCGTCGGCGAGCGCCAGCGCCTCGGCGACGATGCGCTGCGAGATCAGCACCGTGCGGTCAGATTCGCTGTCGGCGATGAACGGCACCGGCAGGAAATGCCCCTCGCCGCCGGTGCGCGCGGCCAGTGCCTGCACCACCTCGAACGGGTTGGAGGCGGAGTTGCGGGTCAGCGAGCCCATCAGCGAGACGAAGCGCGCCGCCGGATTGCGCACGCCGGCGAGCTGCTGCGCCACCTGTTCCAGCGTGCGGCCCCAGCTCACCCCGACCGTCATCGGTCCGTTCGCGAGCTTGCCGCGCAGCATCGCCGCGGCCGCGGCACCGACGGCGCGGCGCGCCACCATCGCCTGCGCCGCGCCCAGCGCCGCCCCGAGCATCGCATCATCGCTGACGGCGAGCCCGATCGGCGGCGTCGCCAGGCAGAAATCCAGCCCGAAGCGGCGGGCGATCGCGTGCTCCATTTCCAGGTCGCGCACCGCGTCGTGGCGGATGCTGATGCTGACCAGGCCGGTCTCGCGTGCCTCGGCGAGCAGCCGCACCACGCGGGTTCGGTGCAACCCGAGCCGGCCGGCGGTCTCCTCCTGGGTCAGCCCGACCAGGTAGTAGAGCCAGGCGGCGCGCACCCGCAGCGCCTCGTCGGGCTCGTGTCCCAGCTCCAGGTTCATCCGCCGCGCGCCTCCGCCGCCGCGCATGCTTGACAAATGTCGTCGAGCCCGACAAGTGTGGCGACCGCACGAACAAAAGTCCTGCTAAGGGACAGATGTCGCGGCTGCGAAGAAGGGGGAAACGCGGCGTGGCCCATGTCATCGGCATCGACGGCGGCACGGAGAGCCTGCGCGCCAGCGTGTTCGACCTGAGCGGCCGCGTGCTGGGACAGGCGGCGCGGCCGTACGAGACCCGCTTCGCCCCCGGCGCCCGCGCCGAGCAGGATCCCGAGGATTGGTGGCGCGCCGCCGGCGAGGCGGTGCGCGCCGCGATCGCCGCCGCCGGCGTGGCACCGGCCGATATCGAAGCGCTCTCGCTCGCCACCACCTGCTGCACGGTCGTCGCCTTGGACGCGGACGGGCGGCCGCTGCGTCCCGCGATCCTGTGGATGGACATGCGCGCCGGTGCCGAGGCGGCCGAAGTGCTGGCGACCGGCGATCCGGCGCTCGCGGTCAACGGCGCCGGCGAGGGCCCGGTCTCGGCCGAGTGGATGATCCCCAAGGCGCTCTGGCTGGCGCGGCACGAGCCGGCGGTGTTCGAGCGCGCGGCGACGATCTGCGAGTACCAGGATTTCCTGACCCGGCGCCTGACCGGGCGGCGCTGCGCCAGCCTGGATAACGCCTCGATCCGCTGGCACTACGCGAGCGATCGCGGCGGCTGGCCGGCGAGCCTGGTGCAGCGCCTCGGCGTCGCGGCGCTGCTCGAGAAATGGCCGGACGACGTGCTGGCGCCGGGTGCGGTGATCGGCACGCTGACGCGCGAGGCGGCGGCGCATCTCGGCCTGCCGGAGACGGTGAAGATCGTGCAGGGCGGCGCCGACGCGCTGATCGGCATGATCGGGCTCGGCGTCGCGCGCCCTGGCCAGCTCGCGCTGGTCACCGGCTCCTCGCATCTGCAATTCGGCGTCAGTGACCGACCCTGCCACGTGCCGGGGCTCTGGGGCACGTACAAGGACGCGGTCTATCCCGGGCGCTACATCCTCGAAGGCGGGCAGACCTCCACCGGCTCGATCGTCAACTGGCTGCGCCGGCTCGCCGGCGGCACGCTCGACTTCGCGGCGCTGAACGAGCAGGCGGCAGCCCTGCCGCCCGGCGCCGAGGGCCTGCTGGCGCTCGATCACTTCCAGGGCAACCGCACGCCGCACACCGATCCGCTGGCGCGCGGCGCGATCACCGGCCTGTCGCTGCATCATGGCATGCCGCATGTCTTCCGCGCCGTGCTGGAGGCGATCGGCTTCGGCACCCGCGCGATCGTCGACCGCATGCGCGAGGCCGGGTTCGGCGCCACCGACATCATCGCCGGCGGCGGCGCCACGAATTCGCCGCTCTGGCTGCAGATCCATGCCGACACCGCGAACCTGCCGGTCTCGGTGCCGGATGTCAGCGAAGTGCCCTCGCTCGGCGCCGCGGTGCTGGCTTGTGTCGGCGCCGGCCGCTTCGCCAGCATCGACGAGGGCATCGATGCGATGGTACGGCCCGGCCGCACGATCGCGCCGAATCCCGAAAACGTCGCCAGGTATCAGGAGATCTACGCCCGCTACGCGGCGCTCTACGCCGCGCTGAAGCCGCTGCGCGCCCCGATCTGACGCGCCCTCTGAACGGAACCCGCCTTCGCCATGACGCACGCACGATGACCGCCCGGCCCAACCTGCCGCTGCCGACGCTGTATCGCACCATGCGGCGCATCCGCAGCTTCGAGGAGCGCGTGGCGGAGCTTTACGTGCGCGGCCTCTCCGCCGGCTCGATGCTGCATCTGTCGATCGGCGAGGAGGGGGCGGCGGCCGGTGTGTGCGCGGCGCTGCGGCCGGAGGACAGTTTCACCACGCATCACCGCGGCCACGGCATCTTCCTCGCGCGCGGCGCCGATCCGAACCGGATGATGGCGGAGATCGCCGGCAAGGCCTCCGGCTACTGCGCCGGCAAGGGCGGCTCGATGCACATCGCCGACATGGCGCTCGGCCATCTCGGCGCCAATGCGATCGTCGGCGGCGGCATCCCGCATGTCGTCGGCGCCGGGCTCAGCTACCGGCGGCTGAAGCAGGATCGCGTCTCGGTCGCGTTCTTCGGCGACGGCGCCATGCAGCAGGGCATCCTGTACGAGAGCATGAACATGGCGACGCTCTGGGACTTGCCGGTCCTGTTCGTCTGCATCAACAACCAGTACGGCATGGGCACGCGCGTCGACCAGGCGACGCGCTCGGTCGATTTCACGCAGCGCGCCGCGGCGCTCGGCCTCGCCACCGGCACGGTGGACGGCGCCGATGTCGAGGAGGTGCTGACCGCGGCGCAGCCGCTGGTCGATGGCGCGCGCGCCGGCCGGCCCGGCTTCCTGGCGATCTCCTGCTACCGCTTCTACGGCCACGGCCGGATGGACAAGAGCCCGTATCGCGCCGCGGACGAGGAGGAGGCGGGCCGCCGGCGCGATCCGCTGGCCGCGGCGCGGCTCGCTCTGGTCGCGCGCGGCCTCAGCTCGGCCGCGGCGCTGGACGCGCTGGACGCGGAGATCGCGCGCGAGATGGACGCGAGCATCGGCTTCGCCGGGCAGGCGCCGCCGCCCGCGCCCGAGGCGCTGTTTCGCGACGTCTACGCCGACGGCGAGCCGGCGCCGGAGCCGCTGCGCGTCCGGCTCGACCGCGTGCTGGCGGAATCCTGAGATGACAGCGGCCGAGATCACCTATCGCGACGCGCTGCGCCAGGCGCTGCACGATGCGATGGCCGCGGACGACAGCATCGTCGTGATCGGCGAGGAGGTCGGGCGCTATGGCGGCGCCTACGGCGTCACCAAGGATCTGATCGGCACGTTCGGCGCCGAGCGGCTGATCGACGCGCCGATCAGCGAGGCCGGCATCGTCGGTGCCGCGGTCGGCGCCGCGATGACCGGGCTGCGGCCGGTCGCCGAGCTGATGTACGTCGATTTCCTCGGCCTCGCACTCGACCAGCTCGCCAACCAGGCGGCCAAGATCCGCACCATGTTCGGCGGCCAGATCGGCGTGCCGATGGTGCTGCGCACGCAGGGCGGCACCGGCCGCTCCGCCGGCGCGCAGCATTCGCAGAGCCTGGAAGCCTGGGTGATGCACATCCCCGGCCTGCGGCTGGCGATGCCGGCAACCGCGGCCGATGCGTACCACCTGCTGCGGCACAGCCTGACCATGCCCGATCCGGTCGTGTTCATCGAGCACAAGGCGCTGTATGCGCGCAAGGAACGGGCCGATCTCGCGGCGCCGGTGCCGCCCTGGGGCCAGGCTGCGATCCGGCATGCCGGCGACGACGTCACGATCGTCGCGTATTCGCGCATGGTGCACACCGCGCTCGACGCGGCGGCGCAATTGCAGACAAGCGGGATCGGCGCCGAGGTGATCGACCTGCGCACGCTGAACCCGCTCGACGTCGCGACCTTGCGCGCCTCGGTCGAGCGCACCGGCCGCGCCGTCGTCGTCAGCGAGGCGCACCTGACCGCCGGCGTCGCCGCCGAGCTGGCGGCGCGGATCGGCGAGGAATGCTTCGACTATCTCGAGGACCCGGTGATCCGCATTGCCGGCGAGGACGTGCCGGTGCCGGTCTCGCCCGGGCTCGAAGCCGCGGCGATCCCGCAGCCTGGCCTGATCGTCGAGACGGTGCGGCGGATGCTGCGGCGATGATCACCCTGGTGACGCTACCGCAGCTCGGCGAGACGATGGAAAGCGGCCGCGTCGTCGGCTGGCTGAAACAGCCGGGCGAGACGGTGCGGCGCGGCGAGACGCTGGTCGAGATCGAATCCGACAAGACCGTGGTGGAGCTGCCGGCGCTGGCCGATGGCCGCGTCGTCGAGCTGCTGGCGGAGGCCGGCGCCGACCTTCCGGTGGGCGCGCCGCTCTGTCGCTACGAGCAGACGGACGCGACGGCGCCGGCGGGCGCGGAACGCACCGCATCGGACGCGCCAGCGACCCCGGAGCCGGAGCGCCCGGCGCAACTCGACGGCGGCGACGCACCCGCATCGCCATCTGACGCGGCCCAGGGTACGCGGCCACGCGCGACGCCGATCGCGCGCCGGCTGGCGCGGCAGCGCGGCGTCGATCTCGAGGCGCTGCACGGCAGCGGCCGGCGCGGCCGCATCGAGGCGGCGGACGTGCGGCAGGCGACGCAGCCCGTCACGGGCGAGGCGCTCGCGGTGCGGCGGTGGCAACCGCCCGCCGCGGCGACCGGCACCGCGCTGCTGCTGCACGGCTTCGGCGGCGACGCCCAGAGCTGGGCGGCGCTCGCGGCGCAGCTCACGCGCCAGGGTGTCGCGGTGATTGCGCCCGACCTACCGTCGCACGGCGCCACGGCGCTGGAGGCGCAGGACGTCGCCGGCCTCGCCGCGCCGCTGGCGGCACTGCTGCAGGCCGCACCGGTCGAGCTGGTCGGGCACTCAATGGGCGCCCCGGCCGCGGTGGCGCTGGCACGCGCCCACCCGGCGCGCGTGCGGCGGCTGACGCTGCTCGCTCCGGCGGGACTCGATGACGCGATCGACGCGGATTTCGTGCACGGCATGGCGTCGGTGCGCGCGCCGGGCGCGCTCGCGCATCTGCTGCGGCGGCTGTCGCCGCGCCCGCCGGCGCTGTCCGCGGCGCAGCTTGACGAGATGGCGGGGACGCTGGCCGCCGGGCGGCTCGTCCCGCTCGCCGACGCCTTCGTGCATGACGGACGGCAGCAGATCGACATCGTCGCCGATCTCGCGGCGCTGCCGATGCCGGTGCGGGTGATCTGGGGCGTGCAGGATCGCATCATCCCGTGGACGCAGGTGGCGCGGCTGCCGTCGCGCGTCGCCGTGCATCTGATCGCCGAGGCCGGACACATGCCGCATTGGGACGCGCCGCTGCAGGTCGCGGCGCTGCTCGCCGGCTGACCACGATTGCGAGGACACCGGCGCGGCAACGCGCCGGCATCAGGGAGGAGGACAGGCATGGACGACAGGGACGATCATCCGGGCGGCGCGTCGCGGCGCAGCCTGATCAAGGGCGTGGGCCTCGGCGCCGCGGCACTGACCGGCCTCAAGCTCGCCGAGTTCAGCCTCGGCAGCACCCCGGCGCGCGCGCAGGCAGGGGCAAAACCCGTGAAGTTCGCGGTGATCGCGCAGCAGATGGCGGCGCAGTCCGACCAGCGGAGCTGGGCCGGGCTGCAGCACTGGCTCAAGACCACCGGTCTCGACAAGACCTGGCAGGTAACGCAGACCGACGCGAAGGGCGACCCTGGCGCTCTGGTCAGCCAGATCGAGGACGCGATCACCGCCAAGGCGGACGCGATCATGGTGCTGTTCGGCACGCTGACCGCGGCGCACAGCGCGCTGCAGGATCTGGAGCGGTCGAAGATCCCGTTCTTCAGCCTCGATTCCGGCTGGCAGGCGCCGGCGATCGCCGACATCACCAGCAACAACTACGTGATGGGCGGGCAGTACGGCCAGTACATGGTCGACAAGCTGCTGAGCCAGGGCAAGACCAAGGCGAACATCTGCGCCGTCATCGCCAACTTCCATCACGGCACGCGCAAGCGCGGCAAGGTGCTGCGCGCGATCCTGAGCGAGAACGAGTGGATCTCGCTGAAGGCCGATCGGGTGATCCAGTACGCCGGCTTCTTCGAGACGACGCAGAACGCCGTCAATGACTGGGTGACCCGCTTCGGCGACCAGCTCGACGCCATCTGGTGCCCCTGGGACGAGCCGGCGATGGCGGCCGCCGAAGTCATCATGGCGCACAAGCTGCAGGACAAGATCTTCGTCGTGAGCTGCGACGGGCATCCGACGGCGCTCGAGCGCATGCGCAATCCGAGCTATCCGCTGGACGCCACCTGCGCCCAGGCCTTCGAGCTGTGGGGCGCCTACGGCGGCTGGATGGTCAACGAGATCGTCGGCAAGGGCCGGCCGGTGAAGGAGGTGGCGCCGATTCCGACGGTCGAGTTCCCGGCGCCGCTGCTGGTCAAGGGCGTGAACCTGCCGCCGCCCAATGAGCCGACCTACAACGCGACCGATCTCTACTACGTCTACCGCGAGCGGGCGATCGCGGGCATGAAGGGCTGAGACGGCGCGTGGCCACGGCATTCTCTGACCCGGGCGGGCCGGAGCCGGCCGTGGCCGCCACGCGTCCCGGCGCGGGCGGGGCGGCGCGCCTCGCCGCGCGCGGCATCGCCAAGAGTTTCGGCGCCACGCGCGCCGTGGACGCGGTCGATCTCGATCTCTGCGCCGGCGAGATCCTCGGCCTGGTCGGCGCCAACGGCGCCGGCAAGTCGACGCTGGTCAAGATCGTCTGCGGCGCGGTGATGCCGGATGCCGGCCAGCTCGCCGTGGACGGGCGCGAGATCGTGCTGCACGACGTCGCCGACGCCCAGGCGGCGGGGATCGCCGTCGCGCACCAGCAGGTGGCGATCATTCCCTGCCTGACCGGGGCGGAGAACATCATGCTCGGCCGCGAGCCGCGGCGCGGCGGGCTGATCGACGCGCCGGCGCTGCGCCGCGCGGCGCAGGCGCTGGCGACGCGGTTCGGCGTCGCGATCGATCTCGCCCGCGAATGCAGCGAGCTCACGCTCGGCGAGCGCAAGATCCTCGACATCCTGAAGGCGATCGTGCACGACCCGGCGGTGCTGATCCTCGACGAGCCGACCGCTTCGCTGTCGCTCGCCGAGACGCGGCTGCTGTTCGCCTTCCTCGATGATCTGAAGCAGCGTGGCCTCGCCATCCTGTTCATCACGCATCATCTCAACGAGGTGTTCGCGCATTGCGACCGCGTCGCGGTGATGAAGGACGGCGGCAAGGTGTTCGACGGCGCGGTCGGCGCGGCGACGCCGGCCGAGATCGTGCGGTTGATGGTCGGCCGCGCGATCGACGACGTCGACTGGGTGAGCCATGCCCGCCCGGGCGAGATCGCGCTTGCGCTGCACGATGCCGAGATCGCGCGGCTGCGCGTGCCGGCGCTGGAGGTCCGGCGCGGCGAGGTGGTGGGCCTCGCCGGCGTGCTCGGCGCCGGTCAGACGGAACTGCTCGAGCGGCTGGCCGGCTTCCGCCATGCGGCGCGCGCGGCGCGCGTGCAACTGCCCGGTCTCGACCGGCTGCCGGCGGACGTGGCGGAGGCGATCGGCGCCGGCATCTACCTCGTCGCCGATGACCGGGTGCGCAAGGCGCTGTTCCCGGGCCTCGATGTCGAGGAAAATCTGACCAGCGGCGCGCTGGCGCAGATCAGCCGCGGGCCGTTCGTGCGATCACGACTGGCCGTGGCCGAGGCGCGGCGGGTGATCGAGCGGCTGCGCGTCCGCTGCAGCGGTCCGCGGCAGGAGGTGATGCATCTCTCGGGCGGCAACCAGCAGAAGGTGGCGATCGGTCGCTGGCTGCTGCGCATGGCACGCGGCGCGCCGGACCGGCCGCCGCTGCTGCTGCTCGACAACCCGACCGAGGGCGTCGATGTCGGCGCCAAGGCGGAGATCTACGCGCTGATCCGCGACTTCGCCCGACAGGGTGCGGCGATCCTGATCGCCAGCGCCGAGTTCGCCGAGCTGATCGCGCTCTGCGACCGTGTCTATTGCATCGCCCATGGCCGGCTCGCGAGCTGCCTGCCGCGCCAGGATCTGACCGAGGACCGTCTCCTGCTGGAAGTGGCCTGAGCATGGACATGCCGATCGCCGGCGCCGCCGCGAACCGCCAGGCCGCGCGCGCGCGGACCGTGCAGTTGCTGTCGCGCTACGGCACGGTGCTCGCCGCGATCGTGATCTTCCTGGGCTTCGCGCTCGCCACCGGCCGGTTCGTCTCGGCCGCGAACATCAGCAACATCCTGGTGCAGATCTCGGTCCTGATGGTGATCTCGTCGGGTCTGACCGTAGCCGTGGCCAGCGGCGAGTTCGATCTCTCGGTCGGCCAGGTCGCGGGGCTGGCTGGCGTGCTGACCGCGGGGCTGATGGTCTGGTCGCACATGCCGGTCGCGATCGCCATCATTCTGCCCATGCTCGCCGGCATCGGGCTCGGCATCGTCAACGGGCTGATGGTGACGCGGCTGCGCATCCCGTCGCTGATCGCAACACTGGCGATGGGCCCGATCGCGCTCGGTCTCAACTACGCCTATGACGGCGGCGATTCGATCTACGCGAGCTTCCCGGACTCGTTCTACACCATCGCGACCGGACGGCTGTTCGGCGTCGTGCCGGTGCCGATCGTCATCGCGGCGGCGATTGCCGCGGTGTTCTACGTGCTGCTGAACCAGTCGCGGCTCGGGCGCGCCATCGTCGCGACGGGGGCGAACATCCAGGCGGCACGGCTCTCCGGCATCAGCGTCAACCGCTGCCGGCTGATCGCGCTGACGCTCTCTGCGTTCGGCGCGGCGATGGGCGGGATCATGCTGACCGCGCGGCTCGGCACCGGCCAGCCCGGCGCCGGCGAGCCCTATCTGCTCGACAGCCTGACGGCCGTGTTCCTCGGCATGACCGCGTTCAAGCCGGGACGCGCCACGGTGCAAGGAACGATCGTCGGGGTGGTGATCATCGGCATGCTGGACAACGGGCTCAACCTGCTCGGCGC
>Ga0335074_10009617_pt1 | contig 13501 bp, 14 predicted proteins | sample Lox_Sample_23_FD_206715 | JGI IMG/M metagenome (GOLD analysis project Ga0335074, IMG submission 206715) | Soil microbial communities from Loxahatchee National Wildlife Refuge, Florida, United States - Lox_Sample_2.3 | ecosystem: Environmental > Terrestrial > Soil > Wetlands | place: USA...
GGCCTATAAGGTTGATCAAAAGGCGTATGTGAGCTGACAGGACGATGAAATTGTGCTGATACTGACCTGTTTCCAGTCACCAATTCCTCTCAGGTCGCCCCTAGGCAGGCTCAGCCGCGGATTTCGGATTGGCGAGAACTCATTCTCTTCTTGGGTGCTAATCAGCCCGAGGCGAAGTCTTTCAAGGATGCTTGTGACTGGTATGTCACATTCCTGGATTGCAAGTGCAAGTCTTTGTGGCACCTAATTCAGCCAGTTGTGGCCGGTGTCAAGGAAGGGAACCCGGCTCCGGATGCTGAAGATAAAGCCAAAGTAGATCATGTTTTGGTGACCATAGCACGGGTGTTGTTCCAAAAGAAAGAATTTGCTTTTACAGACATTGTTGACGATCTCATCAACGATGGATTAATCCTAGATGCTACTGAGGATCGAGCACCTTTGTGGCAATTGATGTTCATATTTTTAGGATGGCTGAGTACGTGGATACCCCTCTATTTGCTAACTCTTTGATTCTAACGTTATCTCAGCCATGCTATATGAGCCCCGGGCCAATCCTAAGCCTAAGAAGTTACAAATCGCCAAATCAGCTACCAGCTCCTCAGGAAACAAAGTCGACCTCAACAGCCGTATCTTGGACACCTACGACCAATCCTTCGAATACACCGACCACTCGCTTTTCCTCCTCCTCGGACGCTTCGGCAAATTAATCCCGGACCCCCCTCCCCGTCGCCACTCCTCCATTCCTCCTCCAAACGAGTACATCACAGCCCCCTTCGTCTGCTACCAAACCCTCCGCAAAGTCTGTCACATTGACATCGAATGGGTCGACGCCGTCAACCTCCACCTCGAATTTGACTCTTCCCGCAAGGTCCTCAAGCTCTTCCGCCTCCCTTCCTTCTGCCGCCTCATGTATCGGGACCGATCGCGAGGGCTTCTCTCTCAGCTATTCGACGACAATGAGCGCGATATCACCGGCGAGTCGCATGCTGACATAGACCTCGCGAGCTCCTTCTTCCGCGAGCTCCTCCTCACGTACCGCCTCCTCTTCGGCCAAGACAGCTCCTCGCACTCCCTCTTCGCATCCGAGTGCTCGCTGACCAGCAAGTCCCGCAAGCCATCTCTTCTCGCGCTGTCGGATGCCGATCCACTACTAGCGCTACTATGCGGACGCAGCGCGGACTATCCGCCCGTTGCGGCCCTGTATGAGAGTCTGCGCGCGGATAATCCTCAGGCGTATTACATGCCTGCCGCGTGGCCGTGGTTTGGGGCACGGCTGTTGGCTGTGCAGGGGTATGTGCGGGAGCAGCACCCACATGATTGGAAGACATTGTGGTATGATCATCGGAATAAGAGTAACTGGTGGCAATTTTGGGCGGTACTCTTTATTGGAGGCACGACGATCATTTTGAGCGTCCTGTCGTTGATTTTTCAGGTCTGGCAGGCCGTTTTGACGCAGCAGCAGTTGATACAGGGGCAGCAGCAGTATTCGGGGCCGGCGGCGATGACGGGGGGTGATATTTGATAGAGTCAGGTGACTCATGGTCACGTGAAGCAGAGTTTTGTGTGTCTGGTAAGTGGAGAATTATAAGGCGTATAAGGATTGGGTAGAAGAAACTTGGATTGATACTATATAGAGCTGGAAGCAGGAGTTAGTTGGATTGCTACAGTGAGGTTTGACGTGTCAAGTTGGAGTATATAACTACTTTCTTGTACAAGTTAACGCAAGAAAGGCACATAAGTAAGCATTCCCCGGTAAAATGCATTCATCTGGTTATCTATGACATCGCCATATAGATGAGAAGATTCATATTTAGCATTTCAGTAAATATAGACATTGCAGCGGTCATTAAGACAATTGGATCACGCGATCGACAGGTTGCCTAAGAGCGGAATACATGGAACCGTACAATCCCAATACCATCCCCCTCCCAATAATCCATTTTAGATCCTATAATCCATTCAATAGGATATAGAGCCTTATCTGAAATACCCCGGCACCAACAAATCAAAGCTCTCCTCCTCCTTGTCCATCTCAGTCATCGCCTCCCGCCTATCCAAATCATAAATCTCCCCCTCCCCAGCCTCTCCGGTCCCCGTCAACGCCGCCTTCGCTACATACGCCCTCGCAAGCAGCTGATCCGCCTCCTGCGCATCCTTGACTGACATACCACTAGGCTGATTCTTCAACACCATTGCGATCTTCCATAATATGCGGGCAATGGTACCGTCGTCGCGAGCAGGACTTCGGAGTTCAGCGATGTTGCGCGCTTTGGCGAGGAAGCCTAGAGCGGGTTCCGTGTTGCCCATTTCAAACTCGACGCAGCCGAGAGAGTAGTAGGCGGCAGCGGTAATGGGGTGCGTGGGGTTGTCGGTGTGGGCGATTGAGAGGCAGGATTCGAAGGAGCGTTTGGCAGAGGGGTAGAGCTTTTCGTCGTATTCGATATTGCCGTAGGCGTAGTGGCAACTTTGTGACACGTCACATTAGTAAGGAGCTTAAGGGAAATATTGTATGTTGGGAGAACTTACTTGGCCATAAAGTATTTATCAGCTCCTACAGTTCGCACAAAAAGCTGCTCGGCTTGGCCATAGAAGCGCCGCGCCTCGGAGAAGTTCTTGTAGTAGGCATGGCAGCGCCCAATTCCCAGATACGTCGTTCCCAGTAGCAGCGCAGCTCGGTCCCCGATCGCGAGCCTGATATCAACCGCACGCTTATAGTACGCCAGTGCCTCATCATAGTGCCCTGTCGCCGCCTCCAAATTCCCCATATTATGCAGCGAAATAGCAATATCGCCCAAATCCGGCTCAGCCCTCAGCTTCTCACGGATGCGTAGCGCCATCTCCCAGTTACGACGGCAGTCGAGCACACGATTCAGGTCGTAATAGTTGCCGCCTTGGGTGTTACAGAGGTGGGACATGGTGTGCGATTCTTTGTCTTCGCAGATGAGTTTGGCGATGTCGATGACCTTGTGGCTGAGGTCGTAGTCGCTCATCTCGTATAGGTACCAGGAAGCGTTGGAAAGAAGCTCAACGAATTCGTTGGAGGGCGCCAGTTGCGCTTTGGAGTTGCGGCCTTGGTACTCGGAGAATTTCTTGCTAAGGTGCACGGCATCGGCGATGTAGGCTTGGCAGGTGGTCCATTCTTCATAAAGCGTTCCGCCATGGACTTGCTTCGGAAAGGCTGTGAACTCTGGTTAGCTAGTTATCACGTGACTATGTTTTCATCGACACTGTACCTTCATTGACAATGTGAACTGCGCTATTAAAGGACTCTTGCAAATCCAACTGAGAATGATAATTCATGGCTTCCTGGACCACACGATGCACAGAAATAATTCGATGGTCCCATCTGATAAGGTTTGCTGTCCGGAGTTCGACTAGCGCTGCTGAAAGAGCAGTCGTGATATTGACGATACTTGTGAGAGCAGCTTCTTCTTTGTCGTTGTTGATGTACAGTGGGAATTCTTGCTTTGCAAAGGATAATTTTCCATCTAATGCTGACTATTTCGTCTGTTCAGTATTCGTGTAAAGAGGGGTGTAAGTACATAATTTACCTGTCTCCGAGGTAGAAATAGCTCAATAAGTGTCTCATCTAGTTCCAGTCAATGTGTGTGGTATGTTTTCTACTATTAATGTGATACATACCTGGTGCCAGAAGCGCTAACACGCTAAGAAGATCACGGGCGTGTTTAGACAAGGCCGTAAACACCATGTCAAAGAGAGCATCAAGATTACGAACCATAGGCGATCGGTCAGCGAGATAACGTTGGGGGAGATTTCGCTCGCTTTGTACGAAACGGGCAAAGCTTTCGGTGATATTGAAATTTGGCGTGTGTTTAGGATTGGTTATCAAACTCGCAGCAGTCTGTATTGAAAGTGCTGGACTGAAGTGTTAGAACTAGCGTCACATTGCCCACCATGGATACTTACGTAAACCACCAAGCTTATCAACCCAGTCCCTTGCAGCTTGTATGTCAGAGGGCTTGAGTTGACCGGAATTGTAAGCTCCGGTCCACTTATCGCCCATAAGTCGAACTAGTAAATCCCAAGATTCACTTTCACTGAATGGCTTTATTGTTTCGCCCTTCCGGTTGATATCTTTCATGAAGTTATAGTATTGTCTTGAGGTGATAAGAATTGAGCCGTTGGCACCAATTGGCCAGTACCCTCTAAGAATTGTCTCGGACTCCTTGTCGGCATTATCGAAGATCATAAGCCATCTTTTCTTAGTTTGTTTCAACCACTTTTGTACATTTTGCTGGTTTTCCTCGTGATGGCCCTTATTGTCAGCTCCTGGAATTTGCAATTTCATGGCCATGTTATTGAAACTTTGCCGAAGAGAGAGAGTAGACTCGCATCCGATCCAGAAGATGGCTTCAAAACGAGAAGGATTCTTATGTGCGTATTCAAGGGCAATTTCTGTCTTGCCCACACCACGTCGTCCATAAATACTGAATGTACGGATTAACGCATTGCCTTCCCATTTCAGATATTTATGTATCTTTGCCAGCTCATCGCGTCGGCCAAAGAAGTTCTTATTATAAGCGTATGGTAGCATCTTTAATGGGAAGCTGGCTCGTTCTTCTGGCTCAGGCACGAGACTATGTCGGATAGAGAGATTGTCTATTCGCTGCTGCATTGCGCCGGCTTGAGAGTAAGTCACGATTTCGGTAAGATGTTTAATTAGTTCGTCCAGTTCTCTTTGGTGTTGTACAACTTTATCCTTCAGCCCCTGCCATGTAACGGAGTCGTCATCTTTTCATACCATGTCAGCAGTGTATTACTTCACACGAAAAGATTAGACTGACTTTTTGGGGCACGCCGAAGGTATCTCGCTGAATCACACATGATATTAAGAGTATTGTCAAAGAAGTCAATAATTGCGAGCGTAGATTCCTGCTTTTCATCGCATGACTTGTAACAGTTATTGAACCGCTCGATGGTCCGCCGTAACTTCGATAGCCAGTCCGCAGTCCGCGTTAGCTTGTCTTGCGATTCCATGGACAGCTTCGCGTTGTTAATAATGCACACTCGAACGGCTTGATGAGGTGTCTATTCGGATTCTTACCTTGATATTCAGAAATAGAAGGCCCCATAAGATATTGAGCTCTATCTCATAAGGGGCAAGCACATCCGTGAAGGAGCTAGTAAGGTTGGAAAGTGATTTGGGAAGAGGTTGTATTGTATGCAGTGTCTTCTTCATCGTTGCATTACAGGACTGGTCTGAAGCTCTCTCTTTGATCTCCTCGGCGACGGCGCTCCAGTCACGAGGCTCAAGCACAGTAGCTCGGTCGACTGGCGATGATAGACTCTCGGTAGCGGCCTTGACCATCTCTCCCCATCGTAAGACGGCATGTTTACGGGTATCATCAAAGTCGAGATCATATTCATCCTGCCTCGGATTGTACCGATTCATGGTTCTAATGGCTGGCGAGATCACAAGGCGAATCTTCAGCGCAGTTCCAGAGAAAATCGACTGAAGCCGAGCGTTATAAGCTGCCCGCCACCTGGATTCAGAAAGATCTGTTCTTGTCATTGAAGGCGGATGTTGCGACACAACGTTGAAGAGTCATCGAGGTTGGCAGCTGCGATAAGAAGCCCCCCTCCATAGATGGACAGCTCATTTTGCAGCCTCATCTGTCAATTGGTTGCTTTTTGGGCGACGCACATGAATCCTGCATAAGGTTAGAGCGGCCGCATTGTTGCTGCCTTGCATGCATGGACTGCATAAGTCACCAAGAGCACAGCCTATCGCTTTGCCTTTTTATTCAGCCTGAACATGCACTTTCAAGGGATCCAACCATTTTGTTATCACGTGGAATTACGCCTATGGATGCCGTTCAGAATTTGTGGCGGAGCGAGTCCTTGATATTGTCCACGCTGCCCGCAAAATATAGCCAATAAATCCGCCTTATTATCTAGGAACTTGATGCGCCCGCGCCAATCAAGCAAACCGCCCAAATTGCCCCCCACTATCGAGGCTGAGTTCTAACTTTGTATGTTGAGCCTCCATCAATTGCATTGTGCCACCATAGCTTTCTCAATAACCCCCAAGGTTGGTGCTTCCTGCGCAGACAGTCAGTGCGTACCTCAGCTTTGAGCGCAAACGGAAACACATACCAAAATCAGCCCTTCGAGGGACCGCGATCATGAGTCTTCCATCAGACGAGGGCTTAGGTCCTTCCCAGACCTGTCTCCATGGCTGAGCTTTTGTGGCAAGAGCCTCTTCTTCTGGGTATCCTGTCATGGGAACGTCTTTGAAGAAAGAGAATACAGCGTCAGGAAGCTGTGTCAATGGCGAACTGATGGGAAGCATCGAGCGCGACGATAGCACAGGTGAAGACTATTCAATGGCAACAGACGTTAGCAATCGTGGACCAGCATAGCTGTACCCCGAATGCTCACCTCTTCAGAGCTCGCTCCGTCGCACTGACTTGAAGACTCCTGTCTTTTATGACCAAAGTCATCTGTTATCGTACAACAGTGTCCATAATCCATCTCGAACTTTGTTGAAGGGTTATCTTGGACAGTAGAAATAATTGCTTGATGATCCAGCATGACTTAATTGAGGACCGTAAGCGTTGACTTTATAGAAATTTGAGATGTCGATCGGAAATTGATGCAACCGGGTGGAAGCACCAGCGCAGTGAAAGTGACGATATCTCAATTTCGGGCCGCTGCGCTGGAGTCAAGTTCGCGTAGTCTGTACTTAGTCTTTCGTGCCCAAATATCCTATCGTGGTCGACAATGAACTAGTTGCAAGAAATTCTTTTATACGTTTCAGCCTTGCCAAAAAGCCTGATGGGAGCATTATGAGCATTTGCTGAGCACTCAGCAAGGCAGGGCGTACTGCAAGGCTCCTTCACGCCGGGTAATAATCCGCAGCCCGGCATTTGTTAGACAACGCCACTTACCCCGCTACGAATTACAGACGCATCTGGCCCTGCGAATATCGGCCATAATCATTCGTCTCAATTCGCACTCTCATCTCTGATCATTGTCAAAGCCCCTTACTCCCCTTTGATTGTGAAACCATCTGTATTATACGGGTGTCCCGTATATCATGATCAGGGGACATTCCAAGTGTGTAACTGGTCAGCTGGTGTTGCGTCCACTCTAGCTTCGACGATAATGTGAGTAAGAGTAATGCAAGATTGCGGAGACACCGCCACCTCGCTGATTTCCGGAATCAACTTTCAATAATAATAGCTCACGAAAACTACCACACCGCTCCCAACCCGATCAAAAATGAAGCAGGTGCTTTTCCATATGCCCGACATGAATAGAACTAGTGCCCAACTGGCGACCTGTGATGAGCGGTCTGGCAGCAAGGTTATCGGGGGAAAATAAAGGACAAGGGCTGTAGCGATAAGGTGCGCACCTTACAATCGTGACGTTGGAGCGAGGGCGCCTTGGCCAAGGACATAGATGATAGCATCGGCCAAGTAGCTCCGTATATAAATGACACCTGGATGCATCGTTAGCCATAACCCCGCAGACAAGTCGACAACGGAAGGTATGGCCAAACCTGAAGGTGATCACCTGTAGCGCTGTCTATCTCAAGTGTGGTCCACTTGGCTCCACGAAAGAACACAGATTTGTATCCCTCGTGACAGCCAAAAACCCATGGCAGCAAGTTAATCACACGGGCTCATTGTGTAAATGGTGCTGATGTCTTCAACCTGCCCTTGATCCATCTCCGCAACTATTTCAACGATGCAGACTGGGTGCTATGATCTTGAAATAGTTGAACGTGTCGGCACATGAAATTCTGTTTATACTCTAGAGCCGTGCCGTTCTCCATAGCCTCGCCTCCATCCGGAGAAGAGCTGGAGGATGGCATCTCCATTCAGTTGCGTAGCAACAAACTTCAAAGACGGATCAACCTGTGGCATCAATACAAATATATAGAGTAAGACGTTGACAGGCAGACGGTTGGCGTCGGAGAGAAAAACTCAAAGAAAAAGAAATACTTAGCCAGGCATCAGCAATCCGAAACAAGGCAAACTATCTCGAACCAGTCAGCCTGGCAAGTCCTTCGAGGGTTCAAGGGTAGCGCGATCCCACGCGACCGGTAAACGAATAGGGCAAATAGTTTTCAAGGATTAAACCACTTCTTCGCCTGAGGGGCGTAGGTATATTTTTCGCAGCCTTCTGCCCCTTATAGTTGTGAATCAGCATGACTCGATACACGTGACGCAAGACATAGTGTTAGTTGCCTTATCATGACCTGGCTCACAAAGTATCTTTTTATAACTAATAAAAGATTTTAGATTATCAGGTAATGGTGAGGGAGCTCTAAGAGACTAAGAACATCAGGATTCACGTGACTAAAGTGAAGGTGTCAATGCTCACGTGATTGTTGTCTAGAGAGAGTGTCAGCTCCAATAGGTTGATCAAACGGAATACGCGGCGAACACAATTGGTCGCAGTCAGCAAAATTTCTTGAAATGATTTATCTTCCGACTCTCGTTCTTGATTTGGGTAACAATTGTATTGTATTCTCCCGTCTTAGTACTGGACCTACCCATCTGAGCTCTGTAAGTGGTCACTTCTGCTATCAGCCTTCTAGCCGCAAATCGCAACTCTTCGGATTGCAAATGAGATAATGCTATTATTGCATGAGTGGGACATGTTAAACTGGAGTTATGACAATGGAAGATCGCGTGCCGCCAACTATATATCTACTATAAGTCATCGAGTAGTGTCATGCTAAATATATATAAGAAGCTCTCCTCCTTCTTTTTGCATGATATTTCCTACATAATTTTCAATGTCTTCCCCTCTTGCATACATCAAGTACTGCCAAAAATGACATCAACCATGAAGTCTGCACTTTACTGGACATGCGCACAAAGCCTAGATATCACTCAGCCCACAAATCTTCCTTCATGCATCATGGATGTCCTCGACAATGTTCGGTGAGACCATAGGTCATCATTTGGACCTCCTGCCCAACACAAATCTCGTCTGCATAGATCTTAATGGTCACGTGTCAAGATTTACAGGCGGAGCACATAAACATGAGGGTAATTGATTGTATTGATTTCTATCATCTTATGGAAGGGGGACCAGCCCATAGACTTATAGTAGTGCTCCGCCCTCTCGGTAAGGATCAGGGGTAAGCCAGCTATCAAATAATCCCTGAAAAGGGTTATATCGTGACATGGTAAAACTACGACGGGTTGTAAAGTCTTCACGCTGTGAGATCAAGCTAATGATGTTGTCACATTGATGGTATGTTTATCATGTATTATGAGATCATTTCTGCTTTGCAGCATTTCGCAAAAATTGCATATTAAACAATTACTCATATGCAAATACAGGGTGAGCTCAAGATCCGAACGGCAACCCTCGCAGGTATCTCCATGGGTGCCGGTGTCGCCCTTCGCTTTGCACTCTCCGACCCCTCTCGTGTCACCGATCTAATCTTAATGGGCAGCACTGCCGAAGCGTCAACCGCCGAAGCAACTGTAGCGATCAATCAATTAAGAGACATTGGGATCTCCACTCCTTCACCCTCTGGAGAGATCATGGATATCGCCATTCGAGGGTGGGGTGGATGATCCAGACGTCGATGGTCTGCGCGCTCGGTGCACCAAGGACTATTGGGTGGTGAGGCATTCGGGAGCGAACAATATTGATTCCATTCTGCAAAGCATTAACTAGCGAGATATTTTACTTCCTAGGCCGCATGAAATCACTGTCCAAGTGTTGCTAATACATGGGGAGAAGGATGAGACATGGAAGCTTGAAGGTGCACTGCGTATCCAAGACCTAATTGGAAAAGACGAAGCCAGGATATATATCGTGAAGGACAGTGGGCATTTGGCGATTCACATGAGAGTTAGCGAGGATGTCTCTCAGGTCATAGCTAAGTTCATAAATCAGGTTCCTCTCCAAGATTCATGGAGGGTGCCTGTCAGATTTAATCATCTCACGAATTAATCGTTTTTTTCTACTCCTAATAAGAGTCCAAATACGCGTAACATTGCCCACCTACCAAAATGTCACGCTCACATAGCTATATGCATCACTTGATATCAAAATATAAGCACACAAGTAGCCTACCCTCACACGGTATATATCGTCGCTAAGCATTCAAAGTCGAAGTTGGCGGGCCCACATAAAGGCCGAATAAGTATGAATGTGTTAGCTGACCTCAGGCTCCTTCTACCTATTCTTTTCTATGGCCTAATAGAGCCAGACAAGGGGAAGCAAGCAGCAAAGAAGCTAAACACAAAATCGCCCATCGTACTCCACACAAACAGGTGGAAATTCTCCGGCGTATTCGCATGCGCCGCCTCCATCCTCTTTATCCAGTTTCTCCATGCTGAACTTCCCACCCTCGATTCGCCATTTTTTACTAGCGTCTTCTCGAGGCACATAGTTGTGGTCGAATCCGAGGAGCTGTTTTGCAGTCCCGCTGCTGAGGTAGAGGTATACAAAGGCAAAGTTGGCGATTTTGAAGCTCACTGCGTGGTTGTAGGACTCACTGGGTCCGGTTTAAGAAGTGAGTGCTCGGAGGCAGAGGCGGGTGAGCAGATGGGAGCTTCAGTTCGAGAGCGAGATTGGGAAGGGAGTTTACGTGACAATTTTATGATTTACTTTGGTCACTAAGTTCGAATAATCTTTCATGAGAGGTGAAAAACCATGTCTGCATAAATTTGATCCCTGTAACGGCAGATACGTATACATAGAGTTTGGATATTGCCTGAACGAATGAAGAAAAGGTGCCCGATGAAGCAGGCGAATTGCGGCCTGTTTTATCCAGCGTCATAATGATCAACATTCACGTCAGCGAATTGATCTTTAACTTAGATTCTGTGCTTTTATTCGACTGAAGACCCTGAATCCGCGGCATTGGTCAAGAAAAACAATCTTGTAACTTTCGTTATACTGTAAAGAGCTTTGACATTTGAGGCTACCGTTCGTACCTCCACCCCACCACGATAATAGCCGCACATAGATAGTCCGTAATTCGACTAGATCATAACCTTTTAAACCTTCTGGACGGGATATTACTGCATGCTCTATGCTGTATAGTGCAGCTCGGTCTTCGTCCCTGCGAAGAGATACTCATCTGAAATATCCACAAATCAGGTTGTCATATGCATCATCTTCAGTCTGATACTGTTGCTGTAAATTCATATTCGTCTCAGTTGCTGTCTTGACGCGCAGCGCCTCAGCGTCCAATTTCAGGCGCTTGACCTCATTTAGCTCTAGCTCCGATAAGTTGCCCCTTTTCTCGAGCAGGAGCGCTTGCCGTCTTATCGTTCGCGCAATATGACCGCTCATTTTGCGATACTTCGCAATCGTGAGGGCTTGACAATAATGATTTCTGTGTCACAAGAAAGCTATTAGCTTCATGGCAATAAAACACGGCTGGAAAGGGTAAAACTGACGACGCAGTCTCGAAATTACCAAGCTCGACTTCCACCACTCCCATTTTATAGTGAATTGAACCCGTCAATACCTGCGTAGGCCCTAAATTATGTGCAATATTGAATGCGCTTTCGTATTTTGATTTCGCAGCAAGCAATTCCTCACGTGCCAGTTCCATATTTCCAAGATCATAGAAGAGACTGTGCCTTCGTTAGTTCACCGATTTGAGGTGTTTTGTCGGAAATGAATCTAATTGACTGACCATCCTCTTAGCCAAGACTCTCCTTCACCAGCATCGACAAACACATCTGCCGATTTTTGGTACCACTCCGATGCAATGTCGTACTCCTTCTTCCACGCATGAATCCTGCCCTTCATCATATGGCTCAAGGCAAAGTACGTAGAGGATGTACCAACTATAGTAGCTCTAAGTGTCATTGCTTTCTCATTCATCATTAACGCCTCATCCAATAGGCTCTCCGACAACAGCAAATTAGACATATTGGAGTAGGTGTTCGCAAGTTCATTTTCAATTGGATCTCCCCTCGCTTCGCGGATCTTTTGAGATTTCTCGAGAACCTCCCTACACCGAACTAGGTCGTTCAGCTCGTAATAGATGCATGCAGCATGATTGCAATAGAACCCATACAATATGCCCTCCTTATCTTGGCAAATGTCAAACCCTAACATGAGAAGGTTTAAAGAAGCTTCTAGGTCACCGATTTCATACTGATACCATGACGCATTCATAATAAGCTCATCAAAGTCCGGCGAGGATTCCATAGGCCTCTTTGTAGCTTTCAGTGTCTTGAAGAGCTCAGCTAATGCGAGTACATGGTGAAGATACTTGGCGCAAACTTCCCATTTTTGAAATAGAGGTGAGCCTTTGGGGAATCGGTGATTAAGGAGTTTCGTCACAGCGTTGAATGCGACTTGTCGATCAGAAGAGTCAAGACCAGAAGGGCTAAAAATAAAAGCTCTTTGTATGAGGCGATGGAGAGACAGAGTGGAGCCTTTGCATTTAATCAAAGCAAATCTCATTAGTTCATCAATTGCTTCTTCAACGCTGTATAAAGTCAGTAATTGTAAATCTTTGTATTCAGAAGGCAGCTCACTCCGCTTCTTCAGCGCAAAAATCTGAATATGGGTCTATAACCCTCAATTCTTCAGGCACAAACAGCTCAATGGGTATGTTGTCCGGTCCGATGATAGAGAGCATTCCGAGAAACTTTGATGCAGACTTTCCTTTAAAATATTGAAAATGCATTTCCCACACGGTAGCCAAGCTGTGAGCACGACCTTCGTGCTTGGAGTTGATCTTTTCGGCCATCTTATCCATCTTCCTATATTTGGCTAGGAATTCAGGCACGGTCCACTTTCTGGACCCAATATAGGCAGCCATCTGTTCTATCCCTAGTGCTAGGCCACCAAGTTCTTTGATTAGATGTTCTATGTCTGCTGCTTCATCAAAAGACTGGCACGTATTATCCTTTGAATAACGAGTCCGGAGGTTGTTGAATAGAGCTATGCCCTCACTCAGCTCCAATTCATTCAGCTCTTCAGACTCTCTAATTCCTGGGGCATGAACAGCAATGTGAGCTACACGTGTTGTGATAAGCACAGATCCGGAAGAAGGTGGAAGGAAGTCACTAAGGACAACGAGGCTTTCTACGTTGTCATATATGAGGAGGCATTTTTTGGCTAAAGCAATATTAGAACTTGATCAGAAAATTATCCGTAACGTGAGGAAGTGTTCACACTCACTCGCTCTTCCAAGCCAATTCTTTACCAGGACAACATTACTGTCTGCATCGGCCAATCGACTTGCGCCAACCAAGTCAAGACATAAAGCAATTTTGGTGAATGAGTCCCTCAATTCAGCAGCGTTACTGGCGGGAATCCAGAAAATCGCGTCGTAGGTCTTGTTCTTCTGACTTTCCACCGCAAAGGCACAAGCAAGAGCGCTTTTACCCATTCCTCCAATACCGTGTATAACAAAAGAGCGAAAGTCTACGTTCCCAGTAGGTTCCAAATGGAGCCGGATTTCATCCAACTCTTTCCGCCGACCGAGGAAGTTCGGATCAACATGAAATCCATAATAACAAGGAAATGCCGCTCG
>Ga0335074_10009621_pt1 | contig 13498 bp, 14 predicted proteins | sample Lox_Sample_23_FD_206715 | JGI IMG/M metagenome (GOLD analysis project Ga0335074, IMG submission 206715) | Soil microbial communities from Loxahatchee National Wildlife Refuge, Florida, United States - Lox_Sample_2.3 | ecosystem: Environmental > Terrestrial > Soil > Wetlands | place: USA...
CCTGCTCACGATGTCGGCGGTTGCCCGCCGGGTGGCCGAGTTCGGGACGCTGAAGGCGATCGGCTGGCGGACCCGGCGGATCGTCGCCCAGGTACTCGGCGAGTCGGTGGTCATGGGCGTCGTCGGTGCGGCGGTGGGTGTCGGCCTCGGTTTCGCGGGCGCGGCGATTATCTCCAAGGTGGCGCCGAAGCTGCCCGCCTTGATCCCGGGATCCAGCGGCGGCGGGAACTTCCAGTCGCAGACGGTGAGCGGCGGCCCGGGTGGCGCCTCACACATCATCGGCGGCATTCCCGACCGCACCATTTCCGTGGCGCTGCACCCGTCCGTCACGGTCGGCGTGATCGTGCTGGCCGTGATTCTGGCCGTGGCCGGCGGGCTGCTGGCCGGGTCGTTCGGCAGCTGGCGGATCGCCCGGCTGCGGCCGGTCGACGCGCTGTCCCAGGTCGCGTGACCCGCTTCCGGCAAGACCTTCCACGAACAGGAGACGAATCGTGTACAAGCTGACCGGCGTGACCAAGCTCTACCAGAAGGGCCGCCGCACCGTCCCGGCGGTCCGCGGGCTCGACCTGGTGATCTCCGGCGGCGAGTGGCTGGCCGTGCAAGGCCGCACCGGCCACGGCAAATCAACCCTGCTCAACCTGCTCGGCGGCCTGGACCGGCCCACCGAAGGCACCGTCGAACTGGACGGCACCGACCTCGGCGCGCTGCGCGAAACCCAGCTCACCCGGCTGCGCGCCGAAAAGATCGGTTTCATCTTCCAGACGTTCAACCTGATCCCCACCCTCTCAGCCGCCGAGAACGTCGAAGCCGCGCTGATCCCGCTCGGCGTCGCCGCGGCCGACCGGCGGGCCCGGATCGCGGCCGCGCTGGAGTCGGTGGGGCTGGCCGACCGGGCCGCCCACCTGCCCTCGGAGATGTCCGGTGGCCAGCAGCAGCGGACCGCTATCGCCCGGGCCCTGGTCAAAGAGCCGAAGGTGGTGCTGGCCGACGAGCCGACCGGCAACCTGGATGAGGACACCCGTGATGAAATCATCGCCCTGCTGGAAAGGCTGTGGCGCGAACGCGGCCTGACCCTGGTCCTGGTCACCCACGACACCGCCATCGCCCGCCGCGCCCAGCGGGTCGGCGTCATGAGCAAGGGCCGCCTGACCATCAGGCAGGACACCAGGCCCGGACCACACCCCGGCAGCCAGACCGTCACCGCGGCCAACGACCTGGCGACGTGAGCGCTTTCCCGCGGGTTACGGCTTGCGTCCCACGCCGACCAGGCAGCCGAACTGACCTGGGTCGCCGGGTACGTCGGCGGGCGAGTCCGGGCGCCACAGCGGGACGTAGACCAGCCCGGGATCGACGAGTTCGAAGCCATCAAAGAAGCGCTGGATCTCGGCCCGCGAACGCAAGTGCAGTTCCGTGGAAACGCTCCGGTTGTATACCTTTTCGGTGGCGTGCGCCACCGCCAGGTACCGCACCGCTCGGCCGAGGAACTGGCGGTTGGCCTGGGCGATTTCCCGCATCTTGGGCTCGACCGCGACGATGGCCCGGGCCACGTCCTGGTCGGCGAGGAAGTTGTGGCTGCCGCCCAGCCAGTAGTCGTAGACCCGGGCCACGTTGGCCCGCCTGGTGTCGACTCCTGGCGGTACCCAGTCCGGCTCGCCAGCCATCTCTCGGTGTCCCCGATCTGCCGGCCCACGTGCTGTCAACGCGGCCACTCCCGCGCGGGCAATGCTAACAACAGCGACAGACCCCGCTGCCTTCCGGCGCAACTTGCTAAGGCTGAGCTTATCAGGTTAGCCTGAATATATGACTCAGGGTCCAGATGTGAGCGAGGTCGCCGGGGCGCTGCGGGTCAGTATCGGCCTGCTCCTCCGGCGGATGCGCCAGACGCGGGTCGAAGGCGAGCTCACGCTGCCCGAGAGCTCAGCCCTGGCCCGCCTGGACCGCGGTGGCCCGGCCACGGCCAGCGCGCTGGCCCGGCTGGAGCAGATCAGCCCGCAGTCGATGGGCGCGACACTCGCCTCGCTCGAGGCGAAGGGCCTCATCGAGCGGCGTCCCGACCCTGAGGACGGCAGACGGGCCGTGCTGTCGGTCACCGGAGCCGGGCTGCAGTGGCTGCGGAGCAAGCGGAACGCCCGCACCGAGTTGCTGGCCAAGGCCCTGTCGGCCGGGTTCACGCCCGCCGAACTCCAGGTGCTGAACACGGCCGCGCCGCTGCTCGAGCGACTGGCTCAGAGCATCTGATGCCGGCGGACAGGCAGAACCACTCCGAACCGGATGACCGCTACAAGTGGGTGGCGCTGGCCAACACGACCGCGGCCGTGTTCATGTCGGTGCTCGATGGATCCATCGTCATCATCGCGTTGCCGGCGATCTTCCGCGGCATCCACCTGGATCCGCTGGCGCCGGGCAACATCGCCTACCTGCTGTGGATGATCATGGGCTACCGGCTCGTCCAGGCCGTGCTCGTGGTGACCGTCGGCCGGTTCGGCGACATGTTCGGCCGGGTCAGGATCTACAACGCGGGCTTCGCGGTGTTCACCGTCGCGTCCATCCTGCTCTCGTTCGATCCGTTCGATGGCGGTCACGGGGCGCTGTGGCTGATCGGCTGGCGGGTGCTGCAGGCCTTTGGCGGGTCCATGCTCCAGGCCAACTCGGCCGCGATCCTGACCGACGCGTTCCCCGCCGATCAGCGCGGGTTCGCGCTCGGCCTCAACCAGGTCGCCGGTCTGTCCGGCATGTTCATCGGCCTGGTGGCGGGGGGCCTGCTGGCTGCCTGGGACTGGCGGGCGGTGTTCTGGGTCAACGTGCCGGTCGGTGTGTACGGCACGGTGTGGGCCTACCGCAAGCTCCGCGACACCGGTGTCCGGCACCGCGGCCGGATCGACTGGTGGGGCAACATCACCTTCGCGGTCGGCCTGGGCGCGATCCTGATCGCCGTCACCTACGGCATCCAGCCCTACGGCGGGCACACGATGGGCTGGACCAGTCCATGGGTGCTCACCGGACTGGTCGGTGGCGTAACGTTCATGATCATATTTGGCATCATCGAGACCAAGATCGCCGACCCCATGTTCCGTCTCGGCCTCTTCCGGATCAGGGCCTTCGCGGCCGGCAATCTCGCGGGCCTGACCGTGTCCGTCGCCCGGGGCGGGCTGCAGTTCATGCTGATCATCTGGCTGCAGGGCATCTGGCTGCCGCTGCACGGCTACAGCTATACCGACACGCCGCTGTGGGCCGGGATCTTCCTGCTCCCTCTCACGGCCGGCTTTCTCGTCTCGGGTCCTTCGGCGGGCTTCCTCTCCGACCGGTTTGGCACCCGGGGCATCGCCAGCGCCGGGATGGTGGTGTTCGGCGGCAGCTTCATCGGCCTGATGGTGCTGCCCGTCGACTTCCCGTACTGGGCGTTCGCGCTGCTCATCGCGGCCAACGGGATTGGCAGCGGGATGTTCGCCGCCCCCAACTCGTCGTCGATCATGAGCAGCGTCCCGGCCAGGTACCGCGGCGTGGCCTCGGGAATGCGCGCGACCTTCCAGAACTCCGGCACAGCGCTGTCGATCGGGGTGTTCTTCTCGCTGATGATCGCCGGGCTGGCCAGCAGCCTGCCGACGACGCTGAGCAGCGGCCTGCAGCGCCAGGGCGTGCCGCACGCCATCGCGCACCACGTGGCCTCCCTGCCGCCGGTGTCGTCGCTGTTCGCGGCGGTCCTCGGGGTGAACCCGCTGCGTCAGCTGCTGGCCGCCAGCCGGGTGCTGTCCTCCCTGCCCGCCGCAGCTCAGCAGACCATCACCGGCCGGGAGTTCTTCCCGGACCTGATCTCGGGGCCGTTCCGGCACGGCCTGGTGGTGGTGTTCGTGGTGGCGGCCGGCCTGGCCGGGCTGGCCGCCCTCGCTTCGCTGCTGCGCGGCGGCCGGTACATCGACCCAGGGTCCTCCGATGAGGCACCGGAGCCGGCCGCCGAGCCACTGCCCCGGGGCCGTGGCTGACCCGGCCGGGCACGGTCACGGGCCGCCCTCAAGGGCGTAAGTCCGATACCGATCCGGGCCGGTGCGCAGGTACACCGACGTCGCGCAAGAGGAAGGCGATCGCAGCGCCTTGGGATAGGTCGCGGCGAACAACTGCTGGCGCGCCAGCCCAAGCGGCGGGTACCAGCTCACGGCCCGGACCGGCCATCGCGCTTGGGACGTGATCTGACGCCAGGTCTGAGTTGTGCCCTGGTACTGGTAGTCCCGCCCGCACCAATGCACCTGGGCCGAGGCGGCCTGCCCCGGCCACACTTTGTAGGTCTGCTGGTACCAGAGCGCGAAGATACCCGCGGCAACAAGGACCAGGGCCACGGCACGCTGGGCAAGCCCGGTCCAGATGCGTTCGCCGCGCCGGGCCGTCATGGCGCTCACGCCGGTCATCATTGCAGAGCTTTGAGCTGAGGGGCAGGGTCGGCCGACCGGGCTGAGCTCAGGCGGCGGGGCAGGAGCAGCGGGCTGGCGAGGACGGCCAGTCCCGCGACCGCGAGCGCCGTGCGCGGGCTGGTGAGGTCGGCGAGCAGACCGCCGAGCCCGGTGCAGATGGCGATGGATGCGCTGCTGCTGATCGACCAGGCCGACAAGGTGCGGGCGATCTGGTGGCTGGGCGTGTGTTCGAGCCGGTACGTGGCCAGCACCGGGTTGTACAGGCTCATGCTGATGATGATGGCGAGTTCCACCGCCATCACGGTCACGAGGCCGGCGACACCGGGCCCGGCAAATGCCAGGCCGATCAGCCAGATGGAACGCAACGTTCCGACCGTCCGGAAAACCCGGTGCTGGCCGTACCGGGCCACCGCCCGCCGGGCCAGCCGCGAGCCGATCAGCCCGCCGGCACAAGGTGCGGCGAAGGCCAGGCCGTATTGCCAGGGCGGGAACCGTAGCTGGCGCAGCAGCAGCACGGCCAGGAGCGGTTCGGTCGCCATGATCAGCCCGCTGACGAGCAGGTTGTTGAGATAGAGCGACCGCAAGCCCCGGTGACCCAGGATGTGCCGCCAGCCGTTCAGGAGTTCGTCGGCCCCGACCTGGCGGCCTGCGGTTCGCTGGGGGCGTTGTTCCTGGCCGTGGATGGCCGTGATGCCCAGCGCCGAGAACAGGTAGCTGGCGGCATCCGCCACCACGGTCGTGACCGGGCCGAACAGGCCGATGGCCGCTCCGCCCAGCGGCGGCCCCACCGCGGTAGAGCTCCAGGCAGTGGACTCGAACCGGGCATTGGCCACCAGCAGATCGGCCGGCCGGACGAGCGCCCTGAGGTACGCGCCGCTGGCCGTGTTGAACGCGATCTTCGCTGCGGCGACCACAGCGGAGACAATCAGCAGCGTAGCGATGCTGAGGCATCCGAGGGCGTACGCGGCGGGGACGGTCATCAGCCCTGCGAACCTGGTCAGGTCCATCGCGATCATCACCGGCCGCTTGCGGCGGAACTCCACCCACGGCCCCAGCGGCAAAGCGATCAGCGCGCCCACCGCGGGGCCAACCGCCGACAGGGCGGACACCTGAGCCGCGCTGGCGTGCAGCACCAGGACGGCGATCAGCGGGAACGCGCCGAATCCCAGCCCGGAACCGTAGGCGCTGACTGCGTACGCCGCCCACAACCATCCGAATTGCCGGCCGAGAGACCGCCTGCCAGCCAAGCCTCGTACCTCCCGCTTCGAACAACCCGCCGTTGAGCAGGCCGATCAAAGCAAGGGCAGCCGGGCCCGATCAAACAACTGCGGCCAGGGCGTGCCACAACGCTGGGTTGTGCCAGTACAGTTCTGCGGCATGGATCTTGATGGCGTGCGCACCTTCGTCGCCTGCGCGGACGCCGGCCAGTTCCAGGAAGCCGCCGTCTTGATGTCGGTCACGCAGCAGGGCGTCTCTAAGCGCATCGCGGCGCTGGAGAAAGACCTGGGCGTACGGCTGTTCACGCGGTCGGCCCGCGGCGTCCAGCTCACCATCGACGGCCAGGCCTTCCTGCCGCACGCCCGCGAACTCCTGCGGGCCGCCGAGCGGGCCGACGCAGCCGTGCGTCCTGGCCGGCGGGCACTGCGTGTCGACGTTCTCAGCCGGAGGATCGCACCGGGCGTTCTGGTCGAGCACTTCTACCGCACGCATCCCGGCATCGAGCTGGATGTCGTGACCTTGAACGCTGACGTGAATGCCGCCATAGCCGCTGTCGAAGCCGGAATGGTCGACGCGACCTTTCACGCCATCACGACTCCACCCAAGCGCCTGCCAGCCACGATCAAAACGGTCCGGGCCATAGATGATCGTCATCAGCTGCTCGTCGGCCCGCTTCATGCTCTGGCCAACGTTCACGCCGTCACCCCGGCGCAGCTTGCCCGCCACCGGATCTGGATGCCCGGCATGGCCCCCGGTACCGAGTGGGCTGCCTATTACGGCGAACTCGCGGCCGCCTTCGGGCTCACCATCGACGTGGTAGGCCCGGCCTTCGGGAACGAGGCCCTGCTGGCCGAGATCGCCGAATCAGCGTCACTCGCAACCTTGGTCGGCGAAGGCTCGCGCTACCTGTGGCCCGACCGTTACGACCTGCGGCGCATACCGGTGCAGGATCCCGCGCCGGTCTACCCGATCTCACTGATCTGGCGCGCTGACAACCGGCATCCAGTGCTCACCAAGCTTCGCCGCTACCTGTCCTCCCGGCGACAGAGCACAGCTGGCTCCGAGGTCTGGCTGCCCAACTGGGTGACGCAACCGGCCAGTGGGGGTCCCTCGCCCTCACCTGCGTAAACGCTCCGAGCGGGTCGCGCGGAGTCGGCCGGTGCCTGAGCGTCCCTCGTTGATGGCCGCCGGCTGGCGCTATAACCTGGAATGCCGGGTGGCGCGGTGCCACCAGGTCGCCGCCGAGGAGGTCGGATGTCGGCCGATCCGCCCAGCTCACCCGCGCTGCGCGCGTCCGACGCGGACCGCGACCGGGTCATCGAACTGCTGCACTCCGCCCTCGCTGACGGCCGGCTCGACCAGGCCGAGTTCGGCGAGCGGCTGGACGCGGCGCTAGCCGCCCGCACCATCGAGGCGCTGGCCCCGCTCACCGCTGACCTGATCGCGCCGCCAGGCAGCGCCAGCGCGCTCACCCTGCCGGCCGCCGGGACGCCGGCCAAGCCGGCCGCCGAACTGCTCACGATCAACGAGCGGCACGGCCCGGTGCGCCGCGACGGCCGGTGGACGCTGCCACACCGGCTGGTGCTGCGTACCAGGTGGTGCCCGGTGATGCTGGACCTGACCAGCGCGGTGCGCAGCGGGCCGGAGCTGGTCATCGAGATGCAGGTGCACGGCGGCAACGTCGAGCTGGTGCTCGCGCCGGGCATGGTGGTGGACGCCAACGGGCTGTCGGTGCGGCACACCTGCCTGGCGATCAGCAGGGACGCGGGCGACAGCACGCCGGAGACGCTGAGCGTACACCTGGCAGGCCGGATGCGGCACGGCAAGATCAGCACCCGGTGGCTGGCGCCGCGCGGCTGACATGCTGCGCCGCACGCGGTCTTAGGCACCGTAAGCAGGCGGTGCATTGCGCGGCCCAGTCCTGCCGGGGTTCGCCTTTGTGAGTTGCTAGCCGCCGGCGTCGCGGTTGCGCTTCTTGCGGCTCTCGCGGACCTTCACCCCGCCGATAATGGAAAACGAGCGGATGTGCAGCACTGGCGCGTTCGGGGCCAGAGGTCCGCCGAGGTTGACGTCCCGGCCGCCGAGGATGCAAAAGTTGCTCACCTCGACGCGCATGCCCTGCGCGACGCGGACGCTGACGCCGCCGATGACGGACACCTTGGTGATCATCACCTCGGGGGCGGCCAGTTCCGCCTCGCTGAGGTCGACGTCCACGCCGCCCAGAACTCCGATCGCGACCGTGTGCCGGGGCACCCGCCAGCGGCCCCGGTGCCGGATGCCGCCGATCGGCGAGATGTTCCAGCGGATGTCCTTGCCCTGGCCGCCGCCGCTCACGACGGCGGTGCCACTGGTGGCGGCGGGGACGGCGCCGACGCCGGTCGGCAGGTCGCGCAGCAGCGGGTCGAGGTCGCCGCGGGTGCGCGCGGCGTAGGCCCGTTCGAGCCGTTCGCTGAACTCGTCCATGGTGAGCCGGCCCTCGCCGACCGACTGGTTGAGCCTGCCGACGACGGCGTCACGTTCGGCGTCCGACGCGCGGACGTCAGAACCGGAACTGTCCTGTTCGCTCACGGATGCGAGGGTAGTAGACGGGCGTGATACCCGTCCGGTTCGATGTGAAATATGCGGAACGCGGAGCGTGACCCAGAGGGCCCGGACCATGGCATGACTTACGTCGGGCTGCGGCCGGCCACCCCCGCCGACAGCGAGTTCTGCTACCAGCTGCACAAGGCCGCCATGGGCGGCTATATCACCGCGATCTGGGGTTGGGACGAGCAGGTCCAGCGGGGCTTTCACACCCGCGCCTTCAACCCCGGCCGCTGGCAGATCATCACCGCCGACGGGGACGAGGCCGGCCTGCTCGACGTCGAATACCGCCCCGCCGAGATCTATCTATCCCGCATCGAGATCTGCCCCCGCTACCAAGGCCACGGCATCGGCACCCGCCTCATCAGCGCACTCATCGGCGAAGCCACGCACAAAGGCCAGGACCTGGTCCTGGACGTGCTCACCGTCAACCACCGCGCCCAGGCCCTCTACCAACGGCTCGGCATGACCGAAGTAGCCAGGCACGGCGACAACAACATCAAGATCACCATGCGATCCTCCAGGCCACAGCCGTAAGACGGTCACAACAGGATCGCGACGTGCGGCGCTGATCCATGCCGGCCTGGTGTAATCCGGTCACTGCCGGGTACTGGGGAAATCGGTTGTGAAGGCTCCCGTGGGAAAGAGGGCGCTCATGGAAAACGGCGATGAGGTATCTTCCCTGCCAGCCAACGAACCAGATCGTGACCAAGAGGAGGCCGCGGCTCCCGCAGTGGCGATCTTTCCTCAAGCGGCACGCCTCAGCCTGCGAGCGGATACCGCAGACACCAGCGCACCAGCAGACGCGAGTATGGTCGGCGACCCGGAGCAACTGCACGAGCAATGGGCAGCTATTCAGTCCACGTTTGTCGATGATCCTCGCGGATCTGTCGCTGCCGGGGCCGAACTCATCAGCGAGACGATCGCTGCGCTAGTGGCCAGCGCCAAGGAGCGCGAACGCGGGCTGCGTGGCGAGTGGGATCGCGAAGGCGTTGACACCGAGGGCCTGCGCAACACTCTGCGGAGCTACCGCGGCCTGCTTGACCGGCTCGTACGCCTGTAGGTGCCGCGACCGGCACACCGGGCGTCACGGTGCCTGGCGAGCCCGGCAGGAGAGCAGCAGTCCTGATATCGCCGACTCCGGCACGGCCATGGTCACCTGCCAGAGCATGCCGCCCGGACCGGCCGGCCATCCGCTTTGCGTTATCCGCCTTCGGTGACCTGGATGATTGTCTTGCCGGACACCCGGCGGCTAGGCGCGAAGATGGAGGGCACCTCGGCGAGCGGCCGCACGGCCCCGATGATCGGCTTCAGCCGCCGCGACCGCACCCGCTCGGCAAGGTCCGCCAGCCGCAACCGGTCGGGCTCGACGACAAAGAAGATTGCCCGGCCGTCGGCGGGCCGAACCTTCGGCGGGCCGACGATCGTGACCAGCGTTCCGCCGGCGCGGACCAGCGGGGCTGAGCGTTCGAGGACTTCGCCCCCGATTCCATCGAATACCACGTCGACCTCGCCAACCTCCTCCAGCCGGTCGGCCTGCAGGTCCACGAACGCGTCCGCACCCAGGCCAAGGACGGCCTCGCGGTCCGGGGCACGACCGGTGCCGATCACGCGGGCGCCTAGCTCGCGGGCGAGTTGCACCGCGATCGACCCGACGCCGCCCGCTGCGCCGTGGATCAGGATGGTCTGGCCGATCTTGAGCGCTGCATGGTCGAACAGGCCTTGCCAGGCGGTCAGCCCACAGATGGGCAAAGCTGCGGCCACAGTGTGGTCGATGTCCGCCGGGAGCGGGGCGAGGTTGCGGGCCTCGACTGCGGTGTACTCAGCCAGCGACCCGTCGCGAGCCCAGTCGGCCAGCCCGAACACCCGCTGGCCCACACTCAGGCCAGTGGTGCCGTAGCCCAGCTCGGTGACAACACCCGACAGCTCGTGCCCGGGTACGCTCGGGGCCCGGTCGTGGCCACAACGGTCGGTCCACGTACCCGGCCACTCGAGCTCCGTCCGGGTGAACCCGGCCGCGTGGACGCGCACGATTACGTCATTTTCGGCCATGTGGGGGTGCGGGATGTCTGACAGCCTGAGCCCGGCGGCGCCGGCGGAACGGTCTTCTGCGGTGATGGCTCGCACAACAGTTCCCTCCTGCGGCGGGGTTCAGGTTCCGGCGCACCCCTCAAGCACATAGCTGGTCAGACCCCCGGTCGGCGCCTCCCGATGCCTTGCCCTTGCCTGCTCAGCTTCATTCCCTTACCCACTGAGCCCGAGAGCCACCACACGACGGCGGTCAGGCATCACGCGGGCGGCGCTGGAAGGCGCGCTGGACCAGATCGCACGCTTGGGCGGCGGGTTGGTCGAGGTGACCGCCTGCCGCGCGACGTTATGCGCTTCCTTTTCTCGGGTGTCCGCGCCGATCCGGCTCAAGATCGGCGCCCAAAGGGCTCGCAGATGATCAACACGTCGGTTTGATCCTGCCCGTTCCATGATCCTGGTAGATCTCCCGCTTATATAGCGCGGGTCAGCTACCAGGATCATGAAAGACCGAACTTAAGTTCGAGTCAATCGCCCACCTGTGGCGCGCTCCGCATACCACCTGTCGGCTTGTCGCAACGGAAAGCAACAAGTTATGGAGCGGCGGGCACAAATCGGACACCGCCGCTCCCAGATTGGATAATGCGGACCTGCGCAAGCCAACACGATCGCAAGTCAGAGCGCTGACGTGCAATTACCTGGTCGGGGTGGCCGGATTTGAACCGGCGGCCTCTTCGTCCCGAACGAAGCGCGCTGCCAAGCTGCGCTACACCCCGGCGACCGCTGAAGAAGTCTAGCGGACAGTACCCAGTGGCGTGCTCAGCTGATCCGCGGAACCAGTGTCAGCAGCGTGGCTTCCGGGCGGCAGTAGAGCCTGAACGGTGCCCACGGGGAGGTGCCCAGGCCCGCGGACACGTGCAGCCACGGCCGCCCCGGGTCACCGCTGTCCGCCGGGTGCCGGTGCAGTCCCTTTGCCCGGACCGGATCGATGCCGCAGTTGGTAACCAGCGTGCCGCGCCAGGGCAGGCAGACCTGACCGCCGTGGGTATGGCCGGCCAGCAGCAGGTCGTAGCCGTCCTCGGTGAACCGGTCCATGACTGCGGGCTCGGGTGAGTGCATAACTCCAAGCCGCAGGTCGGCCGCTGGATCCGTCGGGCCGGCGATCTTGTCGTACCGGTCATAGCTGATATGCGAGTCATGCACGCCGCCCACCTGAATGTCCAGGTCGCCGGCCTTGATCCGGCCGCGCTTGTTGTTCGCGTCCAGCCAGCCTGCCGCCGCCATGCCCGCGCCGAGCTCGGGCCAGGGCAGGTCGGGCTCGCCGCGCCCAGGATGCAGCGAGCTGTCGCGCCACAGGTAGCGCACCGGGTTCCTGGGCTTCGGTGAGTACAGGTCGTTGGAGCCGTAGACGAACACCCCGGGCCGGTCCAGCAGCGGCCCCAGCGCCTCAAGGAACGGCTGGACGGACTCGTGGTGGGCTATTGAGTCGCCCGTGTTGACGACGACGTCGGGCTGCAGGGCATCCAGCGACCTGATCCAGGAAAGCAGCCGGTGCCGGCCTGGGGTCAGGTGCGCGTCGGAGATATGCAGGATCCGCAGTGGCCTGGCGCCTGCCGGAAGCAACGGGATGTCATAGCGGCGGAGCGCAAACCAGTTGCGCTCGACAACCGCCGCATAGCCGAAAATTCCGGCGCCCGCCGCTGCGGTGGCGAGGAGGGCTTGTCGTCGCATTCACACATGGTGCCATGGCTCGGGCGCTTGATTGGACTTGGCCAGCCGGCTCGGCGTGGGGCGGGAGGCGGGCAGGCCGTCCGGACGCGGGCGGGCCGCCAGACACGGGCGGGCCCCCGGACACGGGAAGGGGCCCGGACACGGGAAGGGGCCCGGACACGGGAAGGGGCCCGGACACGGGAAGGGGCCCGGACGCGGGCGGGCCGCCAGACACGGGCGAGCCCCCGGACATGGGAAGGGCCCGGACACGGGCAGCCCCCGCACGCGGGCGGGCCCCGGACACGGCAGGATGTCCTCATGGCTGGACTGAAGGATCGGCTCCGCGCGGATCTCACCGCAGCGATGAAAGCCCGCGACGAGGTTCGGACCAGGACGCTGCGCATGGCCCTCACCTCGGTCACCAACGAGGAGGTGGCCGGGAAGACCGCCCACGAGCTCAGCGACGACGACGTGCTCCGGCTGCTGACCAGGGAGGCCAGGCGGCGCCGTGAGGCGGCCGATGCGTTCGAAGGAGCCGGGCGCACCGACCAGGCAGCCGCTGAGCGGGCCGAGGAACAGGTCCTGGCCGAGTATCTTCCCGCCCAGCTTGGCGACGCCGAACTGGCCGCCATCGTCGCCGAGGTGATCAGCGAGACCGGGGCGTCCGGCATGGCCTCGATGGGCCAGGTGATGAAGGCGGTCACGCCGCGGGTCGCGGGCCGGGCCGAAGGCGGGCGGGTGGCCGCCGAGGTCCGCCGCGTGCTGGCGGGCTAACCCCGGAGCGTGTTGAAGAGGTCCTGCGCGGGGTCATTCACCAGCGGGCCCGCCGGGGGCCCACCGCCGGCCCCGGGCCCGCCGCCGCCGGGCCCGCCCCCGCCGCCGGTACCGCCCCCGCCGCCGCCACCACCGCCACCGCCACCGCCACCGCCGTGACCGTGCCCGCCGCCGGTCTTCGGCGGGGCCGGGGAGTTAATGCCGGGGCCCATCGAGAAGAACGGGCTGTCCTGGGGGACACCGACGAACGCGGCCGGGCTGCCCAGGTTGGCGTGGAGGAAGCTCATCTGCCACGTCGCGCCGGGCGCCATGGCGCCGAACATCTGGCCCGGGCAGGTCAGGCTGCCACCAGAGGCCGGGTCCTCGCGATAGCAGGAATTGCTCCCTACCATCGCGCCGCCGGTGGTCGGATCGGTCGGGTTGAACACCGACACGTACCCGGTCAGGTGGGGGGTGTATCCGGCAAACGCGGCGTAGAAGCCGCCGTTGGCGGTGCCGGTCTTGGCCGCGGCCGGGACGTTGATCCCGCGTCCGGCCGCCGTGCCCGGGGCGACCAGAACGCCCTGCAGGATGTAGTTGGCCGCATCGGCCACCGCAGCCGAGAGCACGCGATGGCAGTCCGGGGACATCACCGGCAGGCTGGCGCCGCTGGGGTCAAGGATCTGGCTGATCGCGGTCGGGGTGCAGTAGATCCCGCGCGCGGCCACCGTCGCGTAGGCGTTGGCCATGCTCAGCGGCGAGACGGGTACCGAGCCCAGCGTGAACGACGGGTCGTTGTCGGCGGA
>Ga0335074_10009623_pt1 | contig 13498 bp, 19 predicted proteins | sample Lox_Sample_23_FD_206715 | JGI IMG/M metagenome (GOLD analysis project Ga0335074, IMG submission 206715) | Soil microbial communities from Loxahatchee National Wildlife Refuge, Florida, United States - Lox_Sample_2.3 | ecosystem: Environmental > Terrestrial > Soil > Wetlands | place: USA...
CTGCCGGTCCGGGATCTCGACTTCCAGGCCGCGGGCCGGGCCGATGTCCGCATCCTGGCCAGCCGGGGCGCCAGCGGCATCGACGGCACGGTGTCGTCGGCCATCGGTGCCGCGCTGGCTCACGGCGGCCCGGCGTTCGCCCTGATCGGTGATCTGGCCTTCTTGCACGACGCTCCCGGCCTGGCCCTGGGCCCGGCCGAGCCCAGACCCGACCTGTGCCTGATCGTGGTCAACAACGACGGCGGCGGGATCTTCTCCACCCTGGAGCAGGCCGCCTTCCCCGACTCGTTCGAGCGGCTCTTCGGCACCCCGCACGGCGCCGCCGTTGACCACCTGGCCGCCGCGTTCGGCCTCCCCTACGAGCGCCTCGACCAGCCCGAGGACCTGGGCAAGGCAACCAGCGGCGAAGGCCTGAGGATCTTCGAGGCCAGGATGAACCGGGACGACGGCGCGCGGCTGCGCCGGCGGTTGCAGGCGGCTGCCGCCGCCGCGGTCCACGGGTGATCGCGGCCCTAGCGGCGCCGGTCCTGGATCATCGGCGTGAGCTGCTCGATGTCGTACCTGGCCCGTAGTTCGATGATCGCGGACTGATCCGGCGGCCCGCCCTGGCTGACCAGCTTGGCCAGCTCGGCCAGGTACAGCTCATGGCCGGCCGGAGCGGTCAGGAATAGCATCCTGGCCGGCGCCGGACCCGGGTTGGTGAACGCGTGCGGGCAGCCGGCCGGCACGTACATCAAGCTGCCAGGCCCGCCGCGGGCCACCTTCGCGCCCTCGGCGGACTCCCAGGTCGTCCAGTCGCTTGCCGTCCTGCTGCGCGGCTGAAAGGCGAGCAGGTCGAGTTCGCCGTCAAGCACGTAGAACAGTTCCTCGGTGTCGGCATGGAGGTGGGCTCCCACGTCGAAGCCGGGGGAGACCTCAGCCTCGAACACCGACCACCGGCCCGACTGGTCCGTGCCCACCTTGAGCGTCATGCCCGTCCCGCGCCCGGCGGCAGCACTACTCCGTCAGCCATTTCTTGCCCCTTCCCCGTGGTTGCGGTCACTATCGTACGGAGGAAGACGGCGCCGATCCTGGTATTGATCGTGCTGCCCATCCCCGGCCGCGTTGCTGGCAGCGCGTAACCGCGGTGACCCTGACCACGCCCCAGGTGAGCGATAATTGACAGCGCAATGACGCTTACCCAGCTGAACGCTTTCGTCCTGGTGGCCCGGCTCGGCTCGGTGACCGCCGCTGCCAACGCGCTCGGCGTAAGCGAATCAGCGGTCTCTCAGGCCCTCTCGGCGCTCCGGCTGCACCTCGGCGACCAGCTTGTCACCCGCGGACCGGTCGGGATGACCCTCACCCCGGGAGGGTCCCGGCTGCTCGCCACCGCCTCACAGATCGTCGTGCTGGGCGCGGAGGCGCATGCGGCGGTCCGCGCCGCGCAAGGCGCACCCGAGCAGTTGCGGGTCGTGTCCACCTCCACCGTCGCCGAGTTTCTGGTCAGCCCGCTGACCGAGGCGTTCACCAAGCGGTTCGCCGGATCGGTTGAGGTGTCGGCCGGCGTGGCGGCGACCAAGGAGATGAACGTGCTGGTCGCCAACCGGCTCGCCGACGTGGCCCTTGGTTCCGATCCAGGGACCCCGCCCGACGACCCGGCCCTGGCCCTGGTGACCGAGCCCATCTTCCGGTACCAGCTGGTCGTCGTGACCGCCGGCCAGTCCCGGCTGCGCGGCAGCCCCCGTCAGTGGCTTTGGTTCGTCGATCCCTCTGGCACCGACCCGGACAGCGAGACCGGCCAGATGCTTTCCGGCCTGGGCATCCCCGAAGACCAGGTCAGGGTCTTCCCCAATCAGACCGCCGCCTGGGCGGCAGCCGCCGACGGGACCGGCGTGGCGCCAGCGGTGGAGCACCTGGTCGCCCACCAACTGCGCCGCGGCGAGCTGTCCCGCGTGGACCAACCCGGTTGCCGGGTGGACGCATGTTGGTACGTTACGTCTCTCGAACGGCAGCACCGGAGCACGGCCGCCAGTTCCTTCCGCCGCTACCTGAGCACGCCCGAGGCCATGCACCTGATGCGGTCTCCGGCCGGAGGCGTGCCGCCGTCGCGGTTCAGGCCGCCGGTTTACGTCACGATCTGGAGCTGAGACCAGCCGAGACCGGGGGAAACGCGCTCCTTAAGCAACAGCTTATTCACATATTGCGGGCGCGGTGCGGGCCAGTGGATTATGACAGGCACATGTCGTCAGGACCCTCAGGCCGCGGGAGCATACAGTATGCGAATCGAATCCGACGGGCACAGTCGCGGTAATCCGCGGCTCTACGAGCTGATTGAGCACGCTCCGAAGACAGGAAAAAGCCCGACGGTGTGGGCTTGGCCCGAGCTGATCGACTACCTCAAGGTCGCGGGCCAGCCCGTGGCGGGACCGTGGCCGCCGCACCAGCGGCCGCGTCCGGATCCCGAGGAGGACTCGCTCCCGACGGCCGTGCCCGACCCGGAATCCGAGCCGTAGACCCAGCCGTGGGTAGGGCCCGATCTCCTGCGACAACCTGGAGGATCTATGTATCCGTCACGGTTCCGTTACGAGGCGCCGCGTTCGCTTGCCGAGGCGATCGGCTTGCTGCACGACGGCGGGGACGACGCGAAGGTCCTGGCCGGCGGTCAGAGCCTGGTTCCGCTGATGAAGCTGCGTTTCGCCTCGCCGCAGCTGGTCGTCGACATCAACAACGTGCCCGGCCTGGATTACCACCGGGCCGACCCGGACGGCACGCTGCGTATCGGCGCGTTGTGCCGCCACGTCGACCTGGAGCGGTCGGACCTGCTGAAGTCCAGCCAGCCCACGATGGCATCGGCCGCCCCGCTGATCGCCGACCCTATCGTGCGTAACCGGGGAACGCTTGTCGGTTCGCTCTGCCATGCCGACCCGCAGGGTGACTGGGCATCGGTGGTGCTGGCCCTCGGCGGCTCGGTCATGGCCCGCGGTCCGCGCGGCATGCGCGCCATCCCGATGGCCGGGTTCGTCACCGGGCCGTTCCAGAACGTCCTGGACCCGGATGAGATCGCGGTCGAGGCGGTGATCCCGGCCGCGACGGGCACCCGGTCCGGCGGCTACCTCAAGCTCGAGCGGCGAGTGGGCGACTTCGCGACTGTCGGGGTAGCGGTCGCTCTCGAAACGAGCGGCGAGACCGTGACCAAGGCGGGCATCGCGCTGACCGGGGTGGGAGGGTCGACCATCGCGGCAACCGAGGCGGCCGGGGCGCTGACCGGGCGCCCGCTGACCCCGGACAGCATCGCCCAGGCGGCCGATCTCGCGGCGCAAGCGGCACGGCCGAGGACCGATCACCGGGGCAGCGCCGAGTACAAGCGGCACATGGTGCACACGTTCGTCGTGCGCCTGCTGACCCCGACGGACACGGTGCTAGCGGGAACAGGGCAGGAAAGGGCGGCATGACATGACCATCGTTTACGACGATCAGGACGGCCAGGCCGCCGGCGTCGACGTCCCGGTGCGCCGGATCAAGTTCACGATCAACGGCGAGAAGAAGATCGCCGAGGTGGAGCCGCGCCTGCTGCTAGCCCACCTGATTCGCCGAGGGCTCGCGCTGACTGGCACCCACATGGGCTGCGACACCACCAACTGCGGTGCCTGCACGGTCCTGGTGGACGGGCGGCCGGTGAAGTCGTGCACGATGCTGGCCGTACAGGCGGACGGGCATGAGATCAGCACGGTCGAGGGCCTGGCCACCGCCAGCGAGCTGCACCCGCTGCAGGAAGGCTTCAAGGAGGAGCACGGCCTGCAGTGCGGGTTCTGCACCCCGGGCATGATGATGGCGGCCAAGGCGCTGCTCGACGCCAATCCCGACCCCACCGAGGAGGACGTGCGGTGGGCGCTGTCCGGCAACCTGTGCCGCTGCACCGGCTATCAGAACATCGTGAAGTCGGTGCTGTGGGCGGCGGCCAAGCTCAGATCCGAGGGGGCGTGACATGTCACAGGCACTTGACGAAATAAAGATCGGCGGGCTGGGCGCGAGCCGCAAGCGGGTGGAGGACAACCGTTTCATCCGCGGCAAGGGCAACTACACCGACGACATAACGCTGCCCGGCATGCTGCACATGGAGATCCTGCGCAGCCCGCTGGCGCACGCACGGATCAATTCGATCGACGCAAGCAAGGCGTGGGACATCCCCGGCGTCCGCCTGGTCCTGACCGGCGAGATGATGGCGACCAGGAACCTGGCCTGGATGCCGACACTGTCCTATGACACCCAGGCCGTCCTGGCCACCGACAAGGTGCGCTTCCAGGGCCAGGAGGTGGCCTGCGTCGTCGCCGACGACCCGTACATCGCCAAGGATGCGTGCGAGGCCATCGAGGTCGAGTACGAGCCGCTGCCGGTCATCGTCAACCCGCAGCAGGCGGTGGCCGAGGGCGCCGCGGTCATCCGCGACGACAAGGAGGGCCAGGAGAACAACGTCATCTTCGACTGGGAAGTCGGCGACGGGGCCGGTACCGCCCGGGCATTCGAGCAGGCCGACGTGATCTCGAAGCTGAAGCTGCACTACCCGCGCTCGCATCCGTCGCCGATCGAGTGCTGCGGTTCGATCGCGGACTTCAACCGCGCCACGTCGAAGCTCACCGTCTACATGACCACCCAGGCGCCCCACATCATCCGGGCCGCGGTCGCGCTGGTGGCCGAGCTGCCCGAGCACATGATCAGGATCATCTCCCCGGATATCGGCGGCGGCTTCGGCAACAAGGTCCCGGTGTACCCGGGATACGTCTGCTCGATCCTGGCCTCGATCCTGCTGGAACGGCCGGTGAAGTGGATTGAGGACAAGACGGGCAACCTCATCTCGACCGGCTTCGCCCGCGACATCTACCTTGACGGGGAGATGGCGCTGCGCCGCGACGGCAAGATCCTCGCGGTGCGGATGCACTGCGATTCCGACCACGGCGCGTTCTTCTCCGACGCCCAGCCGAGCAAGTTCAAGATAGGGCTGCTGCACTCGGCGTTCGCCGCCTACGACATCCCGGTGGCGCACCTGACCGCTCGCGGCACCTACAGCAACAAGGCGCCCGGCGGTGTCGCGTACCGCTGCTCGTTCCGGGTCACCGAGGCGATGTTCTTCCAGGAACGGATGATGCAGGCCGCCGCCGACGACCTGGGCCTGGACCAGGCCGAGTTCCGGCGGATGAACTTCGTCAAGGACGAGGACTTCCCGCACCGCACGCCGTTCGGCTTCCTGACCGACTCCGGCCAGTACGCCAAGTGCCTCGATGTCGGGCTCAAGGCGATCGGCTACGAGGAGTTCCGTCGCCAGCAGGCGTCGGCACGCGAGCGCGGCCGCCTGCTCGGCCTGGGCATCTCCACGATGACCGAGCCGCTCGGCGCGGGCAACAGCCGCGAGTACGACATCCTCGGAATCAAGATGTTCGACTCGGCCGAGCTCAAGGTACACATGACGGGCAAGGCCATCGTCCGCACCGGGGCCAGGACCCAGGGGCAGGGACACGAGACGACCTGGGCCCAGATCGTCAGCCATGAGCTCGGCATTCCGGCCGAGGACGTGGTCGTCGAGGAAGGCGACACCGACACCGCGCCGTTCGGCATGGGCACGTACGCCTCCCGCAGCACGCCGGTGGCGGGCGCCGCGGTCGCCATGGTGTCCCGCAAGATCCGGGCCAAGGCGCGCAAGCTGGCCGCGCACCTGCTCGAGGTGTCGGAGGAGGACGTCGAGTGGGAGCTCGGCCGGTTCTACGTCCGCAGTGCCCCGGACCGCGGCGTGACCATCCAGGAATGCGCGATGGCCGCGTACAGCAACATGCCCGATGGCATGGAGCCCGGCCTTGAGAACACCGCGTACTACGATCCGCCCAACCTGACCTGGCCGTTCGCGGTGTACATCGTCACCGTGGAGGTCGACCCCACCACCGGGGTCTGGGACGTGCTGACCACGGTCGCGGTCGACGACTGCGGCGTTCGGATCAACCCGATGATCGTCGAGGGCCAGATCATGGGCGGGCTTACCGAGGCCTACGCGATGGCGAACATGCAGTTCATCACGTTCGACGCCGAAGGCAACTGCGTGGGCGCGAACTATATGGACTACCTGCTGCCCACGGCCTGGGAGACACCCGGCTTCGAGCTGCACAGCGAGGTCGTGACCCCTTGCCCGCACCACCCGATCGGGGCCAAGGGCATCGGCGAGTGCGCCGCGGTGGGCGGTCCGGCCGCCTTCGTCAACGCGGTCATGGACGCGCTGTCCGGGACCGGGGTCCGCAACATCGACATGCCGCTGCTGCCGGACCGGGTGTGGGAGGCGATCACGTACCGTCGGGACGTATCCGGCGCCCCGCCGGTGCGTTCGGACGACTAAGCCGCGGAGGGTACAGATGGACGTCCTCGAGGAGATGGGCGAGCTGACCCGTAGCGGGGAGGCGTTCGCGCTCGCGACCGTGGTCTGGCGACAGCCGCCATCCTCCAGCCAGCCCGGCTCGCGCGCGATCATCACCGCCGACGGCGAGCTGCGCGGCTGGATCGGCGGTGCCTGCGCCGAGCCGGTGGTGATCCGCGAGGCGCAGCGGGTGATCGCCGAGGGCACCGCCCAGTTGCTGCTGCTCGGCACCCCGGACCAGTTCGGCGGGACGGTCCCTGACGGCATGACCGTCATCCCGATCTCCTGCCAGAGCGAAGGCGCGCTCGAGGTCTACATCGAACCGGTCCTGCCGGTGCCGCACCTGGTCGTCATCGGCGGCTCGCCGATGGCCCGCACGCTGGCCACCCTGGCCGGGGCGCTCGGCTGGCGGACCGACCTGGTCGACGGCCCCGCCTTTGCCCCGGACATGGCAGACGAGCGGTCCATGGTCGTTGTGGCCACCCAGGGTCATGATGACGAGGACGTGCTCACCCGGGCGGTCGCCGCGCGTCCCGCCTACCTGGGTCTAGTCGGATCGCGGCGCCGGGGGGCGACGGTGCTCGGCTACCTGGCCGACCGCGGCGTGCCCGAGGAGGATCTCGCCCAGGTCCGGGTCCCGGCCGGGCTGGACCTCGGCCCCACGACGCACCAGGAGATCGCGGTGGCCATCCTGGCGGAGCTGGTCAAGCTGCGCGCTTCCGGCGCCCTGTCCCGGTCGGCACTGTCGCGGTCAGGGGCTTCGGGGTCCGGCCGGCGCCCGGCGGCTGCGCCCGCCGCCGAGGCGATTGACCCCGTGTGCGGAATGACGGTGGCTGGCTCAGGCCGTCGGCTTCGCTACGACGGGATCGACTACTACTTCTGCGGCGCGCGCTGCCGTCAGGCGTTCGAGCAGAACCCTGACGCTTACACCAGGAAAGAGACCCGATGCTGATCAAGAACGAGTTCGAGGTCGCCGAGCCGGTCGAGATGGTCTGGCAGTTCTTCGAGAACATCCCCCAGGTCGCGGCCTGCCTGCCGGGCGCGGAGCTGACCGAGGACCTCGGCGACGACAAGTACAAGGGCAAGGTCGCGGTCCGGATGGGCCCGGTCAGGCTGCAGTTCGCCGGCACCGCCGACATCACCGAGCGCGACGAGGCGGCCAGGCGGGTGGTCGTCCACGCGAGCGGCGCCGACGAGAAGGGCAGGGGCCAGGCCAACCTGGTCGTCACCGCCACGCTGGCCCGCGCCGGCTCCGGCACCAAGGTCGGCGTCACCCAGGACCTGCAGCTGTCGGGGGCGGCGGCACAGTACGGCCGCGGGATGATCACCGACGTCTCGGCCGTGCTGATGCGCGACTTCTCCGTGAACATGCGGGACCGGATCGAGCGGATCGAGCGCGGCGAATCGCCCGAGCAGATCGCGGCGGCCGCCGCCGCCCCGGCCAAGGGCTTTTCCCTGGGCCTGCGGGCCGCGCTGATGGCCCTGACCCGGGTGTTCCGCCGGTTCTTCCTCCCGTACCAGCCCGCACGCTAGGAGCCAGTCATGGTCTTGTGGTGGATCGGTAACGTCATCCTGCTCGTCGTGGTCCTGCCCGTCGTCATCTTCCTGCTCAACCGTGTCCTGGCGGCAGTTGAGCGGATCCGGGCGGCGGCCGACAACATCCTGGCCGGCGGGGTCGCCCTCATCGGCGAGCTTGACGGCCTGCCCGGCGCGCTGGCCGTCACCGACGAGACCGTCAAGGAAGTCTCGGTCGGCGCGGTCAGGTACGCCGGTTCCGTCGCCAAGCTGCTCGGCTGAGTGAGGAAAGGAAAGCCGCCATGCCAGCTGCCGCCTGGTTCACAATCGTCGTCGCCGCGCTGATCATCGCCATCACCGCGGTGGGCCTGCTGAGGGTCATCTTCCACCTGCGGGCGATACGCGCGACGCTCGTGACCACGACCGGGGGAGTTCAGGCCGTCGCGCAGCTCACCAGCACCGTGCCGGAGCGGCTGACCTCGGTCAATGCCAGCCTCAAGCCGGTCCGCGACTTCTGCGAAACGGTCTAGGAGGAGCCGTCCATGCAATCACATCTCCTGGCGGCCGGCACCAGCACCACCGGATGGGTGGTGGGCTACACGATCGGCATCATCATCGTGCTGGTCGTGGTGGCGCTAGTCGTGCCGATCTTGATGCTGGCCCGGTCGATCGGCAACGAGGCGCCCAAGATCAACGACGCGCTGTCCGACGCGGTGCGTAACACCGCGCCGCTCGGAGCGCTGCGCACCACCATCGAGTACGCCACGGTCATCATCGGCGGCCTGCAGCGCGGCCGCACCAGGCTGGGAGGGTAGCGATGCACACGCTGGCCATGTCCTCGACCGAGCACAACCTGTGGACGATCGCGAACATCCTCGGCCTGGTGGTGGTGGTCGCGGTCGCCGCCCTGCTCAGCCTGCTCATCTACCTGGTGAAGGTCATCGACCGCCGGGTCGTGACGGTCGGAGGCACGCTCAATGCGGCCGCCGCTAACACCGCGGACACCGTCCTGATCCCGCAGGTCGCCGACGGCGTGGAAGCGGTTCTGGCCGAAGGCCTGCAGCACCACCTGTTCCTCGGCCGCGTACTCGGAAAGGTGAAGTCTTGACTGGGCTAGTCGTCTGGACGGTCATCGACATCGTCCTGCTGATCGCCGGGCTGGCGTTCTACCTGTTCTGGGTGGGCACGCTGCTCACGCGGATCGCCGGGAACCTGGAGGGGGCCTCGGAGACGGTGCAGACCATCGTGGGCCACGCCAAGCTCATCAGGCCCGGGGTGGAGCACATCAACGAGACCGGCGGCGTGGTGGCCGGCGCCCTGCCACTGCTTTACGGGATGGCCGAGGGCATCGTGACCGGGGTGACCCCCAGGCCCGAGCCGCCGGCAGTGCCCGAGCCCGCCAGGCCCGCATCGGGGACGCGCCGCTCGCGCCTGCTCGACGCGGTCGGCTTCCGGTCAGGCCAGTAGGCGCAACCGCCTGGCTACCGCTGCGGCCCCGGACGGGTCGGGTCCTTGGCCAGGCTGGGGGAGGCAGAGGTGGAACTGCCGATCCACTCATCGTTCCATGTCTGCTGGTACTGCTGGTCATTGCAGCGCGGACGGTAGATCGCGGTCAGCTCCCTGGCAATCTGCTCCCGGTGCGCGCGGCCGCCGCCCGGCACCTCGTAGGTGCAGATGTAGACTTTCCACCTGGATCCCGCCCGCCGGACCCAGCATGACGCGCGCGGGTGCTTGAACGGGAACCGCTCGGCGGCCAGGTCGTCGGAGTGGTCCACGTAGATGACGGCGTACCGGTCCGGTTTGGCCTCCGGATCCGGCTTGTACGCGATCGCGTACACCGCCGCCGCAGCCGGCGGGGTCCAGCCGGCCAGCAGGCGGGGCCCCTCAAACGGGTAGCCGGCCAGCGATCCGAGCCGGATCATGGTTCCTCGTCCTCGTCCTGATCTTCGCCGACCGCCTCGGTTCGTACCACGGGTCCGGGTGGCAGGCCAGCCTGCGCCGCGGCTCGGGTGAACTCCCGCGTCGCCTTCTCGATCGCCTCCTCGCGGCTGATGGCCTGCACGATCAGCCGTGCGCCGTACCGGCTGGTGCCGATCCCGGTCGCGATGCCGTCGCTCGCGGCGACCGCGTCGGCCAGTTCGACCACCTGCTCACGGGTCAGCACCTGGCCGGCTTCGGCCTCGATCCCCACGCTCCATTTCACCGCGCGCTCCCACCGGCTTTCCGTCAACCAAGCGTTGGCAGCAGACTAGCGAGTTTCTCCAGACTGGCCAGGTCGTGACCGGAAAGCAGCAGGTCGATGTGCGGAGCGGCGATCATCATGCCGAGCGTGCTGGGCCGGAAGCCCGGGTCGTCACCCTTGTGCGGGTTCAGCCAGACCAGCCGGTGGCTCAGCCGGGACAGCCGCTCCAGGGCCGCGGCGAGCACGGCGGGATCGCCGCGGTCCAGGCCGTCGGAGCAGACCACCACGATGCCGCCCCGGCACAGCCCGCGGCGAGCCCAGCTTTTCACGAATGCGTCCAGGCTGTCGCCGATCCTGGTCCCGCCGTCCCAGTCGAACGCCTCCCGCGCGGCCCGCTCCAGCGCCTCGTCCGGGTTCCGGCACCCCAGCGCTCCCGTCACCCGGGTCAGCCGCGTGCCGAAGCAGAACACCTCAACCCGCCCGGCCGACCTGGCCGCCGAATGGGCGAATTGCAGGAGGCTGCGCGAGTAGTCGGCCATCGAGCCCGATATGTCAAGGATGAGGATCAGCGGCCGCAGCCGGAGCTTCCTCCTGCGCCAGTAAAGCCGGGCCGGCTCGCCGTGCATGCGCATGGACTCCCGCACGGTCCGGCGGGGATCGGGCCGGGGGCCGGCCCGGGCGGGCGCGCTGCGCCTGGTCCGGCGCCGCGGTGGGGTCAGCCTGATCCTGGCCATGATCCGGCGCAGGGCCGCGAGTTCGTCCGGCGTGCAGGCGGCGAACGATTTGTGCTTGAGCGCGTCCACGTCGGACGCCATCCAGCCCAGGACGGCATCATCTTCCTGTTCGGAGTCGCCCGGTTCATTGGAGGGCATGACGAGGGCGCCCTGCGCCTGGGCGGAGGCGCGCAGCATGAGGGTCATCGGGTCCTCGTCCGAGCCGTCCCCGGCCAGGAAGAACCGGCGGAACACCTCGTCGTAGACGGCGATGTCGTCATGCTTGCTGATCAGCGTGGTGCGTCCTGCCCAGTACAGATCCACCAGGTCGGCCGGGTTCAGCCTGCTCAGCGCCGAACAGTAGATCATTACGTCGCCCGAGCCCACGGCGAGCCCGGCCGCGCGCAGTTCGCCTGCGAACCTGACAAGCAGGCCGGTGAACGGCACCCGCTCGAGCTCAGGCGCCGCGGGCACCGGAGGTGATCTCCCGCATGTTGTCCAGGACCACCTCGAGATCGTCCCGGTCCTTGACCACGGCGCCGAGGGTGTCCTCCGCGTTGGTCAGGTCAGACTCGCCGAGGAAATCCAGGGTGCGGGCCCAGTCGATGGTCTCCGCGACCCCCGGTGGCTTGGCCAGGTCGAGCTCGCGCAACCGCTGGACGGCGCCCACCACCTTGCGGGCCAGGGCGGCCGGGATGCCGGGCTCGCGAACCAGGACGATCTCGACCTCGCGCTCGGCGGTCGGGTAGCCGATCCAGTGGTAAAGGCAGCGCCGCTTCAGCGCGTCGTGCAGTTCACGCGTGCGGTTGGAGGTCAACACCACAAGCGGCGGGGTTTCCGCCTTGACCGTGCCGATCTCGGGGATGCTGATCTGGAAGTCTGAGAGCACTTCGAGCAGGAACGCCTCGAACTCGTCGTCGGCCCGGTCGATCTCGTCGATCAGCAGTACGGCCCGCTCCCCGGCCCTGACCGCCTCAAGCAGCGGTCGCTCCAGCAGGAACTTCGGGCCGAACAGCTTGTCGACCGCGTCGGCGTCGGCCACCTGGTGCTCCGACAGCGCCCGGATGTGCAGCATCTGACGGGCGTAGTCCCACTCGTACAATGCCTGGTTGGTGTCGATGCCCTCGTAGCACTGCAGCCGGATCAGCTTCCGGCCGAAGACCGACGCCAAGACCTTCGCGACCTCGGTCTTCCCCACCCCCACCTCGCCTTCGAGCAAGATGGGCCGGTTCAGCGACAACGCCACGAACAGCGCCGTGGCCAGCCCGCGGTCAGCCAGGTAACCGCCCTGGCGCAGGGTCTCGGTCAGCTCGCCGACGGACTGCGGGCCCTCCATTCCGCCGTTCTCCACGCCCTCTGTGTCCCGGCGGCTAGTGAGACTCGGACGCGTGGACCCCGTCGGGCCTAGCGGCGTTCCCAAGTACCAGGTCCCGTACGCTGCCCGCCCCCTGATTTAGCTTCCCCTCCCGGGCGAGCTGGGTCCGCCAGGCCAGGCGCAGGTCCCCGTCGGTCTCCTCGGCCAGGCCGTCGAAGCCCACATCGCTCATCCGCTTACAGGACTTGGCCGTGCCGCCGCAGGCCTCCTCGATGTCCTCCGCGGTCTGCCCCTGGGCGCTCCACACCTCGCGGAGTACGTCGAGCACCTCGTCGGTGTTGCCGCTCATCTACCGGAGCCCTCCTGTCGTGCTGGCCGCGAAGGCCTGCCTGTCTCTACCGAGAGTAGGTCCTGGTCTGTGCGCAGGCGAGACCAGATTAAGAGATCTCTTATCGGCGACCCACGGCGTCTACGATGCGCTTATGGCATACGACGCTGAGCTAGCCCGGCGTGTCCGCGACCAGATGATCGCCGTCGCCGGGGTGAGCGAGAAGAAGATGTTCGGCGGCCTGGCGTTCCTCACCTCGGGCAATATGACCGTCGGAGTCTACGGGGATGGCCTCATCGCAAGGATCGATCCCGAAACCATGGATGCTGCGCTGGCCGAGCCAGGGGTGCGCCACTTTGACATGGGCGGTCGCCCCATGCGCGGCTGGATCCTGGTGGCCAGCGACATCCTGTCTGACGACGAATTGGAGCGCTGGATCAACCGGGCTCGAAGCTACGTCGCGAAACTGCCAGCCAAGTGACACTGCCACCCAAGTAAAGCCCTGCGGCCCCAGGCTGCCCAAAGCTACCTCATGCGCTGGCGGCGGGTCACTTACCCGGCGCGGGCTGGAGGTCCGTGGCTGTGCAAGACTTTGGTCCGGTCGAGGTTCCAGGCGGTTGTGGTGCCGTCGGGATTCAGCACCAATGTCCAGCCCCACCGGTGAATCACGACCTGGTGGTGATACGTGCACAGCAACACGCAATCAGCGAGGCTGGTGGGCCCACCGTGAGCCTTGTGCTTGACATGGTGCACCTCACAGGCCACGGCGGGCTGGTTGCAGCCGCCGGGCCAGCGGCAGCGCCGGTCGCGCAAAATGACCGCATTGCGGATGCTGGGCGGGATGGTGGCGCTCCACCCGATGTCCAGCGGCAGGCTGGGCCCGGCCAGCCGGGCCGCGCCGAGCTGCCGGGTCCGCAAGAACGAGGCCAGCCCGCCAGGGCCGGACAACAGGTCGGCGACCTTGCCGATGATCGCTCGCCGCAGCGCCTCCCGCGACAGCAACCCATCAGGGGCCGCAGCCGGGTCAGCGTCACCGGGGTGCCCGCAGTCGGCCGGGCCGACTGTGGCCGGG
>Ga0335074_10009624_pt1 | contig 13498 bp, 14 predicted proteins | sample Lox_Sample_23_FD_206715 | JGI IMG/M metagenome (GOLD analysis project Ga0335074, IMG submission 206715) | Soil microbial communities from Loxahatchee National Wildlife Refuge, Florida, United States - Lox_Sample_2.3 | ecosystem: Environmental > Terrestrial > Soil > Wetlands | place: USA...
ACCACGCGGGCAATCGACATGGCGCGGTATTTGTGGCCGCCGATGGTCTGCGGCCACAAGCAGAAGGTGCAGCGCGATTTGCAGCCGCGGCCGGTGTACCAGCTCATATACGGGTGCTTGAGATAGCCACCGAAATACTTTTCGACCTTGAGCTGCTTATAGACCGGCAGCACCGAAGGCAGCCGGTCCATGTCCATCAGGATTTCGCGATCGGGATTGTGGACGATCCGCCCGTCCGCGGAGCGATAGGACAGGCCCTTGATGCTCGGCCAGTCGGCGCCCTCGGCGAGCTCCTTGACGGTGAATTCATATTCGTTGCGACAGACGAAATCGATCGCAGGGGCGGCTTGCAGGCTTTGCTGCGGCTCGACCGCGACCTTGGCGCCGATGAAGCCGATCTTGGCTCCCGGATTGAGCGCGCGGATCTTGGCGGCCGTCCGCACGTCGGATTTGAAGCTTGGCGTCGAGGTGTGGATCACGATGAAGTCGTGCGCCTTAACGTCGGCTTCGATGTCTTCGAAAGTGAGGTCGTGCGGCGGCGCGTCGATGATCTTTGCGCCCGGCACCATGGCGGCGGCCTGCGCCAGCCAGGTCGGAAACCAGAACGATTTGACTTCGCGCTTCATCTGATAGCGCGCGCCGGCTCCGCCGTCGAAACCGTCGAACGAAGGCGCTTGAAGGAACAGAGCACGCATCAGGTTTCAGCCTCGCCGTAATAGGCCAGCGTTTTGTCGGCCTGCACGCCGTAGCGCGCACCGCGCCACTCGATATCACGGCCGAAGTAGCTGGCAAGGAAAATGGCGAATGAGATTAAATCGCGCAACGGCAGAAGCCACAGCCGCGCGCCGCCCAAGGCGAAAGCGCTATCGAGTTCGGCCGCGAGCGCAAAGCGGCAGGTCAGCGCGACGACGACGATCAGCGCGGCCGGGGTCAGTCCGCCGAATAACAGCCCGAGCAAGGCTAAAGGCACCGCATGCGTGACCGCCAGACCGGCAAAGCCGAGCGGGTCGAGGGAACGTATCGTCCGCGCCCAGCGCAATTCGTGCCGGACCAGTTCGCCGGCGGTGCGCTCCGCGCAGACATGAGTGACGGCGTAGCGCGGGATGGCGACGGCAAGCCCGGCTCCGCGCACCAAGGCGCCGAGCGCATAATCGTCGGCCAATCGGTCGGCGATGGCTTCGAAGCCGCCGACCGCGTCGAGCGTCGTCCTGCGCAGCGCGATGGTCGAGCCGAAGCACGGCGTCGCCAGCCCGAATTGCAAACCGACCAGAACGTTGGGCAGGAAATGATAATCGATCGCCATTGCGGAAAGATGCGACCACAGGCCCGATCCAGCAGTGCCGCGATAAAGACAGGTCACAAGCCCGACGCCGGGCCGTTCGAGGCTGCCGACCACATGGCGCAGATAATCGGGATTAACGGCAATATCGCTGTCCGAGAGGGCCAAGATGTCATGGCGCGCCGAGCCCAGCATGTTGATCAAATTCGAGACTTTGGCATTGGCGCCATGCCGGCGCGCGTCGATCGCGAGGGTGAGGTCGCAGTCGGGAAAATCGCCGATGAGCCGGCGCACCACCGCGATCGCCGGATCCGTTGCATCGGCGACGCCGAAGACGATTTGCACCGGGCTCGGATAGTCCTGCCGGCAAAATCCGGCCAACCGCAGGTAAAGCCCCGGCTCGGCGCCATGCAGCGGTTTGAGGATGGTAACGGCGGGCAGGTGTGCCGCGGCGGCGTCGGTTGCGCCCGCGAAGCGCCGCGTCGCCGCGGCTGCGAAAAGCGCATAGCAGGAACCCAACGCGGCGACGGCATAACATGCCAGCGAGGCCCAAGCGGTAAAATTCGCAACCGTCGCGCTCACGCTTACTCCTGCCGGTGCCGAGCATTACGGGCCGCAACTATATGGCCCAATCGCAGCCCATGCACCCAAAAGAAACGGCCGAAATTCCGGCTCGGGGCATGCCGCCGGGGACTAGGCGCGCCTCGACCACCATCGCCGGCCTTCGAGCGTCTGCCACACCATCAGCGACGGGATGCCCAGCACCAGATCCGGAACCCGTTTGATCAGCGCCATGGCGAGCGCCACGTCGGCCGGAACCCCGAACAGGGCGCTTGCGGCGATCAAGGTGCCATCCTGCACGCCCAGTCCGCCGGGCAAGACAAAGGCGGCTGCACGGGTCCCTTGGCCGAGACCTTCGATGGCGACCGCCGCGAGCGGACTGACCGGATAGCCCATGAAGGCCAATGCGATCCAGACTTCGGTGGCGCCGAAGAATACCGTTGCCAGATGAACGCCGAGCGATCCCAGAAGGTTGCGATGGTTGCGCCAAATCTGTTGCAGCCGATCGCCGAGATCGACGACGTGATCGAACACGGCCCATTGATGCTTCTCGCCGAAGGCGACGAGACGCCGCACCACCGGTTCGAAGGCGCCGAAATTCAAGGTGAGAAAAAACCCCGTCACGGCGGGCACGGCAATGACCAGAATCGTCAGCGCCACGCCGGTGACCCGGTGGGTGCCGACCAGATCGGCGACGATGCCGAGCCCGGCCAGCAACAATATCGTCAGGCAGACGACTTGGAGAAAAATGTCGACCAGAACGCTGGCGATTGCCGCGCTCGCGGCGGCGCCGAAATGGGCAAGGAGCCGCGCGCCGATGACGTCGCCGCCGACGACGGCAAAGGGAATCAGGGTGTTGATGGCGTCGCGGATATAGCGCAGGCCGATAAATATGGAGGCTCCGGGACGCTTCGGTGTCAGCACGAGCCACCAGCCAATCCCGGCGCCTGCCAACGCTACGGCTCGCGCGATGACGACAAGGATGGTGCCCCATCGCGAGTTGACCAGCGCCTGGAGCACCGAGGCAAAGCCGAAATAGGCAATCAGTGCGGTCAACAAAGCCAAGCCGGCAATGGCGGCAAGTGCGGCGAAAAGTTTCATTTACCGGCCATAGAGGCGATTTCGGGCATTATTATCGGAGGTTTGGCGACGAAGATAAATCGGGTGTGAACTGTGGCTTTTATGCACTAGTGGAGGGCGTAGCCGCTTTCTATCCTGTATTTTCGTAGTGACAAAGGACGGGGGCTCCCCATGAAAAGGATCGCGCTGGGAACAGCGATTATCGTCGCGCTTCTGAGCATTGCCGGCTGTGCACAGACTGGCAAGGGCAAGGCTCCGCCGCCCGTTGTGACCAAGGGTTGAGGCGACGTACTCATACGTCGTTATCTGCCGCGCCGGATTGCATAAGGTAAGGAGTCTGTCCACTTTGGACCGACCCTTGCACTGCTGGCGAATGCGGAAGTGGGGACAACGTGATCATCGTCGTCGGACTGGCGTTTGAAGCGAAGATCGCTGCGGGGCCGGGGGTACACGTCATCTGCAGCGGCGACGGCCGCAACTTGGCGGCCAAGCTCACCGCAGCGATCGCGGAAGCTCGCACTTTGGTGCGCGGCTGTCCCGGAATTATCAGTTTCGGCGTTGCCGGCGGCTTGGCGCCGCATTTGCGGCCCGGGACCTGCGTTGTCGGTTCGGCGGTGATCTCGGGATCGCAGCGGATGCCGATCAGCCAGGAGTGGTCGCGTAAATTGCTGCAAACGATCCCGGACTCGGTTGCCGGGGCCTTGCTTGGCGTGCCGGCGCCGATCGCGCACCCCGACGAGAAACGCGCACTGTACTTGAAGACCGGTGCCATCGCGGTCGACATGGAATCACACATTGTCGCTTCCGTCGGGCTGGCGCACGAATTGCCGGTCGCCGCGATCCGCGTGATCACCGATCCGGCCAAGCGCGCCTTGCCGGTCTCCGCGGTCGCCGCCATGCGTCCCAACGGAACTACCAATATCGGCGCCATGCTGCGCTCGGTGCTGCATCGGCCGCGTGATCTCCCGGCGCTGTTTCAAACCGCACTCGACGCCCGCGCGGCGCGAGCCACCTTGGTGCGGGGCCGGCATTTGCTCGGACCGGCTTTCGCGTCGCCGCTGACGACTTGAGAGGCGCCAGCCATGTTCAAGTCCGCCGCCGAAGAAATTAGCCAGTGGGCCGATCAGTGCCGCCGCTGGGCAAGAGGGGCTCGAACGCGCGAACAGCGGTTGACTCTGCAGAGCCTGGAAAGGCTCTTGCACGACGCCGCCATGGAAGCGGAAGAAGAGTTGGAGCTGCCCGCGCCGCGTCCGCCCGCGCGGTCCTGATCCTGCCCAACTCCCGCCGTAGCGCGGCCGCTGCCATCGGCATAAAATGCCGGCAACGAGGCGCGCAATGGCACCGCAATCTCCCGCTCCGCAAGCTCTGGGTTATGTCGGCGTTCGCGCCAAGGATTTGGCGGATTGGGCCGGCTATGGATCTCGCCTGCTCGGTCTGCAACGCATCGATAAGTCGCGCTCGACGCTCGCCTTTCGCATGGACGACCGCAAGCAGCGCATCATCGTCGATGCCGACGGCGGCGAAGGCTTAAGCTTTTTCGGCTGGGAAGCGGCAGACGCGGCGGCGCTGGATCGGCTGGCGGCGCGTCTCGACGACCACGGCGTCAAGGTCGCGCGCGGCGCCCGCGCGCTCGCCGACGAGCGCCATGTGCAGGATTTGATCGTGCTCAACGATCCGCTCGGCAATCGGCTGGAGATCTTTCACGGCGCCGAAGCCGCGACCGAGGCGTTCAAGCCCGGCCGCTCGATTTCGGGCTTCCGCACCGGGCCGCTGGGCCTGGGCCACGTCGTGCTCAATGTCGACACGGCGGCGACCATCGAGCGGCTGATGGCGTTCTATCGCGACCTCCTCGGCTTCCGGCTGACGGACTATTATTCGCATCCGTTTGTCGCGCGCTTTCTCCATCTCAATCCGCGTCACCACAGCCTTGCCTTCATTCAAACCGGCAAGAACGCCGTCCATCACATCATGATGGAGCTGTATAGCTTCGATGATGTGGGCCAGGGCTACGACATAGCGCTTGGCGAACCGGGGCGCGTCGCCACGACGCTGGGCCGGCACACATCCGACTTCATTACCTCGTTCTATTCCTGGACGCCGTCCGCCTTCATGGTCGAATACGGCTGGGGCGCGCGCTCCATCGATGTCGACACCTGGCAAGCCTATGAGCGCAAGGAAGGCCCGAGCCTGTGGGGTCACGACCGGGCCTGGCTGTCGGCGGAAGACCAGGCGAAAGCCCGCGCGCTGCGCCTGCAGAATGCCGAGAACGGGTATCGCCGTCCGGTCCAGGTGATGGACGGCAATTACGACGTGATGGCCGGCGTCTGCCCGTGGTGGGATGGCGTGAGATCGCGATCGGCCGCGCGATAATTCGGGAATGGACGCGCGCGCGAGCAACGTCCACACCCGAGCGATCGCCGCGTTCGTCGCAGGCTTGACCTACGAGCAAGTTCCCGCCGACGTGCGCGAGCGGATCAAGCTTCTCATTCTCGATTCGCTCGGCTGCGCCATCTACGGCGCCAATCTCGAATGGTGCCGCATCCTGCGCGACACGCTCGAGGCGCTCGATTCGTCGCGCACCGCGACGGTATGGGGCACGGACAAGACATTGTCGTCGCCGCACGCCGCCTTGGTCAATGGCACGCAGGTTCAAGGTTTCGAGCTTGACGACGTGCATCGCACCGCGGTGCTGCATGTCGGTGCGGTGACGCTGCCGGCGCTGATCGCGGCGGCGGAAAGTCACGCTCAACTGTCGGGTCGCGATTTTCTCGCCGCCGCCGTCGCCGGCTATGAGATCGGGCCGCGCGTCGGCTTGTGCATGGGCCAGGAGCATATCGGCCAGGGCTGGCATTCCGGAGCGACGGTCGGCGTGTTCTCGGCCGCCGCCGGCACGGCACGGGCGCTCAAGCTTTCCGCCGACGCCACCGTGCACGCGCTCGGCATCGCCGGCACGCAATCGTCCGGCCTGATGGCGGCGCAATACGGCGCCATGGTCAAGCGCATGCATGCCGGCCGCGCCGCGCAAAGCGGACTGTATGCGGCGTTGCTGGCGAGCCACGGCTTTAGCGGAATCGTCGATGTGTTCGAGGCGCCGTATGGCGGCTTCTGCACGACGTTCTCGCGATCGCAGGACCGGTTCGATCTCAGTCAACTCAGCGCCGGCCTCGGCGAACGCTTCGAGACCATGCGCATTGCGCTGAAATTCTATTCCTGCGTCGGCTCCAATCACACCACGCTGGACGCCCTTGCCGACATCCGCAAGCGGCATCCGTTCACGCCGGACGACATCGACGGCATCATCGTGCGTGCATCGCAAGTCACCCTCGATCACGCCGGCTGGCCCTATAAGCCGGAAGGGTTGACCGCGGCGCAGCTCAATCTGCCGTTCTGCGTCGCCACGCTGATCATCGAAGGCGACGTCTTTGTCGACGAGTTCACGCCGGATTGCGTCGCCGACCCGGCGCGGATCGCGTTGGCGCGCCGGGTGGAGGTGGTGCACGATCCGGCGATCACGGCGCTCGGCGCCGCACACCGGCACAAGGTCGCGGTCGAGGTCCGCTTCCGCGACGGCTCGATCGAGCGCGAGGCCCGCGAAGCGCCGCGCGGCAGCGAACATGCCTTTGCCAGTGCCGAGGACATCGTCGGAAAATTCAAGAAGCTCAGCCGCGGCGTCATGCCGGACGCTCGGCAGGACGCGCTGATCGAGGCAGTGCTCGGACTGGACAAGCTTGCGGATAGCCGTACGCTGATAGAGTTACTGCAGCAGGGCAGGTGAGCGGGTTGTACCTGTCATTGCGAGGAGCGCAGCGACGAAGCACTCCACATACACGGCAATGGCACTGGATTGCTTCGCTTCGCTCGCAATGACGGAGCCTCGATATGGAATTCGGCGTCTTCGATCATCTCGACCGCAGCGGCACAGCGCTGCCTGACTATTACGAGGATCGTCTTACGATCGCCGAAGCCTACGATCGCGCCGGCTTCTACGCCTATCATTTGGCCGAGCACCACGCGACGCCGCTGGGCATGGCACCGTCGCCAAACGTGTTTCTCGCCGCCTTGGCGCAGCGCACGCGGCGGCTGCGTTTCGGTCCGATGGTGTTTGTGGTGCCGCTCTATCATCCGCTGCGGCTGATCGAGGAAATCTGCATGCTCGACCAGATGAGCGGCGGCCGCCTTGAAATCGGATTTGGTCGCGGCGCCTCGGTGATCGAGCTTGAGCTTTACGGCGCCGATCCGGAATCGGCTCAGGACATTTATACGGAGGGGGTTGAACTCATCCTCAAAGGATTGACGCATAAGCGCCTCGATTACCGCGGCAGGCATTTCTCATTCGACATGCCGATGGAGATCGAACCCTTGCAAAAGCCGCATCCGCCGATCTGGTATGGGGTGCATGCGCCCGACAGCGCCGAGCGCGCGGCCAAGCGCAACCTTCACGTCGTCAGCCTCGATCCTCCGGACATGACGCGCGCGTCGGTCGAGCGCTATCGCGCCACCTGGCGACCGCCGCATCCGGGCGCCGTCTTGCCGAAACTCGGACTGGGCCGCTTCATCGTGGTCGGCGAAACCGACGCAGCGGCCCTGGCGCTGGCGCGGCGCGCCTATCCGGTCTGGCACCAGAGCTTCACCCACCTCTTCCGCGCGCTGGGCCGCCCGCAAAATCATCCGCGGCCCGCGGATTTCGACGCGCTGATGCAGCGCGGGCAGGGCATTGCCGGCTCGCCCTCGACGGTGACGGAGTTTCTCGCCGCGCAGCTTGCCCAGACGCAATGCAACTACGTCGTCGGCCAGTATGTGTTCGGCGACATGACCCGCCATGAGGCGCTAAGCTCGATCGGTCTTTTCGTCGACGAGGTGATGCCGGCGCTGCGCGCGGAAAAGACCCTCGAAATCGCAGGTTAGCGGTCGCGCGACTCTTTGAGGTGCAGCAGCACCTTGGTGCGCAGCGCCGCCTGTTCGTCGGCGCTCCATTGGCGAAATCCTTCGCCGGATTTGAAGCCGAGCTTGCCGTCGGCAACGAGCTTTTGCAGATAAGGCGACGCCGCCGGACGGCTGTCGATCGCCGGCAGCACCGTATTATGGATCGCCAGCGTCAGGTCGGTGCCGACCATGTCGGCGTTTTCCAACGGCCCGAGCACGGCAAGCCGCCGCCCGAACGAGGCCTTGATCACGGCATCGACGGTCTCGGCGTCGCAAATGCCGTTTTCGACAAGCGATATCGCTTCGCGCCACAGCGCGTGTTGCAGCCGATTGCCGATGAAACCCGGCACGTCTTTTTTCACATGCGCCGGCTTCTTGCCGGCGTTCTTGTGCAGCGCCATGGTCCAGTCAACGACGTCCGGCGACGTCCACTGCGTCTCGATGACTTCCACAAGCGGTACCAAAAACGGCGGATTCCACCAGTGCGTGCCGAGCGCGCGCTCGCGATGCGTCAATCCTTCCATGATCGAGGTGATCGGAATGACCGATGTGTTGCTGGCGAGAATGGTGTCCGGTCGCACATGGCGCTCGATCTCGGCGAACAGCTTCTGCTTGAGCGGCAGATCTTCCAAAATCGCTTCGACGACGTAATCGGCCTCGCGCACCGCTTCGGCCAGATCGAAACAGGGGCGCACCCGGGCAATTGCCAACGGATCGTCGCCGAGGTCGCGCAGATTGGCGGCGATGCGCTTGGTGACGTCGTCGAGGTTCTTCATCACCGTGTCGGTGATGGTCTCGTCGTGCCCGGCCAGCGCGAAAACCTGCGCGATGCCGTGCCCCATCAGGCCGGCGCCGACGACGGCGATTCGCGCCTGCGTCACGTCACGCGCCGTCTCACGCGCCTCGTCTTTGGCCATGCCTAACCCGCCGTGTAGCCGCCGTCGGCGTACAGGATGTGACCGGTGTAGAAATCGGACGCCTTGGAGGCGAGGAACAACAGCGGCCCGGCAAGATCCTCCGGCTCGCCGAGGCGACCTTTGGGCACGCGGGTGAGAAAGCCGGCGCGCACCGTCTTGCCGCGCTCGTCGTCGGCGAACATCCATTCGGTCAGCGGCGAGCGGAAGACGGTCGGTCCGAGCGCGTTGACGGTGATCCCGGTCGGGCCGAGCTCGCAACCGAGCGCCTTGGTGATGCCATCGACCGCCGACTTCGAGGCGCAATAAGCGGTGTAGCCGGCCGGATGGCCGAGGAGCCCGCGCGCCGAAGACATGAGGATAATCTTGCCGCCGCGGCCTTGCTTGGTCATCTGCCGCGCCGCCGCGCGCGCCATCAGCCAGGACTGGGTGACGTTGGCGTCCATCACGTCGAGGAAATCTTCCGGCTTCTGATCGACGATTTTCGACACTTTGTTCTGGCCCGATGCCACGACCAGGATGTCGAGGCCGCCGAGTTTCTCGACCGCGGCGGCGACGATTGCGTCGCAATTGGTCTCCGAGCTCGGCCGCTTGGCGACCGTCTCGGCCTTGCCGCCGAGCTTGACGCATTCGGCGGCGATCTTCTTCAATCCCTCGGCGTTGTTCGCGCTCAAGACGACGCCGGCTCCGGCCGCCGCCAAGGTCTTGGCCGCGACCGCGCCGAATGCGCCGGTCGCGCCGGTGACGATCGCCGCCTTGCCTTTGACGTCGAACAGCGACAGCGGATTTTTCAGGAAGTCCTCGGACATGGACGCATCTCACATTTGCATGATGCTCGTCATGCCCGGCCTTGCGCCGGGCATCCACGTCTTCGCATCAGGAAAGACGTGGACGGCCGGGTCAAGCCCGGCCATGACGCCTTTGGCGTCACTTCACCGGCGCGACGGCGACCGCGATGGTGCAGACGTCGTGGCCGCGATTGACGATTTCGCGGCTCTCGTTCGGACCGATATAGACGCTGTCTCCGGCCTTCGCGACCGTCTCCTTGCCGCCGGCGATCACGGTAAGCTCGCCGGCGAGCACGTAATAGATTTTTTCCGGCGGCGAGGCGTCGGGCCCGGCGCCGCCGCCGGGCAGGAAGTGCGATATGCCGACGATCAGGCTCTGCGTACCGCCGGCTTCGGCGCCGAACACCCGCAGCGTCGAGCAGGCGCGGTGATTGGGCGCGTCATAGCCCTTGATCTCGGAGAAGCGCCGCACGATCATTTAGAACTTCTCCCCTTTCTCGATCCGGTAATTTCCTTTCGGATCGAGTATCGCCACCAGACGGATGATGCAGCCGTCGCCGCGGTCCCAGTTCCACGGGAAAAATGCGAAGGTGCAGCGTTTCCCGGTGACCTTGTCGAGATCGCCGCCGACATTCTCGATACCGAGAATGCCGTTCTTGAACAGGATGCGGTGCACCGGCTCCCAATCGGGAAAGTCTTCTTTCCAATCGCGGCCGCCCGACCATTCCTTGTATTCGGCGGCGAGATGCGGATGTAACGGTCCGTTGCGCTGCGGCCCGATGGCGGTCGCCAGCGGATGATCGTTGGCCTGGGTGTCGTGGCCGACCACCTTCACCTGCTTTTCGACGAACCATTCACCGGCCGACGGCACGAAGCCCGGCGAATAACAAAAGTAGTCCTCGCTGTCCTCGTAGAGGTGATGCCAGCCGGTATTGACGATCACGACGTCGCGCGGCCGCACCACTTTGCCGGCCGCCTTCTCCAGATCGTCGTAGGTGATCTGCTCCCATTTCTTCTTCGGAATCGAGACCACGATGCCGGAGCCGAAGAAGTGCGGCAGCGGCACCTCGTCGATGAACGGAGTGCCTTGCACGACATGGGCCGGCGCATCGATATGCGTGGTGTTGTGCATCGAGGTGGTGATGCGCTGCGACAGCACGCCCGATTTGGCCATGTAATGAATGCGCTCGATTTTGACGTCTTCGAAATACGGCCAATTGGGCGACTGATAGCCGAAGCGATGGGACAGATTGTAGAATTCCAGGCCCATCGCATTGTTGAGGTTTTCCTCAAACGTCACCCCGCGAATTTTCTGCGTCACGGGCTATCCTCCACTCAAAGCTTCAAGCCGCCGATGTGCGTTCGGAGGGTTTGTAGCGAATATCGGAAATAAGGTACAGAGAGCGCACAGGGTGGAAGCGGCGAGGGAGGCATGGTCAGGAAAATCGCACTGGAGGAGCATTTTCTGTCGCCCGGTCTGGTCGAGTATTGGCGGCCGACCATGAGCGAAGTGCCGCCCGAGCGCGCCGAATACTTCTTTCGCAATCTCACCGATTTCGGCGAGCTGCGCCTGCAAAGCATGGATGGCGCCGGCATCGCGCGCGCCGTGCTGTCGATCGCCGGTCCCGGCGTCCAGGCCGAGCGCGACGCTGCGACCGCGACACGCCGGGCGCGCGAGTCGAACGACTTTCTCGCCGCCGAAATTGCCAAGCGCCCGGACCGCTATTGCGGCTTCGCGCATCTGGCGATGCAGGACCCGAAGGCGGCGGCCGACGAGCTCGAACGCTGCGTGCGCGACCTTAAGTTTTGCGGCGCCATGATCAACGGTCACACCCATGGCCAATATCTCGACGCCGCCGAGCTTTATCCGTTTTGGGAGCGCGCCGACGCGCTCGGCGCGGTCATCTATATTCATCCCGCCGATCCGGTGGCGCAGCCGTCGGTGCTGTCCGGCTACAAGGCGCTGATGCGGCCGATGTGGGGCTGGGGTTTCGAGACCGGCTCGCATGCCCTGCGGTTGATCGTCAGCGGTCATTTCGACCGTTTTCCGAACAGCCGCCTAATGCTCGGCCATCTCGGCGAGACGCTGCCGTTCCTGTTGTGGCGTTTCGACAGCCGCGCCGCATTTCACGGCCTCAAGCTCAAGAAGCCGCCGTCGCAATACATCCGTGAGAATGTCGCCGTGACCACGTCGGGCATGTGTTCGGCCGAGCCGCTGAACTGCACGCTGGCCGCGCTCGGCCGCGACCGCGTGATGTTCGGCGCCGACCATCCGTTCGAATCGGCGCCGGAAGCCGGCGAATGGTTCGACCACGTGCCGCTCGCCGAGGATCTGCGCGCCGACATCGCGTTTGACAACGCCGCCCGGTATTTCGGTTTACCGCCGGCATGACCAAAGTTCTCATCGTCGACGTTCACGCCGAAATGTACCGCGACGCGCTGCAGGCGGAGTTTCCCGGGCTGCAGTTCGCGCTGTTCCACGGCGCAGCCGAGGTGACGGGCGACCTTTCCGATATCGAGGTCATGATCATGTTCGGTATCGAGCTGCGCGATCGCATGCTCACGGACGCGCCGCGCTTGAAATGGATCCAGTCGCTGGCGACCGGCGTCGATCATTTCCTGCGCAGTCCGGCGCTCAAACCCGAAGTGCTGATCACCAGCGGCCGCGGCATTCACGGCCCGCCGATGCGCGAGCAGGTCGTCTATATGATGATGGCCGTCAGTCGCAACGCGACGCGCCAGGTGGAGGACCACCAGCATCGCGTCTGGGCGCGGCGGTTATGGAGCACGCTCCACGGCAAGACCGCCGTGATCGTCGGCACCGGCGTCGTCGGCGCGGCCATCGGCGAGCTGCTTGCAGCCTTCGGCATGCATGTCATCGGCGTCAGCCGCACGCCGCGGGCGGAAAAAGGCTTCGGCGAGATCATGCCGATGGACCGTCTGCAGGAGGCCGCGAGTAAGGCGGACCATCTCATTAATGTGCTTCCGGCGACGCCTTCGAACCTCAGTCTGTTCGACGGCACGGTGTTCGCCGCGATGAAGCCTTCCGCATATTACATCAGCGCCGGCCGCGGCCAGACGGTCGACGAGGCGGCGCTGATCGCCGCGCTCTCCGAGCGGCGCATTGCCGGCGCCGCGTTCGACGTGTTTCAAACCGAGCCGCTGCCGCCCGACAGTCCGTTCTGGAGCCTGCCGAACGTGTTCATCACGCCGCATGTCGGCGGCTACATCGTCGAATACGAGGAATTCATCATGCCGCTCATCGTCGACAATATGCGCGCCTTCCTCGCCGGGCGGCACAGCGAGATGCGCAACGTCGTCGCGCGCTAGCCCCGTCATTCCGGGGTGCCGCGAAGCGGCGAGCCCGGAATCCATAGCCACATAAGGGTTAGGTTTCGACGGGCCGTAAAAGATTTGCAAGATGGGGAGTAGGGATGCCGGGCTCCTCGCTGAGCTCGGCCGCGGAATGACGACTAAGCCCACGGCAACAGCACAATGCGGCCGACGAGGTCCGGCGAATTCACCAGGAACTCATGCGCCTCGCCGACTTTGGCCAGCGGGAAGCGCGCGGCGATGCGGGTTTTGATGCGGCCGGCGCCGAGGAGCTTGAGAACGATCAGCATGTCGTTCATCCGCGCGCCGCGGATGCCGAGCAGGTTGAGCTCGAGACGGATCATATCGGCCGCGGTGAACGGCAGCGGCTCGCGGCCTTGCTCGCTTGAGACGATCAGACGGCCGCCGAGCCGCATGACGCTCCCCAAAAATCGCAATAGGTCGGGACTGCCGGTGTAATCGACGGCGTGATCGACGCCTTGGCCGTCGGTGAGACCCATGATCTCACTCCGTGCGCGTTCGGCATCGGCGGTCACAACCGCAGCGTCCGCGCCCAGCTCGCGCAAAATTGCTGCCTTGGCGGCATGGCGCGTGGTGGCGAGCACGCGGGCGCCGGCAAG
>Ga0335074_10009625_pt1 | contig 13496 bp, 10 predicted proteins | sample Lox_Sample_23_FD_206715 | JGI IMG/M metagenome (GOLD analysis project Ga0335074, IMG submission 206715) | Soil microbial communities from Loxahatchee National Wildlife Refuge, Florida, United States - Lox_Sample_2.3 | ecosystem: Environmental > Terrestrial > Soil > Wetlands | place: USA...
CAGCGGTGTCGCAAACAGCGGTGTCGCAGGACACCGTCGTGGTGCCACCCTCAGGTTGGGACGAATAGGCCCGCCGGCGCGCGCGGTCTTAGCGCGCTCGTCTTAGCACCCGGTACGTGCCTTAGGAAAGGTGCATAACGGTTTATAAGGTGCGCGCAGCGGGCCGGACAGCGTGCTACGTCGGTGCAGGCGGCGCCTGAGCGGTCACCCGAACACGCCCGGTAACTGCCAGTTGCCGCTCCGCGGTGCTAATGCCTTCGGTCCCGGCGCGGCCGGCCCCATAGGATAGCGGTCATGTCTATCACCAGGGACGAAGTGGCGCACCTGGCCAGACTGTCCAGACTGGCCTTGACAGACGCCGAACTCGACCATTTCGCCGGTCAGCTTGACCAGATCATCGGCGCGGTCGCGCGGGTTCAAGAGGTCGCGGCGGAGGGGATTCCGCCGATGACGCACGCGGTGCCCGTCGTCAACGTGTTCCGCGAGGACGTCGAAATACCGTGTCTCACGCCGGAGCAGGCCCTTTCCGGGGCGCCCGCTGCCGAGCAGGGCAGGTTCCGGGTTCCGCGCATTCTGGCGGAGGACTGACATGGCGACTGATGGCGCGGGGACGGCGAGCGACCTGACCCGGCTGACCGCCGCGGAGATCGCTGCGGCCGTTGCCTCCGGGCAGGTGTCGGCGGTCGAGGTTACGCAGGCCCACCTGGACCGGATCGTAGCCGTCGACCCTGACGTGCACGCGTTCCTGCATGTGGCAGGGATCGGCGCGCTGGCCGCGGCGGAGGAGGTCGACCGCAAGCGCGCGGCGGGTCGGCCGCTCGGGCCGCTAGCGGGGGTCCCGCTGGCGCTGAAAGATGTCATGGCAACCGCAGATATGCCCACTACCTGCGGCTCGAAGATCCTGGAAAACTGGCGGCCGCCTTATGACGCCACCGTTGCCAGGCGACTGCGGGATGCTGGCGTCGTCATTCTCGGCAAGACGAACATGGACGAGTTCGCCATGGGGTCCTCGACCGAGAACTCCGCATACGGGCCCACGCGCAACCCATGGGATCTCACCCGGATCCCTGGCGGCTCGTCAGGCGGCTCATCTGCAGCTGTCGCCGCATACGAGGCTCCGCTCGCGATCGGCACCGACACCGGCGGCTCCATCCGTCAGCCGGCCTCCGTCTGCGGGATCGTCGGCATGAAACCGACCTATGGGGGGTCGTCCCGCTACGGACTAGTGGCCTTCGCGTCGTCCCTCGACACGCCGGGCCCGCTGGCGCGTACCGTGCTGGACGCCGCGCTGCTGCACGAGGCCATGTCAGGGCACGACCCGTGCGACTCCACCTCGGTCGACGCCCCTGTCCCGCCGGTCGTCGCGGCAGCCAGGCAGGCGGACGTCGCCGGGCTGCGGGTTGGCGTGGTCACCGAGTTCAGCGGTGGCGGCTCTCAGACCGGAGTGCAGGCCAGATTCACCGAGGCGGTTGAGCTCCTCGAGTCGCTTGGCGCCAAGGTGGTCGAGGTCTCCTGCCCGCACTTCACCTATGCGCTGCCCGCCTATTACCTCATCGCGCCCAGCGAGTGCTCGTCTAACCTGGCCCGCTTCGACGCGATGCGCTACGGGCTGCGAGTAGGCGACGACGGTACGCGCAGCGCTGAGGAAGTGATGTCGCTGACCAGGGAAGCCGGATTCGGGCCCGAGGTCAAGCGCCGCATCATGCTGGGAACTTACGCCCTGTCCAGCGGCTACTACGACGCCTACTACGGCAAGGCCCAGCAGGTGCGGACGCTCATCACCCAGGACTTCGAGGCGGCGTTCGAGCAGGCGGATGTGCTGGTGTCGCCAACGACGCCGACGACGGCGTTCCCCATCGGGGAACGGGTCGACGATCCCATGGCCATGTATCTGGCTGACCTGTTCACGATCCCGTCAGATCTGGCCGGGAACGCCGCCATATCGGTGCCCTGCGGGCTTGCACCGGAAGACGGGCTGCCGGTCGGGCTGCAGATCATGGCCCCGGCCCTGGCCGATGACCGGGCTTACCGGGTCGGGGCGGCCGTGGAGGCTGCCTTGGAGCAGCGCTGGGGCGGACCGCTGCTAGCCCAGGCGAAAGAACTCCGCGAGCGGGCGGGAGATACCCGGTGACCGAGCTAGCTCAACTGGTGCCATATGACGAGGCGCTCTCCCGGTACGAGCCGGTGATCGGGCTTGAGACGCACGTCGAACTCGGCACGGCGACGAAAATGTTCTGTGGCTGCCCGACCACCTTCGGCCTTGAGCCGAACTCGGCGGTCTGCCCGGTCTGCCTCGGTCTGCCCGGCTCGCTCCCGGTGGCGAACCGCGCGGCGATTGAGTACACGATCAGGATCGGGCTGGCGCTGAACTGCTCGATCGCGACCTGGTGCAGGTTCGCGCGGAAGAACTACTTCTACCCGGACATGCCGAAAGACTTCCAGATCTCGCAATACGACGAGCCACTGTGCACTGACGGCTGGCTCGACGTCGTCACCGGAGGAAGCACCGTCAGGGTGGGCATCGAGCGGGTCCACCTAGAGGAGGACACCGGTAAATCGCTGCACATGGGCGGTGCGACCGGCCGGATCCACGGTGCCGAGTACTCCCTCGTTGACTACAACCGGGCAGGCATCCCGCTGGTTGAGGTGGTCACCAAGCCGGTAGCCGGAACCGGCGCGCTGGCACCCGAAACTGCGCGCGCCTACGTGACCGAGTTGCGCGATCTGCTGCGCTCGCTCGGCGTCTCTGACGTTCGGATGGAAGAAGGCTCGCTGCGCTGCGACGTCAACGTGTCGCTCGCGCCGCGAGCCGCAACGGAGTGGGGCACCAGGACTGAGACCAAGAACGTAAACTCGCTGCGCTCGGTGGAGCGGTCGGTGCGGTTCGAGATCGAGCGGCAGGCCGCAGTGCTGGATGCCGGCCAAAAGGTCCTGCAGGAGACCCGGCATTTCCACGAGGACAACGGCACCACGACGGCGGGCCGGAGCAAGGAAGAGGCACAGGACTACCGCTACTTCCCCGAGCCCGATTTGGTGCCGGTAGCCCCTGACCGGGACTGGGTTGAGCAGATCCGGGCGAGCCTTCCTGAGCTGCCGGCCGCGCGACGGGCCAGGCTGCACGCGGAGTGGGGCCTGTCCGAGCTTGAGATGACTCAGCTGCAGAACGCCGGCGCACTCGACTTGATCGGCGCGACAGTCGCGGCCGGAGCGTCGGCTGCGGATGCGCGGAAGTGGTGGATGGGCGAGCTCGCCCGCCATGCCAACGCGACCGGCGCGGACCTGGCTGCGCTTGCGATCACGCCGGCTCAGGTGGCTAGAGTGAGCGCCCTGGTCAAGGCCGGAACGATCAACGACAAGCTCGCCAGGCAGGTACTGGACGGCGTCCTCGCCGGTGAGGGAGATCCTGACGCGGTCGTAGCGGCGCGCGGGCTAGCCATAGTCAGCGACGAAGGCGCGCTGATGTCGGCTGTCGAGGCCGCGATCGCCGCCAACCCTGACATCGCGGCGAGGATCCGCGACGGCAAGACGGCCGCCGTCGGCGCGCTGGTGGGCGCGGTCATGAAGGCAACACGCGGCCGTGCGGACGCGAACCGCGCGCGCGAGCTCATCCTCGAGCGACTGAGCTAGCGCACGGGCGGGCCAGTCCGGCTGAGTCGCCGCGGCCGTTCGCGGTGCGCTCAGGCCGGAGCGCCGTCGTGACCCTTGCCGCCAAGCACGCTCAGGATGGTTTGGACCCCGGCGTCGACACGCTCGGTTCTGTCCTCGATGCGCTGGGTGCGGTCTTCGATGCGCTGGGTGCGGTCTTCGATGCGCGCCAGCCGCTGAGTGTGGTCGGCGAGTACCCTCGAGTGCTCAGCGAGAACCCTTGAGTGTTCAGCGGCCAGCACAGAGTTTTCCGTGAGCATTCGGCTGTGATCACTCTGCGTCTGGGCAAGTGCCAGAAGCAGCCGGCGCTGTGCGCCCAGCCGAGTAGAGATTCCAGAGACGTCCGCGTCCACCATGGCGCGCAGACTCGCCTCGGCATCGAGTCTGGACTCAACTGCGCTGACGCGGGCTCGCAGCTCCGCTAGCTCTGCTGGCACGTCGGTCATCACCACCTCCGGTAAGCGGGAGTATAGACGGGCCGTCGGCACCCGATCTGGCCATCAGAGGCCCGGTAATGGCTGAGTAGCTCCGTGGTTATGCATACGCCGTGGCGCCAGGTGCAGTGGCGGGGCCGCTTGGCGCCCGGTAAACTGGCGACATGCAGTCCACCGCGCATCAGGAGATGATGCCCCGCTAGCCGGGGCCATCTCACGCTGCACGGACTGTCGTCCGCACGAGGCCCTACAGGGGCCTCGATTCATCTGCGGGGTCGGCGCCCCTGATCCAGCTATCAGGAGGCTCCGATGACCGCCCAGCGCGTCTATCTCAGTACCACGATTCCGTACGTGAACTCGCGCCCGCATCTCGGGCACGCACTCGAGATCGTTCAGGCGGATGTGCTCGCACGGCACCATCGCCGCATCGGCGACGAGGTCCGGCTGCAAAGCGGCACCGACGAGAACTCTCTTAAAAACGTGCTCGCCGCGGATCGGGAAGGCATCAGCACCAGGGAACTGGTTAACCGGAATGCACGCGCGTTCGCCGATCTGTGCGAGCATTTGTCGCTCAGCATGGACGACTTCATCCGCACCAGCAGCGACCCGCGGCACCGGCCCGGCGTGGAGCGGCTGTGGCGGGCCTGCGAGGCGAGCGGCGACTTGTACCGCAAGGCTTACGAGGGCCTGTACTGCGTCGGCTGCGAGCAGTTCTATACCGAAGCTGAGCTGCCGAATGGCAACTGCCCTGACCACGGCACGCCACCTGACCTGGTGGCTGAGGAGAACTGGTTTTTCAAGCTGTCCAGATACGCCAGCAAGCTGGCGGACCTGATCAGCAGCGGCGACCTGCGGATCGAGCCGGCGAGCCGGCGCAACGAGGTGCTGGGTTTCATTGCCGGCGGCCTTGAGGACTTCAGCGTGTCCCGGTCGGTCGGGCGGGCGCGCGGCTGGGGTATCGAGGTGCCGGGTGATGCCAGCCAGGTCATCTATGTCTGGTGGGACGCGCTGGGCAACTACGTCACCTCGCTCAACGCCGGTGCTCCGGCGCCGCGCGACGCCGACTACCAGCGATGGTGGGTGAACGCTGACCGGCGGGTGCACCTGGTCGGTAAGGGCGTGCTCCGATTCCATGCCGTGTACTGGCCGGCCATCCTGCTGTCCGCTGGCCAGCCGGTGCCGACCGAGATCTTCGTGCACGACTACCTGACGGCCGACGGTGACAAGATCAGCAAGTCGGCGCCGGGATCGTCGGACAGCACCGACCCGGCGGCGCTGAGCGACTCCTACGGCGCCGATGCGGTCCGCTGGTGGCTGCTGCGTGACGTACCACGCGTGGGCGACACCGACTTCACCGTCGGCAAGCTGATCTCGCGGGCGAACGAGGACCTGGCCAACGGGCTTGGCAACCTCGTCAGCAGAGTGGTCTCGCTGGTCCATTCGTACCGGGACGGTGCAGTGCGCCCCTGCTGCCATCCGGAGGGCACCGGCCGCTGGCTGGCTGCGGCCGCTGGTGCGCTCGATCACCGCACGTCCGTCTTTCCGGGCGTGGTGGCCGAGTCATGCGATAGTCCGCCACCGGCCTGGCCTGACGATGCAGCCGCGCTGCATGCGGCGATCCAAGCCACGCCCGCCGCCGTGGCGACGGCGCTCGCCAGGTTTGACTTCCGCGCGGCCGCTGGCGCCGTGTTCCGGATAGTCGAGCAGGCCAACCGCTACGTCGAGGCAACCGAGCCATGGCATCTGGGCAGGGCCGAGCGAGCCGGGGATGTGACTGCAGGCGAGCGACTCGACGGGGTGCTGGGCGCTCTGATCACGTCCTGCCAGGTGCTGGCCGCTGAAATCTGGCCGTTCCTGCCGGATCTGGCGGCCAGGATCGCGGCCGCGTGCAACGACTCCGCCGGGACCTTGCCCAAGCCGCTACCGGTATTCCCGCGGATAGAGCTAGCCAGCGCCAGCTTGCCGCGACGGCAGTATCCTGCCCTCGCGGCCGGCTCATCGCCAAGGCCGGGCGGGCGTGGCGGCAGCGTTCCTGCTGTCGCGGCCGGCGGTACGCACAGGCTGGATTCAGGGCCGGCTTACGGGAAGGCGAGCGAGGTCGCACGGTGCGCAGTCAATCAACGCTGATCTGGGTGCCTACCGAGCCCGTCGCACAAGCTCTAGCCGGGCTGGCCGGAGCGAGGGTCGAGGCTCACGACCCGGACGGTTCCGACCTGCCGGCCTCGGCGGCCGACGTGGAGTTCTACGTGCCGCCATTCTTTCCCCGCCCGGAAGCTGTCGCAGCTATGCAGCGAATGCCGAAGCTCAAGGTGGTGCAGACGCTGACGGCTGGCTTCGATGCCGTGCGGCCGCACGTGCCGGCCGGCGCGGTGCTGTGCAATGCCCGCGGAGTACACGACGCCAGCACCGCTGAATGGGTGGTCGGCGCCACCGTGGCTGCGATCCGTGAGTTTGGCTACTTCGCGGCCGAGCAGGCCGGCGGCCGGTGGAGCTACCGCTTCACCGACTGTCTCGCGGGCAAGACAGTGCTGATAGTCGGTTACGGCTCGATCGGTCAGGCCGTGGAGCGACGGCTCGCCGGCTTCGAGGTGCACATCCGCCGGGTTGCCAGGACTGCCCGCAGCGGCGTCAGCCCGGTATCTGAGCTACCGGGCCTGCTGCCAGAGGCCGACGTCGTGATTTTGCTGGCCCCGGTGACCCCACGGACCGTCGGCATGGTGGACGCTGCTTTCCTGGCCCTGATGAAGGACGGGGCGCTCCTGGTCAACGCTGCGCGAGGAGTCCTGGTGGTGACCGACGACCTGGTAGCCGAGGTCGCCAGTGGCCGCCTGGCGGCCGCAGTGGACGTGACCGATCCCGAACCGCTGCCACCGGGACATCCGCTCTGGACGCTGCCCAATGTGCTGATCACGCCACACGTCGGCGCCTCTACCCCGGTCTCGGCCGCTACGGCCCAGCGGTTCGTCCGGGAGCAGGCCGAGCGGTACCTGACCGGCGAGCCGCTCCTCAACGTGATCACCGGCGATTACTGATTCCGCAGGTCAGAGCATTAGTAGCCAAGTCGGCACGAAGTTGTCGCCGTGTATAGGCCCTTCCTCAATCGAAGCGTGACCTGGCGCCAATAGAGTCACTTGAGCTTGTTTGAATACGCGAGACCATGGAACGCTCCCGGCGGACCCGTCTTATCCGCCGGGACTTGTGGCACCGTCTGCACCGCCGCGTGCTGCCGTCGCTCAATGACGAGTCGCAGGCATGACCTCCCTGCGCGGCATGCGGCCCTCGGTGTCGCCTTGACACGCTCGGCCCGCGCCGCGGGACGCGGCCGACAGGAGGTCTAGTGCACGCACGCCCGGCGCAGGCGGTAGCCTCCCGCCTGGCCCCGATCAGCCCGTTCGCGCATGCGTGGACGGTCGTCGGGCTGCTGCTTGCCATCGCGGCTGTCGTGCTGCTGATTCGCCGCTTCAGACAGGGAGACACCGCCAGCAGGTGGCTGGCCGTTACCGCGGCTGCCTGGGGCGCTGCATTCGTGGTCCGCGGGGTAGGCGCTGACCCGGTAACGCCGGTCCAGCTCACGCTGACAGACGTGCTCGCACTGCTCGGGCTTCCCCCTCTCGTCCTCGCCTTGCTCCGGCTGGCCCAGGCCCGCCGGAGCGAGGCGGATACTCGCGTCGGTAGCCTCACCTGGGGCTCGGGACAGCTGACTGATGGCTGCCTGCTGGCGGTATCGGTGTTCAGCGTGGGCTGGGTCGTTCTGCTCAGGCACGCCTACCGGGCGACCGGCGTCGGGCCCGGCGACTTCGTCGTTGATCTCATTCACCCGGTCGCCGACCTCGCTGTGCTCGGTGGCACGCTCTGGCTGGCAGTCCAGGCCGGTCGCCGTGCGGTAACGCCGTACCTTGCGCTCTGCGCCGCTACTGTCGGCGATTTCCTGGCCGTACAAGCGCGGGCCGGCGCCACGTACCCAGGCTCCTGGGCCGAGGTTTGCTGGATCGCGGCCATCGCGCTGCTTGCCGCAAGCGGGCTTGAGGCGGTCAGCCGTGCCAGCCAGCCGGAGGTGCCGGCTACCGCTGCCGGGCCAGCGCTCAACACGATTATCGGGCTAGCGGCTGCCGGCTGCGCGGCGGTCGTTTCCCTGATATTCGGGATTTTGACCTGGGGGCACAGCGGGACGGTGCCGGTGCTGCTCGGCGGCGTCCTGGTGCTGGTCATCATCACGAGGATCGGCGGGCTGCTTCGGCAGGCCGTGACCTCATCGGCGCTGGCCGAGCAGGCCGGGAGCCAGTTCCATCAGCTGGCCGACCGTACCAGCGATGTCGTGCTTCTCTGCGACGGGGCGGGCGTGATCACGTACGCGAGCACAGCGGTGTCGCGCTACGGTTATGCGCCGGACCGCCTGGTCGGCACGGCGCTGCCGGAGCTGATTCACCCCGAAGACGTGCAAGGCGCGACCGAGGCTGCAGCGGCAATCTCGTCTGGTGCCGCCCTGCCGGCCGAGAGCCTGGCGTGCCGTGTCCGGGCATCGGACGGCACCTGGCGCCATGTGGAAGCGACGGTCTCCAGGTACCGGCAGGCGGACGGGCCAGACCTGCTGCTAGTGACCGCCAGGGACATCAGCGACCAGGTCGAGTTGCGTCAGCAGGTCACGCATCTGACCTTCAACGACCGCTTGACTGGCCTGCCGAACCGCTCCTACCTAGAGGAACGCGCCAAGGATGTGCTAGCCCGCCATCGGGAGACGGCGGACGGCGCTCCGGCTGGCGACACCTCGCGGACCGGGGCCATCTTCGTTGACCTCGACGGATTCACGGCGATCAACGACTCGGTCGGTCATGGGGCCGGCGACCTCGTGCTGGCACAGGCCGGCCGGCGGCTGCGCGGTATCGTCCCCGCTCACGACACCGTCGCCCGATGGGGCGGCGACGAGTTCGCCGTCCTGATCGAGAACGCATCGAGCCCGCAGGAGATCGTCGACGTCGCCGAGCGGCTCGCAGGCGCGATCGCGGCAGAGCCGTTCCAGGTGGCCGGCCGGGAGATGTCGATTACCGCAAGCCTCGGTGTAGCGTTCGACGACCCGGACGTCGCCGAGCACCTGCTGCGCAATGCCGATCTGGCCATGTCCAGGGCAAAGGACGCTGGCGGCGGCCGGGTAGAGGTCTTCGCTGCGCACATGCATGCCGACGTGGTCAGGCGGCTCGAGCTTGCCTCCGGCCTGAGGGCCGCGATCGACGACGGCAGTCTCGGCCTTGAGTACCAGCCAGTAGTGGAACTGGCGACGTCGCGGGTGCTCAGCGTCGAGGCGCTGGTCCGCTGGCCGCGGGACGGCCAGCGGGTGCGGCCCGCAGAGTTCCTCGGCATCGCGGAAGATTCCGGGCTTATCGTTCCGCTCGGCGCCAGCGTGCTGCGGGAGGCCTGCGGCCAGGCAGCCCGGTGGCGGGACGCAGGCTGGCCAGTCGGCCTTTCCGTCAACTTCTCGCTCCGCCAGGTCAGCGCCGCCGGGTTCGCCGAGTGGGTGCTGACCGTGCTGGATGACGCCGGCCTGTCGCGTTCCGCGCTCACGCTGGAAGTAACCGAGCGAGTGCTGATCGAGATCGGTGCCGAGGTTATGGACGGGCTTGCCACGTTGCGGCAGCTTGGCGTGCGGCTGGCGATCGACGACTTCGGAACCGGATACGCGTCACTGGCCTATCTGCGTCAGCTGCCAGTCGACATCATCAAGATCGACCCGTCGTTCGTGGCCGGCCTCGGTACCGACGGAACGCTGGCAATGCTGACGCGGACCATCGTGCAGGTTGGCCACGACCTTGGCATCGAGATCGTGGCCGAGGGGATCGAGCGGCCGGAGCAGCTTGAGTTGCTCCGCGCCATGGGATGCGGTCTCGGGCAGGGTTTCCTGCTCGCGCCGCCGATGCCCGCCTCCGGGATCGAGGCGCTGCTGGGCAAGCACGCCGAGATTGACGACCAAAGGGACGACCAGAGGGACGACCACGGGGACGGGCCCCACCGGGATCGGCCGGTCGCGGCAGATGCTCGTACGGCACCGGAGCCGGGCCCGGCGCCTGATGCCGCTGCGGCAGCGCCGGCCGGCTAACAGCGGGCGGCAGGCCAGGCAGCGAAGCTGCGGTGGCGGGCCAGGTGCGGGCGCCGGACCGGACTTTGCCAGCTGACAGCAAGCGACCAGTAGGGTACTGCCGTGGCTGAACGAACCATCAGGCTTGCCGTGATCGGCGGCGACGGCGTCGGTCCTGAGGTCGTGGCCGAGGCCATAAAAGTCCTGCGCAACCTGGGCACGCTGGCCATCGAGCCGACTAGCTACGATCTCGGGTCCCGGCGGTGGATTCGGACTGGCGAGGTGCTGCCTGATTCGGTCCTGGCCGAGCTCGGCCAGCACGACGCGATCCTGCTCGGCGCAGTCGGAGATCCCAGTGTCCCGAGCGGCCTGCTTGAGCGAGGGCTGCTGCTGCGACTACGGTTCGAATTCGACCAGTATGTAAATCTGCGCCCGGTGCGGCTGTACCCGGGTGTCGCATCGGCGCTGGCCAACGTCCGGCCGGAGTCCGTCGACATGCTGGTGGTCAGGGAAGGCACCGAGGGCCCGTACATCGAGGCGGGCGGCATCATGCGCAAGGGCACGCCGGCCGAGGTAGCCACTCAGGAGAGCTTCAATACCGCGTTCGGGGTCGGCCGGGTGGCCCGGTACGCGCTGCACCGGGCCGCTGAGCGACCGCGACGCAAACTGACCCTGGTACACAAGAGCAACGTGCTCGCCTACGCGGGTGACCTGTGGCGGCGGATTGTCACCGAGGTCGCAGCGGAGTTCCCGGCTGTGACTACGGAGTACTGCCATATGGACGCGGCGGCGGTCTACTTCATCAGCCAGCCCGAGCGCTTCGACGTGATCCTCACAGACAACATGTTCGGCGACATCCTGACGTCGATCGGCGCCGCCGTCGCCGGCGGCGTCGGGCTGGCTGCGGGCGCCAGTATCAATCCTGACCGGACTGCGCCGAGCACGTTTGAGCCAGTGCATGGCAGCGCTCCGGACATCGCCGGCACCCAGAAGGCTGATCCGACCGCGACGATCCTGTCCGCGGCGATGCTGTGCGAGCACCTGGGCTTGTCCGCGGAGGCCGCACGGATCGAGCGAGCGGTCTCCGAGGATCTGCTGGAGCGGCAGGGCGCCTGGTCCCCGCGCGCCACGCCGGAGATCGGCGACGACATCGCCGAGCGGGTAGCGGGCTAGCGACGTACTCAGCCGGCCTGGCCGTCATAGCGCGCGCGAGCAGGTCGAGCCCGAACTCGAAGTCGCCGTCGACGTCGCTCGTTCGCAGCAGCGAGTACAACTCTGTTAGCTGAGGGAACTCGGCCGGTCGCAGCCGTGGTGCCACGACTTCGTCGCAGTCGGTCAGTCCGGGTGCAAACCCGCGCTCGCGCACCAGCAAGCCCAGCATGTAGGCGGCTGACGCACGCACGACGCGGGCCGCGTCGGCTGCGCTTAACCCAGCCCCCCGCAGGTTGGCAAGCGCGGTCTCAGCCGGCCGCATCAGGCTCGCGGGGACATCCCGCCGGGCCAGCGCGAGCATCGCGCACCGCGGGTGCGCCCTGGCGATCTGGCGGAAAGCACTGACGAGTGCCCGCGCCTGGTCCTGCAAGCTCGCGCCCGGCGGGGGAGTCCGGCCGACGCCGGACATTACCTCGTCGGCGACGTCGTCAAGCAGGGCTCCCGTGGAGGGAACGTAGTTGTACAGCGATATCAGGCCGCAACCGAGCTCAGATGCCAGGCGCTGCATCGAGAATGCTGCGGCGCCGTCGGCTTCGATGAGGTCGATCGCGGCGGCGATGATGCGCTTGCGCGATAGCTGCATGGCGCGAAGGTATCGCGTACCAGTGACACCTCCCCGGCGGCGGGCGGGCAGGATGGAAGGATGGGCGGAGCCGCGAGGAAGGACCACCGAATGGACGACAAGGAAATCCTCCACACGATCGATGACCTCATCCAGTCTGAGCGCGACCTGCGTACCAGGCTGGCAGCTGGTCAGCTGACCACCGACGAGGAGCACGAGCAGCTCCGCGCCACTGAGCAGCAACTCGACCAGTGCTGGGACCTGCTGCGGCAGCGGCGAGCCAGGCGCGAGTTCGGTGAGGACCCTGGCGGCACCGCTGCGCGCCCAGCCAGCGAAGTGGAGGACTATCTGCAATAAGCCGGTCTTCCGGCGGCCGCGGCAAGCGGCGAAGTCAGGCCGCAGCCAAGCGGCGGAGCTGTGGAAGCGCTATGGGAGCAGTATGCGCATCGCGAGATTCGCGGTAGAGGATGAGGTTGCCTACGGTGTCGTCGTCGACGACGCGGGCGACGTTAACGGCACCGGACGCGCAGGGCCGTCCGAGGCCACAGGCGGTACCGCAGGGCTAAGCGTGGCAGAGATATCGGGGCACCCGTTCGGGCCGGGCACGGAGGGCCCGAAGCTCACCGGCGCCCGCTACGCGATCGAGGACATCAGGCTGCTTGCGCCGGTGCTGCCGACCAAGATCGTGGCCATCGGCCGTAACTACGCCGAGCATGCCAAGGAGCTGGGCAATGAGGTCCCGGCCGAGCCCTTGACTTTCCTCAAGCCTTCTACGAGCGTCATCGGACCGGGCGATGCGATTGTGCGGCCGGCTCAGTTGTCAGAGCGGGTCGATTTCGAGGGCGAGCTGGCGATCGTCTTCGGCCGGCTATGCCGCGACGTGCCGCCGGCCAGGGTGCCAGAGGTGATCTTCGGTTACACCTGCGCGAACGACGTTACCGCCAGGGACCTGCAGGCCAAAGATGGCCAGTGGACACGGGCGAAGGGCTTTGATACGTTCTGCCCGCTCGGCCCATGGATCGAGACCGGCCTTGACCCGGCTGACGTGCAGCTGATCACTACGGTGAATGGCGAGGTCAAGCAGGAGTCGCGGACGTCACTGCTGATACATGACATCCCCGCGCTGGTCAGCTACGTCACAGCGGTAATGACTATGCTGCCCGGCGATGTGCTGCTGACCGGCACTCCGGCCGGCGTCGGGCCGCTTGTGGCGGGCGATAGCGTCTCGGTCTTGATCGAAGGCATCGGGGAGCTCACCAACCGGGTCGTGGACGCCACCTGACGCCGACGAGGCGAGAGCCGCCGGGAAGATGGTGATTCGACGGCTAATCCTCGACAAGAAGTAGCGCCGCAGACCTTCCTGCGGTGTCTTTGGACCGCGTTGGCCCGCGTGTCTGGCTTCGGCTACACTGCACTGGCTGGACTGCAGTAGCGCGAGCCGGACGACCTGGATCGCGCGCCCATGGGGTATGGGGTAATTGGCAGCCCGACGGGTTCTGGCCCCGTTAGTCTAGGTTCGAGTCCTGGTACCCCAGCGAATCGTGAAGAAGCGCGACCGCCCGCACGGTCGCGCTTC
>Ga0335074_10009627_pt1 | contig 13492 bp, 13 predicted proteins | sample Lox_Sample_23_FD_206715 | JGI IMG/M metagenome (GOLD analysis project Ga0335074, IMG submission 206715) | Soil microbial communities from Loxahatchee National Wildlife Refuge, Florida, United States - Lox_Sample_2.3 | ecosystem: Environmental > Terrestrial > Soil > Wetlands | place: USA...
GTCCGGGCGGCCTGCGCCAGGGCGGCCGCGAGGGCCAGGGACAGGGTGCAGCGGAGCAGGAAGTTCAGGTCCATGACCCAGAACCACGGACCGCGGCCGTAGTCGCTCTCGGCGTTGTAGATCAGGCTGTACGAGGGCCGCAGAAACGCCAGCAGAACGTCGATGGCCACGTAGGCGACGACCCCGCCCAGCGCGGCCCAGCCCAGCACCCTCGCGCGGCCCCGGCCTTCCCGCCGCGGCACATCGACAACGGCTGCCTTCATCGCCGTGCCCGCTCGTTCATAACCTCGCCCGCCCCTTCACGCCGCGCGGCCCCGCTCCACCGCGCGGCCCCGCTCCACCGCGCGGCCCCGCTCCACCGCGCGCGATCCCCTCCACCGCGCGCCGCTCCCTTTGCCGCGCCGCGCCCGGCCCCCAGATACGCAACCAGGTTGCATATCGCCAGTATGCTGAGAATGTGCCCGCGCGGTCAACCGCCTCGTATCGGTTCGGCGACCTTCTCGCGCTGGCCCGGCAGAGCTGGCTCGGCGAGATGGCCCGCCGCCTGGCCGCGCTGGGCTACGACGACTACCGCCGCACCGACGCGGCCGTGATGCGCCTGCTCCTGCGCGGCCCGCTTCCGGTGGGCCAGCTCGGGATACCCCTGGGCGTGACCCGGCAGGCGGCCAGGAAGGTCGCCGACGGCCTGGAGCAGCGCGGCTTCGCCGCGACCGGCCGGGCCCCGCGCGACGCCCGGCAGCTCACCGTCACCCTGACCCCGTCCGGGCGGGACTACGCCCGGGCGATCGTGACCGTCATTGACGAGCTCAACCACGAGGTCGCCCGCAGAACCGACCCGGCCCAGCTGGCCGCGGCCGACGCCGTGCTGCGTGCCCTCCTCTTCGACGACGGCGCCCGCCGGCGGGCCGAAAGAGTCCCCCCGCCCGCCGAGTGAGGCCTGACGCCCGTCACACCGCAGCCTCTTCGGCCGACTGCGGGCGCTGCTCCGGTGATTCCTCGTTGAAGCGCGAGCGCTTTTCGCGCGGGAAACGGATTCCCTTGGGGTCGAGGAAGTCGATCAGCTCGATAAGCTGGTGCTGTAGGTCTAGCAGTCGTCCCGCCGCCCAATCAGGTTCGCGCGCGGCGCGTTCCACATGGCTAATAAGGTCTGCCATCCATTCGCGGAAGGCGGCATCGTTCGACACCCGCTGAAAGAACTCCGCGTATCCCACGCAGCTGCGCTCACCAGGTTTACTCGACGATGCAATCATCACCTCGCCAATCGCCCGCTGGTCGCCGTTGAAGATCCGGAATCCCTCGCTGCTGGTTCTGCTCGCGCTCCCGAGAGTCGCGCTGATCCTCGACAGAAGCATCACCGTGTGCTGGTTGCGGTCGCTCCGGCCCAGGTCAAGGAACTGGATGTCGCGGCGGAATATCTCGGCCCACCCCAGGTACTCGGCGAAGACGAAGGCCGTGTTGTACCGTGCGTAGTCCGCTTGTCGTGTGTTTCCCTCAACCAGAAATGCGGTCAGAAATCCGCGGCCTTCGCCGATTCGATCGACGCGGAATCCATAGAGAACGTTGAAGAGTCGGCTCTGCAGGTCGAAAGCCGCCCACGACAAGGAATCCCGGTAGCGGCTCATGTAGTCCATACGAGCTGCGGTCCGCAGGCGCGCCTGCCACCAGTAGCCCGAGCACGCGGTAAAGACCGCCCCGAGGACGGCAACCACGGCCGACACTACGGCTACCACGGCCTGTCCCTCCCGCCAGAGCCCTCGGTGCCGAGACTACGCGACCGTTTCTGGTGACACCATGACCGGACAGTGGCACATGTGCGAATACCGCATCTGTCCAGGCTGCCGGGTCCTTCTGATCCGAGCCGGGCGCTGGCATGATCGGGACGTGGATGTGACCTGGCCGGGTCGGCTGAGGGAGGCGCGGCGTGAAGGCGCTGGTATTCCGGCATAGCCTGCCCCGCGAGGCGGCCTCGGCCATCGGCGGCCGGGTCGACCGGCGGGCCTTCGTCTCCCGCGTCGCGCCGGTGCGTCTCGAGGACATCGAGGAACTGCCGCTGCCGTCGCCGGACTGGGTGCGGGTTGCGACCAAGTTCTCGGGCCTCTGCGGCTCCGACGTGAAGCAGATCCTCCTGAACGGCGCCCGCGACAACCCGCTGACCGCCCTGGTGTCGTTCCCGCACGTGCTCGGCCACGAGGTGGTCGGGCGCCGCGCGGACACCGGCGAGCGCGTCGTGCTGAACCCGTGGCTGTCGTGCGGCCCGCGTGGCATCGACCCGCCGTGCGATGCCTGCCAGGCCGGCCGTTATCCCTGGTGCAGAAACTTCCGCGGGGGAAGCCTGCCGGTCTCGATCCATATCGGCAACTGCGCGGCCGCCACCGGGGCCCACGCCGAGCGGTTCGCCGCTCACCCCGCGCAGCTGTTCGCCATCCCGGACGAGGTCAGCGACGAGGCGGCCGTGCTGGCCGACCCGGTGAGCGTCTCGCTGCGCTCGATCCTGCTCGCGCCGCCCTCAGACGGTCAGGCCGCGCTGGTCTACGGCTCCGGCACGCTCGCGTTCGCGGTGATCGCGCTGCTGCGCCACCTCTGGCCCGGGACCGAGGTGTGGGCGGCGACGCGCCCCGGCGCCCGGGCCGAGCTCGCCACCCGGCTCGGCGCCCACGCCGTGCTGTCCACCGCGCCCGATCAGCTGGTCGCCCAGGTCGCGCGCCGCGTGGCCACGACGCCGCTCGAACCGTGGAGCAAGCATGACTGGCTGCAGGACGGCCCGGCGGTCGTCTACGACACGATCGGCTCCACCGAGACCGTCGAGACGTCGCTGCGCCTGCTGGCCACCGGCGGCACCCTGGTCGTCTCCGGCGTGGAGCCGCCCAAGCGCTTCGAGTGGACCCCGCTCTATTTCAAGGAACTGCGGGTGGTCGGCTCCAACGGGTTCGGCATCGAAGAGGTCGGCGGCGTGGCCAAGCACGCCATGGAGCACTACCTCGACTTCGTCCGCGACGGCTTCGACCTCAGCCCGGTCATCACCCACCGCTTCCCGCTCGAACGGTGGGACGAGGCGGTGCTGACCGTGAAGAACGCCCGGCACACGGGCGCGGTCAAGGTGCTGCTGGAGCCGAACTACCCGTCTTGAGGATGTGGGTCACCCGGAGGGCGGGGTGGGCTGAAATCTGCGCGGGCCGCGACCGGCCGCCCGCGCCGCAGCCAGAACGGGGGAAGCGATGCCATACGTCAAGGTCGGCCAGGAGAACTCGGGCTCGATCCAGCTGTACTACGAGGACCACGGCGAAGGGCGGCCCGTGGTCCTGATTCATGGCTACCCGCTGAGCAGCCGGGCCTGGGACAAGCAGCTGCCGGTGCTGCTGGAGGACGGCCGCCGGGTGATCACCTACGACCGCCGCGGGTTCGGCAAGTCCAGCCAGCCGACCACCGGATACGACTACGACACGTTCGCGAGCGACCTCAACGCGCTCATGGAAGCCCTCGACCTGCGCGACACCACGCTGGTGGGCCACTCGATGGGCACCGGCGAGGTGACCCGCTACCTGGGCCGGTACGGGTCGGCACGCGTGTCCCGCGGGGTGCTGGTGTCGCCGATCCCGCCGTTCCTGCTGCAGACCGACGACAACCCCGAAGGAGTGCCCGGCAGCCTGTTCGACGGGTTCATGCAGCAGGCCAGGGACGACGGCCCGGCCTGGATGAAGGGGTTCCTGGACAACTTCTACAACTACGACAAGCTGCGCGGCACCCGCGTCAGCGAACAGGCCTATCAGGCCAGCTGGAACATCGCGGTGTCGTCGTCGGCCACCGCCACGGTGGCCTGCATCCCGACCTGGGAGACCGACTTCCGGGCCGACCTGCCCAGGATCGACGTGCCGATGCTGATGATCCAGGGCGACGCCGACCAGGTCCTGCCGTATCCCAATACCGGCCAGCGGCTGCCTGGCATGATCCGCGACCTGCAGAGCGTCGTGATCGAGGGCGGCCCGCACGCCATCTCCTGGACCCACGCCGACCAGGTCAACAGCGCCCTGCTCAAGTTCATGGCCTGAGCCAGCCCCGGGGCGCGAACCCGCGGCGCCCCGGGCCGGTAACGCCCGCCTCGGCACTCAATCGGGCATACGCGATAATCGGGGCGTGTCGCTGGTGTTCCGGCTGGGAGCCGAACGGGACGTGCCCGCCATCGTCGGTCTTATCGAGTCCGCCTACCGGGGAGAGAACAGCCGGGCGGGCTGGACGACCGAGGAGCATCTGCTCGGCGGCCAGCGCACCGATGCCGAGGCGATCCGGTCCGTGCTGCGCGCGCCCGGCAGCGTCATGCTCCTGGCCGAGGCCGACGGGATGCTCGCCGGCTGCTGCCAGCTGGAACGGCGGGCCGGCGGCGAGGCCTACTTCGGCATGTTCTCGGTGCCGCCCGGCCGCCAGGGGCACGGCTGGGGCGCGAAGATCCTGGCCGAGGCCGAGCGCCTGGCCCGTGACGAATGGGGAGCCCGGAGCATGGTGATGTCGGTCATCGCCCAGCGCCCCGAGTTGATCGCCTGGTACGAGCGCCGGGGTTACCGCCGGACCGGCGAAACAAGGCCCTTTCCCTACGGCAACACGCGATTCGGAATCCCGAAGCGGCCGGACCTGAACTTCGAGGTGTTTTCCAAGTCGCTATTGGCGGAGCCGGGAGACGGCGTCCAGCATGAGGTCCAATAGCCCCGTGAAGCGGGCGTCGGCATTGCCGAAGAGCACATCGCCCGCTCCCACGGCCAGCGGGGCCTGGTCCGCTCCGATCAACTCGGCGCGGCGCAGGTAGCTGTCGTCGCCGGACGCGGTCACCTGAACCTCGGCCTGCTCCTCGACGCAGAATCCGATCGTGAAGTAATGGATCATGACCAGGCCGCGCGTGGCATCGGCCAGCGTGAACCCCTGGCGGACCAGGTTCTCGAACGTGCCCTCCTGGCGCCTGATCACGTCGGGATCGGTGAGCGTGGTGCCGCTGAACGCCTTGGCCCCGTCGCGATGGCCGAGCAGTTCCGCGCGCACGGTCACGGCGTACGTCGCCATCACCTCACGCCAGGGCAGGTCGGCGGGAAGCCCGGCCATGACGTCGCCGATCCGCCGCCAGATCAGGGTCGCCATCTCGTCCAGCAGCGCCTGCTTGTTGCGCACATGCCAGTACAGCGCGGGGGCCTGAACCCCCAGCCGCGACGCCAGGGCGCGCACCGTGAGGCCGTCCATCCCGGTCTCGTCGAGCAGGTCCAGGGCCGCCTGCACGATGGCCGCCTTCGTCAGTCCGCCGCGCACAGTTGACACCTTAACATCGTTAAGGCATCCTGGACCCGTCACTTAACAGCGTTAAATCAGGAGGTCAGGATGAAGGCGGCGGTGTTGCACTCCGCGGACTCGGTTCCCGTCTACGAGGACTTCGACGAGCCCGTGGCCGCCGAGGGCAGTCAGATCGTGGACCTGGTGGCCGCGGGCATTCACCAGCTGACCCGGTCGATGGCGGCCGGGGGACACTACGGCGCGGAGGGGGTCTTCCCGGTCATCCCGGGTCTCAACGCGGTGGCCCGCACGGCCGACGGGGAGCTGGTCTTCACCGGCTCGGCGAAGCCGCCGTTCGGCACCTTTGCCGAGCGCATCGCGTCGCCCGCCGCGATGCGGTTCGCGCTCCCGGCGACGGCGCAGCCCGAGGCCGTCGCCGCGGGCGTCAACCCGGGCATCGCGTCCTGGCTGCCGCTGCAGGCCAGGCTGGCCGAGACCGGGCGGCTCGGCACGGTCCTGATCCTCGGCGTGACCGGGATGTCGGGCTTCCTGGCCGTGCAGAACGCCCGGCTGCTGGGCGTCTCGCGGGTCGTCGGCGCCGGGCGCAGCCGGCCGGGCCTGGAGCGCGCCGCCGCCGCGGGCGCGCAGACGGCGGCGCTCACCGGGGATCGCGATGCCGACGCCGCAGCGCTGGCCGACGCCCTGGCCGGTGACGCACCCGGCCTGGTGCTCGATTTCGTGTGGGGCACGGTCGCCGAGACCGCGTTCCGGGCCCTCGGCCGCCGGGGCTTCAATGAAGACGCCGCCGACATCAAGTACGTCCAGATCGGCGCGCTGGCCGGGGCGGAGGCCGCCGTGCCCTCCTCGCTGCTGCGCAGCAGGAAGCTGACGATCTCCGGCAGCGGCGCGGGCTCGGTCCCGGCGGCCGAGATCAAGGCCCAGATCCCGCGCTACATCGAGCTCATCGGGAACGGCTCGGTCGAGGTGCCGTTCCGGACGTTCCCGCTCTCCGACGCCGGCTCGGCTTGGACCGCCTCCGTCGAGTCCGGTCCGCGCGTGGTCATCGTTCCCTGATGACGTATGGCGAAGGCCCCTCAGTGCGTGAGGGGCCTTCGCCATCGTTTCGATCGTGTCCTTACCTGCCGAAACGGTCAAATTCTCCGTTTCGCACGCCTCCGAGGAAGGCGCGCCATTCATCCGTCGTAAATCGGAGCACCGGGCCCTCGGAGTTCTTGCTATCGCGCACTCCAATGTCGCCGCCAGCCAGACCGGTGACCTCGACGCAGTTCCCGTTGGAGAAACTCAGCGAGCTCTTTATCCACTGCGAATCTGCGCCCGACCCTTTCTGGTGGCCTCCGGCCATACGTCGTCCCACGTTCCCCCCTCACTTGTGTCATACCAATTGTGGCCGCGACTCGGCCACTACTGCGGGTAGCCTAACAGATACTTAGAGTATCAGACAGGGAAACGGGCGACATTGCCGCAGTTCACCAGGGGTAACTCCACCGGGCGGAGAACGGCTCAGTCCTGCCGGTCACCCGACCAATGCTCCTTGGCGCTGTCGAGTATGAGCGCCTTTGACGACGCCGGGTCGAGCGACGTATCGACGAGCATGTCAAATGCCAGCCTGTGCAGGTATGTCTCTCTCTCGTCCTCTATTGAATAGCCGTTTCGCAGGTGCTCAGTGCTGACCACGTCTTGGAGCATTGGATCGCTATCCGTGCCAAAACGGAATATAACAAAGGATTCCCCGAAGACTCTATGCCGGGCATCGAGGGGCAGGATCTGCAGGGTGAGATTCGGCCGGTCGGCCTCACGGGCGAGCCGCAGCAGCTGGTCGTACATGACCGCGTCGTCGGCGACCCGCCGCCTTAAGACCGACTCGTCAAGAACAACCGAGAGGTGCAGCTCTGGATGACGGTCCAGCACCTGCTGGCGTTGCATCCGGACCCGGACCAGCCGTTCGACCATTCCGGGCGTGATCGGCTCGACCCGGCTGTAGCTGCTGATGATGTGCCGGGCATAGGCCTCGGTCTGCAGCAGGCCGGTAACGACGTCCACGTGCCATATCGAGATCGAGCTGGCCTCGTGCTCGAGGCCGATGAACTGCTCGTAGTCGACGGGAAGGTCGTACTCCTCCCACCAGCCCTTGTGGGTCGCGTCCTCGGCCAGCCCGAGCAGGAGGTCGCGGCGGGGACCGGTGATTCCGTAATAGTCGAGCAGCCGCCCGACCTCGCGTGGCTGCAGGCCGGTCCGGGCTCGCTCGTAGCGGCTGATCTTGGAAGGCGACCATTTGAGGGCGGCGGCGACCACGTCCCCGCTCTTGCCCTTGCTCTCCCTGATCTCGCGTAGCTCCGCCGCGAGTCGGCGGCGCCGCACCGTGGGGCTCCCTGGAACGGTCATCCGGCGTCCCTCCTCATTGGTGCTGCGCGAGCGGGACAGTATGACGGTTCCATTGACTTTACCCGAAAAGGGCAATGCAACTCTCATTGCGCCTGACGCGCGGCACCGGGTGCCCGCCCTGCGGTCGCAAGGCATCCCGCCGCCCCGGCTCCGGCCGCCGCCTCGCGGCTCCGGGCATGCCGGTCATTGCACCCTTAGCCGGGGCACCACCCGACCCCTAGGCACAGCCACGCGCGGAGCCGCCACCCCCGGCCACTGTTGTGGCGGGCGGGACGATAGTGAAGAAAAGCGTCTACATTGTTGCCCGGGCGACGCGCCAAACCGGCAACCGCGCCGGGCGGACGGTTACCGAGCCCCCGCCGAAGCGGGCGCGCTTTCCGCCAAAAACCGGCAATCTTCCTGCGACGGCATAACCGGTTCAGCACCGCCGGCAGGGGGCTAGTGAGTTTCAGTTGCGATACATGGTATCGGGATTGGCGGGGACGGCCGATACCTGTGTGTGGGTGGTGGATGCATGTGCAACGGCGGCAGATATTTCTGCACCGGCCACGGCCGATCCGGCCACCGCGAGGGCTAGGATAGCGGGAATGATGACAGCCCGTCCGATGCGCATGACTCCTCCACAACTGTGCAGGTCAGCGACGTGGATCCGGCCTCGTTGAACCTGCACGGCGCATCTAGTACCTGATGTAGATTATTTGCGTCTTCTCGCCATTTTCCTAGCTTTCTGGAGGACTAAAACTCCCATTGTCTCCTCACGCGAAACATTCCGTGTTTCCTGGCGCGAAAGATTCCGCCCGCTGTGCTCGAAAATATTTAGGAACTTATGCGCTGAAAGCCTGATTGCAACTTTCAGCGCGCATTGCTCAAATAGTGTTGACCGAATTGGTAACTAAGTTACGGATTCGCCCTTGATCGATCCGCTTGTTCCGTTAATGCTCTGGTAGTAAAGTTCGCTGCGTGGCCACCGTGACCCTGGCTGGCGCGCTCGTCGGTCGTGACCGCGAGCTGGCGATGCTGGCCAGGCTCGTCAAGGAGGCAACCGCGGCCCAGGGCAACTCGCTGCTGATCGAGGGTGAACCCGGCATCGGCAAGTCGGAACTGGTGCGGGCGGCCACGGCCGACGCGGCCGCCCAGGGCTGTCAGGTGTTCTGGGGGGCCGGCGACGAGCTCGGCCAGGCGCTGCCGCTGCTGCCGCTGTTAGAGGCCCTGCGGGTACGCGAGCCATCCGAAAACCCGCGGCGCAATACCATCGTGCAGTTGCTTCGCGGCGAGGTGACCGCGGACCGGGGCGCGGATGTGTCGGCGGCGCTGGCCGAGCAGCTGCTGGCGCTGATCGCCGAGCAGTGCGCCGCGCAGCCGTCGGTACTGGTCATCGACGACCTGCAGTGGGCGGATCGGGCCAGCGTCGCACTGTGGGGACGGCTGACCAGGTCGGTGCGGCACACGCCGTTGCTGCTGATCGGCATGATGCGCCCGGTCCCGCAGCGCGACGACCTGCTGGCGCTGCGCCGCATGGTCGACGGGGAAACGCGGCTCCGCCTCGACGGGCTCGCCGAGGAGGCGGTGGCCGAACTGGTCTCGGACATGGTCGGCGGCCGGCCCGACGACAAGCTGCTGCGGCTCGCGGACGGTGCGGCCGGCAATCCGCTCTACGTCACCGAGCTGGTCGCCGCCCTGGCCCGCAGCTCCGGAGTGACGGTCACGCCCTCCGGGCGCGCGGAGCTGACCAGCGGATCGGCGCCGAGTTCCCTGTCGGCCGCGATCGCCGACCGGCTCGGCTTCGTGTCCGGGCCCGTGCACGAGATGCTGCGGGCGGCCGCGATGCTCGGCGTGGACTTCGCCGTGCGCGACCTTGCGCTCGTTCTCGGCCGCGATGTGGCGGGCCTGATCCCGGCCGTGGATGAGGCTCGTGCGGCCGGGGTGCTGTCCGAGTCGGGCCCGGGGCTGGGGTTCCGGCACCCGCTGATCCGCGCCGCGTTGTACGAGGAGATACCGGTGCCGGTGCGCGCCGCCTGGCATCGCGATGCCGGGCGTGCGCTGGCCGAGGCCGGCGCGCCCGCGGACCGGGTGGCCCGGCAGCTGCTGCAGGCGGTCACCGGACCCGGCGGTGCCACCGAGCCGATGGATGACTGGATGCTGAGCTGGCTCGCCCGCACCGCGGACGTGCTGGTCGGCCAGGCGCCTCAGGTGGCGGCCGAACTGCTGCGCCGGGCCGTGGCGAGGTCCCGGGTCGGCTCGAAGGAGCATGACCGCCTGGTCGGCAGGCTCGCCGACGCCCTCTACCGCGTCGGCGACGTCGCGGAGGCCGAGCAGGTGGCCAACCAGGCGCTGGAACATGCCGTCGAGGCCGATCTGGTCGTGGACCTGCACTGGACGCTCGCCCAATGCCGCATGCGCCTCGGGCGGTTCGCCGAGTCGCTGGCCACGCTGGAACAAGCCCTCGATTCCCCGAATGTCTCGGGCGGGCATCGCGCCCGGTTGCTGGTGCTCGCCGCCCGCACGCACGACAACCTCGGCGAGCTCGAGAAGGCCGGCCAGGTCGCCGAGGCCGCCTTCGCGGTGGCCACGGAAGCGGGCGACCGCTGGGCGATGGGCTGGGCCCTGCATGTCCTAACGCTCGTCACGTCGATGCAGGGGCTGACGGCGGACGCGCTGCCGCTCTTCGACCGGGCGCTGACCGTGGCCCGGGCCGATCCGGCCCTGACCGACCTGCGGCTGTTGCTGCAGATCAACAAGGCCATCGCGCTCGGCGACCTCGACCGGCACGAGGAGGCCTTCGCCGCGGCCAGGCAGGCGCGCGACCTGGCGGACCAGGTCGGGACCGTGATCCGGCTGGTCCAGGCGCACGGTGCCCTGGGGCAGCTGCTGTTCGACACCGGCCGCTGGGATGAGGCGCTCGCGGAAATCAGCGTCCTGCCCGAGGACCTGAAGGAGCCCATCGCCGTCTGCTCCGATCTCGGCATCGCCGCCGTGATCTGGTTCCATCGCGGCGAAGTCACGGCGGCGCGCCGCCACTTGGCCGCGGCCGTTCCGCACGCCGAGCGGATCGGGAACCGGATCATCGCGCCGCTGGCGCTGGCCCGCAGCCTGGACTGCGAGCAAGCCGGAGCGCTGCCGGAGGCTCTCGGCGTGCTGACCGCCCGGTTCGTGGGTCACACCGAGGAACTCGAGGAGATCGAGGGCCTGCTGGCCGACGCCGCGCGGCTGGCGGGCAGCATCGGCGACCAGAGAGCCCTGCGAGACCTCTCCGGCCATGCCGCGGCCCTGGCCGCCGGATCGGACATACCGCACCGGCAGGCGAACGCGCTGTACTGCCGTGGTCTGCTGGACCACGATGCGATGCGGCTGCTCGCGGCCGCCGAGCGCTATCGCGACGCGGGCTGGCCGCTGCTGAGCGCGAAGGCCCTGGAGGCCGCCGCGGCCGAGTTTGTCGGCTCGGACGACCGCGGCCAGGCCCGGTCCGCCTTCACCCGGGCACTGGAGACGTATGGCTCGCTCGGCGCCGCCGCGGACGTCGCCCGGCTGCAGGCCAGTTTCCGCGCGCACGGCATTCGCCGCGGCCCGCGGGCCAAGCACCGGCAGGCCCTGAGCGGCTGGGACAGCCTGACCCCGACCGAGACGAAGATCGCCGCGTTCGTCCAGGAGGGGCTATCCAACCCGGAGATCGCCGCGCGGCTGCTGTTGTCCCGCCGGACCGTCGCCACCCATGTCTCCCACATTCTGAAGAAGCTGAGCGTAAATTCACGAACGGACATCGCGCGGGAGGCGGCGCTGCGCACGATCGCATCGAGGTGATCTGCCGGCCCGGGTGGTCAGGGTGCAGGGGGAGGGCCCGGTGAATTGCTGGGGGGGTACACAACCCACCGGACCCACGCTCTATCCCCTGCGGGCGGCCGCCGGGTTACAGGCCGTCCTTGCACGCGAGCGTGAAGTAGACGGCCTTGCCCGACGGCGTCCGGTGGTAGCCCCAGTCGGTCGCCAGGGTCGCCACCAGCATCAGGCCGCGCCCGGTCTCGGCATCGAGCGGGACGTCCACCGGCACCGGCGCGGCGCATGATGAGTCGTGGACGTCGACGCGAAGCTGGCCGCAGATGCAGGTGATGGTCAGCATGACGGTCTCGCCCGCCTCGTGCGCGATCGCGTTGGTCACCAGTTCGCTGGTGAGAAGCTCGGCGGTCTCCACGTCGACCGGGACGTCCCAGGCGAAGATGGCCGCGCGGACCTGGCCGCGGGCCGCGGCCACCGAGGTCGGTGTGGCGGTGAGGAGCATGCGGCGAGGGCGTTGCACGGTCGGCCGGAGCGGCGCCATGGTTTCCATCGGGTTTCCTTGCCAAGCCGGGGAGTGCCGGTTTCACAACAAATACTGCTGCAAGTTGCACAGCGAGACATCGGTCAGCTGACGGATCTTTGAAGACGTACGGGCATGACCAGCGGGTATGCCTGGGACGGGCGAAAGGGGACGCAGATGGCAACCGAGCTGGTGCTGCTCGGGACGGCCGGAGCGCCCATGCCGGTCGCCGGCCGGGGCGGGATCTCGTCGGCGATCGTGGTCGACGGGCGGATCTTCGTCGTCGACTGCGGTCGCGGGACGCCGTCCGCTTTCGCCGACGCGGGGCTCGACTTCCGCCGCCTGGAGGCCGTGTTCCTCACGCACCTGCACGCCGACCACGCCGGGGACCTGGCCGGGCTCCTGCTGTACCCGTGGGGCGGGCGAGTCGCCGACGACGGGCCGCTCCCGCCGGTGCGTGTCTACGGGCCGCCGCGGCCCGCGGCGCTGCCCGAGGGCGACGCCATCTTCCACCGGGAGACCACGATCAACCCGGAACGGCCGGCCCCCGGCACCACGGACCTGGTCGAGAACATCCTGGCCGGCTACGCCTACCACCTGAACGTCATGCCGCTGGACGCCCGCATGCCGGACGCGGGCGCCCTGGTCCGCGGCTTCGACGTCCGGATCCAGGTCGGGGCCAAGGGCAAGGGCCAGGTCCCGGTCGTCGTGTTCCAGGACCGCGCGGTTCAGGTCACCGCGGTCGCGGTCACGCACGGCCATGCGATCCCGGCTCTGGCCTACCGTTTCGACACCCCGGACGGCTCCGTCGTGTTCTCGGGCGACACCACCGTGAACGATGACCTGATCGTCCTGGCCCGGGACGCCGACATCCTGGTCCACCAGGTGGCGGACCTCGGTTACCTGAAGCGGCACGGCTTCAGCGGCGCCGCGCTGGACCGGCTGGCCGAGTTGCATACGGACGTCACCGAGGTCGGCGGGGTGGCCGGACGGGCCGGGGTCGGCGAGCTGATCCTCAGCCACTACCTTCCGGCCGAGCCGGGCGCGATCAGCGAGGCTGAGTGGGCGCGGCGGGCCGGGCGTGGCTTCAGCGGGACAACGACCGCGGGCCGCGACGGCCTGCGCCGGGCCGTGCGCCGGCGCGCCTCATGATCCCGCGACGCGCGGTCCCGCGACGCGCGGTCCTGCGACGCGCGGTCCCGCGACGCGCCGTCCCGCCTCAGCCGGTGCCGCGGCCCGGTGCGCCCTTTCCGCGGTGATGCTGTTCGGGGTTCAGCGCCCGGTCGGCCCCGGCCCCGGCCGGGCCGGCGCCGTCGCCGGCGGGTCCGGATCCGTCACCGGCGGTCGGCCCGGCCGGATGCGGGGCGATCGCGACCGGCTCCGACCGCTGGCTGGGCACGGGCTTGCCGACGATCCGGTACACCGCCTCGCCGTCCACCGTCTCGTGCTCCAGCAGCAGGCTGACCAGCTGATCCAGCTCACCGCGATGCGAGCGCAGCAGATCCACCGCCCGCTGCTCGGCCTCCCGCAACAGCCGCGACACCTCGCTGT